>QXGG01217341.1_pt1 | contig 45506 bp, 34 predicted proteins | sample 1982491 | NCBI WGS metagenome assembly QXGG01 (sample SAMN09924614, study PRJNA488089) | Wastewater metagenome, whole genome shotgun sequencing project. | isolation source: South African research farm wastewater | place: South Africa: Irene, Agricultural Research Council, Animal Production...
CAGCGAGATGAAGTAGGCGCCGTCGCGCAGGTCGACGACGCCGCGCGTGATGCCGTCGAAGTGCGTGAGCGCGCCCATGCCGGCGATCGCCTCGACGCCGCCGCGCGGCATCCACGATGCGAAGAAGTCGAGCACCAGCGGGTAGCCCGCGAGCAGCAGCAGGAAGCATGCCGCAGCGCACGCCACGAATGCGTTGACCTGGTTGCGCGTGAGGCTCGAGATGAAGCTGCCAAGCGCAAGGAACATCCCCGTGAGCAGCGCGCTCGCGACGTATCCGGCAAGTGCCGTGCCGTGGTCAGGGTCTCCGAGCCATGCCACCGTGATCCATATGGGGATGGTGAGCACGAGCGCGACGCATGCGAAGGCCCACGCGGCGAGGAACTTCCCGAGCACGAGTGCCCACGTGGAGCAGGGCAGCGTGAGCAGCAGCTCGAGTGTGCCTTGGCGCCGCTCCTCTGACCACAAGCGCATGCTGACCGCCGGCACCAGGAACAGCGAGAGCCACGGCACGTACTGGAATAGAGGGCGAAGGTCAGCCTGCGCGCGCTCGTAGAGGCCACCGACCTGGAACGCGAAGAGCGCCGCGAGCACCAGGTAGGTGACGAGGAACACTGATGCCAGGGGGGTGGCGAAGTAGGACGCGAACTCGCGGCGCACGATGGCGATGAGCGCATTCATCGCGTGGGGCACTTTGGCGCCGGGCGCGGTGGGCGCGCCGACCCGGCGCGCAGTTCGGCTGGCGCGCGCGTGTCAGGTGACGTGATGCTGCGGAACACGTGGTCAAGCCTGTTGTGGCGAACTGATGCGGGCGCACGCGCATCGAGCTCCGACGGCGTGCCATCGAACACCGTGCGGCCCTCGCTGATGATGACCGTGCGCGTGCACACGGCCTCGACCTCCTCGAGGATGTGAGTCGAGAGCACGATGGCGCAGTCGCGGCCGAGGTCCCTGATGAGCTGTCGCACCTCGTGCTTCTGGTTGGGGTCGAGCCCGTCGGTCGGCTCGTCGAGGATGAGGATTCGGGGGCTGTGCAGGATCGCCTGCGCGAGTCCGGTGCGCCGCTTGTAGCCCTTGCTCAGCGTGTCGATCGACTGGCGCCTGTATGGCTCGAGGTGGAGCCGTTCGATCGCCGCGTTGACGCGCTGCCGGAGTTCGGCGCCGGTGAGGCCGCGCACTCGCGCGGTGAACGCGAGAAAGTCCTCGACGCGCATGTCTGGGTACGCGGGTGCGCCCTCGGGGAGGTAGCCGAAGGTGCGCTTGGCGCCGATGGGGTCCTGGTCGATCGGCATGCCGCAGAGCGTGACGGTGCCCGCGGTCGGCGTGAGGCATCCCGTGATCATGCGCATCGTGGTGCTCTTGCCGGCGCCGTTGGGACCGAGAAATCCGAGCACCTCGCCCGCGCGGACCGAGAGGTCGACGCCGCGCACGGCCTCGAAGTCCCCGAACGACTTTCGAAGGCCCTGAGCGAGGATCAGGGGTTCGTGCGCACCCGACATGCGCTCGAAGCGTAGCGCGGCGTACAGCCACATCGCTGCCTATGCAGACTACGATCGCGCCCTGGAGGCTCAGCCATGAATGCACGCGTTTCCCTCAGGCGCTCATCGCGTATCCGTCCCCTCGCACAGCGGATCCGGGTGCTCGCCGCCGCCACGCTCGCTGTCGTCGCGACCGGTGCGGCAGGCGCGATCGCGCAGGGTCAGGCAGACGCTGCAGCCGCAGGGAAGCCGCGTCTGGCGATCCGGGAGATCGCCGCATCCAAGGCGGTGCAGGTGCAGGCGGGCGCGGAGGGTGCGCTCAACGTGCTCAACCAGATCGTCGAGGGCGCGGACCCCCAGCTCATGACGGCGATCGATGGCACGCGCCGTTTCGAGCTGGTCGCGCGGGCCGACCTCCCATCGGTCATCAAGGAGCAGAACCTTGCCGAGAGCGGCAACGTGAACACGCTCGATCCGCAGGCAGCAAAGGCGCTGCAGCTTGCGGGCGCTGCCTATCTCGCGACCGTCACGATCGACAACTTCCAGGATGTGACGGAGAGGACCGTGCTCCCGGGTCAGTTTGGCGACTCGCAGGCCGAGCGGCGCACGATCCAGATCCAGGGCGTGGTGAAGATCTTCAACTCCACGACTGGCACGCTGTACCGGTCCACGGCCGTCACGCTCAATGAATCTGCGGTGGACGAGGTGCTTGCAGGGGCGCAGCAGCAGGGCCGCAAGACCAACGCGCTGATCGGGAAGGTGACGTCGCTCTTTGCGGCTGCTGCAGCAAACGCAATCACGGAGAGCCTCGCGCCGGCCAAGGTGATCGGCTACACGATGGGCCAGATCACCTTCAACCGAACTGCTGATTCCGGCGTTAAGACCGGGCAGATCTGGGAGGTCCTTGCGCCTGGCCAGGAGATGGTCGATCCCGACACTGGCGAGTCGCTCGGATCGGAGGAGATCCGGGTGGGATGGGCGCGCGTGACGAACGCGGGGCCGCGCTTCTCGAATGCGCAGGCGATCGAGGACTACGGCATCGACCGTGGCTCGATCATGCGGCTCCGTCCCGAGGGTCTGCCCGCGGGTGTCGATCCCAACGGCAAGGCGAGCGGATCCGCATCGCCTGGTGCGGTCGGGAGTCCGGTGCGACCGGCTGGTGCCGCTGCTGCGCCTGCCGCCGCTCCCGCGGCGGTGGGCGGGACTGGCGCTGCGCAACCAGCGCCGCCGGCGACATCTGCAGCGACCGCTGCCACCCCGATGAAGGTGGCCATCTTCGTGAAGCAGCGCCCTGGATGCCTGCCCGAGGACAAGGTGAGCGTGCTCGAGGATGACCTCACGGCCGCGGTGACGAGTGGCCGCTTCGAGGTGATCCGCCGCGAGGATGTGGTGAACGCGGTGAACCGCCTTGCGAACTCCGGGCCGAATGCAGGTACCGGTACGCCCGAGTCGGAGCTCGCGGACCGGTTTCTCTCAAGCCAGACCTCCGCGGTCAATCTTGCGACGAACATGAACGCGGCGTACCTGCTGACAGCCGCGATCACCACGTTCGACAAGACGACTCGTGCGTTCAACGATCCGGCACTCAAGGTGGAGACGGTTGTGACCGAGTGGACGCTTGATGTCACCTACTCGATCCTTGACGGCACGACTGGCGGCAGCCTCGTCTCCGGCAGTGCGCTCTCGCGGGTGGCCGTGCGCCAGACGCCGGAGCTCGCGGTCGAGATTGATGCGCTGAACCGCTGCCTGCGCGAGAGCGCGGGGAAGATTGGCGTGGCGCTGAACGAGGTCGCCGCGCGCGGCGGCATCCGCGACGCGGCTACGCCGCCGTTGGACACGAAGGTGCAGATCACGGCGGTGCTCGCCGACCTGAGCGTGCCTGAGGCAGTGAAGGGTCCCGATGGCCAGTACACCGTGACAGCCAACCAGTACCGCCTCGAGCCGATGAACGTGTCGGTGATGGTGGACGGCATGGTGATCGGGCAGACTCCGGGCACCTACGAGATCCGGCCGGGCCTCCACCGAATCCGCCTTGAGCGTCCGGGCCTCGAGCCCGTGGAGCGCATGGTCAACGTGAAGCCTGGCCTCGCGATCTCGATCCCGATGCAGCTCTCGCCGGAGGGTCGCGCGAACTGGGAGCGCAACGCGCGCTTCTTCTCTGAGCTGCAGAATGGCGCCGTGCTCCGTGAGGCGGAGCTCATCCGAGTGAACGCGATGGCCGAGTTCCTCAGGCAGAGCAGCGTCCGCATCGACACGAGCAACGTGCAGAACCTCAATGTGGGAGGGCAGTCATTGTGGTGGCAGCTCCTGAATCCATGACAGCCATCGGCGCCAATCGCGTTCGTGGCGCGCGCACCGCCGGCCTGCGCATTGCGCTGTGCACTTGCGTGACCAGTGTGATCGCGGCAGGCTGCCAGCGCGACCTGCGGCAGACGATGGCGTCGATCGACGCCTCATACTCGGCGGGCCAGTACGTTCAGGCGAGCACGATCGCCGCGGGTGCGGCCACAGCTAGCCAGAACGACGAGCAGGACCGGCTCGTGTACTGGATGGCCGCCGGCCACATGGCGCAGGCGGCAGGGGAGATCGAGCGGAGCAGGCACTGGTTCGGGCTCGCGTACGAGCAGATCCGGCCATATCTCGACACGAAGGCTGAGGCGACGGTGTCGGAGGCGATCGCCACGACAGCCGTGAACCAGACGGTCAGGATCTACCGCGGCACGCCGCCTGAGCGCATCATGCTGTGCGGGCTTCAGGGCGTGAATTGCCTTGCGGAGGGAAGGCTCGACGACGCGCGCCTCGAGCTCAACCGCGCGCGCGACTTCCAGCAGGACGCGGTATCGCGCTTCGAGCAGGAGGTAGCCGCCGAGCAGTCGGCCGCGCAGGAGTCGTGGAAGTCCGAGGGATGGGACCCGTCGATCGCGGGCAGTGCGCTTGACCAGGTGCGTGCTGAGCAGGGCGATCTCGCCACCATCCGCGGGTATGCGTCCTTCGGCAATCCCTTCGTGAGCTACATGCGGGCGGTGTTCCTGATCGCCTCGAGCGGCGACGCAAGCGACCGGCAGAACGCGCGCGCCGACCTCAAGTCGGTGCAGGAGATGGTGCCAGGGTTTGCGCTGGCCCAGGAGGACATCGCACTGATTGATGCGGATGCCCCCGCAGGGCGCATGCCTGTGACATGGGTCTTCTTCCTCACGGGCCTTGCCCCCAACTACGACGAGTTCCGGCTCGACATCCCGATTCCTGTCGGGCAGGTCAACTACGTCTCTGCCGCGTTCCCTGTGCTCAAGGTGCGCAATGACTACGTCGACGCGATCGAGGTCGCAGGCGCCCCGGGGGCTGCTGCGCAACGGTCGTCGACCCTCGCTGATCTCGACGCGGTGGTCACCGAGGAGTTCAACGCACGGCTTCCGGCCATCGTGACCCAGGAGATCATCAGCTCCGCGTCGAAGGCGGCTGCGACATGGGCCGCAAGCCAGGCTGCGTACTCGCAGGACTACTACGCGGGCCTCGCTGTGCAGATCGCGGGCATCGCGTACCAGGCGGCATCGACCGCAGCGGACCTGCGATGCTGGAGCACGATGCCCAAGCAGGTTGGCCTGCTTCGGGTGCCCACTCCGGCTGACGGAGCGATTGAGATTCGCCGGCCGTCGGGGTCGCAGGTCTGCACGCTCGGACTCAAGCCGGATGCGCCAAACATCGTGTTCGTGACGCTGCCCTCCTCGGCAGCGCAGGTGCCGGCGGTGCAGGTGGCCCGGCTGCACACTGACTTTGAGCCGGTCGTGCGCCTGCCCGGACCTGTTCCTGCACTTGACGGATCCGCCCTCACTTCCAGTCAGCAAGTTGTTGGAGAGACCCCATGAACCAGTCCCATGCCGTCATCGCCGCCATTGCCGCCGCTCTCGCGCTTGGCGCGTGCGGAAGCGTCAACACCACCTACACGCGCACGACGCCCGCAGACACGAGCATCCCGGCGCAGACCCAGGTGAATGACCTGCTCACGCAGATCTTCCTCAAGGCGGGCGAGGTGCGCATGTTCCCGAGCAAGGGCGGCCCGCTCGAGGTGCAGGTGGACGTGATCAACGAGGGCTTCAGCTACCGCACATTCTCGTACCGCTTCGACTGGGTCGACCGTTCGGGCAACATGATCCCCTCCCAGACGAGCGTGTGGAAGACCGCGAACGTGCCCTCGGGCAGCTCCGTGATGATCCGCTCGATTGCGCCCACCGAGACCGCCACTGACTTCCGCCTGCAGGTGCGCCGCGGCGAGTGACGCGCGTGGAACAGCCAGTCGAATCGCTCCCAGAGCCCAAGCCAACCAACACGGAGAACCATCCTATGACACCCAGAATCCTCGCCCTGATCCCAGCGTCGCTCATCGCCCTTGCGGGCTGCGGAAGCCCCGCGAAGTACATCGAGACCGGCAGCCCGCAGTCGGTGGTCAGCGTCGGCGAGGTCGACATGCAGGATGTGCTGAAGGCATCCTCGGGCATGCTCGAGTCGCTGCTCGAGACGGGCATCCTGAAGACCGGCCAGAGCCAGCCCGCGCAGCTCGTGATCGACAGGGTGGTGAACGACACGAGCTCCCAGTTCGATGTCGGCGAGCTGCTCTTCCGCATGCGCGAGCAGATGGTCAACTCGGGCCAGGCGCAGGTCGTGACGACCTTCGGCGCCAACGCCGAGGACAAGACCGCGCAGGACGCGCTGCGCGCGCAGGCGTTCCGGCAGGGCAATCAGGTCGATGGGATGCCTGCGCCTGACTTCTCGCTCTCGGGCAAGATCACGCAGATGAAGCGCCAGGCCGGCAACACGCGCCAGACGACCTACACCTTCCGGCTCACGCTCACCAACATGCGCACTGGCCTTGAGGTCTGGACGAAGACGGTGGACATGACCAAGCAGGGCACCCGCGACTCCGTGGGCTTCTGATCATGAGCGACGCGGGACCGCCCGAGTGGTCGCGGTCCCGCGCTGTCGCGTTGGTGGCAGGCCCTGCGCTCGGTGCGCTCGGCTGGTTGTGGTGGCATCCGTCGGTGGGCGGAAGCGACCTCTCGCCGGCCGGCGCTGCGGTCGTGGGCATGCTCATCTGGATGTCGATCTGGTGGGCGACTCAGGCGGTGGATCTCGCGATTACGGGCCTGCTGCCGATCGTGATCTTCCCGCTCGCGGGCATCGCGCCGACTGAGCAGGTGCTTCCGCCGTACGCCAACGACGTGATCTTCCTCTTCGCGGGAGGCTGCGTGATTGCCTTCGCCATCGAGCGGCATGGGCTGGGGGAGCGGTTCACGTCGCTCGTGCTGTCTCGCGTCGGGCATGCGCCGCGGCGCGTGATCGCGGGATTCATGGTCACGACCGCGCTGGTCAGCGCCTGGGTCTCGAACACCGCAGCCACCGCCATGATGCTGCCGCTGGCGATGGCGGCGATCGCGTGGTTCGCGGGTGCGCAGGGAGATGGCGGTGTGGCCGGCGTTGGACCGGGCCGCAGGCCGATGCAGCAGTTCCAGCAGGCGGTGCTGCTCGCGGTCGCATACGGGGCGAGCATTGGCGGCGCGATGACGCTGCTCGGCAGCCCGCCGAACCCGATCGCTGCGGAGTGGATCCGCGAGAGCGGTGGGTCCATGACGTTCGCGCGGTGGGCCACGTTTGGGGTGCCGCTGGGCATCGCGATGATGGCGGGCTCGCTGCTGGCGTTCCGGTTCCTCTTCCCGTGCAGGGGGCTTGAGGTGCCGCTTCGCGATGCCGCAGCCTTCGCCGACCGTGCGCCCATGACCCGTGCGGCGTGGATCACGCTTGCCGTGTTTGCATTCGCGGCGAGCGCATGGGTCGCAGCGCCCCTGCTCGCGCCATGGACCGGCGTTCGGCTTCGTGATGGGCAGATCGCGGTCGCGGCGGCCATCGTGCTGCTGGCTGTGCCGGCTGGCCGTGGGCAGGCGCAGCCTGTGGTGCCCTGGCCCGAGCTGGGGCGGCTGCCGCTTGGCGTCTTCCTGCTCTTTGGCGGCGGACTCGCGCTGGCCGACGCGATGCAGCGGACCGGAGTGAGTGATGCGATCGCGGTGTCCCTCTCCGGGCTCTCGTCCATGCCCGAGCCGCTGCTGATCCTCCTGGTCGTCCTCGTGATGGTGTTCGCGAGCGAGATCGCGTCCAACACTGCGCTGACGGCAACGGCCGTGCCAATCGTCGGTGCGATGGCAGCGGGGCTTGGAGTTCCCGCTGAGCGCCTGGTGATTGCTGCAGCGCTCGGCGCGAGCTATGCGTTCATGCTGCCGGTCGGCACCCCACCGAACGCGATCGTGTACGCAACGGGGCGCGTGCCGGTGCGCTCGATGATCAGGGCGGGGCTTGCGCTCAACATCATCGCGGCGGTCATCGTCACAGCAGTGTGCCTTCTCCTTGTGTAGCCGCCTGCACAGGCGTGCGCGCATCGACATGCGGCGATGGCACTCGTACCCTTGCCGCCCATGAGCATGATGGCACGACTCGGATCGCTGTGCGCAGTGGCGTGGCTTGTGGTGGCGTCTGCGGCAGTGGCGTCTTTGGCGGCTCCGCAGGGCGCAACAAGTGCCAGCGGCGACTCTCCGCGCACTGCGATGGAGTCATACATCGCGGCCGCGCGGGCTGGCGACTGGGACGCCGCATCCAAGTTCCTCGAGGGCGGCGATGCCACTGACGCGCGCCGGCTGAAGGTGGTGCTCGACCGCTGCCTGTGGATCAACTTCGATGCGCTGAGCGACAGCCCCGAGGGAGCTCCCGATGACGGCCTTCCGCCATCACTTGACCGCATCGGCGAAATCAAGGCGAAGGACATCGAAGTGCCGATCGACGTGGAGCGCGGCGCAGACGGCGTGTGGCGGTTCTCGGGTTCGACCATGGACGCGCTTCCGATGCTCTGGGATGCTCACGGCCACGGGCCGATCGTCGAGCTGCTCCCGCGCCAGATGATCGATCTCCAGCTGCTCGAGGTTGCGCTGTGGCAGTGGATCGCCATTGCGCTGCTCATGGTGGCGGGCTGGATGGCGGCGCTCGTGCTTGCGCCGGTGCTCGAGTGGCTGGTGCGCTCCGCATCGCGCGACACCGGTTGGCAGGCGATCGGGTGGCGCATGCTCAACGCCAGCCGAAGCGGGTTGCGCTGGTTTGCCGCACTGCTGGTGCTGCGGGCCGGTGCGGGCGCGCTCGAGCTCTCCGTGCCTGCACACGACGCGCTTCGCATGATCACGATGGCGGTTGGCTCGCTGGTGGCCGCGTGGGCGATCTCGGCCGCGGTGAATGGCGGTGCGTTGGCGCTCCAGGAGCGTGCGCTTGCGGCAGGCCGGCAGGGAATGCTGGCCGTCATCATGCTCGTGCGACGCACGCTCCAGGTGCTGGCGTGGGTGCTTGGCGTCGTGATCGCCGCGACAGCCGCGGGTTTCGACATGACCGGCGTGCTTGCCGGCCTTGGCATCGGCGGCATCGCGATCTCGCTTGCCGCTCAGCGCACGATCGAGAACATCTTCGCCGGCGTGAGCATCGTCGCGGACCAGCCTGTGCGTGTCGGGGATACGTGCCGCATCGGGCCCCGCATCGGCACCGTCGAGCGCATCGGCATGCGGTCCGTGGCGCTGCGGACGCCGGAGCGCACTCTGGTCACCGTGCCCAACAGCCAGTTTGCGGCAGCGGAGGTCGAGTCACTTGCGGCCCGCGACCGCATGCGCATGCACATGACGATCGGGCTGCGGTACGAGACGTCGCGTGAAGAGATGGTTCAGGTCCTGCAGCGGTGCGAGTCGCTGCTGCGCGCCAATGCACGAGTGCTGCCCGAGGGCATCCGGGTCCGGTTTGTGGGGTTTGGCGCATCGAGCCTCGACGTGGAGATCCAGGCCTTCATCGGCACCCGCGACTGGGAGGAGTTCCTGCAGCTGCGGCAGGCGATCCTCCTTGAGATCATGGGCGCCGTGGAGGCTTGCGGGACTGGCTTTGCGTTCCCGTCGACCACGGTCTACCTGGCCCGCGACAAGGCGCCGGCCGCCGAGCCCGCGGGGCGCTAGCTGCCTGCTCAGGCGGGTGGTGACTGGCGAGGCGGATCGGCGTATTCTCCGCCCCCTATGTCCGGAGCACAGACCATTCGATCCCTGATCGCGTCTCTGGCCGTGGCAGGGTCCGTCCATGCCGCGCCAACGAACCCTGCTGCACCAGCCCAGATTGACGCGGGCATCGCGTCCGGCACGCCGGTGACGCTTCGGCTTGTCGGCGGCGACGTGATCCGCGGCACGCTCGTCTCCGAGACTCCCGAGGCGATCGTGGTCCGCCACCCAGTGCTCGGCGACCTGACGCTGCAGCGGCTCAACGTCACCGCGATGGCGCCGACGGCTGCGACGGCTCCGCAGGAGCCCCCATTCGTCAAGGCTGAGACGCAGGACACGGTGCTCGACGTGCAGGCATCCAGCGCGGAGGGCGCGCGCGACATGGCCGTGAAGGACGAGGCGAAGGCTGCGGCGAAGGGCGATGCGGCGGTGCCCCCGGCGGATGCCGCGGCAGCGGTCGACGAGCCGATCCCCTCCAAGTGGAAGTTCTCGCTTGCGGCAAACGCAAACTACGTGGACTCCGCCGACGAGCAGCTCGACTTCCGAGTCGCGGGCAGCGCGGTGTACGAGGACCCCGATGTCGAGAAGTTCAAGGTGGACGCCGAGTACTTCTTCCGGACGGTTAACAGCTCCACCACGGACAACAACCTTCTGGCGACGGGCGTCTACGACTACTTCTTCAAGGACTCCTCGTGGCTGGCATTCGGCAAGGTGCAGGGACAGATGGCCCCGCTGGAGGCGTGGGAGCAGCGGCTCTCGGGATGGGGTGGAGTCGGCTACCGGTTCTTCAGGGAGGCGCCGCTTGTGCTCACCGGCAAGATCGGCGCCGGTGCCACGCGCGAGTTTGGCGGGATCAACACCACGCGGGCTGAGCTCTATCTCGAGCTCGCAGGCAAGTGGGACATCACGGAGTTCCAGTCACTCGAGGCCAGCTGCTGGATCGCGCCAGAGTTCGAGGACTTCAGCGACTACCTGCTGCTGGCGAGGGCGGAGTGGAGCGTCAAGATCGACCCCTCGATCGGGCTCTCGTTCCTGGGCGGCTTGCGCTACCAGTACCAGTCGAACGTGCCTGCGGGCGACAACCCCGACGACGTGCGCGTCTACGCGGGCATCAAGCTGGACTTCTGAGCGGCACCCGGGTGAACCGGATCGTGCCGGTGAGGTCGGCCTCCCACAGGATGCCGATCTCGTCGGGCGCGAGTTCCACGGGCACGCTGTAGGCAAAGGGTCCCGCATCGATCGCGGTGCCTGCATCCCACGTGAGGCCGTAGTCGCGCGACACCCATGCCTTGCCGTGCGTGCGTGCGTTGGCCGCTGAAGGTCCGGTGCACACGAGCGTGTCGCCTGCGCCGCCGATGGCGAGCAGCCCTCCCATGCAGCTTGGATCAGGAAGGTGAGAGTCGGGCACAAGAGGTGTCCACGACTGTCCGCCGTCCGCGCTTCGCGCCGTGAGCCGCTGTGCGGCTCCGCCGAACCTGCGCGACACGAGCAGCAGCGAGCCGTCAGCGCACTCGGCGACCTGCACCTCGTTGGGCCGCGCATCGCATGCGCGTGGAGCGATTTCGCCCATCTGCCAGGTGTCGCCGCTGTCGTCGCTGATTGCGGCGTACACGTTCCATGACCATGCGGGTCCCTCGTTGAACGGCATCACGAGCCTTCCCGCGTGCACACCGCCGCGGAGCTGGATGCCGATGCCCGGGCCGCACGCCACGCTTGTGGCGCCAGTCGCGCGCTTGACGGAGTCGGAGATGTCGCGAGGATCGCTCCAGGTCAGCCCTCCGTCGTCGCTGTGCATCACGAACGAGCGGCAGTCGCGGCCAGGCACCAGGCCATCCTGCACGCAGCCTTCACCGCATCCAGTGGGGTAGCTCTGCGCCATCAGCACGATACGCCCTTCATGCGGACCCGAATGAAGCGCGATCGCGCACGGGTTGTTGAGGCTCCGTCCCTCAAGGTCGAGGATCGTTGAGGGCTCGGTCCAGGTCCTGCCCCCGTCGCGGCTACGGACGCACATGAGGTCATTCGACCCGTTGTCGGCGAGCGTGCCTCGGCCCTCGGCGAATGCGACGAGCGTGCCTCCTCCGCACCGAACGATCGCGGGGATTCGGTAGATGGGATGCCCATCGCCTGCACGAAACGCGTCGGTGGTGCCAGCGGGATCGGGCAAGGGAGCGCGAGCGGGTTGCGGCGGAGCGCTGCACCCGATGCCGGCATGGAGGGCAATGAGCAAGATCATCGCCCTTCGAGGCACGGATGGCCACATGCCACAGCGTGGCGCTGGCGAGTCGTGCCCAGCGTCGGGTCTCCGATGCATCATGGTGTTCATCAGCGCCCGAAGAGGCGCGTCAGCAGAGTGCCACCCGGCTTCGCGTGCTTGATGAGGATCTCGAGCTCGCCGGCGTCGAAGTAGACGCCATTGCAGCTGGTGCACTGGTCCACCATCACGTTCTCGAGCGCCTTCTCCTGCATCTGGCCGCCGCACTTCGGGCAGCGCATCCAGTGGGCAGCCTGGGCTGCGGACTGCTGGGTGGCCTTGCGCTTGGCGTCAAGGTCGGCGCGCAGCTTCTCGAGCGCCTCCTTCTCGCGCTTGTGGAACTCTGCCTCGAGCTGGTTGTAGCCGGTGGATTCAGGTGTCGAACTCATGACTGGCTCCTTGAATCGGAGGGTAACCCCGCAGCAGCGCACAAGTTTCGATGGGGAGCGGGGCAGGCAGGCACGATAGTCCTATAAATCAGATGATCGTCCAAGATTTCACAGGAGCGCTGGAAATTCCGCCGAATTCAAGATACAAAGGTCGTTGTATCGCTGGCAGGAGCGCGGAGGCCCGCGTCGCCGCCACACCAAAGAAGGAAAGTCCATCCATGAGCTCCATCTCGATGCCATCAGGACATGCCGGCGCACCCGCGACCGTGCTCGAACGGTTCTCCTACGACGACGCGATCGTCCGCAAGTTCTTCGCGGCAACGCTGCTGTGGGGCGTCATCGGAATGCTGGTCGGCGTGGTCGTGGCGATCCAGATCACGCTGCCTCAGGCGAACTTCGGCGAGTGGCTCTCGTTCGGCAGGCTGCGGCCGCTGCACACCAATGCGGTGATCTTCGCGTTCGCGGGCAACGCGATCTTCTGCGCCGTCTACTACTCGTCGCAGCGGCTGCTGAAGGCACGGATGTTCAGCGACGCGCTGTCGAACATCCATTTCTGGGGCTGGCAGCTCATCATCGTCGGCGCCGCGATCACGCTGCCCCTTGGCATGACGCAGGCGAAGGAGTACGCGGAGCTCGAGTGGTTCCTCGACATCGCGGTCGTGCTCATCTGGGTGGTGTTCGCGGTGAACTTCTTCGGGACGCTGTGGCGCCGCCGCGAGCGGCACCTCTACGTGGCGATCTGGTTCTACATCGCGACGATCGTCGCGGTGGCCATCCTCTACATCTTCAACAACCTTGCGCTGCCTGCGGACTGGACCCGCAGCTACTCGATCTACGCGGGCAGCCAGGATGCGTTCATGCAGTGGTGGTACGGCCACAACGCGGTGGCGTTCTTCCTGACGACACCATTCCTTGGGCTCATGTACTACTTCCTGCCCAAGGCGGCGGAACGGCCGGTGTTCAGCTACCGGCTGTCGATCGTCCATTTCTGGACGATCGTCTTCGTCTACATCTGGGCCGGCCCGCACCACCTCCACTACACCGCGATCCCCGACTGGGCATCGACGCTGGGCATGCTGTTCAGCGTGATGCTGTGGATGCCCTCGTGGGGCGGCATGATCAACGGCCTGCTCACCCTTCGCGGCGCGTGGCACCGCGTGACGACCGACCCTGTCCTCAAGTTCTTCGTGGTGGGCATCACCTTCTACGGGATGAGCACCTTCGAGGGCCCGCTGCTCAGCGTGAAGACGGTGAATGCGCTCAGCCACTACACCGACTGGAACATCGCGCACGTGCACTCCGGCGCGCTCGGATGGGTGGGATTCATGGTGTTCGGCATGATCTACTGGCTTGCGCCACGGCTCTTCCAGACGCCGATCGCCAAGCCCTCGTGGGTCACCCTGCACTTCTGGCTTGGCACGATCGGCATCCTGCTCTACGTCATCTTCATCTACGTCGCGGGCCTGACGCAGGGACTGATGTGGCGCGCCTTCAACGCCGACGGCATCCTGCAGTACGACTTCCTGTCGACGGTCACGAAGCTCGTGCCGCTCTACTGGGTGCGCACGGTCGGCGGCTCCCTGTACGTCGTCGCGCTCCTGATCGGCTGCCTCAACCTCTGGCTCACGTGGCGCAACCGGCCGAAGACCTACGACGTGCCTGTCTACGAGGCGCCCGCGCTCTCCAAGGGATGGACGCCGAGCCCCGTGCCCGAGTCGACGCTGCCCAAGGGCATCGTGGTCGAGTGGGGCCGCACGATCGACAGGTTCGCCGCGCTGCGCTGGCACCGCAACTGGGAGGCGCTGCCGATTACCTTCACCGTGTGGGTGGCGATCGCAGTGATCGTCGCGAGCCTCTTCGAGATCATCCCGATGTTCACGATCCGCAGCGACATTCCGCGGATCGCGAGCGTCACGCCCTACACGCCGCTTGAGCTGGTCGGGCGGAACATCTACGTGAGCGAGGGATGCGTGAACTGCCACTCGCAGATGATCAGACCGCTGGTGGCGGAGACGGAGCGCTACGGCGAGTACTCCAAGCCTGGTGAGAGCGTGTACGACCACCCGTTCCTGTGGGGCAGCCGGCGGATCGGGCCTGACCTCGCGCGCGAAGGAGTCTCGAACCCAAGCGCGCTGTGGCACCTGCGCCACTTCAACAACCCGACCGACACGAGCCCAGGCTCCATCATGCCGGCCTACGCGCACCTGCTGTCGCAGCCCATCGACTACGCCGACGCGACACGCTCGGTGGCGGCGATGATGAAGCTCGGCGTGCCGTACGCGGGGACGGCGAGCGAGACTGCGGCGGCCGATGCCCGTGAGCAGGCAGGACGCGTGATGGCCCAGCTCGTCGAGGAGAACGGCAAGGCCGAGGGAGTGTCGCAGTTCGGAGACACGAAGGTGATTGCGCTCATCGCATACATGAAGCGGCTCGGCACTGACCTCAACAGGCCGGTCGAGCTGCCTGCGGCCGCCGCGGCGGCGGCGGCCTCCGCGAGCGGTGCGGCGTCGGCGGCGGTGGCTGCCCAGCCAGCGACGGCCGCGTTGCCTGCGACCGTTCCCCCTGCATCCATGGAGGGCGGGCAATGAGCATGGCCACCGTATCGCTGCTCTTCTTCTTCGGCCTGTTCCTGGCCATCGTGGCGTGGGTCTTCATCGTGCCCAAGTCGCGGTGGGACCGGGATGCCGAGATTCCGCTGACGAAGGACCCTGTGGAGGAACGCAATGCACGCTGAACGCATGACGAACCGATCTCCTGATGCCGCGGGATCAGGCGAGCCGCTGCTGCTCGCGCACGAGGCGGATGGGATCCGCGAGTACGACAACCCGATGCCCTTCTGGTGGTCCGCCATCTTCTGGGGCACGATCGTCTTCTCGGGCCTCTACGCGATGTACTACATGATCGGGGTCGGGCCGAGCGTGCAGGCCGACTACGAGAGCGACGTGAGCTCGTTCTTCCAGGAGCAGGCCGCGAAGCTCGGCGACCTCAAGCCCACGGAGCTGACGATCCTCAGCCTCTCGAACGACCCGAAGATGATGCAGGCCGGCGCCGGCCTCTTCAAGGCGAACTGCGCGGTGTGCCACGGCGCCGACGGCGGTGGCGGCACCGGTCCCAACCTCTGCGACGACTCCTTCCTCAACGTGAAGAAGCCTGAGGACATCTTCACGGTGATCTCAGGGGGCATCGTGCAGAAGGGCATGCCCGCGTGGAACGCGCGCTTCGGCGAGGCGCAGATGGTGCTCCTGTCCGCGTACGTTGCGCACCTTCGCGGCACGTCGCCTGCGGCGCCGAAGGCCCCTCAAGGCAGCGCGATCGCGGCATGGGCACAGGTTGCCGCACCGGCGGAACCAGACGCAGCGAAGTGAGTGCCCGATGCCCGGCGACTTCACGCTTCCGCAGCTCGACGAGAGGGTCCTCTCCACGCTCAATGCCGACGGCAGCCGCCGCTGGATCGACCCCAAGGCGGTCCGTGGGCCGCTGCACACGGCGCGCGCCGTGGTCGCGTGGACGCTGATCGCAATCTTCACGGCGCTGCCGTGGCTGCGGATCGACGGGAAGCCGCCGATCCTGCTCGACGTGATGACGCGGCACTTCACGGTGTTCGGCACCACGTTCAGGCCCACGGAGACGCTGCTGCTTGCAGTGCTGCTGCTGGCGGTGTTCGTGTCCGTGTTCCTGGCGACTGCGGTGCTCGGCCGCGTCTGGTGCGGGTGGGGCTGCCCGCAGACGGTGTACCTCGAGTTCGTGTACCGGCCGCTTGAGAGGCTGGTGCTCGGCAAGGGCGCAGCGCGTTCGGGCGGCGCCGCGACGTGGCGGAGGATTGCGCTCTACGCGCTCTTCCTGCTCATCAGTGCGCACCTGGCGAACACGTTCCTCGCCTACTTCGTGGGCACCGACCGGCTCGTCCAGTGGACGCTCCGCAGCCCAGCGGAGCATCCCGCAGCGTTCGCGGTCTTCGCGATCACGACCGGCCTGATGATGTTCGACTTCGTGTTCTTCCGCGAGCAGCTCTGCACGCTGGTGTGCCCCTATGGCCGCTTCCAGAGCGTGCTGCTGGACCGCGACTCGATGATCGTCACCTACGACCCCAGGCGCGGCGAGCCGCGCGCCAACGCGATCGAGCGCAAGGCGATGGCGGCCGAGGGCAAGGCTGCCGGCGACTGCATCGAGTGCTCGTGGTGCCAGCAGGTGTGCCCGACTGGCATCGACATCCGCGACGGCCTTCAGCTCGAGTGCATCCACTGCACGCAGTGCATCGATGCATGCGACGCTGTGATGGAGAAGGTCGGCAAGCCCAAGGGGCTGATCCGCTACTCCACCCAGAACCGCATCGAGGGCCTGAAGGCGCGTGTGTTCCGCTACCGCATCGCGATCTACGTGGCTGTGCTTGGTGCGCTCGTCACGGCACTGGTGCTGATGCTTGACCGGCGGGTGCCGGTGCTGGTGGAGCAGGCACGCATGATCGGCGTGAACTTCTCCGAGCTTCCTGACGGCATGGTGCGCTCGCCGGTGCGACTGCTGCTCGAGAACCGCACGGAGGCGGAGGTGTGGGCGACCGTGCGCGCGACTGGCGACGTGCAGGTCGAGGGCGGCGAGGTGCGTACGGTGATCCCCGCGCTCGAGGCGGTGCAGTTTGACATGGCGGTGCTGTCGCCGGCGTCGTCCTTCGGCCGCGGCAGCAGGTCGGCGACGCTTCATGTGGAGACCGGTGCCGAGTTCGCGCGTGATGTCACTGTCCGGCTGGCGGGACCGTTCGGCGGAGGACCGTCATGAGCATCGTCGCAAACAGGTGGGTGCTGTTCCCGGTGGCGATGATCGCCGGCACGGTGGTCTTCGCCGTGATCTCCGTGGCGATCGCCGTGGGTGACGGGACTGCCGCCGAGCCAGACTCGTACCGCAAGAGCGTGGCGTGGGATGCGCACCGTGCGCAGGTTGCCCAGAACGGACTGCTTGGCTGGGTGGTGACCCCCACTGTCACCGGAGGCAGTGGCCTCGATGGTGCGGTGATGCTGCGCGTCGGCGTCGCCGACAAGCATGCGGTGCCGATCGACGGCGGACGGGTGATCGCCGAGGTCGTGCCGATCAGGGACGCAGACAGGCGCGTCACGCTGGAGCTGGCCGAGGTGGCGCCAGGCACCTACGAGGCAAAGTGCCCTGTGCGCGTGAGCGGACAGTGGGAGATCCGCACGACGATCGAGTCGCGCGGCAAGCGGTATGCGGATCGCGTGAGGCGCTTCGTTGAGTTTGGCGCCGATGGAGCCAGCAGCCGGGAGCGGCGCAAGTGATCGCGCTCGCGTCGAGCGTGCTTGCGGCCAGCCTGGTGGGGAGCCTGCACTGCGCCGGCATGTGCGGCGGCATCGCGGCCTGCGCAGGCGGGGTCGGCGAGTGTTCCGCGAGGCGAAGCGCGCTGGCATCGTCCATCTACCACGTGAGCCGTGGGGCGTCCTATGCAGCGGTTGGAGTGGTGGCAGGTGCGGTCGGGCAGGCTGTGGACAGCGGAGGCATGCTCGTGGGCGTGCAGCGGGTGGCGGCGATCGTGGCTGGAGTGATGGTGGCGATTGTCGGCGTCGCGCTGCTTGCGCGCGCGAGCGGTGCGGGTGCGGCGGCCAGCATGCCGGCGCCCGAGTGGATTTCACGCATCGTGGCCGGGATTCACCGGCGTGCCCTGCGGCTCGCCCCGCCTCAGCGCGCTGCGGCGATCGGCCTGGCCTCGGTGCTTCTGCCGTGCGGTTGGCTTTGGGCGTTCGCGGCCGTTGCGGCGGGCACCGGCGTGTGGTGGCAGGGCGGGATCGTGATGGTCGCCTTCTGGATCGGCACGGTTCCCGTGCTTGCGGCGCTCGGCGCCGGCATCGCATCGATTGGCGGTGCCCGTCGGAGATGGATCACGGCGGTTGCAGGTGCAGCGATGGTTGCTGTCGGCGTGCACACCGCGTTCGTGCGTGCGCCGCTCGCGGAGCGTGCACTTACGGCCGCGCGCACGTCCACTGTGCAGGTCGCGCTTCCGTCGGGCACGCCAGCGTGCTGCCAGATGGGGGCCGCTGCCGGCAGCGATGGGGGACCTCCGCAGTGAGTGCGGGGGGTGCGCAGATCGCCGCGTGCGCCCACTGCGGCGAGCCGATGCCGGGGGCGGACCCTTCCTCAGCGCCGCACTTCTGCTGCGCCGGATGCAGCACTGTCTGGAAGATGCTGCATGTGCACGGGCTCGACCGCTACTACGAGCTTGCGCGTGCCGAAGGCCAGCTGCCCTCCAGGCCTGCGTCGGCGTCGATGCATGCGCACCTTGACCATGCCGCGTTCCGCGATCGCCATGTCGAGCGTCTCGATGATGGCCGCCTGCGATGCGAGTTCCGCATCGACGGCATGCGCTGCGGCGCATGCCTCTGGCTGCTCGAGTCGATGCCGCGGCTCGAGCGAGGCCTCGCATCCTCGCGGGTGAACCTCGGCCGATCGACGCTTGCGATCGAGTGGGTCGACGGCGAGACAAGCCTGTCGAGGATCGCGGACCGCATCGTGTCGCTTGGGTACGGCGTGCGCCCGCTGGGTTCGCGCGCGTCGCGCGAGGCGTGGCGGGTGGAGGACCGGGCATGGCTCGTCAAGCTCGGCGTCGCTGGCGCGATCTCGAGCAATGTGATGGCCATCGCATTCGCGCTCTACGGTGCCGAGTTCACCTGGATGGACCAGCCACTGAGGTCATTCCTGCAGTGGACAAGTGTCGGGCTTGCGGGGCTCGCGGTGGCGTGGCCAGGCAGCATCTACCTGAGGAACGCGTGGGCCGCGATCCGTACGCGGACGCCACATGTCGACCTGCCCATCGCGCTCGCGCTTCTCGCCGGACTCCTGGGCGGCCTGTGGACCACGGCTCGAGGGGAGTCAGGCATCTACGTCGAGAGCGTTGCGATGCTCGTCTTCCTGCTGCTCGTCGGCCGCTTCACGCAGTTCAGGCAGCAGCGCCGCGCGAGGCACGAGGTGGAGCTGCTGTGCGCGCTGGTGCCCCAGGTGGCGCGGCGAGTTGTTGCGTCTCCCGCTGGGGGCACGGTTGCCGGAGCCGGCGAGATCGAGGAGGTGCCGACGGACGCGCTCGAGCCCGACGACGTGGTGGAGGTCGCCGCGGGCGACTCGGTGCCTGCAGATGGGCTGCTTGATGCCGAGTGCGCGCACGTGGACACGCAGTGGCTGACCGGGGAGTCGCGGCCGGTGCGGATGGTGCGCGGCGACGCGGTGCTCGCGGGCAGCCGTGCTGTGGGGATGCCGATGCGCGTCAAGGTCACACTGACGGGGGCGCGCACCCGCGCGGCACGAATCGCCGCGCTCGTCGATCGTGCGATGGCCGAGCGGCCGCCGGTGGTCGAGTTCGCAAACCGGATTGCAGGGTGGTTCCTGGTCGCGGTGATCGTGGTGGCTGCGGTGACAGGCATCGCGTGGTGGATGATCGAGCCCTCGCGCGCACTCTCCATCGTTGTGGCCATGCTGGTCGTCACGTGCCCTTGCGCGCTTGGCCTGGCGACTCCGCTCACGATGGTGGCATCGCTCGGCAAGGCGGCGCGCGCGGGAATGCTCGTTCGGAGCGGCGCAGTGCTCGAGCGGCTTGCGCGGCCTGGCACTGTCGTGCTCGACAAGACGGGTACCGTGACCGAGGGTCGCATGAGCGTCGCAGGCGTTTGGTCGGCAGCTGGCGCCGCCGGTGGCATCGGCGAGCGCGGGGCGCTTGAGCACGCTGCAGCACTCGAGCGAAGCAGCACCCATCCGCTGGCACGCGCGATCGTGTCGCATGCGCAGCTGGAGGGAGTGCCTTCAGCGGATGCATCGGATGTGGTGGAGCATGCGGGCGCAGGGATCACAGGCATCGTCGGGGGACTGCGTGTGGCGGTGGGTTCCTTGCGCATGATGGACGAGATCGGCATCGCGGCATCTGCCGATGTGCGTGGGCATGTGGCGGACTGCGCATCGCGTGGCATGTCGGTGGCCGTGGTCGCAGTCGATGGTGACGCGGTGGCCGTGATCGGGGTCGCCGACACGGTCAGGCGCGAGGCACGCGAGCTCGTGACTCAGATGCGCGCGCGCGGTTGGGACGTGCGCATGGCATCAGGTGATGTCCCTGAGGTCACCGCGGAGGTGGCGCGTGCGATCGGCGTGCCGCCTGAGATGGTGCGTGGGGGGTGCTCGCCTGAGGGCAAGCTGCAGCTCGTGCGCGAGACTCGTGCGCACCCCGTCGTCGTGGTTGGTGACGGCATCAATGACATGCCTGCGATGGCGGCCGCCGACGTGTCGGTGGCGGTCCGGCAAGGGACGCAGTCTGCGCTCGACCGCGCCGATGTGGCGCTCTCCGGCGAGGGCCTGATGCCCATCGTGACGCTGCTGGATGGCGCGCGCCGCACCATGAGGGCAATCCACATCAACTTCGCGATCAGCCTCGCCTACAACATCGTGGGGGCGACGCTCGCGGCGACCGGAGTGGTCACGCCGCTCATCGCTGCGGTGCTGATGCCCCTCAGCGGCCTGACAGTCACGGCAGTGGCGCTGCGCATGCCGCGATTCGGCGAGGTGCACCGATGACGCTGCTCTTCATCACCCTGCCTGCGGCCCTCATCATCGCCGCCGGTGCCGTGGCGGCCTTCATGTGGGCGGCGCGCAACGACCAGTACGAGGACCTCGACACTCCGCCACGGCGGATGCTGCTCGAGGACCCGAAGTCGGCTTCACGCGAAACGAGCCGTGACGGTCGGTGATCGGGTTGGCTGTCACCCGCCGGGCGCCGCGAGGGTCGGCTGGATGCGCGTCGGATCGCCGTGCCTGGGCCTCAGTGAGACCCTTCGGCCGCGGGGGCGCAGCCGCACTCCTTGAGGAACTTGCGGATCAGGGAGATCTCGTGGTTGTCCTCAAGCGTGTGACCGCCAGCGTGCGGGACCTTGAAGCTCATCTCCTTGCCGTTGAGGAAGACCTTCAGGTGGTCCTTCTTGGTCTCCTCGCAGCGCGCGCCGAGGTGCTCGAACAGGTGCACGACATCGCGCCAGTGGATGTTGTGCGAGGTCGGGTGTGCGAATAGGCGCTGCAGGGTGTGGTCGTGATGGTGGGCCATGAGTGGTCTCCAGTCCCGGAGGGTTGCGAAAGTCCCGCCTGACTGCCGGCGGAGCCTGAATTCTACAGCCGGCGAGCGTGCGGCACGCCGCAAAGCGCATGCCAATGGGGGTGTGCCGGCCATCCAACGCCACGTCCCGGAGTGATTTACCCTGCCGCGCATGGATGAAGACCTGATGCGGCGGATCCGGGCGCTCGAGAAGGGCGCGCGGATGAGCAAGATCCTGATCGTCCTCCTGGTGTGTGCGGTGGTTGCCCTGGGGGTCGGCGTGCGCGTGCTCATGAAGGAGGACGTGCAGTACCGGCGAGTCGCGATGCGCGAGCTTGTGGTGATCGATGCCCAGGGGCGCGAGCGCCTTGTCGGATCGGTGGATGCGCAGGGCGGGATGGGCCTCTCCTGGCGCAGCGCCGAGGGCACGCCGCAGATGGTCGCAGCCGTCGCCGGTGACGGGAGCGGCTCCCTCTCGCTATCGGATTCCAAGGGCACCATGCGCGCGTCTATCGAGGCGAAGGCCGACGGCGCTGCAGCGGTCGCGCTCGCGGGCGCCGACGGGTCGCCGCGCGCATCGATGGGGTTGGCCGCGGACGGAAGTTCGATGCTTGCGCTCAGCGACTCGTCGAAGGCCGTGCGTGCGGGAATCTTCGCGCAGGCCGACGGTCGGCCCGAGATGTCCTTGCGCGACTCTGGCGGCGCCAGCCGACTTGTTGCCGGCGTAGCTGCCGACGGGGCCGCGTCGATCGCGCTCGCGGACTCGGCGGGCGCCACACGGCTCGCGCTGCGCAGCGCCGCAGATCCTGCGGGCGCGAATCCCTCGGTCTCGCTTGCGGATGCGGCGGGCGTCGCGCGCGCTGCAATTGGCGTGACGGCAGATGGCGCGCGGCTCTCGCTCTCGGATGCAAAGGGCGTGGCCCGCATGGCGGCCGCTTCAGGCAAGGACGGGAGCCCGGCACTCGAGCTCGTGGATGCCGCGGGCAAGCCGCGAATGGCGTTGCGCGCGACGGGCGATGGGCAGTCGGTCGCGGCGTGGACGGACTCTTCGGGCCGAACGCGCGCCACGCTGGGAGTGGCTGCCGACGGCGCGGCCGGGCTCAGCGTGTCGGATTCAAACGCGAAGTCGCGCATGCTCGCAGGCGTTGCGCCCGACGGCAATGTGGGACTCACGCTTCTCGACGGGCAGGGCACCGCACGCACAAGCGTGTTCGCGGCAGCGGAGGGCGAGGCTGGCGTGTCGTGGAGCGACGCGTCAGGCAAGCAGCGCCTCTCCGCAGCGACACTCGCGGATGGCCGTGCGTCGTACTCGGTGCGCGATGCGGGCGGCGCGGAGCGTCTTGCGATGGGGAGCGCTGCCGACGGATCGAGCGCCGTCACATGGTCTGACCCCGAGGGCAAGCGGCGGATGGAGGCACGAACCTTGGCCGACGGTTTCGCCGGGATGCTGTGGGTGGACCCCGCCGGCAAGAACCGCATGAGCATGCGCACGTTCAAGGATGGGTATTCAGGGCTCTCGTTCTGGGATCAGTCCGGCATCGAGCGCATCGAGGCGCGCACGGTTGCCGGAGGCATCGCTGAGATGCACTGGAAGGATCCCTCGTCGGCTATCCGCTTCGGCGTCTCGGCGGATTCGCAAGGCGACGTGACGATGGCCTGGTGGGACAAGGACGGCAAGTCGCGGATGGCCGCGCGCACGGCGCCCGATGGGTACACGGGCCTCTCGTTGTGGGACCTCAGCGGCGTGGAGCGCATCGGCATGGCCACCACGATGAGCGGCAACGCGCTCACGCAGTACATGGACCCGTCTGGTGCGGCCCGGATCCAGATCGGCACCACCGCGCAAGGCACGGTCGAGCTTCCCGAGTCGCCGGCCGCGCCTGTGCCCGATCCCGTGGTTCTGCCTCAGACGCCGCCCGCCCAGGCCATCTCCGCGTTCCCGCCTCCGCGCGACCGACCTAGGGACTGAGCGCCGCTCGCACGGGCGACATCCCACGACTGGAGGGTGTCACGGCGGGAGGGTGAGTGGCCGCACGCGCGCAGCCGCCGCAGGGCGCGCTGGGTCAATTCGACTTTGGCGACGATCGCCGCGAGTGGTGCCTGTGCGACCAGAGCACCAGTGCGAGGCTGCCTGCCGCCAGCGAGATGAGCGCAACTCCAGACCAGGTGGCCTGCCGGACAACGCGCGTGGCGAGCTCGTCAGCGCCATCAAGCTCGCGCACCTCGGTGCCGAGGTTGCCGAGGGACGAGGAAACGCCGCTGAGGTTGCTGCTGAGTCCGCCGGAGAGTGCGGCCACCGACCTCTCCAGCGCGTCAATCCTCTCGCCAAGCACACTCGCCTCTTGAGCGAGAGATGCGTTGGATGCTGCAAGCTTCGCCAGCGCCTCATGAGACTGCGAGATTCCCGAGCTGAGTGCACCGACATTGGAAATGGCCTTGCTGGCCGGTTCGCTGGCGAGGGCGACATAGAGCGTGGCATCGAGCTGCCAGCTGACTGACGTCGGCAGCCGGCTCGCCAGCCACAGCGCCTGGTATCCAAGGAGGCGCGCCTCCTGGAGCTGCTGCGCAGCCTCCGTGACCGGGCTGAACATGCTCGGTGCCACCTGCTCGAGCACGACCGGAGCGGTGCCTGAGGAGTCCGCGAGGTCAGAGAGCCTGATGAGGCCGATCACCAGCTGCTGGGGATGGGATTGCTTCCATGCGTCGATCGCCCGGTCGACCGTGGCGAGCTTCTCTGGGGTCATGTACTCGCGCGCGATCATCACGACGTCCTGCTGAAGCACCCCGAACGTCTCCGCGCACGGAGTGAGCGGAAGCGCGGGATGTGCGCGCACGCGGTTCTCGCACGCCCACACCGCCAGGTTGGAGTAGACGTAGAGGTCCACGAGTGCGCCGGCGGGGTCCGCGCCGAGCGCAAGGGCGCGGATGTTGCCGGTGGAATCGGCGCGCGTCAGCATGTACGAGGCGAGCGTGACGGGATCCGCGCGATCCATGAGCGCCCGGTTGACGACGCGGTCGAAGGCAGCCGAGGCGGTGTCGGAGGCGTCGAGAAGGCGTGCGGAGAGCTGGACGCTCGTGCGGACCTTGGACTGGTCCACGGTCGACGGGGGCGCGCCCGTGCAGCCAGGCAGCGCCATGGAGACTGCGGCTTGAAGGAGTGCAACCCGCAACGACGCGCACACGTGTGCGCGCCACCGCTGCCGAGGGCCCAATGACTGCATTCGCCGAATCCTATCGGTGGCTGGAGTGATCGGCGCCCGCAGGCCCGGCGGCTGGCTCCGAGTGGATGTCCTCGGCCATGCGCTTGCGCACGCGCACCGGATCGACACCGCCGAAGCGCTCGCGGACCGTCTCCACCACCACGTACAGCGTCGGGGTCAGGAGCAGCGTGATGACCGTGCCGATCAGCAGGCCACCCACCACGACGTAGCCGATCGAGTGGCGGCTGTTCGCTCCAGGACCTGAGGCAAGGGCGAGCGGCAGGGCGCCGAGAATGAAGGAGAAGCTCGTCATCAGGATCGGTCGCAGTCGCAGGCGCGCCGCTGTGCGGGCAGCCTCGAGCGGCGTTGCGCCGCGGTCGCTGGCGTCCTTGGCGAACTCGACAATCAGGATCGCGTTCTTGGCGGCGAGCCCGACGAGCATCACGAGGCCGATCTGCGCGTACACGTCGAGCGGGTTGCCCATGAGGTGAAGGCTCAGCAGCGCGCCGAGCACGGCGCCAGGCACCGCAAGCACCACCAGCAGGGGAAGCAGCCAGCTCTCGTACTGCGCCGCAAGCAGCAGGAACACGGCGATGATCGACAGCGTGAAGACGATCGGTGCCGCGTTGCCGGCCTCGATCTGCTGCATGATGATGCCCGTCCACTCCATGTCGAAGCCCTTCGTCATGGTCGTGGCGGCAAGGTCCTCCATGGCCTTGATCGCATCGCCGCTGGAGAAGCCGGGCGCTGTGTTGCCGTTGATCTGCACCGAGTTCATCGCGTTGTAGTGGGTGACCACGTCGCCGCCGGACCGCGGCGTGATCGTGCAGAATGCGGCAAGCGGCGTCATGCTTCCGCTGCGGGAGCGGACGTAGAGCTTCTCGAGGTCGGCTGGTGCCATGCGGTTCGGCGCGTCTGCCTGCACATAGACCTGGTAGACCTTCCCGAAGCGGTTGAACTGGTTGACGAAGGACGAGCCGAACTGCGCCTGAAGGGTGGAGAAGACATCGCCGACGTTCACGCCGAGCGCCTCCGCCTTGGTGCGGTCCACCTCAAGGTGGATCTGCGGAACGCCGCTGCTCCACGTGGTGGTGAGGCCCGTCACTTCGGGCGTCGTGCGCGCCTTTGCGATGAACTGCTGCGCGACGGCCCAGAGCTGGTCGCCGCCGGCGCCCGTGAGGTCGTTGATCTGCAGCTGGAAGCCGCCGACGTTGCCGAGGCCCGGGATGGCAGGCGGCGGCGCGGCGAACGCCACCACGCCCGGCACCGACTGGAACGCACGGTTGCAGTTGTCGATGAGCTCGAAGGCAGACTCGCCTGAGCCGCGCTTGTCCCACTCCTCCAGCACCGGGATCATGAATCCCCAGTAGGTCTGGTTCGCGTTGGTGAGGAAGTTGATGCCGTTGATCTGGATGACGGTCTTCACGCCCGGCTGCGCCTGGATGATCTCCAGAAGGCGATCCGACTCCTGCTCCAGCCGAGGCAGCGATGCGCCGGGGGGAAGCTCGTACAGGACGAAGAAGTAGCCGTTGTCCTCGTCGGGGATGAATGCCGTGGGCGAGCGCATCCCGAGCCACGCAGCCCCGGCCAGCAGCACCAGGAGGACCGCAACCACTCCCTTCCACGCGTGGCCAAGCCCCGTCACCAGCGCCTCATAGCCATGCTCAAGCCGCGCGAACGCCGCGTTAAACAGGCCCAGCGGCCCCCGCGTGGCCCGCGTGTGCGTGCCGCCGGTCAGGAGCACCGCGCAGAGCGCGGGGCTCAGCGTCAGCGAGTTGATGCTGGAGAAGACGACACTCACGGCGATCGTCATCGCGAACTGGTTGTAGAGCTGGCCCGTCATGCCGGGCATCAGCGATGCGGGCACGAAGACGGCGACAAGCGCGAGCGTGGTGGCCACGATCGGCCCCATCACCTCGCGCATCGCGCGGCTTGCCGCACGCCGCGGGTCGGTCTCGCCCTCCTCGAACTTGCGCTCGACGTTCTCGACCACGACGATCGCGTCGTCGACGACGAGGCCGATCGCCAGCACCAGCCCGAGCATGGAGAGCGTGTTGATCGAGAAGCCCAGCGCGAGCAGCACGATGAACGTCGCGAGGAGGCTCACGGGAATCGCGATCATCGGGATCAGAGTCGTCTTGAGCCGCTGCAGGAAGACGAAGATCACGATCAGGACGAGCGCCATCGCCTCGAAGAGCGTCTCCACGAGCTCGGAGATGCTCGCCGAGATGAAGAGCGTGCTGTCGAAGCAGATGCCGCCCTGCACGCCATCCGGGAAGGAGGGCTGCAGGTCGGCCATCACCTTGCGGACGCCTTCGGCGACCGTGAGCGCGTTGGCCTCCGGGTTCTGGTAGATGCCAAGCAGCGCGGAGGGCTTGCCGTCGAGCGCGGATCTCGTGCTGTAGTTCACCGCACCGAGCTCGACGCGTGCGATGTCCTTGAGCCGGACGACGCCACCATCGGGCGTGCTGCGCACCACGATCTCCTCGAACTGGGAGATCTGGGTGAGCCGTCCCTCGGCGGTGACCTGAAGCGTCAGGTCTGGGTTGCCGCTGCTGGGCTCCGCGCCTGTGTTGCCGGCCACCACATCCTGGTTCTGCGCTCGGATCGCGTCCTGCACCTCGTCGCCCGTCAGCCCCAACGCGGCCATCTTCTGGGTGTCCATCCAGATGCGGATGGAGTACTGGAGGAGACCGAAGTTGGTCACGCCGCCGACGCCGGGCACACGCTGCAGGGCGGGAGTCACGACGATGTCCGCGTAGTTGCCGAGGAACTGGCTGTCGTAGGTGCCGTCCGGCGACGTGAGGCTTGGCACGACCACGAGATTGGTGGCCTGCTTCTTGAAGGTCACGCCCTGGCGCTGAGCGGCATCAGGCAGCTGCGCGAGGCTGCTGTTGGCGTAGTTCTGCACGTCCACCGCGCCGATGTCGAGGTCGTAGCCGACCTGGAATGTCACGGTGATGTTCGAGGAGCCGCTCGCGGTGCTCGTGCTCGACATGTAGATCATGCCGGGCACGCCGTTGATCGCCAGCTCAAGCGGCCGAGTGACGCTGTCGCCCGTGACCTGGGCATTTGCGCCGGGGTAGGTTGCCGTGACCTGCACGACGCCAGGCACCACGTTCGGGAACTGGGCGACGGGCATCACGCTCAGCGCGATGTAGCCGCCAAGCGCCATCAGGATGGCGATGACGCCCGCAAAGATCGGCCGCTTGATGAAGAAGTCGATCATGAGGTGGGTGCGGCCGCGGGCGACTCAGGCTTCGCTGGTGCGTCTGGGGACTTCGCGGGTGCTTCCGTGGACTTTGCGGGCGACGCTGCCGGTGGTGGCGTTGTCGGCTTCGCCTCGGACACCTTCGCGCCGGGCGCCAGCCGCCCCTGGCCCTCGACGATCACGCGGGAGTCCGGCGCGAGCCCGCTGCCGATCACGAGACCCGATCCTCCGAAGCCGATCACGTCGACATTCGCCGACTTGGCGGTCTGCTCGGGTGTGACGGTCCACACGATTGCGGCGGCTGTCTGGTAGACGATGGCCGTCTGCGGCACGGAGATCGCGCCCTTGAGCACGCGCTGGGGAAGGCTGACCGAGAGGTACTGCCCTGGCATGACCGCAAGGTCAGGGTTCGCGACCTCGATGCGCGCGATGATGGTGCTGGTGGACGTGTCCACGGCGTTGTTGACGAAGACCACCTTGCCGGTGCCCGACCACGTGCCGCTGGGATCCTTCACGGGGACCGTGGTGGCGCCGCTTGACTGCAGCGCCCGCAGGGCCGGGATATCGCTCGCGACGGGGGAGAACTCGATCCAGATCGGGTCCAGCTGCCTCACGTCGGTGAGGTTGCCGTTGCTCTCGGGCTTCACCAGCGTTCCCTCGTAGACGCGAGTCTTGCTCGCCTGGCCCCGCACGGGGCTGGTGATGGTGCAGTAGCTGAGGTTGAGCTTGGCGTTGTCGACATCGGCGACCGCCGCGAGCACCCCGGCCTTCGCGCCGAGCCACTGCGCCTCGAGCTGGTCGAACTCCTCGCGGGAGATGGCGCCCGACGACACGAGCGGCTTGTTGCGCTCGTACTTCTGGGTGGCGTCGAACAGCGTTGCCTCGGCAGCCGCCAGCTTGGCCTGCGCAAACTCGAGGGCGATCCTGTAGGGCGCTGGATCGAGCTCGTACATGAGCTGGCCCGCATCGACCATCGCGCCGTCCGTGTACTTCTGCTTGAGGAGCCAGCCCTCCACACGCGCATCGATGTCCACTGTGCGCACGCTCACGGCCTGCGCCGGATAGTCGCGCGAGATGGTGACGTCGCTCACGGTGACGGGAACAGAGACCACAGGTGCGGCAGGCCGCTCGGGCGGCGCGCTGTGCTTTGAGCACGCGGCGAGTGCGCACACTGCAAGTACGCACGCGGCAGCGAGCGCTGGGAGCGCTGCGGCGCGAGCCGCGGCGATGCGCGCGGTGGATGCGGTGCGTCGCGCCAGTGGTGCGCGACCGAAGTCGTTGCTTGATGTCATGGCGTCTCCGTGGGCGAACTGCCGTCAGGGAGTGGTGGGGGGGAGGCGAACATGTTCGGTCCGCTCGAGGTGAAGGCGCCTTCGCCCACAGCGGGGATGGGCACGTTCTCCCATCCGCCGCCAAGCGAGCGGTAGAGCTCGACGAGGTTGCTGGCGGCGAGGCCCCGCGCCTGCGAGTAGCCGTTCTCGGCCTCGAGCACCGTCTGCGCGAACTGGAGCAGCTGCGTCAGGTTGACGGTGCCGGCCCTGTAGCGCGCGAGGGCGAGGTCGTAGGTGTCGCGCACATCGGAGAGCGTCTTCTCGAACTCGGCGAACTGAGCGCGCGCGCCGGCGTAGTTCCCGAGCGCCGTCTGCACCTGGCTTGCGGCCTGGAGCACCGTCTCGCGCCACTGGATCTCCATCTCGCGGGCGAGCGCCTCGGCCTGGCGGACCTGGCTCGCGGTGAGCCCGGCGTTGAAGAAGTTCCAGGAGAAGGTCGGGCCGACGCCGTAGGTCTGGTTGGCGATGTTGCCGAGCCCGGAGAAGTTCACCGCGGCGATCTGCCAGGTACCGACGATGGAGAGCTGCGGGTAGTAGCCGGTCTCGGCGATCCCGATCTCCGCAGTGACGGCCATCAGCTCGCGCTCCATCTGGAGGACATCCGCACGCCGGCGCAGCAGGTCGCCCGGGATGCCGATCGAGACTTCACCCTCCGGGAGCGGGATCGGCGCGCTGGCAAGCAGCTCGTCCTGCATCGGCCCCGGCGCCTCACCGAGAAGAACGCTCAGCCCGTTGCAGCGCTCCTGGATCTGCGCCTCAAGAAGCGGTACCGAGGCGCGAGCCGTCGCAAGGCGGGCGGCCGCCTCGGAGAGCTCCATCTGGCTTGTGGTGCTTGCCCTGAACTTCGCCTCGGTGATTGCGTAGACCTGCTCGTAGAGCTCGACGTTCTCGCGTGCGAGGTCGCGCTGCGCCTGGAGCGTGCGGATCGCGAGGTACGCGTTTGCGACTTCTGCGCGCAGCGACACCATGGCGAGGCGGTAGCCCTCGATGCTCGCCTGCAGCCGGGCCTGCGCGGCCTGCATCCCGCGGCGGATCTTGCCGAAGAGGTCCACTTCCCACGTCGACATCCCCACCCCGTAGCGCCATGTGTTGAAGGGCTCGGAGCTTGTCTCGCCTCCGAGCTCGGCAAAGTTCAGGAGCTGGTACGAGTAGCCGGCCTGCGCGTTGAGGCTCGGGTAGAGCTGGCTGTAGGCAACCCCGTACATCGCGCGGTAGCGGCCGATCGATGCGGCGGCCCGCTGCAGCGACAGGTTGCCGCGCATGGCGCGCTCCATCAGGTCGGCGAGCGTCGCATCCTCGAAGTTGAGCCACCAGTCCTCGAGCTTCGCCTCCTGGGCCTGGGTCGCATCGGCCGGCTTGGGCAGCCGGAACGTCTCGGGCAGGATCGGCTCCGGGCGTGCGTAGTCCGGCCCGACCATGCAGGCTGAGAGGGCACATGCGCCTACGCAGGTGCTGATGACGGGGACAGCGCGTCGCAGCATTCGAGCCGCGCAGGGTAGCGCGGAGCTCAGGTGCCGGGTGCGGCGGCTGGAGGTGGCGGCGCCTGCGGAGCGGCAACCGGCGGCCCAGCCGCCGGTGCGGCTGCGCCGGGCGGCGGTGCGGCGGGTGCCGCGGGCTGCGCACGGGGTCTGGATACGGGTGGCGCCTGCGCGGGCTCGTCGGACTCCGCCTCGTTGGCGGGCACCGGCGCGGGTGCTGGAGCCGCACCAGACGCGATCTGCTGCCGCAGCGCGTCGATGTTCCGCTGCGCCCGCTCGACACGCGCGGCGTCGTTCATGCCCTCCGCGAGCTTGCGCACCTCGTCCCACGATGCGACCGACTCCTCGAGCGTCTCGCGCCGCTTCGCGAGAAGCAGCGCAAGGTTGTTGTGGGAGGCGAGGTGACGCCTGTTCATCGAGATCGCCTTGCGGTAGAGCTCGATCGCCTGCTCGTCCTTGCCCATGTCGCGGAACTTGTTCGCGAGGTTGAAGTAGTTGGACGAGAAGACGGTGACCTCGCTCGGGCGCACGGTGAAGAACGCCACGAGGGCGAGCGCCCACGCCGCTGCGCCAAATGGCACCCACCGGCGCGCGCGCGCGGCATCAACGAGCCACACCGCAGAGAAGCCTGCGAGCGCCATCGCGGCCGGCATCATCGGGAGCCGGTATCTCGCTGACGTGTAGATGATCACGAGGGCGGCGACCTGCGACACGAGGAACAGGTCGATCGTCAGGAACCTGCGCCATCGCGGCAGGCTGAGCGCGAAGCCAAGCACTGCGAGCGGGACGACGACAATGAACGTGGGCGCCGGAACCCGGAGCACCCACGAGTATGCGGCGTCGAGGTGCAGCTGCCGCTGGTCCCCGACCTCGTTCGACGAGAACAGCATGTAGAACTTGCGGCCAGCCAGGGAGATTGCCTTGCCCGGGTTCTCGCGGATCCACTCCCACGCCATGCTGCTCCAGTAGCTCGACACCTCGGAGGGCTTGAGCTCCCGTCCGAGCTTCGACTCGGCGTGCTCCTTGGCGAAGTCGGACTGGCGGCGAGGGTTGTCGAAGCGCGTGTCGGGGATCCAGGATGGGATCCTGAACCGCCCCGCGGCATCGGGGTTGTTGCCGATGTAGAAGTTCATCCCGCCGTGCGCGGTGATCATCACGGGATCGCCCGCGACGTGCCAGTTGCGGATGGTGGCCGGGGCCACCATCAGGATGGCCCCGATCGCGACAGCCGCGGACCGAATCACGATGCGTGACCATGGCACGCCGTCGAGCCGTGTCGCTGCGATGCAAAGCACGGCGATCGGCGCGAACAGCAGCACGTTCGGCCTGCACAGCGCTGAGAGCCCGAGCATCACGCCCGCGAGCAGGAACAGCCACCACCGCGGACTCCTGATGCCCGCGCACAGGCACACGAGCATGATCGCGTTGAGCGTGACCTGCAGGTTCTCCGACAGCAGGTCGCCGCCCGTATAGATGAACATCGGGTAAAGGGCCGCGAACCCCGCAGCCACAAGCGCCTCACGCCACCCGAACACGATGCGCCCGAGCAGCCAGATGAACAGCACCGCCAGCGACCCGAGCACCGCATTGGCGATGTGCGACACCTCGAAGCCTGAGCCGAACATCCAGTAGAGCACCCCAAGGAAGTACGGGTAGCCCGGGCTCATCTCGAAGACGTCGGTGCCGATCCAGTCGCCCTTGCTCAGCCGGATCGCCCACTCGTGGTAGACGCGCGGGTCGACCGTGGGCAGGGAGAAGTACGGGTCGTTCGCCTTGATCTGGAAGTAGTGGGCGGTGCGAAGCAGCGCGCCGAGCGAGATCACCACCGATGCGAGTGCCCACTCGAGCGTGCTGCCGCGGCCCGGATGGTCGGCGGACTCGCCGGTCGATCCTCCCGAGAGGATCCCTGCGAGCGAGATACCGGCCTTGCCGGAACCCGCGGGCTTGGTGCGCCCGCTTGAGGGGGCGGACGCGATGCGCGCGCGCGCGACCTGCTGGCGCGAGCAGCCGAGCTTCTCGGCAAGCTGCCGGTCGGACATGCCCGGGTTGTCGCGGATGACCTGCAGCTGCTCGTTGGAGAGTTCCCGTGCCATGGTTCAGTTGAGTTGCGGGCGGGCGGCTGCTGCGAGGCCCTCTGCAGCGTCTGCGGAGTGTACGGGGGCACTCCATCGCATCACGGCGATGTTGCCGTGCAGCTCGTCGAGCGCGGCGTCGGGAATGGCCGGGTTGGACCGCAGCGACTCGGCCATCCATGGATCGGCCACAAGCATCACGGTCGTGCCGGGGATCGAGAGCGCGCTGCGCACGAGCGCGTGCGCATGTGGCCATCGAACCAGCCGCTGGCCCTCGGTCACCAGGCCAAGCTCGTTGTCGAACTCGCTGGGCCTGCCCAACAGCGCGAAGTCGCGCCTTCCTGTGGCCCACGTCACCGCATGCGCGGTCTCGGCGCTCGTGAGCAGCAGCGACACCGACCGCATGCCCTCGCGGTGGCGGGCCATCACATCCCATGGCACCTTGGTGCGGGGAGCCATCGCATCCGGGAAGAGAAACGCGAGTGCGCAGAGCATTGGGGTCACGGCAAGGGCCTGTCGGGACACCCATGCATCGGCATCGCGGGCCCTCCAGCCCCAGCGATCGATGATGGCCCAGAGCAGCGCAGCGACGGCAATGACCAGCAGCGGGAACCGCGCGCCCGAGCGCCATGGGCTCTCGAGCCCGAGGGTGCCGGGACCGATCGCTGCCAGCGCGAGAGCGGTGACGGCGATGACACCCAGCAGCACCGGACCAGCCGCATCAGAGGGCTGCCGACGCACCGCGCCCTGCTCGAAGGCAACCCTCAGCCCGATGGCAACGAGCACCGAGAGCGGCACGTACAGCGGCAGGATGTAGCTCGGCAGCTTGCCTGAGCTCATCGAGAGCGCAGCCATCGGCAGCGCGATCCAGCACAGACAGAAGCGGATGCCGCTGCGGATGTGAGGGTCGGACATCAGTCCAGAGGTGGCACGCGGCCATGCGAGGGTCCACATGAAGGCACCCACGGGGAAGATGGCCAGGTAGAGCCACCACGGCTGGGGATGCTGGTTCGCGTCTGGATTCGTGAACCGCCGGATGTGCTCCACCTCGATGAAGTAGCGCCAGAAGTCGGGCTCGGACTGGTGGATCAGCCAGGCCACCGGCGTCACGGTGATGATGGCGGCAAGCAGGGGCAGCCACGGCATGAGGCACAGGTCGCGCCAGCGGCGCTCCCACAGCAGGAACCCAGCAGCGGCAACACCGGGGATCGCCAGCGCGAGCAGGCCCTTGATGAGGAAGCCTGCGCCCGCCGCGATGCCTGCGAGCAGCAGCCAGGTGGCGCGTGCGCGGCCTCGGCTCGTGCACGCCGACCAGAACGCCGCCAGCGTCACCGCGATGCACGCGGCAAACGGCGGATCGAGCAGCGCGAGAGTCGCGAGGATCGCAGGCCCGATGGTCGTGGCCTGCACCAGGAAGGCGAGTGGACCATCGTTGCGACGACCGGTGATGCGAACCGCGACCCACCATGCGGCAAGCGCCGCGATGCCGCCCGCAATCGCGCATGGCAGCCGAACTGCGAACGCGCTCGGCCCGAGCAGCGACATGCTTGCGGCGGTCAGCCAGTACCCCAGCGGAGGCTTCTCGTAGTAGCGGAATCCCGAGAGGCGCAGCTGCGTCCAGTCGCCGGATGAAATCATCTCGGCAGGGATGGCGGCGTACCGCGCCTCGTCATGCGCGACGAGCGGCCGCACGCCGAGCAGCAGCACCGTTGTCAGCAGGAAGACTGCAATCGCAGCGATCGCAAGTCGCGCCATGCGCGCGAAGCGTAGTCGCACGTCATGGCGCGCGTACGCAGAGCCAGCCCTCGCGGCCAGGCACCTGCCCGCTCGCGAGCGCACCCGAGGGCAACGGGTCCGGTGCGTGCCGTGCAAGCCACTCGCCGAGCGGCTCGAAGGAGTGCCCCTGCGCGACGGCGCGTGCGAGGAAGTCCTCGAACAGAGCGGCCTTCGATCCGCCCTCGCTCTCGGCATGGATGGTCAGCACATGAGGCTTGCCGTCGGAGATCAGGCCGAGCAGCCGCTCGTTCCATGCGGCGTCCGCTCCAGCGCCACGGCCAACGCCCTCGTCATAGGTGGGAAGGTCGACAGGCACCTGCGGCTGCCGCACGCTCTCCGCCCCGGCGGGCATGCGCGGCTGGAATGGCGTGCACGGCCCGCGGCAGTCGCTCCGGTACCGGAATGCGCGCGATGCGGGAAGCCCAAGCAGGCGTTCGGAGAAGCGCCAGCCCGGCGCGGCCGCACTGATCGGTGACTCGCCGATCACCGACCCGAGCGCGTCAGTCGCGCGAGCCAGCTGCGCATCGAGTTCCGAGTCGGGCAGCGTGTCTGCGCCCACCTGCCAACGGTGGTGGTCCCACGCGTGCACTCCCGACTCGTGACCTTCGATGTGCGGCATCCGGATGGTGCCTGCGAGGTGCCGCGAGATCACAGGGCCCGGCCAGAGGGTGCCGCGGAGGATGATGTCCCACCCGTAGAGGCTCGGCGCACCCGAGCGCAGCATCTTGATCGCGAACGCAGGCCGCAGCATGCGGCGGACGTGGCGGCCCATGTTGTCGGGGCCCAGCGTCCAGTACCAGGTGCCGCGCACGCGTTGCCTCTGCAGCGTGGACAGCAGCCGCGGCACGCCGCCACGCGTTCCGCGGAAGGTGTCGACATCGATGCGGAGGCCGATCGACACGCGCCGCTGCGTTCAGGAGTGCGCGCCCGCGGCGCTCGCGCGAGGCTTCGCCGCGGCCTGCGCGCGTGCTGTCCCCGCGACGAGCCCATGCTGCCGCGCGTGGTTCTGCAGGAACCAGTCGAGCGTCCGCTCGACGCTTGCGGCGGTGGCGATGCGCGGCGTCCAGCCGATGGCGTCCTGCGCGTTGCGGATGCTCGGACGGCGGTGCTGCACGTCCTCGTAGCCCTTGCCGTAGTAGCGCGCGCTCTCGATCTCCTGGAATCCCGCGAAGGGCGGGTAGCACGATCGCAGCGGATGCCGCTCGAACGCGTCCACGAGCATCTCGGCGAGCTCCTTGATGCTCGCCTCGTTGTCGGGGTTGCCGATGTTGAAGATCCGCCCGTCGCACGTGCCGCGCTCGTTGGCCACGATGCGGTAGAGGCACTCGATGCCCTCGTCCACGTCGGTGAAGCAGCGCTTCTGCCGGCCGCCGTCGACCAGCAGGATCGGCGTGCCCTCTACAAGGTTGAGGATGAGCTGCGTGATCGCGCGCGAGCTGCCGATGCGCGCGCTGTCGAGCGTGTCGAGCCTCGGGCCGATCCAGTTGAATGGCCTGAAGAGGCTGAACTTGAGGCCACGCGTGGACCCGTAGGCCCAGATGACGCGGTCAAGCAGCTGCTTGCTCGCCGAGTAGATCCAGCGCTGCCGGTGGATCGGGCCGGTCACGAGCGGGCTCGTCTCCTCGTCGAAGTTCTCGTCGGTGCACATGCCGTACACCTCCGACGTGCTGGGGAAGATCAGCCGCTTGCCGAAGCGCACGCAGTCGCGCACGACGCGGAGGTTCTCCTCGAAGTCAAGCTCGAAGACACGCAGGGGGTTCCGCACGTACTCGATGGGCGTCGCGATCGCGACGAGCGGCAGCACGACGTCGCACTTGCGGACGTGGTACTCGACCCACTCGCGGTTGATCGTGATGTCTCCCTCGACGAAGTGGAAGCGCGGGTGCTGGGTGAGGCCTCCGAGGTTCTCGGAGTTGAGGTCCATGCCGTAGACCTCGAACGACTCGTTCTGGAGGAGCCGCTCGGAGAGGTGGCTCCCGATGAAGCCATTCACCCCGAGGATCAGCACGCTGGTGCGGCGCGCGCGTGTGGCGGCAGGCGCGCGGCCGAGGCGCATCTTCGGCACGAGGTTCATCTCGTTCGCCACCTGCGCGCCCGTTGACCAGATGCCGTCCGGGCCCTGCGCCTCCACGATCTCGACTGCGCCGTCGCCGCACGCAACCACCAGCGGCGACGCGGAGAGGATCTCCCCGGGCTGCGCATCGCGCGCTGCAGCCGTGGCCTTTGCGGCACGCCACACCATCATCTTGCGTGTGCCCGCGAAGGTGAAGGCGCCCGGCCATGGGTGCGCCACCGCGCGCACAAGGTTGCGCACGCGCTCGGCGGGCCAGGTCCAGTCGATCTCGCCATCGGCAGGCGTGCGGCGGCCCATCGTGGTCGCGCGCGACTCGTCCTGGGGCGTGCGCTTCGCGGCCCCGGCCTTCACGGAAGGCAGCGTCGCCTCCAGGAGCTTCGCGCTCTCGTCGCAGACCTTTCGGGTCAGCGACATCGCATCGTCGTCGGGGGCGATCGGAACGCGAACCTGCGCGATGATGTCGCCGGCGTCCGCCTTGTCGACCATGTGATGGAGCGTGACGCCGGTCTCGGTCTCTCCGTTGACGAGCACCCAGTTGATCGGGCACCGCCCGCGGTAGCGGGGGAGCAGCGCCGAATGAAGGTTGATGCAGCCCTTGGGGAAGAGCTCGCGGATGCGGGGCCCCACCATCTGCCGGTAGTGGTACGAGAGGAGCAGGTCTGGGTTGAGCTCGCGGATGCGCTCGAGCCAGATCGGGTGGTCGATCTTCTCCGGCGCGAACACGGGAATCCCGTGCTGCGCCGCGAGCCGCGCCACTGACGCAAACCATCCGCCTTCGGACGGGTCATCGCGGTGGGTGAATACCGCCACGACGTTCATGCCGCTGCGGATGGTGGCTTCGAGAGCCGCGGCGCCGATCTCGTGATACGCAAGGACGACAGTTCGCATGAGTGGGTTCCTGGGTCGGTGATCGGTGACGATGCGTGGGCGGGCACTGCCGCGGGGGTCAGATGCGGGCCGCAGGGCGCTCGGCGGGTGAGGCTGAGGTGCGCGGGGCGTGCTCGCGCTCGCCGAGCGTCTCGCCCACGATACGGTCAATGATGTAGCGGGGCCGCTCGCGCACGTCCGCGTGGATGCGGCCGATGTACTCGCCCATGAGCCCGAGCGCCACGAACTGGGCGCCGATGAAGAAGAACGCCACGGCGAAGAGCGTGAATACGCCGTCGCCGGCCCACTCGGCGCCGTAGAGGAACCGCAGCGCGAGCAGCAGCGCGCCGAACCCTACCGACATTGCCGAGATCGCCGCCCCAACCCAGCTGAGCATGCGCAGCGGAACGGTGGTCATGCACGTCAGCAGGTCGAACTGCAGGTTGATGAGCTTCAGCATCGAGTACTTGCTGGTGCCCTTGGCGCGCTCGGCGTGGGCGACCGGCACCTCCGTGACGCGCTTGGCGAAGAGGTTCGCGAGCACCGGGATGAAGGTGTGCCGCTCGCGGCAGCTCAGCATCGCATCCACCACGCGCCGGCGGTATGCGCGCAGCATGCATCCGTAGTCGTGCAGGCGCACGCCCGTGGTCTTGCGCACCATCAGGTTGATGAGGCCGCTGAAGACCTTGCGGAAGAGCGCATCCTGGCGGTCCTGGCGCACGGATCCGACCACGTCGTAGCCCTCGTCGACCTTGGCGACGAGCTTGCCGATCTCCTCTGGGGGGTTCTGCAGGTCCGCATCGAGCGTGACCATGATGTCGCCCTGCGCTGCCCCGAACCCGCAGAGGATCGCATTGTGCTGGCCGTAGTTGCGGTTGAGCAGCAGTGCCTTCACCTCGCCAGGGTGCGCCGCGGCCGCGGCAGTCAGCCACTCGGTGGACCCGTCGCGGCTCCCGTCGTCCACGAGGATGATCTCGGTCGGGCGATTCAGGCCCCGGCATGCGGCGAGCGTGCGGTCGAGCAGCTCGGGAAGGTTGTCGCGCTCGTTGTAGACGGGGATGACGATGGAGACTGCGGGCTTCACCGGATCCCTCCTGTCACCACGGCGCGCGCGCCGGCGAGCGTGTCCTTCACCGCATCGATCACGTCGCGCACGTCATCTTCGGTCATGTCGGGGAAGCAGGGGAGCGTGCAGATGCGCGCAGAGTTCCATTCGGTCTCGGGCAGGCGACCGGTCCACTCGGGACGGTTCTGGCGGTACCACGCGTGGGTGTGCGACGCCAGGAAGTGGATGCCGGTGCCGATGTTGCGGCGCTTGAGCTCCTCCATGAAGCGCGCCCGGTCCATGCCGCACGCTCGCTCGTCGACGCGCACGACAAGGAGGTGGCGCGCATGGCGGTGCGGCCACGGGGGGTCGCGCAGCGGAAGGACCCCGTCGATATCCGAAAGACCGGCATGAATCTCGCGCACGATCGCGTCACGCCGGTCGATGATCGCGTCGAGCCGGGGCAGCTGGCGCACGGCAAGCACCGCATTCATGTCCGCCATGTTCTGCTTGAAGCCGGGCTGCTGCACCTGCGCCTGCGGCGAGCGGCCCTGCTGCGCGCGGTCGTGGGCATCCACCTCGAGCCCATGGAAGCGGAGCCTTCGCACAGTGCGTGCGAGGTCCGCGTCGTGCGTGGTGAGCACGCCGCCCTCGCCGGAGGTGATGTTCTTGATGGGGTGCAGCGAGAAGATCGCGCTGCCGTCGAGGCCGATCTCGCGGCCTCGGTACGTGGTGCCGATCGCATGCGCCGCATCCTCGAGCAGGAACACGCCGCGCTTGGCGCAGATGGCGCGGATCGGGTCGAGGTCGACCGGCGCGCCCGCGTAGTGCACCGGGATCACGACCTTCGTGCGCGGCGTGATCGCCGCGTCGATCGCCTCTGGCGATGCGAGCAGCGTGTCGCGGTCGACATCAACGAAGACGTTGCGCGCGCCCAGCAGCTCGACCATGTTCGGCGTCGAGACCCACGTCATGGACGGGCCCACAACCTCATCGCCCGGACCCACGCCAAGCGCCATCAGCGTGAGGTGCATGAGGGCCGTGCCGCTCGTGGCGGCGATCGCATGGGGGGCTCCCGTACGGGTCGCCACCGCGGCCTCGAGGGCGGCGACCTGGGGCCCCGTAGTTATCCACCCACTCCTGAGCACGTTCCCCACAGCCGTGATGTCCTCCTCGGTGATGGAGGGTCGACAGAAGGGCAGGAACTCTGAGCGCATCGGTCATCGGAGGTTACACGGGCGCAACTTCCGGATCAGCAGGGGGCTGCGTACATCATGGGGGGTGCTGCCTGTGGCGTTCGCACCAGATTCCTTAGGGAAGAATTGACTGAGGTGGTACTCGGGTTACGGTGACCTGATCGCCCACTTTGCGAAAGGCACACACATGACGCTCCGTCGCCACCCGACGACTTCGTTCGGCTGCCCGTTCACCCCTCCAGCCGGATCGCTCTCGGCATCCCGCGCACTCGGAGCGTCCCTGGCGCTCGCGGTCGCCGCGATGTCCTTCGGATCGGGATCGCCGGAGGTTCTGTTCAAGTCGACGGACACGTCAGTGACGCCTCCAGGCTTCCCCGCCGGCAGCGTGTCGTGGAACGCCTCGACACCATTCACCAACCTCACGATTGCGGATGACGGAACGGTCGCATTCCTCGGTCGTCTTGCGGATGCAGATCCGGCGAACCCGCCAGCAATCATCGCCGGCGGCAGCGGCGCCCTCGGCAACGACCGCGCGATCTTCTACGGCACGCCGGGAAACTGGACGCTCGTGGCGCAGGCTGGCGTCGCCGATCCGCTGCCGGGTGGACCCGCGGGATTCACCTTCAACGGCACCACGGGATCCAATGGCCTGAACACGAGCTCGGTGTCGATCTCGCCAAGCGGCGCGATTGCCATCTCGGGCACCATCAGCTACGCGGGAGTCACGAGCGCCACCGATACGGCGATGTGGACGGGCGTGCCTGGCGCGATGACCCTCGTTGCGCTGGAGGGTTCGCAGGCGGGCAGCGAGGCGGGCAACGTCGTGTACTCGTCGAGCCTCTCGATCGGGTTCCCTCGCCTCAACAACGCGGGGCAGGTCATCTTCCACAGCAACTTGACTGGCACGGACGTCGTGCCGCCCAACGCGAGTGCCGGTGTCACTGGCACGAACATGGGCGTGTTCGTGACGGGTCCCTCGGGCGCAAGCACCTTCGTCCGGCGTGGGTTCCCTGCGCCGTCGATTCCAGGGCTGCCTGCAGGCGCGATGACGAATGCCCAGGATTCAGGCGGATTCGTGATGAACGGGTCAGGCCAGTCGGTCTACCTGACCCGCCTGTCCAACGACTCCGACCCTGCGTCGATCACGTCGAGCAACGACCGCGCGCTGGTGTCTGATGTAGGTGGCGGCCCGCTGCGCATGGTGGCCCGAGAGGGAGATGCGATCCCCGGCATGCCCGGCATGCTGTACGGGCCGAACACGAGCGGCTCCGAGTCCACGTTCACGATCGCTGGCCAGGGGCTCACGAACGCGGGCACGCTTCTGTTCCAGTCCACGGTCTCGGGCCCCGGCATCACCACCGCCAACAACCAGATGATGCTCACGATGGCGGCCGATGGCGCGGTCCGCAAGCTGCTCCAGAAGGGCGACACCGTGTCGGGCCTCGGGAGCGACACGATCACCGTGTTCCAGAACGCCTCCTTCGGCATCACCAACAGCGGTTTCTGGGCGGCAAATGTGCAGGTCACGGCAGCCGGCACGTCCTCCGACGAGGTGCTCATCGTGGGTGCATCGCTTGATGCGGCCCCGGCGGTCGCCGCGCGCGAGGGCCAGGAGATTCCCGGATTCCCTGGCGTCACGCTGGGCGCGTTCTGGAACAACACGTCGCTCGTGATCAGCGACAGCGGCAGGGTCGCGTTCGTGGGCACCCTTGCCGGCAGCGCGGTTGACACGACGAACAACCAGGGCCTCTTCGTGTGGGACGCGAAGGGCGGCCTGCGCATGCTCCTGCAGAAGGGAGATGCGAAGCTGCTCGGATCGGCGATCACCTCGATCGCGCTCGCCGGAGCGGTCCGTTCGGCCGAGTGCTCCTCGATGGCCTTCACGTCGACGGGCTGGCTCGCGATCAACCTGAACTACTCGGGCGGCACGGCGATCGTGCGGTGGTTCCTCGGTGAGGAGGCAGAGGCCTGTGATGGCGACCTCAATGGCAGCGGTTCCGTCGAGGGCCAGGATCTCTCGATCCTGCTCGGCGCCTGGGGCAGCGCGGCTCCGGAGTCCGACCTCAACGGTGACGGCCAGGTGAACGGCCAGGATCTCGCCTACCTGCTCGCGTCGTGGGGACCATGCCAGTGAGCGGCCCGCGTCGGCAGTTCCAGGTGGGGGCAGCGCTGATGCTGCCAGTGGCGTTGGGCTCGACGGCCGGCGCGGGCGGGCAGCTCAGCGTGGAGTTCGTCGCGAACTTCCCGCCCGCGGTGTGCCAGCGGGTCAACGCAGCGGGGCGGATTGCAGGCGACTTCCAGTTCAATGCGGTCACGAGGGCGATGCGGTACGACCCGGGCGCCGGCCGAATTCCGCTGGATGTGCCACCTGGCACGACCCAGAGCATCGGCACCTCGATCAACGCGAGCGGCACGGTGGTCGGGCGGCTGTCGTACGGCGGCGGAACGGTGGGCGCGATCTGGGCGCCTGACAACTCGGTCACGCTGATGCCGAACCCGCCAGGCAACTGGACGTACAGCACGCCTTCAGGCATCAACGACGCTGGCACGGTGTGCGGATTCGCCACGCTTGCGATTGTCGGGGCCGATCCGCAGGAGGCGTGGCGGTGGACTGCGACGAAGGGCTATGAGTTCCTTGACTCGATCGGCGGCATCGAGTCCTTCGTGCGCGACATCAACAGCACGGGACTGTGCGCCGGATACTCGGCGCTCGGCAACGGCTCAGTGCGTGCGGTCCGGTGGGAGCTTGACGGTGCCGCAACGGTGCTGGGCCTGACGCCCGGCGCGACCCAGACCTACGCCGCAGCGATCAACGACTCGGGCGCGGTGGTCGGCACCACGAACTCGAACGGCGACGCGTGGGTCTACACGGACGCTGCCGGGATCGTGCGGCTGCCTGACTTCGGCACCGGCCTCAAGGCTGCGGCGTATGACATCAACAACGCGGGTTGGATCCTCGGGTGGGCCGATGTGGCGCCCTTCAAGACCGTGCCTGTCGTGTGGGACCCGCAGGGCAACCTGCACAACATCGCCGACCTCGTTGACCCCAACCGCTTCTACTTCTCTGGCGACTTCATCAGGCCCATCGCGATCAGCGAGACGAACGAGATCGTGGTGTTCGGCTACGACTTCACGGCTGGCGGCGATCCGCGCGTGCTCGTGTTCCGCGTTGGGTTCCCATCCGCCTGCGCGGCCGACATCAACGGCGACGGTGCGCGCGACGGCCTTGACCTTTCGGCGCTTCTCGCCGCGTGGGGCAGCGGTGACGCATCGGCTGACCTCGACGGCAACGGAACCGTGAATGCGTCAGACCTCACCGCGCTGCTCGCAGCGTGGGGTCCCTGCTGAAGCGTGCCTGTGGCCCACGGCGCGGCAGCTCCGCTGGCCCACAGTCCGCGAGGCCCTGCCCAGTCAGTACGTGGAACGGTCGACGCGCACCTTGCCGCGGAAGATCCAGTACACGGCCACCGTGTACGCAACCACGATCGGCATGCCGATCAGCGCGATGATCAGCATCGTGGTGAGCGTGCGCGGCGAGCTCGACGCGTTCGAGATCGTGACGTTGAAGGCAGGGTCGATCGTGGAGCGGATCAGGTCCGGGTAGAGCGCCATCGAGAACAGCGCCGCAAACGCCATGATCATGCATGAGCTCGAGATGAACCCGAACATCGGCTGGCGGTGGCGGATCGTGCGGGGGACATTGAGGATCGCGAGCACGTTGAGCGCAGGGATCGCCCACAGCACCGGCCAGTTGCGGATGTTGGCGGTGACCTGCGGAATGTCGCGCAGCGCGTAGGCCGACACGGCCACAAAGAGCGCAAGGAAGATCCACCACCATCGCCATGCCCAGCGCTCGACGCTCGCGAGCAGCGCGCCCTCGACGCGCAGCCGCAGGTACAGCGCGCCGTGAAGCGCGAAGAGCGCCACCGTCATCAGGCCCGTCATGAGCGAGAAGGGGTTGAGCTGGCTCAGGAGCGACTCGCGGATCGTCAGCGTGGAGTCCACCTTGATGCCGTAGAGGCAGTTGCCCGCGGCGACGCCGAGCAGCAGCGCGATGAGCACGCTGCCGAGCGAGAAGCCGAAGTCGAACACGCGGTGCATCGCGGCGCCTTCGGTCTTGACCCGGAACTCGAGGCACACCGCACGCATGATCAGGCCGAGCAGCAGCAGCATGAACGCGATGTAGAAGCCGCTGAAGAACGACGCGTACGCCACCGGGAATGCCGCAAAGAGCGCGCCGCCGAACGTGACGAGCCACACCTCGTTGCCGTCCCAGATCGGCCCAATCGATCCGATCGTCGTGCGCCTGTCGGTGTCGCTGCGGCCCACCAGCAGGTGGTTGATGCCGACGCCGAGGTCGAAGCCGTCAAGGATCGCGTAGCCGGTGAGCAGCACCGTCAGCAGCAGGAACCAGATCGACTGCAGCGTGGCCTTGTCGAGGAAGGTGGGATCTGCGATCGGGTCCATCAGCGTGCCCCCGTCAGGGTCTTGCCGCCTGCGATTGCCGCGGCAATTCCGCCCGGCGGGCCATGCATCGGCGGGGGCTCCTCGCCTGCCTTGGGATCGCTGGGGCCATGCCTGATCTTCTTGTCGAGCACGAAGATCCAGAGCGCGAACAGCATCAGGTAGATCAGCCCGAACATGATGATGGACGCAATGACCTGCTCGGCCGTGACGGCCTCGCTCAGCGCATCCGACACGCGCAGCCCGGGAACGGGCACGCCATTCTGCACGCTCGGGTAGACGATCCACGGCTGGCGGCCGGTCTCGGCCAGGAACCACCCTGCCTGCCCGGCAATGGTGGGCATCACCACACTTGGCACCAGCACCTTGAGCAGCAGCGTCCTTCGGTCGAGCGTTCCGCGCCAGGTGAACCATGCCGCGAGCGCGGCCAGCAGCGTCATCGCGCCGGCGAGGCCGACCATGAGGTGGAACGACAGGAAGGGGATCCTCATGTCGGGGCGGTCCTCGGGCGGGAACGCATCGAGGCCGGTGATCGGCTTCGAGGCGTCGAAGTACACCAGGTAGCTGAGCAGCCCAGGGATCTTGACGCCGTAGACGGTCTCGTTCTTCGGGTCAGGCCAGCCGAAGAGGTAGAGGCCAGATGGCTCCGTCTTGAAGACGGCCTCGAACGCCGCAAGCTTCGCAGGCTGCTGGTACGCGACGCCGCGCGCCGAGCGGTCGCCGGTGATGCCCACCAGGATGACGCCGACGAGCGCCACCGCCACGCCCACGGGCATGCAGCGGCGAGTGAACTCCTTGTGCCTTCCGCGCAGCATGTAGAAGGCGCAGACGCTCATGACCAGGAACCCGCCGGTCACCACCGCGCTGCACAGCACGTGCGAGAGTCGCGTCATCGCGCTCGGGTTGAAGACCATCGCCCAGAAGTCGGTCACCTCCGCGCGCACGCCAGCAACGCCGGTGTCCGGCGCAGGAACGAGATGGAATCCCGCGGGCGTCTGCATCCACGAGTTCGCGATGATGATCCACACGGCACTGAACATGCTGCCGAGGCAGACCATCCACGTGGAGAAGTAGTGGAGCTTGCGCCCGACGCGGTCCCACCCGAACACCAGGATCGCCAGGAACCCCGACTCGAGGAAGAACGCGAAGATGCCCTCGGCAGCGAGCGCTGACCCGAAGATGTCGCCGACGTAGCGGCTGTAGGCGGCCCAGTTCGTGCCGAACTGGAACTCCATCACGATGCCGGTGGCCACGCCAAGCGCGAAGTTGATGGCGAAGATCCGGGTCCAGAAGCGGGCCGCCTCGAACCACTGGCGGTCCCCGGTCCGGATCCACATCGTCTCGATGATGACCATCACCATCCCCAGCCCGATCGTCAGGGGCGGGAACAGGTAGTGGAAACTGACTGTCAGCGCAAACTGGACACGGCTGAGGATTTCGACGTCCATTGGGGAGGCAGGCTAACTGATTCGAGATACATGACTCCCCACGTTCGGGACGAGCGAATAATGGGGCATGTCCGCCACAGCCAACGCTCGTGCCCGCTCCCATTC
>QXGG01128141.1_pt1 | contig 45128 bp, 44 predicted proteins | sample 1982491 | NCBI WGS metagenome assembly QXGG01 (sample SAMN09924614, study PRJNA488089) | Wastewater metagenome, whole genome shotgun sequencing project. | isolation source: South African research farm wastewater | place: South Africa: Irene, Agricultural Research Council, Animal Production...
CCGTGCGCGGTTAGAGCGTGTGCGTCGGACGGTTCGAGCCCAGATGCTCGGCCAGCACCTGCTCGATGCGACTGCGCAACTGCCGGCTCGATTCGTCCGACGAAAAATGCACGCCGATGCCCTGCGTCTTTCCGCCCTGCGCAGCATGCGGGGTGATCCACACCACGGTGCCAGCCACCGGGTGACGGGTGGGATCATCCATCAGCTGCAGCAGCATGAAGACCTTGTCGCCGATCGCGTAGGCCTTCGACGTCGGCACGAAGATACCGCCATTGCTCAGGAAGCCCATATAAGCCGCGTACAGCGCCGACTTCGAATTGATGTTGAGCGACAGCACACTTGGGCGGGCGACGGCGGGGCGGGCAGCTTCGGTCATCCTCGTGCTCCGGCAATGGCACGCGCGTAACGCATCAGCATATCTTCGAGCACCAGCCGCAAACTGAGCGGATGGCGTGACACCTTGTGAATCTGGGCAAGCTCATTGTAGCAGCCGCTCGCCGCGGCCACGCTCATGCGGCTGGCAAGCGCAGCGAGCACGGTTTCCTGGGCGGGGAAAAAGCGCGCCCGTCCGCCGAGGCGGATCACGGCCAGGTCGCTGACCCAACGCCGCATCCAGTCCGAGAGTTCGGGCAGGCCGAAGCCGGCGGCCGCGGCTTCCCTGGACTTCAGCCAGGCCTCCCATTGAGCGGCCAGACGCAGCGCATCGGCCGCCTGCAACGCACCGATGTCACGCACGAAGCGCGCCAGCCGCGCGCCGCCGCCGGCCTGCGCAAGGCGCTCCGCCGCCAGCGGCAGGCCGCCACCGAGCGCGAGCAAGGCCAGCGTGTCGGAGTCGGCCGCAGCCCGCCAGTGGGCGAGCGCGGCCTGCGCGGGACGAGCGAAGTGCCACTGCTGGCAGCGGCTGCGCAGGGTGGGCAGCAGCCGGCGCGGCGCCGAGGACACGAGCAGGAACACGCAACCCGCGGGCGGCTCCTCGAGCAGCTTGAGCAGCGCGTTGGCGGTGAACGTGTTCATCGCCTCGGCCGGGTCGAGCACCACCACGCGGCGCGCGCCATGGTGCCCGGTGATGCTGAGCGCGGCCTGCAAGTCGCGGATCTGTTCGATGAGGATCTGCGCGGAGGCCGCCTTGCCGCCCGCCTCGCGCGCAGGGGCTTCGCCCTCGGCGGCGACGTCCCCCGCCGCGTCGGCTGCCGGCACGACCCGGATCAGGTCGGGGTGGTTGCCGGTGAGCCGCCACTGGCAGGGCTCGCAGCGCTCGCAGGCCTGGCCGTCGGGCCGCGGCGCGTCGCACAGCAGGCGCGCGGCGAGCGCCTCGGCCAGCTCGCGCTTGCCCAGGCCCGGCAGCCCGACGAAGAGCAGCGCATGGGGCAGGCGCTCACCCAATTCGACCAGGCGCTGCCAGGTGGGCTGCAGCCAGGCGTGGATCATGACAGCAGGCGCTCGCGCACGATGCGCGCGAGCTCGGCGCGGATCAGTTCGGGCGCACGGTCGGCGTCGATCACGCAGATCCGTTCGGGCGCACGCTGGGCCCGCTCCAGATAGGCTGCCCGCACCCGGACGAAGAAGTCGCGCTGCTCGCGCTCGAAGCGGTCGGGGTCGACGCCGGTCGAGGCCACGCGCGCGGCGGCAATCGCCGGATCGAGATCGAACACCAGGGTCAGGTCGGGCTGCAGGTCGGGATGCACCCAGCGCTCCAGCGTGTCGAACTTGGCGCGGTCCAGCCCGCGCCCCCCGACCTGATAGGCAAAGGTGGCGTCCGAGAAACGGTCGCACACCACCCAGCGCCCGGCCTCGAGCGCGGGTTCGATGCGTGCGGCGAGATGTTCGCGGCGCACGGCGAACATCAGCATGGCCTCGGTCTCGAGGTGCATCGGCTCGTGCAGCAGCAGCGCGCGCAGACGCTCGCCCAGCGCGGTGCCGCCGGGCTCGCGGGTCTGATCGACATCGATGCCGGCGGCCTGCAACAGCGCCACCGTGGCCGCGATCTGGCTGCTCTTGCCGGCGCCGTCGATGCCTTCGAAGGTGATGAAGCGCCCGCGCACGGGCACGGCGGCCGGCTGCGGCCTTGCAGGGGTGTCTGCCTCGGTGGGCAGGCTCGGCGTGGTGGGCACGTCTGGGGCGATTGGGGTCGTCATGGGGGGTATCGGATCGCGGAGGGCGGGGCGGTCGAGGGCGGGACGGTCTCTTGCTCATCGCCCGCCGGCGTTGCGGATGTACTGTTCCACCGCGCGGTTGTGCTCGGCCAGATTGCGGGAGAACTCGCTGCTGCCATCGCCGCGCGCCACGAAGTAGAAGAATTCGCTCGCCTCCGGCTGCAGGGCGGCGCGCAGGGCCGCTTCCCCCGGCATCGCGATCGGCGTTGGCGGCAAGCCCGCGCGCGTGTAGGTGTTCCACGGGTGATCGGTGTCGAGATGGAGGCGGCGCAGGCGACCGTCGAAGTCCGCCCCCAGGCCGTAGATCACGGACGGGTCGGTCTGCAGGCGCATGCCGACGCGAAGTCGATTGACAAACACCGACGCCACCAGCCCGCGGTCCTGCGCACGCCCGGTCTCCTTCTCGATGATCGACGCGAGGATCAGCGCTTCGTAAGGGGAGCCGAGCGGCGTGTTCGGGTCACGCTCGGCCCAGGCACGCTCGAGGCGCTGGTGCATCGCGCCGTAGGCGCGCTTGAGCACGCCGAGCGCGCCCGAGCGCTTGTCGAACAGATAGGTGTCGGGGAAGAACAGCCCCTCGGGATGCTGTTCACTCGCGCCGATGCGGGCGAGGATCTCGGCCTCGCTCAGCCCGGCGCTGTCGGCTTCGAGATCGGGGTGCGACTCAAGCGCCTGGCGCACCTGGCGGAAGGTCCACCCCTCCACCAGCACAAGCTCGCCCTGGGAGACATCGCCGTCCGACAGCTTCAGGATCAGCTGCCAGGGCGTGATGCCCGCGTGCACCTCATAGCTGCCAGCCTTGATGCGATGGGCACGGCCACTGATGCGGGCAAGCAGGCTCAGCAGGCGGGCGTCCACATCAACCCCGGCCCCCTCGATCAGCGCCGCCGCCTGGCGCATGCTCACGCCGCGCGGTACGGTGAAGTCGATCACTTCGGCCTGCAGCGCGAGCGCGCGATGCGCATACCACCACCCGGCGCCTGCGATCAGGGCCGCGGCAAGCAGGACGAACAGCACGAGACGGAGAAGGAGACGCTTCATCGGGGGGTCGCAAGGGGCGGAAAATCCCTGCCAGCGCCATGGGCGACCGGGCTGCGGAGGGCGCTTATAATACTGCATCGAACGCAGGCTCCGGCCCTCGCTGGCCCGCCCCGGCCCTGCGCCCCGGAAAGTCTCCCCAGAAACCTCACCCAACAAGCCCACCCGAACGCCGATCATGACAGCCTGGACCGAACACCTCGCCCGCCTGGGCGCCACCCTTGACGAGGCCTCACTACGCTTTGCCGACGCGGCCACCGAAGCCCGCCATGCCACCGAGACCACCATCGCGGTGCCGCTGCTGCATCTGGGCGTGATCCGCTCGGTCGGCCCGGATTCGGCGCCGTTCCTGCACAACCTGGTGTCCAATGAGGTCAACAAGCTCGCAGCCGATGCCGCCGAGTGGAACAGCTTCAACTCGCCCAAGGGCCGGATGATCGCCAGCTTCCTGATGTGGCCCGAAGCCGAAGGCCATGCGCTGATGGTCTCCGCGGACATCCTGCCGGCCTTCCTGAAAAAGCTCTCGATGTACGTGCTGCGCAGCAAGGTCAAGCTCGCCGACGCCAGCGCCAGCTGCGCCCTGATCGGGGTGAGCGGCCCGAACGCGGCCGCGGCGGTACGGGCGGCGGGCGCCGAACTGCCGCCCGCCGCCATGAAGCAGACGCTCAGCGCCACCGGGCTGCGCTGCATCCGTCTGGGCGAGACCCGCTACCTGCTGGTCGTGGCGCTTGAGTCCGCAGCGGCCACCTATGACGCGCTGCTGGCCGCCGGCGCCGAGCGCGCCGGCACCGCAGCCTGGCAGCTCACGATGATTCGCGCCGGCCTGCCCCTGATCACCGCACCGACCCAGGAGGAGTTTGTCGCCCAGATGCTCAACTACGAGCTGATCGGCGGGGTGAACTTCCACAAGGGCTGCTACCCCGGTCAGGAGATCGTGGCGCGCACGCAGTACTTGGGCAAGCTCAAGAAGCGCACCTACCGGGTCGCGCTGCCGGCCGGGGTCGAGGCCGCAGCGGGCATGGATCTGTACGCGCCCGATTTCGGCGAGCAGTCGGCCGGCAAGCTGGTGAACGTGGCGCCGACAGCCGACGGCGGCAGCGAAGCGCTCGCGGTACTCCAGTCGAGCAGCGCCGAGGCGGGCGAGATCCACCTCGGCAGCCTGGGCGGTCCGGGCCTGCGCGTGCTCGAGTTGCCCTACGCCCTCGCCTGAGCCTGCCTGAACCGATCGAAAATGTGTCTGGTCATCTTCGCGTGGCGGGTCCACCCGCGCTATCCGCTGGTGCTGGCTGCCAACCGTGACGAGTTCCTGAGCCGGCCAGCGTCGCCCGCGCACTGGTGGACCGATGCGCCCGACCTGCTTGCGGGGCGCGACCTCGAGGCCGGTGGCAGCTGGATGGGGCTCAGCCGCAACGGCCGCTTTGCCGCGCTGACCAACTATCGCGACCCCAGCCGTCATGTGTCCGGCGCACCCTCGCGAGGTGCGCTGGTGCGCGATGCGCTCGAGGACACGCGCGATGCCGCCACCTGCCTGCATGACCTGGCCTCATGGGCGGGCGCCTATGCCGCCTTCAACCTGCTCGTCGGCGATGGCGCGCAGCTCGGCGTGCTCGAGAGCACCACGGGTGCGGTGCGCATGCTGAAGCCTGGCGTCTATGGCTTGTCGAACCATCTGCTCGATACGCCCTGGCCGAAGTTGGTCAAGGCGCGCGCCGGTCTGGCGCAGCAGCTGACGATGCTGCCCGCCGTCGCCGGCACGGAGCGGCAGGCGTGCGAAGACGCGCTGGTGAGCGCGCTGCACGATCTGATGCGCGACCCCACGCCGGCCGCCGACCCGCACCTGCCCGAGACCGGCGTCAGCCTGGAGTGGGAACGCTGGCTGTCGCCCACCTTCATCCGCGCCCCCGGCTATGGCACGCGCTGCACCAGCGTGCTGCTGCGCGACGCGAGCGCGCACACGCGCTTCGTGGAATGGACCTGGGACACCCACGGTGAGCCCTACAGCCGGGTCGAGCACAGCTTCACCCCGACCGTGGCGAGCTGAGTCAGTACTGACCGCCGTTGCGCTCCACCCATGCCGCCGCCCCGGCATCAGCGGATTGGGGTAGCAGCTTCATTCGACAATCTCCACTTCGGTGCCGGCCGGCAACAGGTCAAAGAGTTCGACGATGTCGCGGTTGCGCATGCGCACACAGCCGTGCGAGCGCGGCAAACCCATCGGCTGGTCATCGCCGGTGCCGTGGATGTAGATGTAGCGCCGCATCGAGTCGACCCGACCGCCGCGGTTGCGTCCCGGCTCTTCGCCACACAGCCACAGGATGCGCGTCAGCACCCAGTCCCGCCCCGGATGAGCGGCGGCAAAATCCGCACTCCACACCTCGCCGGTGGGACGCCGGCCGCGAAACACCGCACCGATGGGGGCGCCGGCACCAATCCGCGCGCGGATGCGGTGACGCCCGCGCGGCGTGCACTGGCTGCCGCTCTGTTCCCCCGCGCCATTGGCAGCGGTCGACACCGGATAGCGCCGGATGCAGGCGCCGTCCTTCGCAAAGAGCGCAAGCGCCTGCTCGCCGATGTTCACAAGCACCCGCATTCAGGCCACCAGGGTCTTGCTGCGGCGCGCCGCAAAGAAGCCCGACAACAGGCGCCCGCAGTCGTCGGCGAGCAGCCCGCCCTCGATGCCGGCGTGGTGGTTGAGCCGGGTCTCGGCGAAGAGGTCGAGCACGCTGCCGGCCACACCGGTCTTGGGGTCGCGAGCGCCAAAGACGACACGGGCGATGCGCGCGTGCATGATCGCGCCGCTGCACATCACACAGGGTTCGAGCGTCACGTAAAGCGCGCAGCCGGGCAGCCGGTAGTTGCCGAGCCGCGCTGCGGCGTCACGCAGGGCCATGATCTCGGCGTGCGCAGTGGGGTCGTGACGGCGGATCGGCTGGTTGAAGCCGCGGCCCACGATCTCGCCATCGAGCACGACCACCGCCCCCACCGGGACCTCATCGCAGGCGCCGGCCTGGCGTGCCTGCTCGAGCGCGGCGCGCATGTAGTCTTCGTCGTTCATTGCAGGGTCCGTTCTCGCAGGGCTGAGATTCTAGCCCGAACCGGGGCTGCACCTCGCGCGCCGGCGCGTACCCGCACGCTTGCGCGCAAGCACATGCCTACGCGCGCGCGTCCGCGGGCGCAGCCCGGCCTCGCACGCAGAGGTACCCCGGGCCATTGCATGCACGGGACGACCGAGCGCGATGGCGCGGGACGCCCCGGCTTGGGCTAGAATCCGCCCGACCCGCCCCCGCTGCCGAGGCCTTCTCGTTCCCGGACCTGCATGAACGTCGATCTCTCACTCATCCGCCCCTACGCACCGCTGGTGCGTCGTATCGAAGCCGAAGCCAGCGTCATCGGCGACCAGATCCTCAAGATCGACCATTTTCTCAATCACCGCATCGAACCCGACTTCATCACCGAGATGGGTCAGGAACTGGCCAGGCGACTGGCACGCTTCGAGCCCACGGTCGTCCTCACTGCCGAAGCCAGCGGCATCGCGCCCGGCCTGGTGGTGGCGCAGGCGCTGAGCGTGCCGCTGGTGTATGCGAAGAAATACGCCCCGCAGGTGGAGTCGCCCGCGATTGCGCGTGTGATCCCCTCGCCCACCAAGGGCGGCGAGGTGAAGCTCGTGCTGTCGCAGCGCTACGTCGTCCCCACCGACCGGGTGGTGATCGTCGACGATTTTCTGTCCAATGGCCGCACCGCGGTGGCGCTGATCGAGATGGCGCGCGAGGCGGGCGCGACCGTGCTGTGCGCAAGCTTCATCGTCGAGAAGCGCTTCAAGGAAGGACACGCAAGGATCGAGGCGCTCGAGGTCCCGGTGTGCACGCTTGCCCAGGTCGAGGGGCTCGAGAACGGCCGCGCCGTCCTGACCCAGCCCTGACCCGGCGCGTGCGCGCTATCGGCCCAGCGCTGAGGCGGGCTCGCCCAGCAGGTGGCGACGCAGTTCAAGTGCACACAGCGCGACCGCCTGATGCGCCTCGGGAAAGATCTTGCCGAGCGTGAAGAAGCCATGCACCACGCCGGGATAGGCGTGATAGCTCACCGCCCCCCCTTCTGCCGCCACACGGGCGGCAAAAGCCTCGCAGTCATCCACCAGCGGATCGAACTCGGCACCAATCACGAGCATCGGCGGCAGGCCACCGAGCGAGGCGGCGCGCATCGGTGACGCGCGCCAGTCCTCGGTGTTGCCATCGGGCAGGTAGCGCGCGAAGAACCACTGCAGCGTCTCACGATCGAGGAAGAAGCCCTCGGCATAGCGTTCGCGGGAAGCCCGCTGACTGAGGATCTCGGTGCTTGGATAGACCAGCATCAGGAAGCACGGCCTCACCTCGACCTCACGCAGGGCGAGCGCGGTGACGATCGACAGATTGCCGCCGGCGCTGTCTCCGCCCAGCGCGATCCGCTCCCCGTCCACGTCGAGCAGATCGGCCTGCTCCACCGCCCACTCAAAGGCCAGGCGCGCGTCATCGAGCGCAGCTGGGAAAGGATGTTCGGGCGCGAGCCGATAATCCACCGACAGCACCGCACAGCGCGAGGCGTTGGCAAGCTCGCGGCAGACCACGTCATAGCTTGCGACATCGCCTACGCACCAGCCCCCGCCGTGAAAGTAGATCAGCAGCGGCAGACGCTCGCCGGGATGACTCGACAGGGGGCGGTAGTACCGGGCCAGCAGGGCCGTGCCATCGCGTCGCGCAATCGGAACCTCGATGGTCGAGGCTACCGCCGGAGCCTCTGGCCGGAAGGCAAACTGCAGCTTTTCGAAAGAGTGGCGGGCCTGGGCTTCAGAGAGCTGATGAAAGCGCGGCGCACCGATCCGGTACGCCATGTCCAGCAGGGATCGGGCTTCGGGAGTCAGGGGCATGGGCAGCGGAAGGAACGGGGTGAGCCCCGCCTGATGGTCTGGGTGGGCCGCAATTCTAGCCTTCCTTGGCCGCGTGGCGCGCATCCGCGCTGCGGACAGCGGGCGATTACGCAAAAGGAGCCCACCAGGCCTCGCTACCCCGCGCACGCTCGAGGCAGCAGTATTAAACTTGCAAAATCTGAACGAGGAGAACCTGTATGAGCAAGGCAAAAGACCTTCAACCCACCGCAAACACCCCGACCGAAGCCCCTGCAGCGGGCAAACAGAAACCGGCACGCGCCAGGGCGTCAAGCCGCCGCAGCCAGGCAGGCGATACCGCGCCCGACCTCAGTGCCGAAGGTATCGAGCGCTTCGAGGTCGAGCAGGCGATCTCCGCTGCCGAAGACTCCAAGCTCGTCGCCGTCACCGACATCCTGCAGACCGAGGCCGCACGCGACCCGAAACGCGCCGCACATGCCCTGGATGCGATCCTGGCGGGCGCCTCTCCCGATGACATCCAGGTGCTGCGCCGCGCCCTGATGCGCGCCGACCCCGGCACGGCAGGCAGTCCGAGCGACCCCGACGACGAACTGTCGCCCGACTGGCGCCAGGGCGGTTATCCCTACCGCAACCTGATGTCGCGCAAGACCTACGAGAAACAGAAGTACCGCCTTCAGGTCGAGTTGCTGAAGCTGCAGGCCTGGGTCAAGGAGACCGGACAGCGCGTGGTGATCCTGTTCGAGGGCCGTGATGCCGCCGGCAAGGGCGGCACCATCAAGCGCTTCATGGAACACCTGAACCCGCGCGGTGCGCATGTGGTGGCGCTGGAGAAGCCCTCCGAGATCGAGCGCGGCCAGTGGTACTTCCAGCGCTATATCCAGCATCTGCCCACCGCTGGCGAGATCGCGCTGTTCGACCGCTCCTGGTACAACCGTGCCGGGGTCGAGCGCGTCATGGGCTTTTGCAGCAACGACGATTACAACGAGTTCATGCGCCAGGTGCCGGAGTTCGAGCGCAACCTGGTACGCAGCGGCATCCACCTGATCAAGTTCTGGTTCTCGGTGAGCCGGGAAGAGCAGCGCCGCCGCTTCAAGGAGCGCGAATCCCACCCGCTCAAGCAGTGGAAACTGTCACCGATCGACCTCGCCTCGCTCGACAAGTGGGACGAGTACACCAAGGCGAAGGAAGCGATGTTCTTCTACACCGACACCGCCGACTCGCCGTGGACGGTGGTCAAGTCCGATTGCAAGAAGCGCGCACGCCTCAATTGCCTGCGCTACGTGCTGCACAAGATGCCCTATACCAACAAGGACATCGATCGCATCGGTCCGCTCGACCCGCTGCTGGTGGGCCGCGCCAACGTAGTGTACGAACGTGGCGAGAAGGACGCCGTTCCGCTGCTCTGAGCCCCCGCGAACCCGCCTCAAGGCGGGTTTTTTTCATCAACCGTCCGCCACTGGTGAGCGGTCTTCGTCGATCGGCCGTGTCACCGAACCCACCGCGACGGGCGCGGTCTATCGAGCACCCATCCGGAGACAAAGACCATGCTGCAACACGCGTTTCGCCGCCTCCTGCTCCCAGCCGCGCTTGCGGCCCTGTGCGCACCCGCCGTCGCTGACCCGGGTGCGCCCGCTTCACTGTTCAGCCATGAACTGCGGCGCCTGCACTCGGACGAGGTGGTCCAGCTTTCGGAACGGCTTGGCGGCCAGCCCGTACTGGTCGTCAACACCGCCAGCCACTGCGGCTACACCGATCAGTTCCGCGAACTTGAGGCGGTGCACCAGAAGTTCAAGGATCGTGGCCTCAGGGTCGCAGGCTTCCCATCCGACGATTTCCGCCAGGAAGCCGACGACGAGGCCAAGACCGCCGAGGTGTGCTTCACCAACTTTGGCGTCACCTTCGACATGTTCACGCCGATTGCCGTCACCGGCGACAAGGCCCATCCGCTGTTCCGCGAGATTGCGCGTCAGTCCTCGGCCCCGCGCTGGAACTTCCACAAATACGTGATCGACCGCGATGGCCGCGTGGTGGCCGCGTTCCCGAGCAAGGTCAAGCCCGACGCGCCCGAGGTGCAACAGGCGATCGAGAAGGTCCTGTAAGCGGCTCGCTTACAGTGCGCGCAGCGGCCAGAACAGCGGAATCAGCACGCTGGCCGCGGCCCACACGATGAGATTCAGCGGGATGCCAAGGCGGGCAAAATCCGAGAAGCGGTAGTTGCCGGCGCTATAGACCAGGGTGTTGGTCTGATAGCCGATCGGCGTGGCAAAGCTCGCGCTCGCGGCGAACATCACACCGACCACGAAGGGGCGCGGGTCCACCCCAAGCTGCTGCGCCACGCCGATGACGACGGGTGTGAACAGCACCGCGACCGCGTTGTTGCTGATGAACTCGGTGGCGATCGAGGTCATCAGGATCACCAGTGACAGCATCATCCATGGCGACAACTCCACCCCGACCGTCACCAGGCTGCCCGCGAGCAGCGCGGCGAGGCCGGAATCGCGCATCGCGATGCTGATCGCGAGCATCCCGAAGATCAGCACGATCACCGGCCATTCCACCGCCTTGTAGGCCTCGTCGGGCCGGATGCAACCGGTGATCAGGACCACCGCCGCGCCGATGATGGCCAGCCCTTCGATCGGCATCACGTTGAAGGCGGCCAGCAGCATCACGCCGGCGATGGTGGCCAGCGCGACCGGTGCCTTGGTGCTGCGGGTGGCGCTGAGCTTGCCGTCGGTGATCGCGAACAGGTCGCCGTTGTCGCAGAAGCGCTTGATCTGCGTCGGCGTGCCTTCGACCAGCAGCACGTCGCCGAACTGGAGCTGGAAGTCGTCGCCCACATCGGGGATCGAGGCATTGCGTCGATGCACGGCGATGAGGTGGATGCCATAGCGCGCAGCAAGGTCGAGGTCGCGAATCGGGCGCTGGACGTAGCGGGAGGTCTGTCCGACCAGAGCCTCGACGATGACGACGTCGCGCTTTCGCAGCGTCTCCAGATCCTGCGGGTCGGCGGCGGGCGGAGGCTGCACACGCAAGCCGACGAGATCGGTGCTGCGCAGCTCGACCATGGCGCTGCTGCGCGTATGCACGATCAGCCGGTCGCCCACCTCGAGCCGGGTCTCGGGCGCAGGCCCAGACCATTCATCCTCGCCGCGGAACAGCCTCAGCACCTGGATGACCCCGTTCGACAGGCGCGCCTCCTTGAGCGTGCGTCCGGCCAGGCGCGAATTCTCGGGCACGAAGAGCTCGGTCATGAACAGCCGGTCACTGCTGCCGGAGAACTGCTGCGTCAGCGTCTCGCGTACCGGCAGCAAGCGCTGCGCGCACAAGAACATGAAGATGCAACCGAGCACCGCCATCGCCGCCGCCGGCGCGGTGATCTCGAACATCGAGAACGGCGCCAGACCCATTTCGCGGGCGACGCCATCGACGAGGATGTTGGTCGAGGTGCCGACCATGGTCACCAGGCCGCCGAGGATGGTGGCGTAGGAAAGCGGGATCAGCAGGCGCGAAGGCGCCACCGAGAAGCGCCCGGCCAGCGCAATCACGGCCGGGATCATCACCATCACCACCGGCGTGTTGTTGATGAAGGGCGACACGGCGACCCCGACGAGCAGCATCGCGAACAGCAGTCGACGCTCGCTGTGACCGGCGAGATTACCGATCCATTCGCCCAGCCGATCCACGCAACCGGTGCGCCCGAGCGCACCGCTGATGATGAACAGGCAGATGATGGTGATCGGCGCACTGTTGCTGAACACGCTGAGCACCTTCGCCGGCGTGAGCAGGCCAAGCGCCAGCAGCAGGGCGACGGCCGCGATGACCGCAACGTCCGCCTTGACCCATTCGCGCACAAAAGTGAGGAACAGACCCAACAGGACAAGGCCAACGATCAATGCGTGAAAACCTTCGGGAAGCAGCATGGCGCGATGAGGCAGTGCAAAATCGGAACGCAGCACCTTAACCCAGGCGTTTAAGGCATAAAAGAATAAAAAGTTATCTTTTAATAGCTGGCAGTGCTTTATCAGCACGCAGATGCAGCTCGTGCTCGCCTGCGGCCAGGGATGGGCCCCCTGAGGCGCGAAGACGCGCGAAAATGCCCCATCGGGTGTGACCTTGCGCACCGGGGGGGTGCGCTGACGGCACTCAACAGAACCGGAGGGAACAATGAAGCAATACGACTACATCGCCATTGGCGGTGGCAGCGGCGGCGTCGCCACGGCACGCCGCGCAGCGGAATACGGCGCCCGCGCGCTGGTGGTGGAGGCCGCGCGGCTCGGTGGCACCTGCGTCAACGTGGGCTGCGTGCCGAAGAAGGTGATGTGGTACGCCTCCGGGATCGCGCAGGCGATGCGCGATGCGCCCGGCTACGGCTTCACCGTGGGCGCGGTCGATTTCGACTGGAACACGCTCAAGACGCGGCGCGACGCCTACATCGCGCGTCTCAACGACCTCTACGGCAACATGCTCGACAAGGCGGGCGTGGATGTCGTGCGCGGCTTCGCCCGCTTCGTCGACGCGCGCACCCTCGAAGTCGACGGCGAGCGTTTCAGCGCGCCCCACATCGTCATCGCCACCGGCGGGCGGCCTCAGGTGCCCGACATCCCGGGCGCCGCATTCGGCATCGACTCGGAGGGCTTCTTCGCGCTGGCACAGCAGCCACGCCGCGTCGCGGTGGTCGGCGCAGGCTACATCGCGGTCGAACTGGCCGGCGTGTTCAATGGACTCGGCAGCCAGGTGAGCATGCTGGTGCGTGGGCCGCACCTGCTGCGTCCCTTCGACGCCATGCTGCGCGACGAACTCATGGCGCAGATGCAGCAAGACGGCGTGGACCTGCGTTTCGGGACGCAGGTGCAGCGCGTCACGCGTCAGACCGACGGCAGTCTGCAGATCGTGTGCACGGATGCGCGCACGCTGGACGTCGATGCGCTGGTGTGGGCAACCGGCCGCCGCGCCAACACCGACCAGCTCAACCTCGCCGCAGCAGGCCTGGTCGCCGATGAGCAGGGGGTGATCAGGACGGACGCCTTCCAGAACACCACCGTCCCGGGCATCTACGCCATCGGCGACATCACCGGCAGCGCCGAGCTCACCCCGGTGGCGATCGCCGCAGGCCGGCGCCTGGCTGCGCGCCTGTTCCTGAACCGGCCCGACAGCAAGCTCGACTACGACACCATTCCGACCGTGATCTTCAGCCACCCCCCGATCGGTACGGTGGGGCTGACTGAAGAGGAGGCACGTCGCCAGCATGCCGAGGTCAAGGTGTACTCGACCCGCTTCACCGGCATGTATCACGCCCTCACCGAGCACCGCCCGAAGACGGCGATGAAGCTGGTGTGCGTGGGCGCCGATGAGCGCATCGTCGGCGCCCACGTCATTGGCGAAGGCGCTGACGAGATGCTGCAGGGCTTCGCGGTGGCGGTGAAGATGGGGGCACGCAAGGCGGATTTCGATGACACGATCGCGATCCACCCGACCAGTGCCGAAGAATTCGTGACGATGCGCTGAGGGAGCGATCGCAATGCCGATGACCTATGAACAGCACCTCGACGAGGTCGCTACCCTGCTCTACGAGTGCTTTGACCAGAGCGAGGAAGCAGCCATCAAGCTGGTGATGGCTGCCCAGGCGGATGACTTTTTCAGCGCGCATGACGACGATCCGTCGATGTGCACGCTGGAGCGCGCGCAGGCTGATGCGCGCGCGGTCTTTCGCAAGTACGGGAAGACTTAGGAGCAGCAGCCGTGGCCGCCACCGCCACCGCAGCCGCCGGTGGCGGCCGCCGCTGCGCCCGCCGCAGCCGGCGCGCCGAGCTGGATCATGAAGTCGATCACGATGTTGCCCGGATCGCGAGCGACGTAATTGATGGCGACCTGGTTGCCGTAACGCTGCTGGATCTGACCGATCAGCGGCTGGGGGTCGTGGTCATTGACGAAGCGCATGACCTCGCCATCCTCGAGCGACTCGAGCGCACCGAAGATCGCGGCATGGCGGAAACGCTTGGCAACGCCGCGCGCATCGAAGGGGTGAACAGCATTCTCGGACATCGTGATTTCTTCCATCGGATGAGCTCCGGTCTCGTTCTGCGGCCGGAATCGCAGCAGCCGGAGCTTAGGGTCGACGCCCTTCCGCTTCCTTGAGGAAGAACAAAAACGCAGTCTGCAACGATGAAGTGCCGCATTCCCGCCCGCCTTGCCGGGCCAGTGTCGCTGCATTGCGACAATACCCGCCCCAAAGGCTAGCTGCGGCGCATTCCGGCCCGCCCCGCAACACGGGGTATGCTATCGTGGCAATGAGATGGATGTGCGCCGAATGGACGCGTTTTCGCCGTCCTGATCGTGCAGGTGTGAAGACCATCTCGAGTCAAGCCAGACAACCAATAATGCAAGCGGAGAGGATCCACTATGGTCAGCAAGCAGGAACAGTTGAACGAACTTCAGAAGAAGAACCTGGAGGCTGCGATGCGGCTGGCTCAGATGTCGATCGAGAACTCCCAGCGCATCATGGAGATTCAGGTCACGACCGCCAAGCGCCTCTTCGAACAGGGCGTCGAAAACGCCAAGGCGCTGTCCGGCGCCAAGGATCCGCAGGGCATGATGGCGCTGCGTGCGAACTACGCGCAGACGACCACCGAGCAGATGCTTGCGTGCGCCCGCCAGATCGCCGAAATCACCGCGGCCACGCAGGCCGAGTTCGGCAAGCTGGTCGGCGAGCAGCTCACCAGCGGTGGCACCGACATGTTCGAGGCCATGCAGAAGATGTTCAAGGGCATGCCGATCGCCGACCAGAGCGCTGTGGGCGCGATGCAGACCGCGATGGACACGACCCGTGCGGCCTTCGAGCAGATGACCCGCGCCTCCACCGAGGCCTTCCAGGCCCTCACCCAGCAGGGGACGCGCGGCCGTCGCTGATCGCGCCTGGGGTGCTCCAGCAAAAACGGCGCTGAGAGGCGCCGTTTTTTTGCGGTTTTCTTGCGCCGTTTGCTGGACAGTTTCCCCTTTAACCGCCTGCGGTCTCAGCCAGCGATCGTGCTCAGCGCCGCTGCCCGGTCTATTCCCTGTGCGCGCCGCCCGGCGCATCCGGCGCCTGCGCCACCCACCGCGCAGCCGCGGAATCATCCGCCTCACGCGCGTCGACCCAGCGCGCACCCTCCGGCGTGTCCTCGCGCTTCCAGAACGGTGCCTGCGTCTTCAGGTAGTCCATGATGAATTCACAGGCTGCAAACGCATCCCCGCGGTGGCTGCTGGCCACGCCCACGAAGACGATGCGATCGCACGGCTCGAGACGACCGTAGCGGTGGATCACGCGCACGCCAAGCAGCTGCCAGCGTGCCCTCGCCTGGGCGACGATGTCTGCAAGCGAGCGCTCGGTCATGCCCGGATAGTGCTCGAGCGTCATCGCCCGCACGCCGCTCCCCTCGTTCGTGTCGCGCACCAGGCCAACGAAGCTGGCCACCGCGCCCACATCGGGGCGCCCTGCACTCAAGGCGCCGATCTCGGCCCCAACATCAAAATCGGCTTCCTGAACGCTGACCGCGCCGAGTTCTGAACGCAGCGCCATGACTCAGCCCCCGGTAACGGGCGGAAAGAAGGCGACCTCGTCGCCGGCCGAAACCGCGGCGTCCGCTCCGACCATGCGCTGATTGAGCGCAGCGCGCACGTTTCGCCCTGGCGCCAGCGCCTGCCAGGCCTCGCCCCGGCGCGCAAGATGCGTGCGCAAGGCGCCCACCGTCGCCACCTCGGTCGGCAACTCGAGCTCTTCGCCCGACTGCCCGACGGCCTCGCGCAGGCCGGCAAAATACAGAACCTTCACCTTCGTCGTCATCGCTTCATCATCCGGATTCGTTACTGGGGGTGAGGCATCAGGCCCGGGCTCAGTGCATCAGCTCGCCGTAGGGCAGGAAGCGCACGGCCTCGCCACGTGTTATTGCGGTGCCGGAGGGGATATCGACCAGACCGTTCGCCCACACCGTGGAGTTGAGCGCCGCCGAGCCCTGATTGGCGAAGAGTTCAACCCCGCCTTGTGCGTTCATGCGTGCACGGAGGAATTCGCGCCGGCGGTCGGGTCGGGGCCAGTCGAAGTCCGCGCGCAGCATCACCGCGGCCGGCGCCACCTCACGAACCCCCTGGGTGGCGAGCAGGAAGGGGCGCACCATCATCAGGAAGGTCACGAAGCTCGACACCGGGTTGCCCGGCAGGCCGATGAAGGCGGCGCCGCGCACATGACCATAGGCCAGCGGCTTGCCCGGCTTCATCGCGATCTTCCACATGTCCAGGCTGCCTTCGGCCTCGACCGCGGGCTTGACGTGGTCTTCCTCACCCACCGAGACCCCACCGCTGGTGAGGATAAGGTCGTGGCCCTCGGCCGCGCGGCGCAGCACCTCGCGGGTGGCCTCGAGGCGATCGGGGACGATGCCGAAGTCCTCCACCTCGCAGCCCAGGCTGGTGAGCAGCCCGCGCAGCATGAAGCGGTTGGAGTTGTAGACGCCGCCCGGGGGCAGCGGCTCGCCGGGCATGACCAGTTCGGACCCGGTGGAGAACATCGCCACCTTCACCCTGCGCAAAACGGGCAGTTGTGCCAGGCCCACCGAAGCCGCGAGTGCCACCGCCTGCGGCGCGAGGCGCAGGCCTGCGGGCAGAACGAGGTCGCCGATCGCGATGTCCTCGCCCAGCCTGCGCACCGCCTCGCCGAGCCGGGGCACGGTGTTGATGAGGACATGATCGCCATCGTGCTCGCACAGCTCCTGCATCACGACCGTGTCGGCCCCGGGCGGTAGCGGCGCGCCGGTGAAGATGCGCGCGGCGCTACCGGGTGCCAGCTCGTGACCGATACTGCCAGCCGGAATGCGCTGGCTCACCGGCAGCCGGGTGCCGGCGACGGGCACGTCGGCCGCGCGCAGCGCGTAGCCATCCATGCCCGAGTTGTCCATCGGCGGCTGGTTGATCGAAGCGTGTTGCGCGACCGCGAGCACCCGGCCGGACGCGAACATCGTGTCGACCTGCTCGATCTCGCGCACCGGGCGGGCGAAGCCGAGTAGCTTCTCGTAGGCCTCGTCAAAGGAAAGCATGTTGGCGTTCATCGGGTCTTCAGGTAATCGAGGATGAAATCGGCAACCGCCGCCGGGTCATTGAGTGGCAGGCAGTGCAAGGGGCAGTCGAGCGCGGCGGCGGCGGCATCGGTCGCCACCGCGACCACATGAGGGTTCTCGGGCCATAGCGGGGGCTTGCCGTGCGAGGGGCGATGGATCTCGATCTTGGGCACGGCCGCGGCCTTGTAGCCTTCGATCAGCACCAGGTCGCAGGGCTCGAGCAGACGCAGTTGCTCGTCCAACGTAGGTTCGGGGGCGCCGCGCAGCTCGTGCATCAGCACCCAGCGGTCGTTGGACAGCATCAGCACCTGGGTGGCGCCGGCCTCGCGGTGACGCCAGGAGTCCTTGCCCGGCCGGTCGAGGTCGAAGCCGTGATGGGCGTGCTTGATCACCGACACGCGCAGGCCGCGAGCGGTGAACTCGGGAATCAGCTTTTCCACCAGGGTGGTCTTGCCGGAGCCGGACCAGCCGGCGAAACCGAAAACTTTCATCAGGAAGCCGCAGTCGGGTTGGAGGCGGATGGCTCAAAAGGATACAACAGAGCGCATTCAGTCGCCCCGCCGCGGCGGCGGCAGGCTTTCCAGGAACGCCACCGCGTCGGCCTCGGCGCGGGTGCGGCGCATCGGCGGTAGGCTGCGCCACACCACCTTGCCGTAGGACTTCTCGATCATGCGCGGGTCGCAGATGCACAGCACGCCGCGGTCGCGCTCGGTGCGGATCAGGCGCCCGGCACCCTGCTTCATGTTGATCACGGTCTTGGGCAGCTGGTGATGGACGAAGGGGCTCAGGCCCTGCTTTTGCATGTGCTCGACGCGGGCCGCCAGCACCGGATCGTCGGGCGGGGCGAAGGGCAGCTTGTCGATCACCACCAGTGACAGCGCGTCCCCGGGCACATCCACGCCTTCCCAGAAGCTCTGGCTCGCCACCAGCACCGCGTTCCCCAGCCGCCGGAAGCGTTCAAGCAGCTCGGTGCGCGAGCCCTCGCCCTGCAGCAGCACCGGCAGATCGTCCTTGGTGTGCTGCAGACCATCGAGAATCAGCTCGTGGATGCGGCGCATCGCGCGCAGCGAGGTGCACAGGACGAAGGCGCGCCCGCGCGCGGCGCGGATCAGCGGCAGCGCGATGTGCGCCACGCGTTCGACGTAGTCGGGAGAATTGGGGTCGGGCATGCCCGCAGGCGCATACAGCAAGGCCTGCTCGGCGTAGTCGAAGGGGCTGCCCCACACCGCAGTGAGCGGTGGCGGATCCATCCACGCCAGGCCCAGCTCGCGGCAGTAGTGGCCGAAGTCGGCCTTGCCCACCGCCAGCGTCGCCGAGGTGAACACCCACGCCCGCGGATGGCCCTCGAGCTGGCGCTTGAACACGTCGGAGACGTGCAGCGGGGTGGCGTTGAGCGCCAGCGACTGAGTGAAGACCTCGACCCAGCGGATCAGATCCTTCTCGTCCGGGCTGCGCCAGCTGGCCAGGCGCTCGGCCATCTCCTCGGTGCGGCGCAGACAGTTGGCCAGGCCCTCGGAGCGTTCGGCCTGGGTGTCGAGCACGGCGCGAAAATCGGCCAGGGTCTTCTCCAGCGCCTCGACCATCACATCGAAGTTCTCGCGCTCGGCGGCCTGCGCGGCAGAGAGGCGCGCGCTCTCGGTGCCGAACACCAGCCGCAGGTCGCGCGCGGCCTTCTCCAGAACGCGCGTCTGATCGATCATCGCCACGCAGTCGCGCGCGGCCGCCACGGTCTCCGAGCGGGTGTCGCGCGCGAGCTCCAGCACCTGGGCGGTGGACACGCTGTCGCCAAAGAACAGGCTCGCGGTCTCGGGCAGCTGGTGGGCCTCGTCGAAGATCACCGCGTTGCACGCCGGCAGCAACTCGCCCATGCCCTCGTCGCGCAGCATCACGTCGGCGAAGAAGAGGTGGTGATTGACGACTACCACGTCGGCGTCCATCGCGTTGCGCCGCGCCTGCATCACGAAACATTCCTCCTTGTTCGGGCAGTCCTGACCGAGACAGCTGTCGCGCGTCGAGGTGGCGGCGATCCAGGCCAGCGAGTCCTCGCGCACGTCGGTGCATTCGGCCTTGTCGCCGGTCTGCGTGACCTGGGCGAAGCGGCCGATCGCGCGCAGGTCGGCCGCGTCCTGCGCGGTGAGGAAGCGGCCGTCACGGGCGTTGCGCTCGAGGTGGTAGTGGCAGACGTAGTTGGCGCGCCCCTTCAGCAGCGCGATCGTCACCGGCACCTTGAGTGCCGCCCGCACCGTGGGCAGGTCGCGGTTGAAGAGCTGGTCCTGCAGCGTCTTGGTGCCGGTCGAGATGATGACCTTGCCGCCGGCCAGCAGCGCCGGCACCAGGTAGGCGAAGGTCTTGCCGGTGCCGGTGCCGGCCTCGGCCACCAGCACGCGGTTCTCGCGCAGCGCCTCGGCGATCTTCTGCGCCATCTCGATCTGCTGCGGACGGGCACGAAAGCCGGGGATCGCGGCGGCGAGCGGGCCGTCGGCGGCGAAGATCGGGGTAGGGTCGGACATCAGAACTTGACAGTGAGGGTTCAGGCCTATCGACGCCCCGAGTCCCGTTGCCGAGCTCGGTATGGTGGGCGCGCAGCGCGAGCCGGAATGGCCCGGCGCGGACTCGTGGCCCGATGCGGTGAAACCGGTTTTCGTGGCAGAGCGCGATGATACCTTCTTCCGCGAATCGCCAGCCGGCGCAAACCCCCCGGCTTGAGCCATTCGTCACGCTCAACGGGGGCAGGAGGAGCCGCTCCCTCGACCCTGTCCTCGCCAAGTGCTCCCGGCAATGGGTACCGACCGGCTGCTGCAGCGCTCGTGGTGCCTCGCAAGAGAAAGCGGCACATGACAAGACCGGTGTTCCTGTAACACTTACGCCTTACCCTGCGCGTCTGAATGCAGCCTGCTGCCAGGCCCGGCATGCACCCGCTGGCGGTATACTTATGACTTTGCCTGACTAGGCCGACCGCCGCGCCTTCAGACCTTGCGGCCCGCCACCCTGCCATGCCGACCTTCCTCCGCCGCACCGACGGCCTTCCCGCATTGCCCCTAAAGCTGCTGTCTGCAATGGCGTGGACGATGGCGCTGGCGCTCTGCGCCTGGGTGGCGGCGACGCTGTTCTGGCAGCTCGCTGCGCCCGCACCAGTGGCCGCAGCGGTGCCCCATGAGACCGACGCGCGCAAGCTTGCCGCCCGCATCGGCCTGTACGTCGGTCACAGCGCACCGGTCACCGACCGCGCGCCCGTGGTAGCCGCCGCGCTCGCCGATACGCCCTACGCGGTCACCGGCATCGCCACCGGCTTCGGTGCCCTGCCCGGCTTCGTGATCCTGCAGGCCGCCGACGGCTCCTCACTCAGCCTGAGCCCCGGTGAGGCCCTGCCCGATGGTCGCCGGCTGGTACGCCTGCTGGCTGAGTCGGCCGAATTCGAACTCGACGGCCGCAGCAGCAGCCTCGCCCTGCCCGCCCGCGGCAGCGAGCGCGGCGAGGCCCCCCGCCCACCCACGCCCGTCACCACCGGCGGGCCCAGACGCGATCCCCGATGACCCGCCTCTCCCCCTTCCCGCCACCTCTGCGTCCTTCACCCGCTCACTGCAAGGCTGCGCTGCGGCAGGGGCTGTGCGTGCTGGCGCTGTCTGCGTTCTCGCTGCTCGGGCTCGGTGCAGCGCCCGCACGCGCAGCTGCCGAACCGGTGGCGCTCAATTTTCAGAACGCCGAGATCGACGCGGTGATTCAGGCGATCGGGCGCATCTCGGGACGCAACTTCCTGATCGATCCGCGCGTCAAGGGCAAGATCAACATCGTGACCAACACCCCGGTGGCGCCCGAGCTGACCTACCAGATCCTGCTCTCGGCGCTGCGCCTGCAGGGCTACGCAGCGATCGAAGAGTCGGGGGTGACGAAGCTGGTGCCCGAGGCCGATGCCAAGTTGCACGGCGTGCCGGTGGTGAGTGCCCGCCAAGGCGCGGGCGGGGTGCGGGGCGACCGCCTGGTGACCCAGGTCTTCACGCTGCGCCACGAATCCGCGGCCCACATGGTCAATGTGGTGCGCCCGCTGGTCTCGGCCAACAACGCGGTCACCGCGTTTCCGGGCAACAACACCCTGGTCGTCACCGACTACGCGGAAAATCTGCGCCGGCTGGCGACGGTGATCGACGCGATCGACACCCCGCAGGGGGACGTCGCGGTGCTGCACCTTCAGCACGCGCTGGCCAATGACCTCGCGCCGGTGCTCGTCCGCCTGCTCGCCGAGCAGCAATCCGGCGGCCAGAGCGCGGGCGGGCTCGCGCCGGCGCAGATCGTCGCCGAACCCGGCAGCAACAGCCTGCTGGTGCGCGCTGACACGCCAAGCCGCATGGCTGCGGTGCGCCAGCTCGTCACCGCGCTCGACCGCCCCGGCGCGGGCGGCGACATCCGCGTGGTGTACCTGCGTAACGCCGACGCCGTGCAGATTGCCAGCACGCTCAACGCCGCGCTCGCTGGCGAAGGCGGCGGGAGCGACAGCACCACGCAGCCGCTGTCGGCCAGCAGCGGGGGCTTTGGCAGTGGCAGTTCCGCCACCTCCGGCATGGGCGTCGCCAGCGCCCCGCTGCGCAGCACCACGACTGCCGGCACGGGCGCAGCGGGCAGCCTGTCGGCTTCCAGCCGTGGGGCGATGGTGCAGCCGGACGTGGTGAACAACGCACTCATCATCACCGCGCCCGATGCGCTCTACCGCAACCTGCGCACCGTCATCGACCAGCTCGACCGCCGCCGCGCCCAGGTCTTCATCGAAGCGCTGATTGCGGAAATTTCCACCGAGCGCGCCGCCGAGTTCGGCTTCCAGTGGGTGGGGGGCGGTGCTTCCGGCGACGTCGCCATCCTCGGCGCACAGACCTTCAACAGCGGCGGCGCCAACCTCGGCCAGCTCATTGCCGGCACCGCGGGCACCAGCGCGCTGCCCCTGCCCAACAACGGCCTCAACCTGATCGTGGGCGGTGGCAAGGTCAACGTGCCCGGCCTCGGCGAGATCCTCAGCCTCGGCGTGCTCGCACGCTTTCTCGAGAACGAGGTCAGCGCCAACATCCTGTCCACCCCCAACCTGATCACCCTCGACAACGAGGAGGCGCGCATCGTCGTCGGCCGCAACCTGCCCTTCGTCACCGGCCAGTACGCCAACACCGGCGGCGGCACCACGCCCGCCAACCCGTTCCAGACCATCGAGCGCCGCGACGTCGGCCTCACCCTGCATGTCAAGCCGCAGATCTCCGAGGGCGGCACCATCCGCCTGCAGATCTACCAGGAGGCCTCGGCGGTGGTCAGCGGTGCGGAGAGCGCGATCGCCGGCAACTCGGTGACCACCAAGCGCTCGATCGAGTCCATGGTGCTGGTCGACGACGGTGCCATCCTGGCGCTGGGCGGCCTGGTGGAGGACAGCTACAGCGGTGGCGAGGAGAAGGTACCGGTGCTCGGTGACCTGCCGGTGGCCGGCAACCTGTTCCGCTACGACACGCGCAAGCGCTCGAAGACCAACCTGGTGGTGTTCCTGCGTCCGGTGATCCTGCGCGACCGGGAGAGCTACGCCGCGCTCAGCGATAGCCGCTACGACTACGTGATCGGCCGCCGCAACGAGCTGCCCTCGGCGTCCCAGCTGGTGCGCGACCCGCCGCCGGGCGAGCCGGCGCCGGTGGTCGATCTGAGCTTCCGGCCGCTGCGCTCCGCCGCCGAAGCGGAGGCCACGCGCTGATGGGTTTCGAGCTGCCCTACGGCTTCGCGCGCGACCATGGCGTGCTGGTCGCCGCGCTCGGCGCCGAGCATGCCGAGGTGCTGGTGCGCGAGGACGTCCGCCCGCAGGCACTGGCCGAAGTGCGGCGCAGCGTCGGCCTGCCCCTGCGCCTGCAGCGCGTGCCACACGCGCAGTTCGACGCCCGCCTGGCGGAGGCCTATGGCGCGGCCGGTGGCAGCGCCGCCGAGGTGGTCGCCGACGTCGGCCAGGAGGTCGATCTCGATCGCCTGATGACCGAGTTGCCCGCGGTCGAGGACCTGCTCGAGACCCAGGACGACGCGCCGATCATCCGCCTGATCAACGCCTTGCTGACGCAGGCGGTACGCGATGGCGCCTCGGATGTGCACATCGAGCCCTACGAGCGCGAGTCGGTGGTGCGCCTGCGCCGCGACGGGGTGCTGCACGACATCGCCCGCCCGCGCCGCGGCCTGCACGCGGCGATGGCCTCGCGGATCAAGATCATGGCGCAGCTCGACATCGCCGAGAAACGCCTGCCCCAGGACGGTCGCATCACCCTGCGCCTGGCCGGGCGCGCGGTGGACGTGCGCGTGTCCACCGTCCCCACCACCCACGGTGAGCGCATGGTGCTGCGCCTGCTCGACAAGCAGGCGGGGCAGATCGGGCTCGACGGCCTCGGCATGGCAGCGGCCACCGGCGCGGCCTTTGGCGAGCTGCTCGCCCAGCCGCACGGCATCCTGCTCGTCACCGGCCCGACCGGCTCGGGCAAGACGACCACGCTCTATGCCGCGCTGCAAAGCCTCGATGCGGGCCGGCTCAACATCGTCACCGTCGAGGATCCGGTCGAATTCGATCTGCCCGGTGTCGGCCAAATTCCGGTCAACCCGCGCATCGAGCTCGACTTCGCGCGCGCACTGCGCGCCATCCTGCGCCAGGATCCGGACGTGATCATGATCGGCGAAATCCGCGACCTCGAGACCGCGCAGATCGCCATCCAGGCCAGCCTCACCGGCCACCTGGTGCTCGCCACCCTGCACACCAACGACAGCGCCGCCGCGCTCACCCGCCTGGTGGACATGGGCATCGAACCCTTCCTGCTCGCCTCGACCCTGCGCGGGGTGCTCGCGCAGCGTCTGGTGCGCAAGCTCTGCCCCGATTGCCGCCGGCCCGCCGCCGCTGCGCAGGGCTGGGAAGCGGGGCAGTGCGCACACTGCGGGCGCAGCGGCTATCGCGGGCGCGCCGGCATCTACGAGCTGCTGGTGATCGACGAGGGCATGCGGCGGCTGATCCATGACGGCGCCGATGAGGACCGCCTGCGCGCTCAGGCGCGCGCCGGCGGCATGCGCAGCCTGCACGAGGACGGCCTGCGCCACGTCGCCAGCGGGCTGACCAGCGCGGCCGAACTGCAGCGCGTGATCCGCGCCTGAGCCCACCGCGATGAGTGCCTTCCGTTACCGCGCCTTCGACGCCCAGGGCCGGCCGAACACCGGCGTGATCGAGGCCGACTCCGGCCGCGCCGCACGCAGCCTGTTGCGCGAGCGCGGCCTGCACCCGGTCGAGGTGATCGACCTCGGTCAGCAGGCGCGCGCCGCCGCCGGGCGCCAGGGTTGGCTTGCCCGTCTGCGGGCGCGCCGCCGCCTGCCGGTGGGCGATCTTGCGCTGCTGTCGCGCCAGTGGGCGACCCTGCTCGCCGCCGGGCTCACCATCGAGCAGGCGCTGTCGGCGCTGATCGAGCAGGCCGAGAGCGAGCGGCTGCACAACACCCTGGCGGCGATCCGCTCCGACGTCGTCTCCGGCCACAGCCTGCGCATCGCACTCGACCGCCACAGCGGCGCCTTCCCCCCGATCTACCGCGCGGCGATCGCTGCCGGCGAGCAGTCGGGGGAACTGGCTGCGGTGATGAACCAGCTCGCCGATCACCTCGAACGCGGCGCCGACCTGCAGAGGAAGACGCTGCAGGCGCTGATCTACCCGGCTCTGGTGGCGACCGTGGCGCTGCTGGTGGTGACCGGGCTGATGGTGTTCGTGGTGCCGCAGGTGGTGGGGGTGTTCGCGCACAGCAAGCAGGCCCTCCCCCTGCTCACCCGCCTCATGATCGGGGTGTCGGACTTCATCCGCGACTGGGGCTGGCTCGTGCTCGCAGCCGCCGCCGCCGCGCTGCTCGGCGCGCTCGCGCTGCTGCGCGACGAGCGTATCCGCCACGCCTTCGATCGCCGCCTGCTCGCGCTGCCCGTGCTCGGCCGCCACCTGCGCAGCCTGGACGCCACCCGCTTTGCGAGCACGCTCGCCATTCTGGTCGGCAGCGGCGTGCCGCTGCTCGCCGCGCTCGAGGCCGCCGGCCGCGTGGTGCAGCGCCTGCCGATCCGGGCCGCGGTACGCGACGCCGCCGAGCAGGTGCGCGAGGGCCGCCCGCTCGCGCGCGCGCTCGCCGCCGCCCACGCCTTTCCGCCGATGCTGATCCACATGGTGGCCAACGGCGAGGCCACCGGCCGCATCGACCAGTTGCTCGAGCGCGCCGCCCACCTGCAGCAGCAGGAGCTCGAAATCCGCACCGCCACCCTCACCAGCCTGCTCGAGCCGCTGCTGCTGCTGGTGATGGGGGCGGTGGTGCTGCTGATCGTGCTCGCAGTCATGCAGCCGATCATCGAAATCAACACCCTGATGAGGTAAGCCCATGCCGCAACGCTTCGCCCGCTCCTTCCACCCTCCCCGCTCCGCCCACTCTGCCCGCGGCTTCACCCTGATCGAGGTGATGGTGGTGATCGTGATCCTTGGCGTGCTCGCCGCGCTGGTCGTGCCGCGCATCATGAGCCGGCCCGACGAGGCGCGTGTGGTCGCGGCGCGCCAGGACATCGCCTCGCTGATGCAGGCGCTCAAGCTCTACAAGCTCGACAACCGGCGCTACCCGAGCACCGAGCAGGGTCTGGGCGCGCTGGTCGTGCGCCCGACCACGGCGCCGCTGCCGGACAACTGGAAGGCCTACGTCGAGCGTCTGCCCGCCGACCCCTGGGGTCAGCCCTACCAGTACCTGACCCCCGGCGTGCATGGCGAGGTCGACGTGTTCAGCTACGGTGCCGACGGTCGCCCGGGTGGCGAAGGCTTCGACGCCGATATCGGCTCCTGGCAGCCCTGAGCGCCCCGCCCCGCGCCCCCGTCTCACCCTGCGTCCCGAGCTCATGCAGCGCGGCTTCACCCTCATCGAATTGCTGGTGGTGCTGATGATCATCGGCATCGCCGGCGGCGGCATCGCGCTCGCGCTCGACCGCGCCCAGGCCGACGACAGCGAGCGCGAGGTCGAACGCCTGCGGCGCGCGCTCGAGGGTGCGGCCTACCGTGCCGAGTTGCGCGGCCGTGCGCTCGCGGTGGACTTCCTCCCCGATGGCTACCGCTTCAGCGAACGCCAGCCCGACGGCGGCTGGCGCCGGCTCGAGACGCCATCGGAGCTGGCTCCGCGCGCCTTCAGCAGCGGATTGCGTCTGGCTGCGCTGCGCGTCATCGAGCGCAGCGCTCGGCAGTCGATGCTCAGCGGTTCTGGCGGCACCGCCGCGCTTGGCACGAACGCGCCCTCGGCAGCCGAAGTGCTCGTGCCCGCCACGGCCGGGGGCGGCAGCCGGCGGATCATCTTCGGCGCCCGGGCGCCCGTCTTCGAACTGGTGCTCGCAGCCGAGAACACACGCCACCGCCTCCGCGGCCGCATCGATGGCCGCGTCGAGCGCCTGCCGACCGTGGAGCGCGCGCAATGACTGCGCGCGTGCGGAGGCGATGGATCGGCTCTCCCCGCGCCAGGACGCATGCGCGTGGCTTCACCCTGCTCGAGACCCTGGTCGCGCTGACGATCGTTGCCATCGCCTTGTTGTCGGCGCTGCGCGCAATGGGCGCCACCGCCCAGTCCACCGCCGCCCTTCGCGAGCACACGCTGGCGAGCTGGGTGGCACAGAACCGGCTGGCCATGCACCGCGCCAGCGCCGCATGGCCGGCGATCGGCGAATACAGCGGCGAAGCCGAGCAGGCCCGCCTCAGGCTGCGCTGGCAGGAAAAGGTGAGTGGCACACCCAATGCGCTCTTTCGCCGCATCGACGTGCGCGTGCTCGACGCAAGTGGCGAGCGCACCCTGGCGACCCTGAGCGGCTTCGCCGTACGTCCCTTGCGCTGAACGAACCGATGTCATCGCGCCGCCCACCCCTGCCATCGTCCGCGCCGCGCCTGCGCCGCGATGGCGCTGGCCTCACCCTGATCGAGCTGATGGTGGCGCTGGCCTTGCTCGGCGTGGTCGGCCTGCTCACCTGGCGCGCCACCAGTCAGCTGGTCGATGGGCGCGAGCGCATCGGCACCGAGCTCTCGCGCTGGCAAGCGGTGGTGCACGCGAGCGCGCTGATCGAACGCGAGCTCAGGCAGATTGCCCCGCCCGAGCTCGCCGAAGGGCTGCGCCAGGCAGGCACAGCCGTCGACCTGCCCACGCTTGAGCTCGAGGCCGATACGGAGGGCCAGCAGAGTCGGCTGGCATGGACCGTGGTCGGGGGCGAACAGGGGTTTGGGCGGGTCGAGATCCGCCACCAGGACCGTCGCCTGGAGGCGCTCGTCTGGCCCGACCGCGAGGCTCGCGGCGAACCGATCCGGCTGCCGTTGCTCGATGAGGTCGCTGCCTTGCGCTGGCGCCTGCTCGCAGGCGGCCAGATCCACGGCGAGTGGCCGCTCACCGAGAACCGCCAGCGCGGGCCGGCCGCCCGCGTCACCGCGCTGCCCGATGCGCTTGAATTCACCCTGGAGCTCGCCGATGTCGGCCCGATCACCCGCGTCTTCGCGTTGCGCTAGGCGGGCTGCGCAGCGCGGCGCCGCAGTCGTGCTCGCGCTGCTGACGGTGAGCTTCGCGGCCATGCTGGCCGCAGCGGCACTCGGCGACTTCGGCCACGGCCTGGCGCTGCTGAGCGGGCGTCACGACCAGGCCCAGGCCTGGCAGCTCGGGCGGGCGGCGGTGGACTGGTCACGCAACATCCTCGCCGACGACGCGCGCCGCACGCCGAACGATCACCTCGGGGAGATCTGGACGACCGAGATCCCGGTGACCGCGATCGGCGCCGACCCCGCCGACGGCAGCGTCGGTGGCGCGATCAGGGATTTGTCAGGGCGCTTCAACCTCAACGACCTCGCGCCGCGTGGGCGCCCCGACACGCAGGCGATCGCGCGTTTCGCCCGCCTGCTCGGCCTCATCGGCATGGACGGCGCAAGCGCAAACGCGGCGGCACAGGCACTGGCACGGTATCTGCAGGCTGGCAGCACCGAGCCGGGTGCCGAAAGCGGTGCTGAAGCGCGTCCGGACGCAGCCAGCGCGAGCACGCTGATCGAGACCCGCGAGCTGGTGCTGCTCGGGCTGATTCCGGCGGCCGACTTCGCCACGCTCGAGCCCCATATCGTCGCGGCCCCCGTTGGCGCGTCGATCAACATCAACACCGCGAGCGCAGAAGTGCTCGCCGCAGTGCTCGAGGGCCTTAGCCTGGACGCCGCGCGCAACCTGGTTGCCGCGCGTGAGCGCGCCTGGTTCCGCAACCTCGGCGATCTCCAGGGCCGTCTGCCGGAAGGCGCCCGCCTGCCCGCCAGCGGTCGATTCGACGTGCGCAGCCAGTATTTCCTCGTCACCGTCACCGCCGCCTATGGCGACGCGGTCCTGAACCTTCAGGCCATGCTCGACCGCGAGTCGAACTGGCCCACCATCCTCTGGTACCACACCCCATGACCACCACCCTGATGCTGCTCGCCGGCGATCGCTGGCCTCAGGACCGGGTCGCCGACTGGGTCCTGCTCGATGCCGCGCGCCGACCCGTCGACAGCGGGCGCAGCGATCCCCGCCACTGGCCGGGCGCCGATCGTCACGAACTCGTGCTCGCCGGCAACCGCGTGATCTGGCTCGAGCTCGAGCTGCCGCCGGCGCCCAAGCGCGAGCAGGCGCAACTGATCCGCTACGGGCTCGAGCGCCACATCGCGCGCGACCCCGACCTCCAGCACCTCACCGTCAGCGGGCGCGCCCCTGGCAGCGCACGCGTCGGCGTGCTCGTCATCGCTCGCGACGAGCTCGCCACCCTGGTCGCCACCTGCAAGGCGCTCGGGCGGCCACTCGACGCAGTGCGCAGCGCCTTGCAGCTCGCCCCACCCGCGACCGCCGACTGGAACCTCCTGATGCTGCCGGGCGCGACCGCGGTACTGCGCACCGGCGCACAGGCGGGCATGGCGCTCGATGCCGACAGCGAGGATGCGCTGGCCGAGTGGTTGCGGCTGCTGCTCGAGGCGAGCCCGGCCGACGCCCACCCGGCGGCGCTCGCGCTGCGCGCCTGCGCCGGTGCGCCGCTGCCCGCGACAGACGTGCTCGCGGCCCGACTCGGCCTCGAGGTCCATGAGGGGCCGCCACTCGAGTGGTGGCTGCCTGCACAGGACGCGGCCAACCTGCTGCACGGCGAGTTCGCGCCAGCGCATGGCGGGGACCGATGGTGGCGGAGGCTGCGCGCTCCCGCGCTGCTCGGCGCTGGAGCGGCGGGCTTATGGCTGCTGGTGCAGGCAGCGCTGGTGGGCATCGACGGGCGCGAGGAACGCGCGCTGCGTGAACGTGGCGAACGCCTGGCCGCCGAGGCGCTGCCCGGCCAGCCCCTGCTCGAGCCGCGCATGCAGCTGCGTCGTGCGCACGAGCGCGCGCTGCAGGCCCATGGCCAGCTTGCCGCCGGCGACCTCCTGAGCCTGCTCGACGCCGCCCTCGAGTCCGGCGCACCGCAACCGCGCGCGCTGCGCTACGAGGAGGGCCGGCTCAGCCTCGAGCTGTCCGTCCCCCCGCCTGCGGAGCTGCTTGTCCGCCTCGGTGCGCGCGGCCTGGCGGCGCGCGCCGAGGGCAGCACGCTGATCCTCGCCGCCCGCCCCTGAAGCGCATCTCGATGAACGCCGCCCCCCGAACCACGACCGCAGCCGCCCTGCGCAAGCGCTGCTCCACGAGCCCAGCCCCATGAACGCCACATCGCGCCCGTCCACCGATGACACCCACCGCTCGGCGAAAGTCGCCCCCTCGGCCCGCTTGCGCGCCTGGTACGCCGCCCGCGTGCCGCGCGAGCGCCGCTTGCTCGCGCTGGCTGCAGCGGTCGTGCTCGGCGGTGGCCTGATCGCCCTGACCGAGCAGCTTGTCGCCGAGCGTGAGCGACTTGCGCGCAGCCTGCCGGCGGCACGCCTCGCCTACCTCGCGATGGAGCAGGACAGTCTGGGCCTGGCCACGCTGCGCGAACGCGTCCCGCCCACGCCGCCGGCGCTCGCGACCCTGCCCGAGTCGATCCGCACCGCCGCGCGCGCGCGCGCGATCGAGGCCGAGGCGCGGATTGCTGGCGAGCGCGTGGAAGTGAGCGGCCGCGCTGCCCTGCCCACCCTGGTCGACTGGATCGCCAGCCTGCACACCGAGCTGCGCCTGCGACCGAGCCGGCTGGAGCTGCAGCCGGCCGCTACGGATGGACGCGCACGCTTCGAGGCGGTGTTCGAGCCGGGTGGACAATGAGCTTCGCCGTCCGTGCCAGCCTGTTCGCTGCGGCCCTCGGCGCACTGCTCGTCGCCAGCGCCCCCGCGGTGCTGCTCGATGCGGCGCTCGATCACGCCAGCGCGGGGCACTTCCGCCTGGCACTGGCACAGGGCACGCTGTGGAATGGCCATGGGGACCTGGCCGCTGCGGACAGCAGCGAATCACTGCGTCCGCTCACCCGCCTGCGCTGGGCGGTCGAACCCGCCGCGCTGCGGGGTGCGCGCCTGCGCTGGCAGTTGGAGGTTGATGGCGGCCCCGCTGCCGCCCTGGAAATCGGACCTGGCGGCGTCACGCTGCAGGACCTGACGGCGCAGCTGCCACCGGCCGCCGCGCTCGCCGCCCTCCCACATGCCATCGCACGCGCCGGCTGGCGCGGCGTGCTCGAACTGCGCGTCCCCGCACTCGCCTGCAACTGGCGCGCGCGCTGCGAAGGTATGCTGCAGGCAGATTGGCTCGCCGGCGGGGTGGACATCCTGCCCGGCCAGGCACTCGGCGACCACCGTGTGGTAGCGACTATCGGCGCGTCGGCAACAACGCTCGAGATCCGCGCGCTGCGCGGGCTGGCGCTCGCGGCAGACGGCAGGATCGAACTGCCCGCCGGACAGCGCGCCCGCGGCGAGCTCTCGCTCGGCGGCGATGCAGCGCTGCTTAGCCGCCTCGAAGGCATGCTCGCCGAGCTGCGCCCGCTGCGCAGCGGCGCTCGCCTGCGGATCGGCTTCTGAATCAGCCAGACGCGCGCGCCTGGCCCGGCGGTCACCAGCCCCACCGCACGGCCACCGCGGTGACACTCACTCGGTGCGGTGCGCCTCGGCCAGGTAGTCGCGCGTGCGCATCTCCATCAGGCGGCTGACCGTACGCACGAACTCGTGCGCGTTGTGGCCCTCGGTGTATAGATCGTAGGCCTCGACGCCCGCGCTCATGATCAGCTTCACGCGGTGGTCATAGAGCACGTCGATCAGCCAGGTGAAGCGGCGCGCCTCGGAGGCGTTGGCGATGCGCATCTTCGGCACGTTCGAGAGGATCAGCGTGTGGTGCTCGCGCGCGAGCTCGAGGTAATCGTTCTGCGAACGCGGACCGCCACACAGCGTGGCGAAATCGAACCAGATCACCCCGGGCGCCTTGCGCACCACGGCGAGGCTGCGACCGAGGATGTCGATGGTGCCGCGCTTGCCCTCGCTCGCCGCCAGTCGGCGGAAATCCTCGGCCATCTTGCGTTCGGCCGCCTCATCGTGCGGCACGAGGTACATCTCCATGTTTTCCAGCGTGCGCAGTCGGTAGTCGGTGCCGTGATCCACCTCGATCACGTCGAAACGCTGCTTGATCATCTCGATCGTCGGCAGGAAGTTGATCCGCATCAGCCCGTTCGGATACAGCCCGTCGGGCGGGTAGTTCGAGGTCATCACGAAGATCACCCCACGCGCGAAGAGCGCATCGAGCAGGCGGCCGAGGATCATCGCGTCGGCGATGTCGGAGACGTGGAATTCGTCGAAGCAGAGCAGCCGGGTGTGGCGTGCGATGCGGTCGGCCACCTTCTGCAGCGGATCGGGTTCGTGGTTGTGGTTCTTGAGGTCGTTCTGCACTTCCTGCATGAAGGCGTGGAAGTGCACCCGGCGCTTGCGCCTGTAGGGCACCGCGTCATAAAAGCAGTCCATCAGGAAGCTCTTGCCACGCCCCACCCCACCCCAGAAATAAACGCTGCGCGGCATTTTCGGCTTGTTGAAGAGCTGCTTGATCCTGCTGCCCTGGCGTGCGGCCTTGAAACCGATCAGCTCGGTGTAGAGACCCTGCAGGCGCTGCGCAGCAGCGCGCTGTGCAGGGTCGGACTTGAAACCGCGCGTCTTGAGCTGGTTCTCATAGGCGTCGATCATCCCGTGCTCGGGAACATTGAGAAGGCGATGCGGCATGGTGTCAGGCGAACGGAACAGGTTGGTGATACGGCGTCCGGGGCGCGTCGGAAGCACTGCCGAGCGCGGGACCGAGAACGAAGACGGGATGCAGTGGAACGCCTGGCCGAGCAGACGAAAAGAGGGTGAGTGGCGAGGCCTGGCCCCGCGCAGCTCACCCTCCCCGACTGCAGTGCCCGATCAGAAGTGCAGCGGGCGCTTGTCGCAGGCGAGCGCGGCCTCATGCACCACTTCCGACAGCGTCGGGTGGGCATGGCAGATGCGCGCCAGGTCTTCCGAACAGCCAGCGAATTCCATCGCCACCACGGCTTCGGAGATCAGCTCCGAGGCGTTGGCGCCGATGATGTGCACGCCGAGGATGCGGTCGGTGCTGGCGTCGGCGAGCATCTTGACGAAGCCGCTCGTGTCACCCATGCCGAGCGCACGACCGTTGGCCATGAACGGGATCTTGCCGACCTTGTAGGCCACACCGGCCGCCTTCAGCTGCTGCTCGGTCTTGCCGACCCAGGCGATCTCAGGGCTGGTGTAGATGACCCAGGGCACGGTGTCGAAGTTACAGTGCCCGGCCTGGCCCGCCATCAGCTCAGCGACCATCACCGCCTCTTCCATCGCCTTGTGCGCCAGCATCGGGCCGCGCACCACATCGCCCACCGCCCACACGCCGGGCAGGTTGGTGCGGCAGTGGTCATCGACCTCGATCATGCCGCGCTCGGTCACCTTCAGGCCCACGGCCTCGGGGTTGAGGCCGACGGTGTTCGGCACGCGCCCGACGGAGACGATCAGGCGGTCAGCTTCGAGCTTCTGCTCGGCGCCGTTCTTGTCCTTGTAGGCGATCGTCACGCCCTTCTTGCCGACCTTGACCTCGCCGATCTGGACACCGAGGTTGATCTTGAGACCCTGCTTGGTGAAGAGCTTGAGCGCTTCCTTGGCTACGTCCTGGTCAGCCGCGGCGAGAAAATCGGGCATGGCTTCGAGCACGGTGACTTCCGCACCCAGGCGACGCCACACCGAGCCCATCTCGAGGCCGATCACGCCGGCGCCGATCACGGCGAGCTGCTTGGGCACCGCGTCGATGTCGAGCGCGCCGACGTTGTCGCACACGATCTTGTTGTCGACCGGAATGCCCGGCAGGTGACGCGGCGCCGAACCGGTGGCGACGATCACCTGCTTGGCGGTGACGAGCTCCTCACCCACCTTGACCTGCCAGCCCGCATCGCCCTTGCCGGCGAAGGCACCATGGCCGTTTAGCAGCGTGACCTTGTTCTTCTTGAACAGGCCCTTGATGCCGCCGGTGAGCTGGTCGACGATGCCTGACTTGCGGGCGATCATCTTCGCCACGTCAATCTTCGGCGTGCCGACGTTGATGCCCTGACTCTCGAAGCTGTGGCCTGCTTCCTCGAACAGGTGCGAGGTGTGCAGCAGCGCCTTCGAGGGAATGCAGCCGACGTTCAGGCAGGTACCGCCTAGGCGCGGCTCACCCTTGGGGTCGGCATAGGGGTTGGATTCGCAGCACGCGGTCTTGAAGCCGAGTTGTGCTGCACGGATGGCGGCCACGTAGCCGCCGGGGCCACCGCCGATGACGAGGACGTCGAATTCTTTGGACATTCATCTCTCCCTACCGAAAAACGGGGCGCTCCCACGCTGCCCGGGCGCAATGCCTGGCAGCGTGACGCGCCCTTGTGCGTTGTGATCAGACGTCGAGGATCAGGCGGGCCGGATCTTCCAGCGCTTCCTTCATCGTCACCAGGCCGAGCACCGCCTCGCGACCATCGATTATGCGGTGATCGTAGGACATCGCCAGGTAGTTGATCGGACGCACCACGACCTGGCCGTTCTCGACCACGGCACGATCCTTGGTGGCATGGATGCCGAGGATGGCCGACTGCGGCGGGTTGATGATCGGGGTCGACATCATCGAGCCGAACACGCCACCGTTGGAGATGGAGAAGGTGCCACCGGAGAGTTCTTCCAGCGACAGCTTGCCGTTCTTGGCCTTCTCGCCGAACTCGGCAATCTTGAGCTCGATCTCGGCGATCGACATGGACTCGGCGTTGCGCAGGATCGGCACCACCAGGCCGCGCGGCGAACCGACCGCGATGCCGATGTCGATGTAGCCGTGATAGACGATGTCGTTGCCATCGACCGAAGCGTTCAGGATCGGGAACTTTTTCAGCGCGGCCACCGCGGCCTTGACGAAGAAGCCCATGAAGCCCAGGCGCACGCCATGGGCCTTCTCGAACTTGTCGCCGTACTGCTTGCGCAGCGCCATGACCGGCGCCATGTTCACTTCGTTGAACGTGGTCAGGATGGCGTTTTCGTTCTTCGACTGGATCAGGCGCTCGGCGATGCGGGCGCGCAGGCGGGTCATCGGCACGCGCTCTTCCGGACGGTCGCCCACGGCGGCGATCACGGCCGGGGCGGCGGCCGGCGCCGCGGCCGCCCTGGGCTGGGCGGCGACGGCGTCTTCCTTGGTGACGCGTCCCCCACGGCCGGTGCCGGCGACGTCGGCGGCGGCGATGCCCTTCTCGTCGAGGATCTTGCGCGCGGCCGGGCTGGCCGCGCCCGCGGCGGAAGACGCCGCGGGCGGCGGGGTCACGGCCTGCACCGCTGCGGCAGCGGGCGCAGCGGCGCCAGCCGCCTTGGCCTCGGTGTCGATCTGGGCAATCAGCTCGCCCGAGGTCACGGTGTCACCGCCCTGCTTGATGATCTTGACCAGCACACCGTCAGCCGGGGCCGGGGTCTCGAGCACGACCTTGTCGGTCTCGATGTCGATCAGGTTCTCGTCACGCGAGACGGCATCGCCTTCTTTCTTGTGCCAGGAAACCAGTGTGGCCTCGGATACGGACTCGGACAGCTGCGGCACTTTGACTTCGATCAGCATGAATTTATCTCCCTAGGTTCTTGTCAGTTCGGGGACTGCGGTGTGGTGTCCTGGATCGGGCCGAAAGCGTGCTCGATCACGTCCTTCTGCTGCTGGTTGTGCTTGGCGTAGTAGCCGACCGCGGGCGAAGCGGCAGCCGGACGGCTCACCAGCAGCAGCTTGCGCTTGGTGCCAAGTACATTCACCAGGTGCTGGCGGGAGGCCAGCCAGTACCACGCGCCCTGGTTGCGCGGCTCTTCCTGGCACCAGACGACCTCCTTGGCGTTCGGGAACTGCTCGATCGCCTTGCCGAAGGCCTCGGCCGGGAAGGGATAAAGCTGCTCGACACGCACCAGCGCGGTGTCGGTGATCTTGTTTTCGCGGCGATGAGCGAGCAGTTCGTAATAGATCTTGCCCTGGCACAGCACCACGCGCTTGACCTTCTTCGGATCGAGCTTCTCGACTTCCGGGATCACCGTCTGGAAGCGACCGTTGGCCAGTTCGTCGATCGTGGAGATCGCCTCCTTGTGACGCAGCAGCGACTTCGGGGTGATGATGACCAGCGGCTTGCGCAGGCGACGCACCATCTGGCGACGCAGCAGGTGGAAGATCTGCGCCGGCGTGCTCGGCACGCAGATCTGCCAGTTGTTCTCGGCGGCCATGTTCATGAAACGCTCCGGCCGTGCCGAAGAGTGCTCCGGTCCCTGGCCTTCGTAGCCATGCGGCAGCATCATCACCAGACCCGACAGGCGGCCCCACTTGGCTTCACCCGAACTGATGAACTGGTCGATCACCACCTGGGCGCCATTGACGAAGTCGCCGAACTGGGCTTCCCATACCACCAGCTCGTTGGGCTCGGCGGTGGAGTAGCCGTACTCGAAGGCGAGCAGCGCCTCTTCCGACAGCACCGAGTCAAAGCACTGGAAGCGGGCCTGGCCGTCCTGAATGTGCTCGAGCGGCCTGTAGGTGCCCTCGTCCCAGCGCTCGCGCTTCTGGTCATGGAGTGCGGCGTGGCGGTGGAAGAAGGTACCGCGATTGACGTCCTCACCCGAAATCCGCACGCCATAGCCCTGTGCCAGCAGACTGGCGTAGGCGAGGTTCTCGCCCATGCCCCAGTCGAGCGCGAGCTCGCCAGCCGCCATCGCTGCGCGGTCATCGATGATCTTCCTGACGCGCGAGTGGAGCGCGAAGCCTTCCGGAATGGTGCTCAGACGCTCGCCCAGGCGCTTGACCTCCTGCGCCGGGATAGCCGTCTCGGCCTCGTCGGTGTAGGGCTGCTTGAGGTAGGGCGTCCAGTCGACCGCGTGCTGACGGTTGTGGCCCGACAGCACCGGGTTGTAGAGCAGCTCGCCGCGGTCCAGATGCTCGCGATACTCGGCAATCATCTTCTCGGGCTCGTCGGCGGTGATGCTGCCCTCGGCGACCAGGCGGTCGGCGTACAGCTTGCGAGTGCCCGGATGCTTCTGGATGCTGCGGTACATCAGCGGCTGGGTCACCATCGGCTCGTCCTGCTCGTTGTGGCCGAGCTTGCGGAAGCAGATGACGTCGACCACGACGTCTTTCTTGAACTCCTGACGGAACTCGATCGCCAGCGCGGTGACGAAGGCCACCGCCTCGGGATCATCTCCATTCACGTGGAAGATCGGCGCCTCGACCATCTTGAAGATGTCGGTGCAGTACAACGAGGAGCGATAGTCGCGCGGATCGGAGGTCGTGAAGCCGATCTGGTTGTTGATGACGAGGTGCATGGTCCCGCCCGTGCCATAGCCACGGGTCTGGGAGAAGTTCAGCATTTCCTGGTTGACGCCCTGGCCGGCAACGGCCGCGTCACCGTGGATCAGCACTGGCAGCACTTCGCGCTTCTCGGCATCGCCGCGGCGAATCTGGCGCGCATACACCGAGCCCGCGACCACGGGGTTGATGATCTCGAGGTGCGAGGGGTTGAACGCCAGCGTCAGGTGCATCGGGCCACCCGGCGTCATGACGTCGCTGGAGAAGCCCATGTGGTACTTGACATCGCCGGCAGTCAAATCGGCCGCAGCCTTGCCCTCGAACTCCGAGAACAGCATCGACGGCGACTTGCCCAGCGTGTTCACCAGCACGTTGAGGCGGCCGCGGTGGGCCATGCCGATCACCGTCTCGGCCACGCCCAGCCCGCCGGCGACACGGATCAGCTCGTCCATCGCGACGATGGCCGATTCGCCGCCCTCGAGCGAGAAACGCTTCTGGCCGACGTATTTGGTATGCAGGTAGCGCTCGAGCGTCTCGGCGGCGGTCGTGCGCTCGAGAATGCGCTTCTTCATCTCGACCGAGAACTTCGGCGTTCCCCGCACGCTCTCGAGACGGCTCTGGATCCAGCGCTTCTGCGCGATGTCCGTCATGTACATGTACTCGGCGCCGATCGAGCCGCAGTAGGTCTGGCGCAACGCCTCGAGGATCTCGCGCAGGCTGGCATGCTCGGTCGAGAAGCCGTGGAAGGAGCCGACGTTGAAGCTCTTGGACAGGTCCGCCTCGGTGAAACCGTAGTAGGACGGCTCGAGTTCGGCGATCTGCGGACGCTCGGTGCGCTTGAGCGGATCGAGATTGGCCCAGCGGTTGCCGAGGAAGCGGTAGGCGTTGATCAGCTGCAGCACCGACACCTGCTGCTTGTCCTCGCCCCCGCCGGAAACGACGGTGCGGACCGGGCCGCGCTTGGCCATCTGCTCGAACGCGGCGATGATCGGACCATGCGCGACGTCGCGCGCGGCTGCACCGGTCTGGCTCTGCAGCTTGTCAAAGTATTCGCGCCATTCGGCAGACACCGAAGCCGGATCGGCAAGGTAATGCTCGTATTGCTCTTCGATGAACGGCGCGTTCGAGCCGAACAAATGCGAAGTCTGTTCGAGTTGCTTCATCATGATGAAAGCCACCTGTTATGTACTATTGCCCCAGTCGGGGGTGATGCGGTATTCAGGAACGGCCCGACGTCTCCATGAAGGAAAAACGGGATGGCCGCGCACACGCGACCACCCCGTAAGCTTCAAAGTCGGCGAGGCGCCCCTCCCCTCTCCATCGTCTCTTACGGACGCTGTGCGAGTGCCGTTACGTCGCGGCGCGCGGCGCCGACGTAGAGCTGACGCGGACGGCCGATCTTGTATTCCGGATCGGTGATCATCTCTTCCCACTGGGTGATCCAGCCCACGGTACGCGCCAGCGCGAAGATGCAGGTGAACATCGAGGTCGGGATGCCGAGCGCCTTCTGCACGATGCCCGAGTAGAAATCGACGTTGGGATAGAGCTTCTTCTCGACGAAGTATTCGTCTTCCAGCGCGATCCGCTCGAGTTCCTTGGCGAGCTTGAACAGGCGGTCATTCTCCAGACCCAGCTCGCCCAGCACTTCGGAGCAGACCTTGCCCATCAGCTTCGCGCGCGGGTCGAAGTTCTTGTAGACGCGGTGACCAAAGCCCATCAGCTTGAAGCTGTCGTTCTTGTCCTTGGCGCGCTTGATGTACTCGCCGACGCGCGAGACGTCGCCGATTTCTTCCAGCATGTTCAGGCAGGCCTCGTTGGCGCCACCGTGCGCCGGACCCCACAGGCAGGCGATACCGGCCGAGATGCAGGCGAACGGGTTGGCGCCCGACGAGCCGGCCAGGCGGACGGTCGAGGTCGAGGCGTTCTGCTCGTGGTCGGCATGCAAGGTGAAGATGACGTCGAGTGCGCGCACCAGTACCGGGTTCGGCTCGTACTTCTCGCACGGCGTGCCGAACATCATGTGCATGAAGTTCGCGGTGTAGTCGAGATCGTTGCGCGGGTACATGAAGGGCTCGCCCTTGTTGTACTTGTAGGCCATCGCAACGATGGTCGGCAGCTTGGCGATCAGGCGGTTGATCGAGATGCTGCGGTGCTGGGCGTCGGAGAAGTCCATCGCCTCATGGTAGAAGGCCGACAGCGCACCGACCACGCCGACCATGACCGCCATCGGGTGCGCGTCGCGACGGAAGCCCGAATAGAACTTCGTCATCTGATCGTGCAGCATCGTGTGTTGCTTGATCGTGGTCTCGAATTGGGTCTTCTGGGTCGCGTTGGGCAGTTCCCCGTTCTTCAGCAGGTAGGCCACCTCAAGGAAGTTGCACTGCTCTGCAAGCTGCTCGATCGGGTAGCCGCGATACAGGAGCTCGCCCTTGTCACCATCGATGAAAGTGATCTTCGACTTGCAGCTTGCCGTCGACAGGAAGCCCGAGTCGTAGGTGAAAAGGCCGGTCTTGCCGCCCAGGGTGCGGATGTCGATGACGTCCTGGCCGTGGGTGCCGGTCATAACCGGGAATTCGACAGTCTTGCCATCGACGGTAAGGGTTGCAGTGCGTTCAGTGCTCATAGATCGTCCCTTCTACTTGCCGGTTTAGCTGCTTATTGTCGTGATCGAACCCAAAGCACTGCGTCACCCCTGACGCAGCAGCCCGATCATCTCCTTCCAGCGGTCATTCTCACATGCCTTGCTGCCGTTGACCCACGCCCAGAGGTCGTAGTCGTCACAGCGCAGCAGGTCGTCCAGATCCGCCACCTGATCGTCGGTGAGACGATCGAAATGCTGCTCGAGAAAGCGCGTGAACACGAGGTCCAGCTCGAGCAATGCCCGCCGGCACTGCCAGCGCACGCGCCCCCTGTTCGTCGTCATTCGCTCGGCCCGTCCTTAGATCGCACGGCGGACCATCATGTCCTTGATCTTGCCGATCGCGCGAGTCGGATTCAGACCCTTCGGACAGACATCGACGCAGTTCATGATGGTGTGGCAGCGGAACAGACGGTACGGGTCCTCGAGGTTGTCGAGGCGCGCGTTGGTGTCCTGGTCGCGAGTGTCGGCCAGGAAGCGGTAAGCCGCCAGCAGGCCCGCCGGGCCGACGAACTTGTCCGGGTTCCACCAGAACGACGGACATGAGGTCGAGCAACAGGCACACAGAATGCACTCGTACAGCCCGTTGAGTTCCTCGCGGTCCTCAGGTGTCTGCAGGCGCTCACGCTCGGGCGCGGGATCGTTGTTGACCAGGTAGGGCTTGATCGAGTGGTACTGCTTGAAGAACTGGGTCATGTCGACGATCAGGTCGCGAATGACCGGCAGGCCAGGCAGCGGGCGCAACGTGATCGGCTGCTGCAGGCTGTCCACATCGGTCAGGCAAGCCAGGCCGTTCTTGCCGTTGATGTTCATCGCATCCGAGCCACACACGCCTTCGCGGCACGAACGGCGGAACGACATCGAGTCGTCCTTTGCGCGCAGACGCACGAGCGCATCCAGCAGCTTCTTGTCGGACGGCTCAAGCTCGACCGAGATGTCCTGCATGTAGGGCTTCTCGTCCTTGTCCGGATCGTAACGGTAGATCTTGAAATGAACGGTTCGCTTGCTCATGTGTATTCCTCCGGTGCGCTCAGTACGAGCGCGTGGCGAGCTTGATCGGCTCGACATCGTCTGACAGCGGCTTGAGGTTCACCGGCTTGTAATCGAGGCGGTTGCCCTCGCTGTACCACAGGGTGTGCTTCAGCCAGTTGGCATCGTCGCGGCCGTTCGGCTTTTCCGGCGTATCGGGCGCGTCATCGCGCACGTGCGCGCCTCGCGACTCCTTGCGCGCCTCGGCCGACACCATGGTGGCGCGCGCCACCTCGACCAGGTTGTCGAGCTCCAGCGCTTCCATGCGCGCCACGTTCCAGACCTTGGACTTGTCCGCGATCTCGGTGCGCTTGGCGCGTTCGGCAACCTCACCGATCTTCTGCACGCCTTCCTTGAGCAGTTCGTCGAAACGGAACACACCGGCGTGCTTCTGCATCGTGCGACGCATCTCCAGACCGACTTCGAACACGCTCTCGCCCTTGGTCTGACCGTCGAGACGCGCCAGGCGCGCGAGCGAGACGTCGGCCGCATCGGCCGGCAGCGGCTTGAGCTTGAGCTGACCGGACTGGAAGTCCTCGACCACGGTCTCGCCCGCCGACTTGCCGAACACCAGCAGGTCGAGCAGCGAGTTGGTGCCGAGGCGGTTGGCGCCGTGCACCGAAGCGCATGCGCATTCGCCCGCGGCGTAGAAGCCAGCGACCGGGCTGTTCGGGTTGCCATCCTTCGGCACCACGACCTGGCCCTTGTAGTTGGTCGGAATACCGCCCATCTGGTAATGGCAGGTCGGCACGACCGGAATCGGCGCCTTGATCGGATCGACGCCAGCGAACTGGATCGCGATCTCGCGAATGCCGGGCAGACGCTTCATGATCGTGTCGGGCGACAGGTGGGTGATGTCGAGCAGCACGTGATCCTTGTCCGGACCGGCGCCACGCCCCTCGTTGATCTCGGTGGTCATCGCACGCGAGACGATATCGCGCGAGGCCAGGTCCTTCAGGTTCGGCGCGTAGCGCTCCATGAAGCGCTCGCCCGAGGCGTTGCGCAGGATGCCACCCTCGCCACGCACACCCTCGGTAATGAGCACGCCCGCACCCGCCACGCCGGTGGGGTGGAACTGCCAGAATTCCATGTCCTCAAGCGGAATGCCCGCGCGTGCCGCCATGCCCACACCGTCGCCGGTGTTGATGAAGGCGTTGGTCGAGGAATAGTAGATACGGCCGGCACCGCCGGTCGCGAAAATGGTGGCCTTGGCGTGGAAGATCGAGACCTCGCCGGTCTCCATTTCCATCGCGGTGACGCCGAGCACATCGCCGTCGGCGTCGCGGATCAGATCGAGCGCCATCCACTCGACGAAGAACTGGGTGTTGGCACGCACGTTGCGCTGATAGAGCGCATGCAGCATCGCATGACCGGTGCGGTCGGCCGCCGCGCACGAGCGCATCACCGGCGCCTGGCCGTAGTTCATCGAGTGGCCGCCGAACGGGCGCTGGTAGATCTTGCCGTTGTCGGTGCGATCGAAGGGCATGCCGTAGTGCTCGAGCTCGATGACGACCTCGTTCGCCTTCTTGCACATAAACTCGATGGCATCCTGATCACCCAGCCAGTCCGACCCCTTGACGGTGTCGTACATGTGCCAGTGCCAGTTGTCCTCGGTCGAGTTGCCGAGCGAGGCAGCAACGCCGCCTTGCGCCGCGACAGTGTGCGAACGGGTCGGGAAGACCTTGGTCAGCACCGCGGTCTTCAGACCCGCCTCGGAGAGTTGCAGGGCCGCACGCAGGCCGGCACCGCCGGCGCCCACGATGACCGCATCAAAGGTACGCTTAGCGACGTTCACGCTTAGAGCCTCCACAGAATCTGAGCCGCCCAGCCGGCATAGCCGACGAGCAGGAAAATGGTGACAAGGTGCAGCGCCATGCGCACACCGGTCGGCTTGATGTAGTCCATCCACAGGTCGCGGATGCCGATCCACGCGTGATAGAACACCGACAGGAAGAACAGGAAAGTGAGGAACTTGAACAGCCCATGCGAGAACAGGCTCGACCATTCCTCGAAATTCAGCTCACGCAGGCTGAACGCACAGAGTGCGAAGACGATCGTGTAGAGCGCCATGTAAACGGCGGTTGCACGTTGCGCGATCCAGTCCTTCAGACCGTAATGCGCGCCGACGACAATGCGTTGTTTCACCATAGGACCACCCCGATGATCACGGTGAGCGTGAGGCTCACGGCCAGAACGATTTTCGAAGACTTGCGCGCGGACTCGAGATCGACCCCCTTGTGCATGTCGAGCATCAGGAAGCGGATACCCGCACAGAAGTGATGCAGGAAGGCCCACAGCAGGCCGAACAGGACAAGCTTGATGAACCAGTTGTCGACCACTGCAGCGAAGGTCTCGAAGGTTTCCGGCGAACCCAGACTTCGATCCAGCAGATACAGCAGGAACGGCAGCATCAGGAAGATGCCCACGCCGCTGATCCGGTGGAGGATCGACACGATGCCCGGCAACGGCAGCCGGATCTCATTCAAGGCCAGGTACTTCGGCCTTTGTTTGCGCACTGTCACATCTGACATGAAGACTCCCCTCTGCATGTGCGACGGACCCCCGTCGCGGACTCCGAAAAAGACATAATTATAGCGCCATAGCTTTCCGGCACCTTACAACGATGCCCGTCAGTTCAACTCGTTCAGATAAAAATGTTCTGCCGTCGAATACAGCCCACGCCGCCACTCGACCGGCTTGTCCCCGTAAGTGTAGGTGACCCGCTCGACCGACAGCAGCGGCGTCCCCTCCGGCAGCTTCAGGGCTTCGCCGGCACCGCGGTCTGCCGCAACTGCGCGGATCCGTTCCTCGGCACGGATCATGCGGACACCGAAACGCGTTTCGAAAAGACTGTACAGGGACCCGTGCCACCCCTGGAGAGTTTCTGCGCTCAGCCCCTGGAACAACTCGCCGGGAAGGTAAATCTCGTCGATCACAACAGGCTTGTTCGTGAATTTGAGCAGACGGCGCACGATGATGATCGGCGCGCCCGGCTCGATTGCGAGCATGCGCGAGGCCTCCTGGCCAGCCTTTGCACGCCAGCAGTCCAGAGGTATGCTCTGCGGCGATGAGAGCCCACCGTCGACGGGAACAAGGCGAAGAAAGCGGAACAGCGCACGCGGATCGTTGTGCGACGCGACAAAGGTGCCCTTGCCCTGCTTGCGCACGAGCAAATTCTCGGCAGCCATCTCGTCGATCGCCTTGCGTACGGTGCCCTGCGACACATTGAAGCGACCCGCGAGCTCCTGCTCGCTCGGTATAGCCTGGCCAGGACGCCATTCACCTAACTCAAGCGCCTGTAGAATCAAGGCCTTGATCTGGCGGTAGAGCGGGCTGAAGGTGGGCGACTCATGCGACATGCGCGCATTTGAGCATAAAAAAAAGAGAACGTCTATTACTCCTCTTATATCTTATATAAGACATAAGATGCCATTTGACAGTATCTCTCCGACCCAGTAGGATCTGTGCGCCTCGTCAGGCCCTCGCAATCCGGAGGGACCGAAGCGCTGCGGGACGACACGGCGCACGCCCAGCGGCGTCGCGCACCGTGCCCTTCATCGTCAGTGCAGGGCAGGATTCCAGCACTCTAAACGACCGTTCCACTTGAGGGAGTATTTACATGAGCAAAGCCCCCATGCGCGTTGCTGTCACCGGCGCCGCCGGCCAGATCGGCTACAGCCTGCTGTTCCGCATCGCCAGCGGCGAAATGCTGGGCAAGGACCAGCCCGTCATCCTGCAGCTGCTCGACCTGCCCCAGGCCCAGAAGGCCGTCAAGGGCGTGATGATGGAGCTGGAAGACTGCGCCTTCCCGCTGCTCGCCGGCATGATCGCCACCGACGACCCCAACGTCGCGTTCAAGGACGCCGACGTGTGCCTGCTGGTCGGCGCCCGCCCGCGCGGCCCTGGCATGGAGCGTGCCGACCTGCTGACCGCCAACGGTGCGATCTTCACCGTTCAGGGCAAAGCCATCGCCGAGAACGCCAGCGAAGACGTGCGCGTGCTGGTGGTGGGCAACCCCTGCAACACCAACGCCTACATCGCCCGCGCCGCCGCGATCAAGGTGGGCCGCACCAACCCCAACAACTACCACGGCATGCTGCGCCTGGACCACAACCGCGCCCTGTCGCAGCTGGCTGCGAAGTCGGGCCGTGAAGTGTCCTCGCTGAAGAAGATGGTCGTGTGGGGCAACCACTCGCCGTCCATGTACGCCGACTACCGCTTCTGCGAATCGAACGGCGACAGCGTCAAGGCCCTGATCAACGATCACGCCTGGAACAACGACGTGTTCCTGCCCACCGTCGGCAAGCGTGGCGCCGCCATCATCGAGGCCCGTGGCCTGTCGTCGGCCGCTTCGGCCGCCAACGCCGCCATCGACCACGTGCGTGACTGGGTGCTGGGTTCGAGCGACTGGGTCACCATGGGCGTGCCGTCCGACGGCTCCTACGGCATCCCCGAAGGCGTCGTGTTCGGCTTCCCCTGCGAATGCAAGGATGGCCAGTTCAAGATCATCCAGGGGCTGGAGATCGACGAGTACTCCCAGGGCAAGATCAACCTGACCCTGAA
>QXGG01285082.1_pt1 | contig 45085 bp, 38 predicted proteins | sample 1982491 | NCBI WGS metagenome assembly QXGG01 (sample SAMN09924614, study PRJNA488089) | Wastewater metagenome, whole genome shotgun sequencing project. | isolation source: South African research farm wastewater | place: South Africa: Irene, Agricultural Research Council, Animal Production...
GGAAATGGGATGCCGGCTCGCTCGCATGAATCGCGAGCAGAAGCAGAAGGCGATTCGGCTTCTCGACGAACGCGGCGCATTCATTCTGCGGCGGGCGGTGGAAGACGTCGCCGACGCGATGGCTGTCTCACGGATCACCGTGTACAACTACCTCAACGCCATTCATCGTTGAGAGAGGCTCTTCACGGCTTCTGTTACTGCAGGGGCAGATAATCCTGCAGCCGACCCAACCGGAAACTCTCGGTGTACAGGTGGTAGTTGAGAGTCAGAAGATTGTCGTAGAGATCGCTTCTGAAGTGGGTGAGGAAGATGTCGCCTGGTTGAAGACCGGGACGGTGCATGATGTCGATGTTGCCCTCCCACAGCGACGAATTCCAGAGAACGACCGCGTTGAGGCCGCAAGCAGCTGCCGCTCGCCTGGTGTTGTCGTCGTGTGAGCCGTATGGAGGACGCACGAAATGGCCGACCTCTCCGACTTGATCGCGAATCACATCGACCATGCCGCAGATCTCGCGTTCTTGGGCGTCGACGGACATTCCCTTCAACGCCGGGTGAGAAAGCGTGTGGGAGCTGATCGTGCCTCCCACTTCGAGGACACGCGCAAAGAATTCAGGGTTCTCCTTGAGCTCACCTGAGACGAGGAACAAGGTCACCGGCCAGCGATTTTCGATGATGAAGTCCATCGCCCGCTGATCCTTGACGATGCCGTCATCGATGGTGAGAAACACGACGCGGTCGGTGGTGTCGACCTTGCGAATCAGAGCGGCTCGGCCGTCGACGGGCGCGACCGGCGGAACACTGTAGGTGGGCACTCCCATCGGAAGGGTCGTCGTGGTCGTCAAAGTGGTGGAAGTCGACGATGTGGTCGAGGGCGAACTCGACACGATCGACGAGGCGACTTCCGATGACGATGCTGTCCCGGCGCTGGCACTTCCAGCATCTCGGCCCGAGCAGCTCGCAAGAAACGCGAATGTTGCGATTGCGGCGAATCCGGCAGCGCACTTGGTTCCGGAAACCTTTCGGCGACGATTCATTGCCACGTCGCAAGACTAGGGGCTCGTGTCGCCGACGAGATCCGGCAGACCGGTCGACAATGGCGCCTTTCGACGGGAACGTCTTCGATGCCGGTGACACGCTGTGGCACAGCGAAGACGTTGAACGCTCGCCTGTGAGCGATAGCTACGTGGAATTGCAGAACCGACGTGAACTGCCAGGTTGGAAGGCATTCGAAACCGTGTGTAGACGCACGACGGTGCGTGGATCGTGACCGCTCGTTCACCGCAACCGTCCGTAAACTTGAGTCTTGTCGACATGATTGAACACTTCGCTCTTCTTTTCCACACCACATTGACTCCGAGTCCGGAAGAACCGGTATCGGCAGGAGAGGCCATCTCTCGACCGCTGATCGTGCTGCTCGTGATCCTCGGAGCATTCGTGCTCACGCGACTTTCCTCTGTCGTGTTTCGACGTGTCGTGCGGTACATCGCCAATCGCAGTCACACCCGTCCGAGTCAGTGGTGGCGGACCCGGGCCCGCTATGGCGAGTACGAAGCGACGAGCATCACCGAGAATCGACAGCGTCAGCGCGTCGACGCCGCTGCTCGTATGTTGCATCATTTGTTCGCAGTCGTGCTGTGGATCGGCGTCGTGATCGCGGTCTTCCACATCTTGCAGATCGACGCAGCATTTTTCTTGTCCAGTGCCGGATTCATCGGAGCCGCAGTCGCCATCGGCGGTCAGCACAAGGTCAACGACTATTTGACCGGCTTGTCGGTGCTTCTCGAGGACCGTTACGGAGTCGGAGACGAGGTCGAGATCTCGGGTGCATTTCCGAATGGCCTGCGCGGCATCGTCGAGCACATCGGGCTCGTGTCGACGCGTGTGCGTGACGGCTTCAGCACGGTGCACCTTCCGCACGCGGCCCTCTTGTCGGTTCGCAATCTCAGCCAGGAGCCAGCCGAGACCAAATTGTCGATTCAGATCCCGGTCGAATCGGAAAACGCCGAGGCAGCCGCGAAGGCAGCGGAGACGATCAGGTCACTGGCTGGCTCCCAACACCTCACCGGTGTGGTTCTCGTCGACGACATCCAGACAGCAACTTCGGCGAAAGACGATGAACATCTCGAAGTTCGCGTGCGCACGGCCCGTCCGTTGACTGCCGCCGAGCGCGAGACGATCGTGCGCCGCACAGAAGAACGTCTGTCAGCTCAGGATTCGTGATCGCCTGACGGCGACCTTCGGGTGATTCGAACGAGTTGTCACCTGATACAACTTCAGAATCTCAAAGGGGGATCTGGTCATGTATCAGCCAACATTCGAATCGCTTTCGCAGCACCCGATTCCTTCGTGGTACCGAGACGCGAAGTTCGGACTCTTCTCGCACTGGACAGTTGGTTCGGTTCCGTCGTTCGCTCCCGTGGGCAAGGATCCGTTCACGCTCGCGCGTGAAGAAGGCGAAGAGAAGGCGTTCAGCCATACGCCCTATGCGGAGTGGTACTGGAACTCGGTGCACATCCCAGGCTCACCGGCAGCAGAACACCACACGAGCGTGTGGGGTGATTGCGACTACTCGGTGTTCGTCGAGCGCTTCTTCGAAGCGGCTCGCGGATGGGATTCGAACCGCTGGCGCGATCTGATGGCCAGATCGGGAGCGCGTTACTGCGTTGCCGTCACCAAACACCACGACGGAGTTCTGCTGTGGCCTTCGGAACAGCCGAATCCGCATCGCGGTGAGGCTTGGTCGTCGAAGAGAGATCTCATAGGCGACTGCGCGACAGCGGCACGAGGTGCCGGATTGCGCTTTGGCGTGTACTACTCCGGCGGAATCGACTGGGCGTTCCAAGGTCTCGGCATCTCCAACTGGCGTTCGCTGTTCGCTGCGATTCCACAAGATGACGTGTACCACGCATATGCGGATGCGCACTGGCGAGAGTTGATCGCCCGTTATCAGCCCGATGTCCTGTGGAACGACATCGGGTATCCAGGGTTCGGTGCGGGTGCGGCTGGGGTGATCGCCGACTTCTACAACGGGAATCCCGAAGGAGTTGTCAACGATCGTTTCGACGTGCTCGGAGTGATGGGAGGAACGGCGCACGCCGATTTCCGCACACCCGAGTACACGACCGAGTCCGATGATTCGTCGAAGATGTTCGAAGTGTGTCGCGGCATCGGAACGAGTTTCGGCTACACGCAATCCGAGGGTGAGCACACGTATTTGCCGATTCCAGATCTGATTCGCATGTTCGTGAACATTGTCGCCGATGGGGGAAATCTTCTGCTGAATTTCGGCGCGATGCCGGGTGGCGAGATTCCTTGGGCCCAACAAGTTCGAATTCTTGCAATGGGACAGTGGCTGGCAGTGAACGGGCCTGCAATCTACGCGAGCCGCCCTTTCGAGCAGTCGCGACTTTCGACACAGGAGGGAATCGATGTGCGCTTGACACACGGTGCCGATGGCGCGGTGTACGCCATCGTGTGCGGACGTCCGGATGACCGATCGGTCGTCATCGAAGACCTCCCGAGCGGTGATGTGCACTTGCTCGGCCATTCCGAGAAGCTGGTACGCACAGGTGACAGCATCGTCCTGCCGGTGCGGCCCGATGACACTCCTGCATGGACTGTGCGCATCGACAGGTGATCGTCACGACTGGTGCACGGTCACCAGCAGCGAGTGATGGATCACGTCTGATGACGATGCAATGTGCACGTCGTAGAGGCCGGGATCGACGACCCATCGACCGAGTTCGGCTATTTGTCGTGTTGTTCGCTCACCAGTGACCTCGGGCTGAAGCTCGATGCTGTACGCGTCACCCGGATCCCAGTAGGCGAAATCACGCGGATCGAGACGCATCTCGACGCTGGTCGACTCGCCCGGTTCGAGGTGCACCTTTGCGAACGCCTTCAATTCCTGAACGGGACGGTGGATTCGAGGATTGCGTGCAGCCACATAGATCTGCACGACATGAGAACCCGAACGACTGCCGGTATTGGTGACGGGAACGGTGACGGTCATGGATTCGGTTGCAGCCACGCTGCCGTTCGTCGCGATGTGAAGGCGATCGGCCGACGGTTCTGCGATGTCGAACGTCGTATAGGACAGACCGTGTCCGAATGCGTATCGAACGGGCAGACGGCGTGCTTCGTACCAGCGATGTCCGATCAGCAATCCTTCGCCGTAGCGGATCTGGCCGTGCTCTCCCGGAAAGTTTCCGAACGCAGGAGTGTGTTCGATGCACATCGGAATGGTCGTGGGGAGCCGCCCGCCAGGATCTCGTTCGCCGACGAGAACGTCGACGACCGCCTCTCCCATTTCCTGCCCCCCGAACCAGATTTGCGCGACTGCATCGACGTCATCGACCCAATCCATCGAAACCGGCGATCCGGTGTTGAGAAGAACGATGGTGCGCGGATTTGCAGCGGCAACTCGTCGGATCAGCTCGTCCTGTCGGCTGGGTAGGTCGAGGGAGTGGCGATTGTGCCCTTCGCTCTCCCAGTCGTTCGTGGTTCCGACGACGACGAGGGCGATGTCACTCGACTGGGCGAGTTGCACGGCAGCATCGATGGGATCACCGTGTTCGACGAGCGCCAGCCCGATCTGGGCGCCGTGCACCCACTGCTTGTTCGCGCCATCGCATTCCAGGACGAAGCGATGTGGCCGATCGGCCTCGAGATGGACCACAGCAGTGACTTCTTCGCTGCCCATCCCGAAGAAGGCCTCACCGCGTGCAGGAGCGGACGCAACACCATCGATCACCGTTCGGCTGTCGATCGACAAACGACACGGGCTCACTTGGACGAGCGACACCGTGTACTCACCCGACCGTGAGACCGACACCAGGCCATCGGCGATGAAATGGAATCCTGATGTGGGCACTCCCGGATCGTTGCGACCCGCCAACAGCAGACGACCGTCGGGGCGATCGAAGGACGTCAACTCGACTCCGCTGCCCGGGGATCCATCGAAGACTCGAACATGAAATCCGGGTGCACCGGCATCGGTGACGACGGAATCCGCGTCGATCATCGGAGTCGACTTGTCGATCGAACCGCCGCTCACATGGTCGATCGCGATCGATTCTCCGAGTCGAGCCGCGAGACAGGCGAGGATCGGCGTTCGATGATGCGGCTGGACTTCTGCCGACCCTCCTCCCATGATGCGGGTTCGTTCCGCATTCGGTCCGATCACTGCGATGCTGACAATCTTCGACACGTCGATGGGCAGAAGAGGGGAACCGTCGACAGGATCGTTCTTGAGCAGCACGATCGACGATGCAGCCGCTCGACGTGCGAGCACTCGGTGCTCCGGGAGGTCGACTGCATGCGATTCGGTCGGAGCATCGTCGAGTGCACCGAGGCGTTCGAATGTGTTCAGCAGGGTTGACACGGCACGATCGAGGTCGGCTTCGTCGACATCACCCGATCGCACTGCTTCGGCGAGAAACTTGCCGTAAGCGCGCGGGGGAGCGGGCATTTCGAGATCGAGACCGGCGCGCGCCGCGCCGCGAGTCGTTGCTCCTGCGAACCAGTCGGTCACGAAGAAACCTTCGAATCCCCATTCCTCTCGCACGATGTCGTGGAGAAGCCATCGCGATTCGGCACAGTAAGCGCCGTTCACCCTGTTGTACGAGGTCATGATTCCGAGACTTCCACCTTCGCGCACGGCGATCTCGAACGGCAGGAGATACACCTCGCGCAATGTGCGTTCGTCGATCGCCGTGTCGATCGTCATCCTCTCGAATTCGGTTTCGTTGCCGACCAGGTGTTTGACAGTCGTTGCAACGCCGTGGGACTGAACTCCGCGAATGAATGCAGCGGCCAGCCGTCCGGACAGCAGCGGATCTTCCGAGTAACACTCGAAACTGCGACCGAACAACGGGGATCGGTGCAGGTTGACCGTTGGAGCAAGCAGGACACGTGCACCGCGAGTTCGCGTCTGGTGACCGAGAGCCTCACCGATCTCTGCGAGGAGGTCGACATCGAACGTGGCACCGAGAGCCGAACCACAAGGAATGCACAAGGTGGACACTTGCACGCCGATACCGGGCAAAGTCGGCCCTCTCGCTCCAGCTGGACCGTCGGTGACGGTGACGGAGGGAATGCCGACGCGTTCGATGCCGTGCGTCGTCCACATCGATGCTCCGGTGGTGAGTAGCGCCTTCTCATCCAGAGTGAGGTCGGCGACGATGGCGTCGATGTCGCGCATGGAGAAACTCGCGCTGCTGGCTCAGATACCGAATTTGGCGTTGCGAACGGTCGCAACTTGATCGTCGGATCCGACGAGCTCGACTCTTGCTTGAGCCTGCCGCCCGTACAGGAACAGGACGATCTCTGCGACAGGACCGCGCACAGTCACCGAAGGCTCACCCTTCTTGGCGACGATGTTGCCTGCCGATTCGCCATCGGTGATCTCGAGAACCAGGCCGCACGGCGACTTGCGACCGAGCAACTTGGCACCTCGAGTCAACATCGAACGCAACTGAGCGTGCACATCGGGAGCAAGTTCGCGCGGCGACCAGTTCGGCTGCGCCCGACGCACATCTTCGACGTGCACGAAGAATTCGAGAGTGTTGGCTGCCTTGTCGACTGCCGAGATGCGCATCGGTGAGATTTTCGGGGGTCCTTTGCGGATCGTGTCGATCAGATCGATCCAGGGCTTGTCGGCGACGGCTCGACGCACCTTTTCCGAATACGGTTCGGCCTTCTTGATCAAAATACCGATCGCGGCATCGGGCCGTGTCTCGCGCACGATCAGGTGAGCGGCGAGATCGCGCGCATTCCACCCTTCGCACAGCGTCGGCGCATCAGGGCCGAATTCGTCGAAGACATCGCAGATCACATGACGCTCATGACGGGCTGGATTCGACATGGTTCTCCTGACTGTCGTGGAAACAGGGCTGTTCAGGTGATGTCTACCATGACAGATCGTCCGGCCACGTGCCGGTCCCCCCGTTTCGCAACAACAGATCCGTGTGGGTTCGGTCGGTGTTGCGACTTCTCCACACGAGCTTGCGCCGAGCCATGTCGAGAATCCGGTTGGGGTCGTCGACTTGTGTACGCCATGTCGGGTCCTTCTCCAGATCGAAGCACAGCGAACTCCCGTCGCCGAATTGGACGTACGCAATGTCCCGTGTGCGGTGAACGGCCAGATGCTGGTCGTCCAGTTTTCGCTTCCATGGCCAGTCGTCGTGCAGGTGCGGAATGAGGGCATATCGCCAGTCGAATTCCCACGAGGCACCCGTGCGCCACAACGGGGGCAACTCCCCAGCAAGGAATGGTGTGAGGGGATAGCCGTTGCATTGACGCGGGACGGTCTGGTCCCACGTCTCGGCGAGAGTCGGCATGACGTCGACGCTTTCGGTGAACTCGTCGACGACCGAGCCGTGCACCGACGGACGACGCGGATCGCGCCAGATCAACGGGATGTGATGGCTCTCTTCGAACCAGCCGACCTTTTCGCGCAGCCCGTGGTCGCCGAGCTGTTCACCGTGATCCGCAGTCACGATGATGATGGTGTCGTCCCACAGATCGAGTTCGCGCAAGGCCGCCCACAGTCGACCCATCTGTTCGTCGACAGCTGAGACGAGACCGAAATACTGACTGCGCAGGTACTGCAGCGACTCGCGGTCCGTCGGTGCTGCAACTTCGTCGAGACGGAGCAGGAGATCATGGAAGGGATGGCGATCCTCGACAGGTGTGATCGCCTCACCGGTGAGACTCGGGTCGTATTTCGAGTGGAATTCGCCAGGTGCGCTGTAGGGAGGATGAGGTCGCAGATAGCTGGCATGCAAGAACCAAGGCTGGTCGTCATTGCGGTGCGTGTGCATCCATTCGATGATGCGATCGGTGGTGAAGGCAGAGACGCTGTGCTGAACAGGGCGCTCGTGTTCCGTCGACAGAAGATGGAGATGACCGGCCGATGTGTCGTAGCCGAGATTCCGCAGGTGCTCGACCCAAGGCATGTGATCACCGGAGAGATTCAGTTCCCAATCGAATCCTGGGAGAAGTTCCTCGTAGGTCGACAACCGCGGATCATCCGGGCCCAGCGCAACTCGAGGGTCGATGCCTTGATCGGTGTATCCGAACAGCACGCTGCGCCGACCGGAGCGATTGGCGAGAAGTGCCACATTGTCGAAGCGGCGATCGAGCGGCGTGCCGTTGGCCACGACACGGTGGTTCATCTGATACATCCCGGTGTACAGACCCGCTCGTCCTGGGGCACATGGCGTCGACTGCGTGTAATGCCGGGCGAATCGCACTCCTGACGATGCCAGTTCGTCGAGATGTGGCGTCTCGACGAGGAAGTGGCCAGCACACGACAGGGCGTCGCCGCGGAATTGGTCGAGTGTGATGAACAGGACGTGGGGACGCCGCGATGCGGATCGAGTGCTCATGGCGTGGCACGCAACTCCTCAGTCGTCTGCGAGGACGTATTCGAAGCGGCCATCGTTCTCGATTCGCTTCATCTCTCCCGTGAGTCGGAGGTGTTCGAGATGTGCGTACGTCTCGCTGTCGGCCATGCCGCCGAGAGAACGCGGTGCAAACAAATGAGTCGACATCTCCATCACTGTGGCGGGACGTCCGAGGTCTTCTGCGGCGTGGCGCAGCTTGTCGAGTCGACCCACGTGATGTTCCTTGATGTCATTGGCGCGGGCTGCCAAATCGTGGAAGACGTTGCCATGCGCTGGGAGAGCGATCTTCACTTGCGGTCCGAACGAGCCGACCTTGTCCAATGACTCGAAGAACAGCCTCAGCGGATCGCGAGCTCTCATCAAGCCGCTGATGTGCGGGGTGATCGTCGGCAACACGTGGTCTCCGCACAACATGAGACCGTGCTCTTCGTCGAACAGGCACAAATGATCCTCGGTGTGACCTGGGGTGTGAATGGCCACCCATTCACGTCGAGCGAATTGGATGCGCTCAGCATCGACGAGTCGAACTGTCGGCCGCGGCATGCGCATCAAACGAGGGATACGCCTGTTGAGCGCAATGCGCACCTTACGGCGGCGCGAAAACTCGATTCCGGGACCGCCCCATGGCGTCGGATGCCACGGCATGCGACGAGCATCGGCACGTCTGTCGTGTTGTACGTCGTCGATGTCTGCACTGCCGGTGTCCAGATCGATCGAATCGATGTCGTGGTCATCCGGCTCGGTCGGATCCCAGAAGACTCGGAACCGCTCATGGGTGATGATGTCGCAGTCCGTGTCGGCTCGCAGCCAATACGCGCCGCCGAAGTGATCGGGATGGCTGTGCGTGACGACGACGGAGTGCACCCGCTTCAGCGGAACACCGATCTGGGCGAGGCGCTTCTTGACGATTTCGTAATTGCTCTTGTCGGGAAGGCCTGGATCGACGACTGTGACGCCGCGTTCGTCCTCGAGCACGTACATGTTGACGTGGCCGAGGCCCGGCATCGAGATCGGAAGCTGAGCCCGCAGGACACCTGGTGCAATTTCGAGGATGTCGTCGCTCGCCGGCAATTGCTCTTGTTTGGGCGGGCGAGGGGCGACGTCGGTCACGGTTCGAGGGTAGTGGTCGACACCCGAAGATGCCCATTCAGGACGCGATCACGAGGCCTGTCGACACGGAACAGGTGCTCACTCTCCGGTCGGTGCCTCACCGGAGGTCGTATCGCCCGAATTGGAGTCTTGAGACACCGCGTCATCTCGAGGTGTCTTGGGGATGAACACGTTGTCACGGTAGAAGCGGAGCTCGGAAATGCTCTCGAGGACGTCGTCGAGAGCGCGGTGTTTGCCGACTTTGAACGGTCGGACGTTCTCGGTCCCGGCATACCAACGGCGCACGAGTTCCTTGATCGAGCTGACATCGACCGATCGATAGTGCAGGTGCTTTTCGATGTCGGGCAGATATCGGGCGAGAAACCGTCGATCGGTTCCGATGGAGTTCCCACACAAGGGAACCGACTGAGCCTGCGGAACGTGCAATTTGATGAAGTCGAGTGTCATCTGGCCCGCTTGTTCGAGCGTCAGTGTCGATTCTTTGATGGAGGTGAGGAGACCTGATTTGGTGTGCATGTCGACGACGAAGGGGTCCATGACAGCGAGCACGTCGTCTGGATGGTGGATGACGAGATCGGGCCCTTCCGCAACCACTTCGAGATCGTCATCGGTGATCACGGTCGCGATCTCGACGATGACGTCCTTGTCCGGATCCAATCCGGTCATTTCGAGATCCATCCAAACCAGCACTCTTCGAAGATAGGTCATGGGTGTGGCAGAACAGGGGTATCTGCGCAGTCGGACCGGTTCGTCAGCGGAACTAACGTCGAGACATGTCTTTCGACGATCTTCCGGCCGATGATCTGCCGGCCAGCGATCTGCCGGCCAGCGTTCTGTCGATACGTGTCGTTCGCCTCGACCCGGACCTCCCACTGCCGACATACGCTCATCCTGGAGACGCTGGATTGGATCTTTTTGCCCGCGAGGATGCAGTCGTCCCTGCAGCGGGAGGTCGTGCACTCGTCCCGACGGGAATCGCCATTGCATTGCCTCCTGGTCATGCCGGCTTCGTGCTCCCGCGTAGCGGTCTCGCTCTCAAACATGGAGTCACCGTGGTCAACAGTCCGGGACTCATCGACTGCGCGTATCGCGGCGAGATCAAGGTCGTCTTGTTGAACACCGATCAGAGAACCGCGTATCGCATTCAACGCGGTGATCGCATCGCCCAGCTCGTGGTCCAGGCTGTGAAGCACGTGATGTGGGACGAAGTTGTCGAACTCGACGGCGAAGATCGCGGCGGAGGTTTCGGCCACACCGGCCGCTGACCGATCGATGTGTTCTATGTCAGATCGGGTGACGCTGACATCACAGCCAATTCGTCTCGGATGATCGAGCGCACTCGCTCCCGCAGAACGGGTATGTCGTCCGAGGTGAGGCCCGTTGTCGAAATCGGTTCGAGAACGCGCACTTCGGCGCGCGAGTCGCCCATGCGCCAGTCGTGCTTGCGCAACGCCGTACGCGCACCATGGACGACGAGGGGAAGAATCGGAGTGCCGGTGTCGATTGCGAGTCGGAATGCGCCGTCCTTGAATTCGCGCAAGGTGCCATCGATGCTGCGAGTTCCCTCAGGGAAGATCATCACCGAGACGCGCCGCGACAGCCAGACCTTTGCCTGTTCGAGAGCGGCGCTGCCACTCGAGCGATCTCCGCGCACGAGTGAGATGTCGCCTGCCATGCGCATCATCCATCCGACGAGCGGAATCTTCAGGATCGACTCCTTGCTCATCCACTTCATCTCGATCGGCAAATGGCTGATCAACAAGATGTCCACGAAGCTCTCGTGGTTCGACACGACGACGTACGGGTTCCTCTTGTTCTCGGGCAACGTTCCAGCAGTATGGAAGCTCCACAGGGGATTCAGGATCTGGTGGACGACGCACAGCTTTCGGAACAGGTATCCCGTGGCGTAGCGGCCCTTGTCGAACGGCGTGGTGGTGATCCAAACCAGGAAGACGAGAGGAGTCCAGATGATGACGATCACTCCGAGTGCGAACCATGCCCAGACGCTGAGGATGCTGCGTTTCACCGGAGCATGATGACACATGTACGGTTCGATCCTTCTGCGGACGACAAAGTTCGCGCTGATTTGTCGTGATTCGTGTCGATCTGTGTTGGTTTGACTCGATCTGACCGGCGATCGCCTGCACTGGGCTTCGTTGATTCTTCGGGAGTCTCCAGGTCGATCTCGATCTCGGATTCCCATGATTAACGTGAGCCCATGGATCACCCGATCATCGAGACCGCATCTTTGCCCAGTGACCATCGAGTGGCGGACCTGTTCGCAGCTGCACTCGATGTCCAGGCACGTGCGTATGCCCCGTACTCGCATTTCCTCGTCGGAGCCGCGATTCTCACTCCGAGCGGAAAGATCTATTCGGGCTGCAATGTGGAGAACGCGGCGTATCCAGTGGGGACGTGCGCCGAGGCCGGTGCCATCGCCGCAATGATTGCGGGCGGTGACACGCAGATTTCCGTTCTGCTCACCGTGTGCGACAGCGAGGACGTCGGAACATGTTGTGGCGGATGTCGTCAACGTGTGCGGGAATTCGCGTCTCCCTCGACGCCGATCTACGCGTGCGGACCCCGAGGTGTTCGGGCAGCGTTCACGATGGAGTCCATTCTTCCGACTTCTTTCGGTCCCGAGAATCTGAGCGGTTTCGTGTCGTGACGAACCAAGTCGATCGCCGGGCGCGTGCGCAAGAGGCCATTCGTCTCATGGACCTCACGAATCTCGACGATGCATGTTCGGTCGAGGACGTCGATCGTCTCTGCGAACGCGCGCATGGCCGTTTCGGAAACGTGGCAGCCGTGTGCGTCTGGCCGCGTTTCGTTGCACATGCGAAGAGACTTCTTTCAAGCACGGGAATCGGAATTGCGACGGTGGTGAACTTTCCGAGTGGCGACGACGAATTACCCGACATCGTCTCGCTCGTCGAGCGAAGTCTCATCGACGGTGCCGATGACATCGATCTCGTCTTGCCCTATCGAGACCTTCTCGCGGGTCGCATCGACCGTGTCACTGCTGTTCTCGATGCCGTGCGAGCAACTGTCCCCCCGACGGCTCACCTCAAGGTGATTCTGGAAACAGGAGAACTCGGGCAGCCAGATGTCATCGCTTCCGCTGCCCGTTTCGCAATCGACCACGGCGCAGACTTCGTCAAGACGTCGACCGGAAAGACGAAGGTGTCCGCGACTGTGCAAGCAGCGCGCATCATGTTGCAGGAGATCGCGCGCAGTGGACGATCCGTCGGGTTGAAGCCTTCCGGCGGCATTCGCACACTCGACGATGCGATCGTGTATCTCGACCTCGCAGACGAGGTGATGGGAACCGGATGGACGACGGAGTCGACGTTTCGCTTCGGCGCGAGCGGACTGCTCGACGCACTCGAGGCCGAACTCGGTCAGGCGTAGCGCGACACGCCACCCCCGATATCGATTGCCAATAGCCTGGGGTCATGTCGCCGGGAGAATTGCAGTCGGGGGGATCGCAACCAGGGACTTCTCCCAACCCTTTTCTGACGTCGAAACTGCAGGGATTCGGCTCGACGATCTTTGCGGAGATGACGGCACTCGCAACCCGGACGAATTCGATCAACCTCGGCCAGGGATTCCCTGATTACGACGGACCCGTCGAAGTTCTCGATGCGGCCGTCGACGCGATTCGTTCCGGTCAGAATCAGTACCCGCCAGGACCGGGTGTTCTCGATCTGCGCATGGCGATCAGCGAGCATCAGCAGAGATTTTGGAACCTCTCGTACGATCCGACCGACGAAATTCTCGTGACAGCGGGTGCGACCGAAGCTCTTGCGGGTGCTCTGCTCGGCTTGTTGGAGACAGGGGATGAAGTCGTCGTCCTCGAGCCGATGTACGACAGCTACCAGGCGTGCATCGCTCTCGCCGGAGCCGTGGCTCGACCGGTGACATTGCATCCTCCGCACTACGGCTTCGACCCGGACGAACTTCGCAGAGCGATCACACCGAAGACACGTGTGGTCCTCGTCAACTCACCTCACAATCCGACCGGTGCCGTTCTCGACAGCGAGCAATTGCGCTGCATCGCAGATCTCGCCATCGAACGAGACCTGATCGTCGTTTCCGACGAGGTGTACGAGCACATCGTGTTCGACGGGAACACGCACATCTCGATCGCAACTCTGCCGGGGATGCGTGAGCGAACTCTCGTCGTCAGCAGCGGCGGAAAGACGTTCAACACCACCGGATGGAAAGTGGGATGGGCATGCGGACCTGCTGAACTCGTCGCAGCAGTGCGCGCAGCCAAGCAATTCCTCACGTATGTGTCGTCGGGGCCGTTCCAACCGGCGATCGCAGTTGGCCTTCGCCTTCCTGATTCATATTTCATCGAACTCGCAGCAGATCTGCAGTCGAAGCGCGATCGACTCGTGAGCGGATTGCAAAGTGCGGGCTTCGACGTGTTCATCCCTCGAGGGACCTACTTCGTCACGGTCGACATCCGGCGCCTTCGTCCCGATGGTGATGGGTACACGTTCTGTCGAGAGCTTCCTGGTCTGTGTGGGGTCGTCGGCATTCCCAATGTCGTCTTCTACGATCGCGCACACGAGCAGGAGGGCCGCCACATGGTTCGATTCGCGTTCTGCAAGAAGACCGAATCGATCGATTCCGCAGTGGAAAGGCTGACTGCGATGTCGAGCCGAGTCGGAGGGATTGCTGGATGAAGATCGCGGTGGTGCAGCACGACATCGTCTGGTGCGATCGTGACGCGAACTTTTCGCGTCTTCGCAGTTGCATCGCGGACGCCGCGAAGAACGACGCCGATCTCGTTCTGCTGAGCGAAACATTCTCCACTGGGTTCGCTGTCGAGGACGAACGTTTTGCCGAACCGTACAGCGGCCCGTCATCGCAGTTCCTGCACACCGTGGCAGTCGAACATGGCTTGTGGGTCGGCGGGACGTGCCCGGAGATCCCAATGAATGCCGGAGACGACACGCGCCCGGCGAACACGTTCGTGCTTGCAGGTCCCGATTCGACGATGCACCGATACCGCAAGATCCATCCGTTCACTTTCGGTGGTGAGGACCGCCATGTGCGGCCTGGGGACGAGCTTGTCACTGTCGACGTCGATGGCATTCGCCTCTCGCTGTTCGTCTGTTACGACCTGCGATTCAGCGACGAGTTCTGGGGTGTGGCGCGCGAGACCGATGTGTACCTCGTTCCGGCGAACTGGCCCGAGTCGCGTCGCGAGCATTGGCTGGCGTTGCTGCGAGCCCGCGCGATCGAGAATCAGGCATATGTCATCGGATGCAATCGAGTCGGCGAAGGCGGCGGATTGGTGTATAGCGGAGACAGTCGGGTGTTCGGCCCGTTCGGCGAGGAGATCGCTGCCGCCGACGATGGTGAGACGATTCTCTATGCCGAGATCACTGCAGATGAAGTAGCGCGTATTCGCGATCGCTTTCGCTTCCTCCAAGATCGCCGCTGAAGCGACAGTCGCCGGATCAGGCCGCAGTCAGGCTTTTCGCCATCAACGAGACGAGTTTGCCCGAGGACGAAATGTGCTGGCCGACTTCTGTGAAGCCTCGCCGCTCGTGGAATCTCAGGGAACCCTCGTTGAGAGGTTTCAGGTTCACCTCGAGCGTGAACCATGCGGCATCCGCGCGCCGTTCGACTTCGTCGTAGAGAGCGGATCCGTAGCCGCGGCCCTGATGATCGCTCGCGAATCCGACTCGATCGAGGTAGGCGAAGTCGTCGTAGCGATCGCAGAACCATCGGTAATTGCTGCTTGCGTACGGAAGTCCGGGGGACATCACGAGACAGAAGCCGACCAGCGTGCCGTCGACCTCGCAGCCGAGCGCGATCTGTGACCACTGGAGGAGCTGCACCATCGAGTCGAGATCTTCATCGCCGAGAGCCGGGGTGTTCGCCTGATTGATGTCGAGCATTGTCGGAACATCTGCGTCGGCGAGACTGCGAATGAGCACGACATGACGGTATCGCCGCGAATGCGCCTAGCATTCGCGCATGTTGTTCTCGAAGTGGGTGATGGGCATGAAGCAGACGGAGATGGTTCGACCCGAAGACGCTCTTCCCGGGCGGACCGATCAGACGATGCCGGTTCCCGACGAGCACTTCGTCCTTGGAACACCCCTTGTCGGTCCGTGGCCTGCGGGCCACGAGATCGCGGTGTTCGGCATGGGGTGCTTCTGGGGTGCCGAGCGCTTGTTCTGGCAGATGAAGGGCGTGTACTCGACAGCAGTCGGCTACTCGGGTGGCTTCACGCCGAACTGCACCTATGAGGAGAACTGCACGGGTCTCACAGGACATGCCGAAGTTTTGTTCGTAATCTTCGATCCGAACGCCGTGTCGTACGAGCAGCTTCTCAAGGTGTTCTGGGAGAATCACGATCCGACGCAGGGCAATCGTCAGGGCAACGACATCGGTTCCCAGTATCGCAGCGCGATCTACACGAGTTCACCCGAACAGATGACTGCGGCACTTGCCTCCAGGGATGCGTTCCAGGAGAGGTTGGCTGCTGCCGGTTATGGACGGATCACGACGGAGATCGCGGAGCTGGGCGCGTGGTACTACGCCGAGCCGTATCATCAGCAGTATCTGGCCAAGATCCCCAACGGCTACTGCGGTATCGGGGGCACCGGTGTCTCGTGCCCGATCGGCACGTCGGCCTGACACCAGTTCGAAAGCGAACAGTCGACGTTGTCTTCGATCAGCGTGCAGCGAGCCATTCGTCGAGTGCGCGTTCCATTTCATCCAGTGAGCGAACGAGTCGGTTCATCGAGCACTGCATCATCAAGTTGACGACTTCACTCGAGTTCGGAAAACGTGCTCGCCAATCGGTGAACAAGCCGATGATGTACTTGTCCTTCGCGAAGGCGTACCCCATCTCCCACGCAGTTCCGTCATCGGTCATGATGCCGTTGAGATTGGCGACGACCACCTGGCAGCGGTCGATTCCAGCTCTGTCGTTCTCGTAGATCTCGCGGACGTTCTCGGCGGTCTTGGGCGGATTGTCGCGATGCGGAAGAAACGTGTCGAAACCCTTGTCCTGAATCAGACGATCGATCTTTTCGATGAACCACCGCTCTCCCTCGTCGAAGAGCGGACCGGCAACGTACACATAGGGACGCTGTGTCGAGTTCATGATTCCTCCTGTTTCGCCTCGAAGATCGCCCAGCCGCTGCTGCGGATGGCATCGCCATCGGCGTCGAGAGCTCGTCCCTCGTGGTGCAGCACACCTGGAGTTGCAGACAGATTCGCAATGAGATTCTGCATCGGCGTGCCGCCGACACTCGTGATTGCCCGACGATGCGCGAAGTGCGGGTCCTGGGCGATGTCGGCCATGTCGAACACGGGACCGATTGCCGCCTCGGCACGCTCGAAGACGTCGATCACCTCGGCGCGGGTTCTCTTGGCACACCACGATGACATGAGCGTCTCGAGTTCGTCACGATGGCGAACCCGTCCCTCGAACGAGTGGAACCTCTCGTCGTCGACGCCGAGTATCTGCAGCACTCGCCGTGCGACGGTGTCCGATGATGCCGATATCCCGACCCACTGACCGTCTGCACATCGGTACGTTCCGCGCGGCACGGTATAGGGAAGCCCTGACCCGAGGCGTGGCTGCAGTTCTCCCGTGAGCGCGTACAACGAGATCACCGGACCCATGATGTGGAAGATCGTCTCGAGGAGATTCACGTCGACGACCTGTCCGACTCCGGAGTGGAGAGCCACCATGGTCGCGAATGCAGCGGTGATACCCGTGAGTTCATCGGTGAGCGCGATCGCCGGGAGCAGCGGAGGACCGTCGGGTTCGCCGTTCACGGCTGCATAGCCCGACATCGATTCGGCGATCGACGCAAAACCTGGTCGTTGTGCGTAGGGGCCGTCTTGGCCGAAACCGCTGACACGAGTGATCACGAGCGACGGATTGGTCTCGAGCAGAACATCGGGTCCGAATCCGAGACGTTCGAGGGTTCCCGGACGAAAGTTCTCGACGAGGACGTGGGCGTGAGCGACGAGATCGAGGAAGACCCGTCGATCGTCGACATCCTTCAGATCGAGCGCGATCGTTCGCTTGTTTCGATTGACGAGTTTCCACCACAGTCCGACACCGTCACGCGGATCTTTCCACGCCATGTTGCGCAGGCTGTCTCCGCCATCGGGTCGTTCGACCTTGATGACGTCAGCTCCGAAATCGGCGAGGTAGCGAGCACAGTTCGGACCGGCGAGAACGGTCGAGATGTCGAGGACGCGCATCCCGGACAGAGGAGCAGGTCGGGTGTGCTGACTCACGCCCTCCAGCCTGCCAGCAACTCGCACGCCTTCACCATGTGATCTCGGCGACCTGCATACGAAAAGCGAACGTGCCGGTGCCCGTTTCGGAGATCGAAATCGATACCGGGAGTTGCAGCGATACCGAGCTCATCGAGCCAGAGATCGCACAGTGCCGATGAATCGTTCGTGAGATGCGAGACGTCCGCGTACAGGTAGAACGCACCATCGGGTCGGGCGAGTTCGGTGATGCCGGCTGCAGCCAATCCGTCGATGAGGAGATCCCGGTGTTCTCTGTAGCGCGCGACATGGGAGTCGAGTTCGTCTCGACAGTCGAACGCAGCGATTCCGGCTACTTGGCTCACGTGTGGTGCACAGATGTACAGGTTCTGCTGCAGCCGCTCCACAGCAGTGAGGAGATGGTTCGGGACGACCATCCAGCCGAGGCGCCATCCGGTCATCGAGAAGTACTTGGAGAACGAATTGATGACGACAGCGGTTCGATCGACACTCAGCACACTCGGCGCGGGCGACTCGTATGTGATGCCGTGGTAGATCTCGTCAGCGATCAGTTGGATCCCCTGCGCGGTGCAGTACTGCGAAATGTCTCGCAGCGATACCTCGTCGAGGACGGTCCCAGTCGGATTCGATGGTGATGCAATGATCAGTCCGTCGAGGTGACCGGCGGCAGCGAGCAACTCGGTCGTCGGAGTCCAAGACGTCTCGCGTCCAACGGGGATTGCAACAGGTTCGAGACCGAGAGCAGTCAACGTGTTGCGATATGCCGGATAGCCGGGTTCGAGAACCCCGACTCGCTGGCCGCGATCGAAAGCTGCCAGGAATGCAAGAGTGAAACCCGCCGATGCCCCGCTGACGACGGCGATTCCTTGTGGGTCCACTTCGCATCCGTACGTGTCCGAGTAGTGCTGAGCGATTCGATCGATGAGTACGGGAAGGCCGCGCGCATTCGTGTATCCGAGGTTGGCCGAGTGTTCGAGTGCGGATAACACTGCGCGTCGCGCGCCTTCGGGCGCTCCGGTTCCCGGTTGCCCGACTTCGAGATGGCAGATCGACAGACCGGATGCTTCGAGTTCAGCAGCTTTGGCGGCCATCGCCATTGCATGGAAAGCCGGGACTCGACTCGCGCTCTGAGCGGCGGCGAGCGGGCCGACCTCGTCGTTCATCACGGACGATCCGGAAAGACGAAACAGCGTTCCTCGAGTCGTCCGAGTGCATACGACTGGTAGTCGACACCGAAGTCCGAATACAGATGCCGGCAGCGTTCGCTCCATTCGAGCGCCTCAGGAGCAGAGACTCGGTGCACGATCTGCATCACGCCGCCTTCGTAGACGCGGTACTCGGCCCACGTTCCCGGAAAATCCTTGAGACAGCCGATCTCCACCGTCGGCACTCCACAGGGCATCGACCGCACTCGATGGCGATGCGTGTGTCCCGCGGTGTAGCCGATGATGTTGTGTCGACGTGCCACGACTTCGTCGAGTGCATCGCTCGAGTCGGGGTGCAGCCCGAAGTAATCATCGCTGCGCTTGCCGTCGACCCACTGCTGGTGGTGACCCATGACGAGAACGGGCGAGTCGGTCTGCGACACACACTGGTCGAGCCATTCGATCTGGTGGGATTCGAAAGCCCCAGTTGTCTGTGTCGGAATCGTCGTGTCCATGAGGGCGACACACAGCCCGGGCATCTCGATCCACTGGTCTTGGGCATAGACCGACTGGCCGAGATACGCATCGTGATTGCCGCGCACTGCGCGCAGCCGGTCGCCGAAGGCGCTGCGGTAGCACGCCTCGAAAGCAGCGAACTCGTCGTCGGTTCCCTTGGCTGTCAGATCCCCCTTGACGAGAACGAACAGCGGGTCGATCTCTGCGATTTCGCGACATGCTGCGCGATTCATCATTTCCGGATACGGCGGTTCCCCCGGACCCGATCTCTGAATCGGACCATCTGGGTGATCGTCGATCCTGCCGCATTCCTCTTCGCCGAAATGAACGTCGTTGACCGTGGCGAATCGACACAGCAGTCGACCCGCAGGACGGGGGAGCGTGACGGCTTCGACGCCGTCGAAGATGTGCTCGGTTGCAGGCTCGAGCCCTTCGAATCGACGCACTCTGTCGTGCTCGTGCACGACGACCATGTCGTCGGCGATAGTGGTGATTTCGATCGTCATGGTCGAATCCTTCCGGGCCCTCGCCTTTATGGACGGACGCGCCGGGCGATGTGTGGGCGAGCCCACCACCGGCCGCTGAATCGCCACGAAGTGGAACGAATCGGTTCGTCGACGGCACGCACCGCAGCTCGAGGCCACAATGCCTCCATCGCTGCCACGATCGCGACGGCCTCTTCAGTCGAGGGAGTCGGAGTGATCGAAGGTCCGCGTTCGCTCATCATCGACTCACAGGGGCATGTTGCCGTGCTTGCGGCGCGGCAGCTCTTCGCGCTTGGTGCGCAACATCTTGAAACCGGCGACGACCTTTTGGCGCGTTTCGGCAGGATCGATCACGTCGTCGATGTAGCCGCGCTCGGCTGCGGCATACGGATTCGCGTACTTCTCGGTGTATTCGTTCACGAGTTCTGCTCGGCGAGCAGCGGGATCCGCTGCCTGCTGCAATTCGCGGCGGTAGACGATCTCGACGGCGCCTTGAGGACCCATGACTGCGAGTTCTGCTGTCGGCCACGCATATGCAAGATCCGATCCGATCGACTTCGAATCCATGACGACGTACGCGCCGCCGTAGGCCTTGCGAGTGATGATCTGAATGCGCGGCACGGTTGCTTCGCAGTACGCGTAGAGCAGCTTCGCCCCATGGCGAATGATGCCTCCGTATTCTTGGTCGACTCCGGGAAGGAAACCGGGAACGTCCACGAGTGTCAGCAACGGAACATTGAAGGCATCGCACGTGCGCACGAAACGGGCCGCCTTCTCGGCACTTTCGATGTCGAGAACGCCGGCGAGGATCATCGGCTGGTTGCCCACCACGCCGATGGTCTGCCCGTCGACTCGGGCGAAACCGCACACGATGCTCTTGGCCCAGTGCGGGAAGTATTCGAAGAAGTCTCCGTCGTCGACGATCGATGCGATGACCTTCTTCATGTCGTAGGGCTGATTGGGCGACGGGGGCAGGATGTCGCGCAGTTCCGGACAGAGCCGTTCGGAATCGTCATCGGAGTCGACAGCGGGCGGCTCTTCCATGTTGTTCTGCGGCATGAACGACAGCAGGTAGCGAACGTCGTCGAGACACGCCTTTTCGTCGGCCGACACGAAAGTGGCGACACCGCTCTTGCTCGCGTGGCTCATCGCGCCGCCGAGTTCCTCGAGGGTGACTTCTTCGCCGGTCACGGTCTTGACGACGTCGGGACCAGTGATGAACATGTGGCTGCTTTCGCGCACCATGAAGATGAAGTCCGTCATGGCGGGTGAGTACACCGCTCCGCCGGCACATGGGCCGAGGATCACCGAGATCTGCGGGATCACGCCGCTCGACTGCACGTTTCGATAGAAGATGCCGCCGTAGCTGGCCAGTGAGACGACACCCTCTTGAATACGCGCTCCGGCGCCGTCGTTGAGACCGATGACAGGAGCGCCGACGCGCAGTGCCATGTCCATGAGTTTGTGGATCTTCTCGGCGAACACCTCTCCGAGAGCGCCGCCGAAAACCGTGAAGTCCTGTGAGAACACGAACACCTTGCGACCCTCGATGGTTCCCCAACCGGTGATGACCCCGTCGGTGTACGGGCGATCTTCGAGGCCGGCTGCATGGGCTCGATGGCGAGCCAACATGTCGAGTTCCTGGAACGAATCCGGGTCGAGGAGGTACTCGATCCGCTCGCGGGCCAGCATCTTGCCCTTTTCGTGCTGACGCTCGACGGCTCGGGGTGAACCTGCGTGGAGGGCCTGGTCCTTGCGATCTCGAAGATCGGCGATTTTGTCCTGCATGGGGTTCGCGCTGGTCACCCCCGGAACGCTACTCGCCGATCTCGGACGACTTCTGATCGGTGCCGATGTGCACCGCAGCGCTCGGATCGTGGGCGCCTGTGGGTTCGATCAGCCCGGTGCCAGTGTCACGATGGATGTCTGGGGGACACCCGGCGTGACCGAAGCCGTCGGAGCGATCGTGATCGACGGTGGGACTCCGGCAATCGTTGTCGTCGTGGCATTCGGGTCGACGAGTGACTCGAGTCCATCTGCTGTCACATCGACCGTGTAGGTCACCGATGGCAGAGGTCCTTCTGGGCCGTTGGCCGAGACGCGCACCGTCCACAGTCCCGGCTCACCGAAGGGAATGCCCTCGGCAAGGGGCAGGAGTGCTCCTCCGGAACCTCCGAGCGGAACATCGAGAGTCACACTCGCAGAGTTCGGTGTGGGCGGAGTGAACTCCACCTTCAGATCCGTCAGGCCTTCTTCGGGTGTGAAGACGTCGATTCGCACCGCGTTGAACCCGACCTTGGCGGGAGTGATGCGCACCTGAACGTCGAACACGCCGCCGGACCTGTCGCCGACGAACACGTACGAGAGCCGGTCGGCTCCGGGCGGGGCGACATTGGCCGGCAAGGTCGCGACGCTCCAGGCGGTGACGACGAGAACGAAGATGCCGATGAACAATTCGTATGCGACGGCACTGCGCAACTTCGTCGCGACCTTCGATGTCAGCTGTCGACGGCGTGTCAGATTGCGAGCGATGTATTGGCGTGTGGCGCCTCCGATGTAGAACATCGCTGCCACCCCGCAGGCTTTGAACAGGATCAGACGTCCGTGGCGGCTGGACAGCAGTGCCCCTCCGTCGAGATGGATGAGTTGAACGACTCCCGAGGCGATGGCGAGAACGATGACGGGTCCGGACAGACGGCTGAAGCCGCGCACGGCGTGCACCAAGTCCAAGTCGCCGGGTCCGACGAGAACGGTGCGCACGAGCAAGAGCAGTCCGCCGAACCAGATCGACACCGCAAGCGCGTGGATCAAACCCGCTGCGATGCCGATGATCGAGATGCTGTCGTACACGCGTGTGAACGCGAGAGTCAGGACGGCGAGACCGGGAAATGCGATCGACGTGGCTTGGGACTGCGGATCGAGCAGCCCCTCGGGTCGCAACATCACGATGACGCTCGCTGCGACGAGAACGACGCGCAGGACGAGTGTGATGTCGCTGACGTTGTCGAACAGGACACCCCACCCGAAGGGACTCAGTTTCGAGGTGATCGAGTCACCCGAGACTTGTGCAGCGCGCAGAGCAGCGGTGAGATATGTGCCGGCCATTGCGAGATACCAAGCGACTTTGAAATAGCCGCGGGTCTCGTCGTAGTCGATGCCTTCGGGCCAGTACAGCAGGATCAGGACGGCGCCGCCGAAGATCGCAGCGAGTGCTGCATAAGAGATGAGTCGCGCGAGGCCGAGCGGTCCGCCGACAGGTGGACCGCCGGACGATGCAGAGGGGTTCGAGCCGCTCGATCCGCCGGAACCGGCTTGAGTCGGATCGAGGATCTCGAATTCGAACGATCCGAAGGTCACTTTGCCGTCGGTCTCGGGAATGGAGAACGACACGATGCAGGTTCCGACGGGAAGAATTCCGGTGACGGGAGCGATCAAGGTGACCCCGTCGGCCGCGATCGACACCGTCCCGAACGGTGTGGCCTGGTTGTTGCAGGCCATGGTCAGGACCGCATTGTTCGGAACCGCAGCGCTGAACGTCGCAGTGATCTGGGTGGGCGATGTGATCAGCTCTGCACCATTGGCCGGTTCCGAGGCGGTCAGGTTCGTCTGGGCGGAGGCCGTTCCGCTCGACAGACCGATGGTGATCGCGGCCAGAACCGACGACGTGAAGAGAAGTCGGCGTACGATCGACCGAGGGCGCGAACGGGTTCGCGCGACGTGCCTCACGGGCGTCGATTCGGCTCGGGGGACGGACATGGCTCGTCTCCACGGTACTTGTGATGGCTGGTGCGTATCAGGGAATGGCACGCACGTGTGAAGCACCCCACCACTACAGTCTTGGGCAATGGCCACCCAGTCCCTGTATCGCCGCTATCGGCCACAGACTTTTTCCCAGATCCGCGGTCAGGAGCACGTGGTCAAGGCCCTTCGCAATGCGGTGGCCAACGGCAGCGAGGGTCAGGCGTATCTTTTTTCCGGTCCGCGCGGAACCGGAAAGACTTCCGCAGCGCGCATTCTCGCCAAAGCGCTCAACTGCGCAGACCCCAAGGACGGCGAACCCTGCTGCGTCTGCCAATCCTGCGTCTCGATTCAAGAAGGCAGCAGTTTCGACGTGGTCGAATTGGACGCTGCCAGCAATCGCGGCATCGACAAGATGCGCGACATCATCGCCTCGGCGAATCTGGTGTCGCCGGGGCGCCACAAGGTCTACATCCTCGACGAGGTGCATCAGCTCAGCAAGGATGCGGCGTCGGCCCTGTTGAAGACGTTGGAGGAGCCGCCTTCGCACGTCGTTTTCGTCCTGGCAACGACCGATCCGGAGAAGGTGTTCGACACCATCCGCAGTCGAACCCAGCACCTGCAGTTCCACCTGCTCTCGATGGCTGATCTCGACTCGTATGTTCGCTACGTCATCGAAGATGCCGGTATCGAGATCGGCGACGATGCTGTCGAAGCGGTCCTTCGCCAAGGTGCAGGTTCGGCACGAGACACTCTGTCGGCTCTCGAGCTCGTTGCGGCGATGGGCGGCATCGTCGACGAGACCACACCTGTCGACGAGTTCGTCGAGGCTCTGATCGATTACGAAGCCGGTGCGCTTCTCGCTGCAGTGGCCCGCAGCGTCGACTTCGGTCTCGATCCGCGCTCCATCGCAGAAGATCTCATTCGCCACATGCGCGATTGCTTCTTGGTTCTCATGGCGCCCGACGTGCTCGATGTCGTACCTGGACGGCGAGATGCGCTCGTCGATCAGGCGAACCGTCTCGGCACTCCGCGTGTGGTCAAGATCATCGAGACGCTGGGTTCGGCTGTCCTCGACATGCGCAATGCGCCCGATGCCCGGGTACTGCTGGAAGTGGCGCTCGTGCGACTCGTCCATCGCGAACTGCAGATGGGAATCGAATCGCTTCTCGCGCGTATCGAGCGGCTCGAAAAAGCTCTCGAGGAGCGGCCGCTCATCGCGCCGGCACCGAAGGATCCATCGACCGGACGCGCTGTTCTCGGTGGAAGGGTCAGCGCAGACACTCCTTCGACGCCAGCGACGTCGAAACCACTTTCGAAACCTCCTGCGGAACCGTCTGCAACAACCCCTGCACATCCCGACGAGACGATGGCATCTTCTGCATCAGCCGCGTCGCCGAAGGATGGTGCTTCGGCTCCGCAACCGGTGGGATCGGGAGATCCTGAAGCCGTGGTGAGTCGCTGGATCACCGATGTGGTCGGATCTCTGACGGGTATGCGTCGCGCCGTGGCACAGATGGCCAAGCCGACGGCGCGCAATGGAGCTGTCGTTCTCGTGGTGGACAACGAACCGTCCGCCGAGCGCGTGAGGACATATCTGAAGGATCTGACTGCCGCGATCCACAAGACGGCTGGCGGCCGTTGCACGATCGAGATCGAAGTGAGGCGTGAGGACGCACGACCGACGAAGGATTCGTCGTCACCAGGAATCGGATCGAAGGCCGACGAGTTCAACGAGCCCGAAGTCGACCCCGAAGTCGAATTCGAAATCGACCTCGAAGAGGCGAAGTCGCTGCCGACCGTGTCGACCAAGACGGCAACAGATCAGCTCACCGAGATGTTTCCTGGTTCGGAAATCATCAGCGAGGACCTCTGATCCATGGCCGGCAGTTACACGGTTCCCGTTCAGACGTTGATCGACCAGCTCGGTCGGATGCCGGGAATCGGACCCAAGTCGGCACAGCGCATCGCGTTCCATCTCTTGAAGCTTCCCGCTGATGACGTGCGCCGGCTCGCATCGGCGATCATCGATGCCAAGGAGCGCGTGCGATTCTGCTCGATCTGCTTCAACTTCGCCGAGGGCGAGCTGTGTCCGATCTGCGCCGATCCGCGGCGCGACTCGAGTGTGCTCTGCGTGGTCGAAGAGAGCCGCGACATCATCGCTCTCGAGCGCACTGGCGAGTTCCGCGGCCGATATCACGTGCTTCTCGGAGTCATGAATCCGATCGAGGGCATCGGTCCGGAACAGCTCAAGATCCGCGAACTGATCACTCGACTGTCATCGGAGGAGATCACTGAAGTGATCGTGTGCACCAACCCCAACACCGAAGGCGAGGTGACGGCTTCCTACCTCAGCCGACTCCTGAAACCCTTCGATGTCAAGGTGACGCGTCCGGCTTCGGGATTGCCCGTCGGCGGCGATTTGGAATACGCCGACGAACTGACTCTCGGCCGCGCCCTCAGCGGGCGACGGTCGATCGACGACTGAGATTTCTCGTCGAAGGTGCGTCAGACGGTGCGCACGATCAGAGCATCACCCTGACCGCCGCCGCCGCACAGCGCTGCGGCACCCATACCGCCGCCGCGCCGACGCAGTTCGTGGAGGATGGTGAGTGCGAGACGGTTTCCGCTCATGCCGATGGGGTGGCCGAGTGCGATTGCACCGCCGTTCACATTGACGATGTCATCGGAAATGCCGAGGTCGTGCATCGATGCGATACCGACCGCTGCGAATGCCTCGTTGAGTTCGAACAGCTTCATGTCGCTGACCTTCAGATCTGCCTTGCCGAGCGCCTTGAGAATCGCACGGCTCGGCTGAGTGAGGAGCGATGCGCTGTCAGGACCTGCGACCATGCCGTAGCTCACGACTTGTCCGAGAGGCGTCACACCGCGAGCCTTGACAGCCTTTTCCGACATCAGAACGAGTGCGGATGCACCATCGCTGATCTGTGATGCGTTGGCGGCAGTGATCGTGCCTTCTTTGTCGAAGGCGGGCTTCAGGCCGCCGAGAGAATCCATGGTGGTGTCCGCGCGCACACCCTCGTCGTTCGCGACGATGACTGGGTCGCCTTTTCTCTGGGGAATCGAGACAGGCACGATCTCTTCGGCGAGACGGCCGTTGGCGATCGCATCCGCAGCGCGGAGGTTGCTCTTCATCGCAAGGTCGTCTTGCTGTTCGCGAGTGATGTTGCCCGCCGAGTACCTCTCGGTTCCGAGTCCCATCAGACATGCGTCGAACGCGCACCACAGGCCGTCGGCGATGATTGCATCCTTGAGTTCGGTGTTGCCGTAGCGAAAACCACCGCGAGCCCCGCTCGCAATGTAGGGAGCATTCGTCATGCTCTCCATGCCGCCGGCGATCACGATGTCGGCATCGCCGGCCTGGATCATCTGATCCGCGAGATAGATCGTGTTGATACCGGACAGACAGACCTTGTTGACGTTCACCGAGGGAACGTTCATCGGGATGCCGGCCTTGACCGCTGCTTGGCGGCTGGGCACTTGCCCCTGGCCGGCCATCAGAACCTGGCCCATGATCACGTGTTCGATATCGTTCGGAGCAACCCCGGCTCGTTCGAGAGCGGCTGCGATGGCGAATCCGCCCAGGTCGGCGGCGGTGAACGACGACAGGGCGCCGCTCATCTTGCCGATGGGTGTGCGGGCTCCGGCGACGATGTAGGAACCAGGCATGGGAACTCCTTTGGGCTCGGTGCCGAAGCACTGACTTCCTGAGACGCTACTCACCGGTAACAGAGTCGGGCGAGTCTCAGTAACATCGCCGGATGGACGAAATTCGCGATGCCATTCTCTCGGGTGCCGATGGCGCCACCATTGCCTCCCTCGGGATTCCGAAGACGTATCGAGGGGCCCATCTGTTGGCCAGTGAAACCGGCATGTTCGAGGGGATGGCGTCGGAGGCCAAGGACCCGCGTCGCAGCATCCATATCGGCGAGGTGCCGACTCCGGAGCTCGCGCCCGATGAGGTGTACATGGCCGTCATGGCGAGCAGCGTCAACTTCAACACCGTGTGGTCGAGCATCTTCGAACCGGTGTCGTCGTTCGGCCCGATGAAGCGCCTCGGTCGCGAAAGCGAATGGTCGAAGCGTCACGATCGCGACTACCAGGTCATCGGCAGCGATGCATCGGGCGTCGTTCTGAAAGTCGGTACTGCTGTCCGTCAATGGAAGCCGGGCGATCACGTGACGGTGCACTGCAATCACGTCGACGACCAGGACAACACTGCGCACAACGATTCGATGATGGCCGCCAACCAGCGCATCTGGGGATACGAGACGAACTTCGGCGGTCTTGCCGATCTGTCGGTGGTCAAGGCGAACCAGCTGATGCCCAAGCCCGCACATCTGTCGTGGGAAGAGGCTGCAGTGAATGCGCTGTGCAACTCCACGAGCTATCGAATGCTGGTGTCGCAGAATGGTGCCGCGATGAAGCAGGGCGATGTCGTTCTGATCTGGGGTGCAACCGGCGGTATCGGTGCGTATGCGACGCAGTACGTGTTGAACGGCGGCGGCATTCCGGTCTGCGTCGTGAGCAGCGACGACAAGGCCCAAATCCTGCGCGAGATGGGCGTCGAGGCGATCATCAATCGCAAGACAGCCGGCTACAAGTTCTGGAAGGACGAGCACACACACGACGAGTCGGAATGGCGCCGTTTGGGAAGTGACATCCGCGATCTCGTCGGCGAGGATCCGGACATCGTCTTCGAACATCCGGGTCGCTCGACTTTTGCGGCTTCGGTCTATGTCGCGAAGCGCGGCGGTACCGTCGTCACCTGCGCTGCGACGAGCGGATTCATGATGGAGTTCGACAACCGCCACTTCTGGATGCGCCTCAAGAACCTCGTCGGCAGCCATTTCGCCAACTATCAGGAGGCATGGCAGGCGAACCGTCTGATCGCAAAGGGAATGATCCACCCGGTGATGAGCCAGACGTTCGCTCTCGATCAGGTGGGCGAGGCTGCGTATCAGGTGCACAACAACATGCACGAAGGAAAGCTCGGCGTTCTCTGTCTCGCACCCGAAGAAGGACTCGGCATCACCGATCCCGAACTGCGTGCCAAGGTCGGCGAAGCGAACATCTCGCGTTTTCGCCGGTAGGAAAGTTCGACGGGACGAATCCCCGTCTCGACGAGGAACTGGCGCGATGGACATGGCATCCTGAGAGCATGATTCTCACCGAAATCGACCATGTGGCCATTGCCGTTCGGGATCTCGAAGCGGCTATCGATTACTACAAGCGAGCTTTCGGAGCCGAAGTCGATCATCGCGAGATCGTCGAGAGCGACGGAGTGGAAGAGGCTCTCTTGAAAGTCGCCGAGAGTTATGTGCAGTTGCTGACCCCGACGCGTGACGACAGCCCGGTCGCAAAGGCGATCGAGAAGCGCGGCGAAGGCCTGCACCACATCGGCTACCGCGTCGCCGATTGCGGCGAGGCTTTGGCAGCGATGGTCGCAGCCGGCGCAACGCCGATCGACAAGGCTCCGCGTCCGGGCAGCCGAGGCACGACGGTTGCGTTCATCCATCCGAAGGGCAGCTTCGGAACGTTGATCGAACTCGTTCAGGAATGAGTCCGATCGAAGACGTCCTACTGGACGTCCGACAACACGGTGGATGATCGCTGGGCTCAGTCCGCCTGAAGGAGGAGGCCCTTCAGGTACTCGGCTTCCGGGAAATTGAGCGGAATCGGGTGGTCGATCGGCTGTCCGAGTCGAGTGACGATGCGCAGGGTCTTGTGGGCGTCGACTGATGCTCCGGCGACGATCTTCTGGAAGAGGTCGGCATCCACTGCTCCCGAACAGGAGAACGTCATGAGTTTTCCGCCGGGAGCGAGAAGTTTGATTCCGAGCAGGTTGATGTCTTTGTACTTGCGCGATGCCTTGTCGACGTGACCGGTGCTCGATGCATACTTCGGCGGGTCGAGGATCACGAGATCGAATTCGGCTCGTCGGTCGCGCATCCGCCTCAGAACCTCGTATGCGTCTCCGAGAACGAGTTCACCAGGATCGACATCGTTCAATTCGGCATTGCGGCGCGCGCCGTCGAGAGCGACCGCTGACGATTCGACAGTGGTGACCGAAGCAGCGCCATTCTTGGCGGCGACGATCCCGAACGAACCGGTGTATCCGAACACGTTCAGAACACGAGCTCCTCGGGCGATGTTGGCAATGACGCGACGAGCGTCGCGCTGATCGAGGTAGTAGCCGGTCTTGTGGCCTTCTTCGATGTCGATTTCGTAGACGTCGTCTCCTTCATGAGCGACGACGCGAGCAGGTACGACCCCATGGGCCAGTCCGGATCGATCGTCCAGTCCGTCCCGCTGGCGATCCTTGCCTTCACTGCGCTCGTACACGCAGACGACATCTGGGAGTCCGGCAAATGTCTCGACGATCGTGTCGCGCCATCGCTCGGCAGCAACCGATGTGATCTGGAAGACGACGACGTCGCCATAGCGGTCGGCGACGAGGCCGGGGAGACCGTCGGCATCCGCGAAGACGAGACGGCAGGTGTGTTGCAGGTCGGGTTCGCGCATGCGGCGATCGACGGCGGCCCGAATTCGCTGACGGATGAAATCGCCGTCGATCCGGGAATGAACATCGAACGACATGATGCGGCCGCGCAGTGCTGAGTGAGGACTGTATGCAGCGAGTGCGAGTTCCTCACCTTGGGCATCGATGACGACGGCGATGTCTCCCGGTTGAGGATCGCCCACGACTCGATCGACTGCTCCACTCAGGATCCAAGGGTGGAACCGTCGCACACTGCGATCTCGTTTCGCTTTGAGGTGAATCTCACACCGAGTCTGATCGTTCGCATGTGAGGACATCGTGTGGAGGGTATCTGCCATCGCTGCGTACGGGGATCTTGATGACGCGACCGTTCAGCATGGCTTCATCGAGCCGATATCTGCTCGTCGGCCAACAGGTCGGACTCGAATGAGAAGGGAAGAGAAGAACCAATGGGTACACAGACCGATGTGATCGACCGAGAAGTCGGCGAGGATGCAGACGACATCGATGAGGGAACGATCGATCACAAGAACCAAAATCGTGGGAAGTCGGTTCATGAAGATGACGGCTTCACACTTGTCGAACTGCTGGTCGTCGTCGTGATCATGGGGGTCCTGGCAACAGTGTCGGTGCTCGGTGTGCGCGGACTCACCGACAGAGGTCAGGAAAGTGCCTGTGAATCGGATCGCCGGGTGATGGAAGTTGCGGTCGAGACGTGGTTCGCAGACGAGAGCCTCGCAACCTCGGGGACTCTGACCGAGGCGGGCCTCGTGACGGCACAGCTGTTGCGTGACGAGTCGTCGTTGTACAACGTTCAGGCGGACGGATCGGTTGTGGCTGTCGAGGGCGGAGCCTGCGACCAGACATGAGCGAGGTAGTGGCAGGGCCGACCGTCAGGTCGGCCCTGAACTCGCGGCCGACCGTCAGGTCGGCCCTGAACTCGCGGCCGACCGTCAGGTCGGCCCTGAACTCGCGGCCGTGATCGCACGGCTGATTCTCGGCGTCGTTCTCGGTGCCGTCTGCGGTTCGTTCGCTGCACTGGTGGCTGATCGCGTCCCTCGCGGTGAATCCGTCGTCACTGGTCGATCGGCGTGTCGCACATGTCGGCATCAGGTCGAGTTGCGAGATCTGATTCCCATCGTGTCGTGGGTTGTCTTGCGCGGACGTTGCAGGACATGTCGCACATCGATCGGCATGACATCGCCGATCGTCGAGGTAGTCACAGCAGCTCTGTTCGCGCTCTGCGCACTTCGCTTCGACGAAGTCATCGTTCTCGTCGCCCATTGGGTTCTGTGCATCGGACTCGTTTCTCTCTCGGTCATCGATCTCTTCACGATGAAGCTTCCGCGCCGCATCATCCATGTGACGGCATCGATCGGACTTCCCCTTCTGGCACTTGCATCGTTGTCGACCGACCGGCCAGATCGTCTGGCAACTGCCATGGTCGGAGCACTCGGGTCTTTCGGAGTGATGCTGATGCTGTACGTCGTCAGTGCCGGAAGTCTCGGTGACGGCGACGTTCGCATCAGCCCACTGCTCGGTCTCTACTTGGGGTGGAAGGACGGCGCAGCGGTGTTTTCCGGTTTCTTCTTGGCGTTTCTCAGCGGAGCCGTTGTTGGAATCGTCGTTGTCGCCGTACGACCGGCAGGATCATCGAGAGCGATTCCCTTCGGGCCCTTTCTCGCTCTTGGAACCATCTCAGCGGTGCTGTTCGACGTCGATCTCCTCGGCACAGCTTGACTCGACGCTGTTCGGCTCGCCGATGTGCGGTCAGGGAACGTCACGCACGCCATCGAGAACGCCATACATCGCAGAGATCAGCGCGACGGCGACGAATCCGACGACCACTCCGACGAACACGATGAGTATCGGCTCGAACAGAGCCGTGAACCGTCTCATCCGCTGCTCCAGTTCCGAGTCGAAGAATTCGGCTGCAGCGGTGATCTGCTCGTCGAGAGAGCCTGTCTCTTCGCCGACTCGGAACATCTGCTGCACTGCCCCGGGGAACAAATCGATTCTGGACAGAGCTTTCGAGAATTCGATTCCCATCACGATGTCACGGGCCGCGCGTGACAGCTTCTCGGTGATGAATGAATTGGAGATCGTCGCAATGCTGAGACGAATGCCCGAAGTGACTGCCAGACCCGATCGCAGACTTGCAGCAAAGATCCGACAGAAGCGCTCGAGAAGGATGTAGCGCACGATCGTGCCGATAATCGGCAGTCGAAGGATGGCTGTGTCGACGATGCGGCGTCCACGACGTGTGCGGATGGATGTGACGACGAGCGCTGTGCAGATCGCGAATCCGATGGACAGCAGGACGACATTGCTGCTCACTGCAGATGTGGTGTTCACGAGCAGGCGAGTGGGCAATGGGAGGGTGGAGCCGAGCTCTTCGAACAAGGGCTCGAAGCGCGGAATGACGAACCCGGCCAGAATCACGACGGTGCCGAGCGCAAGTGCCATGACGATGCTCGGGTACGTGAGCGCAGAGGTGAGACGAGAACGTGATTCGATGAGCCGTGCTTGATAGGCAGCAAGGCTGTCGAGGGCATCGGCGAAGGCTCCCGTGGCTTCGGCACTGCGAACGAGCCCGATGAAGTAGGGCGGGAAGATGTGCGGATGTCGCTCGAAACCTTCGGACAAGGCTCCGCCCTGATCCAGATCTTCGAGGATCGACTCGAGTGCACGGCGCAGTCCGACGTCGCTCGTCTCGTCGGCGATGATGCCGATGGCTTGGCCGAGAGGAATTCCTCCCTTGACGAAGACGCGCAGCTGGCGAGTGAAATGAAGCAGGCTTTGGCGCGACGTCTTGCGGGGTCGCATGATCTTCACGGCGTGCTCACGTCAGTCGAGGCTTGCGAGCCGAGGGTTCGAATGACTTCGTCGATCGTGGTGATTCCCTGTTCGACCAGGTGCATCGCAGCGTCGCGAATCGGAGTCATGCCCTCTTCGATCGCTGTATGGCGAATGGTTTCGGCGTCGGCTCTCTGCATCACGAGGTGGCGAATCTTCGCTGTCACGCGCAGGATCTCGTAGACGCCGATGCGTTCCAGATATCCCGTGTGGCTGCACCGTTCGCAGCCGACTCCGCGCACGAACGTCGAATGAGATCGCCGTGCGCCGGATCGGCCCGTCTCGAAGATCGCGACCTCGTCGGGACGGGGTGTGTGTTCGACAGCACACACCGAACACACGCGGCGCAGGAGACGCTGTCCGATGACACCGCACAGCGAAGACGAGATGAGGAAAGGTTCGACACCCATGTCGATCAGACGTTGGATGGCGCCGGCCGCATGACCTGCATGGATGGAGGACAGCACGAAGTGTCCGGTGAGCGCTGCTTGCACGCCTAGGCGCGCGGTCTCTTCATCGCGCATTTCGCCGATCAGGATGACATCGGGATCCTGACGAAGAAGTGCCCGCAGTCCTGATGCGAACGTGAGGCCTGCTTGGTCGTTCGTTCTGACCTGGTTGATTCCCGAGATGACGTATTCGACGGGGTCCTCGATCGTCGTGACATTTCGATCCGCGATGTCCATATCGGTCAGCGATGCGTACAGCGTGGTCGTCTTTCCAGAACCCGTCGGCCCCGAACACAGCACCAGACCGTTGGGGGAGCGGATCAGGCGCCTCCAGGTGTTCGCCACGGATGCCGGCATTCCGAGATCGCCCAGTCCGAGGGCAGTGCGCCTCTGGTCGAGAAGTCGCAACACCATCTTTTCGCCGTGAATCGTTCCGAGCGTTGCGAGTCGGACGTCGAGGACGCGGTCGCCGTACTCTGCCGAGAACTGGCCGTCCTGGGGTCGGCGTCGCTCGACGATGTTCATGCCCGCCATGACTTTCAGGCGACTGACGAGAGCTCCGTGGTAAACGAGAGGCAGCTTGTCGAATTCGATGAGCGAGCCGTCGATGCGAAATCTCACATGGAGAGCATCCGGACGAGGTTCGAGGTGGATGTCCGACGCTCGGTGGGACGCGCCCATGTCCAGCAATCGATCGACGAGCCGAACGATCGACGTATGCGGACCAGCTGGAGATCGGGAAACGTCGGGCGGAGGCGAGACCTCTTTCGACGAATCACCCGAATCGGCAGCCACACACCTCTATCGGACATCCGGCAGCGGCTCTTCAGCCACATGGCGCATCGTGACGAGTCCTTGACGTGAGGACGTCTCAGATTCTCGTCACGATGCCCAGATGCGAGGCGGCTCCTTGTTCAGCGGAAATCAGCTGGCGCCAGGAACACGCACGAGAAGATTGGGTGCGCCTTCGCCGACCTTCTGCAGCACTCCAGGAGTCGCAATCGCTGCGATTCGCGCGCGTACTTCTGCAGGTGACATGGCCGGGTTGTCCGCAAGAATCAATGCCGCAACTCCTGCTACGAAAGCAGAGGCTGAGGACGTTCCCGCAGACGAGGCGAACTCTTTGTTGCGGTGCTTGCTGGTCGATTCGATGTCCACACCGGGGGCGAACACATCGACGCATGGGCCGTTGTTCGAAAACGTTGCAACGGCATTGAAGTTGGTGGTCGCACCGACGGCGACTGCCGCACCCGCGCGAGCAGGTGAAAACCTGCATGCATCGGATCCGTCGTTGCCGGCCGCCACGACGATCGTCACTCCAGCGTCGCTCAGACGGTTCACGGCTTCGTCGAGTGAGTCACTCGCCGGTCCGCTGACGCTGATGTTCACGACGGTCGGCTTCGATCGATCTCGGCTGGCGGCGATCCAATCGAGTGCGGCGACGACATCGGACATGGTGCCATATCCGTCGCAGTCGAGAACTCTGACAGGAGTCACGGTGGCGAGTTTGGCGACGCCATACGTCGTGCTGGCGATCGACCCGGCGACATGCGTGCCATGTCCGAAGCAGTCGAGTGTTCCTTCGTTGTCCTGGATGAAGCTGAAGCCGTTGCCGACGCGTCCGGCAAATTCCTTATGGGGAATGGTGTGTCCGAGCAAGTCGAATCCGCTCTGCAGTCCGCTGTCGACCAAGTAGACCTGGACACCGGATCCCGCCGAATTCGGATAGGTGTACACGCCGGTGCGGGTGTCATCGTTGCTGTCGAGGCGGTCGAGTGCCCACGTTGCCCCTGCCTGAGTTGCGCTGGCGCGCACCACGACATCGGCTTCGAGGCGGGCGACATTCGGGTCCGAGGCAATGACGGCGGCCTGGCTGGAGGTCAGATCGACTGCGACGCCGGAAAGCAGAGTTCCGTAGACGCGGACGACCTTGAAGCCGAGGCCCGACCAGGCAGTACCCATGGCATGGGGGTCGACGCCAGGGTGGAAGGTCACCACGTACCGAGCCGGGCGATCGAAGGCGCTGGCCGGAGCCGCAGTCAGGGTCGTCCCGAGGAGGGTCGCGGCGAGAACGACGAAGGCTGAAAGGGTGCGTTTGAACATGTGGGCGAGGCTAGGGAGTTATGACGGAATTGCGACGGTTTCATGACGGAAATCGACCAAAAACGCTTGAAACAAGGGGAATTGTGTTACAAAATTTCCCAAGAAAATGACGAAGATGTCGAGGACAGCGCCTCGGCGAGCTCGGCTCCCGCAAGAATGAACCGGTGAAGATCCACCTCGTCGACGGTACCTACGAACTGTTCCGCCAGCACTTCGGCCAGGCCGTGAGGTCGTCGGATCCGGCGCCATTTGCTGCCACCGTGGGGGTCCTCAACTCGACTCTGCAGCTGCTTTCCGAGGGTGCGACCCACATCGGCGTGGCCACCGACCACGTCATCGAGAGCTTTCGCAACGGACTCTGGGAGGGTTACAAGACCTCCGAGGGGATGGATGCCGAGGTCAAGGATCAGATTCCGGTGGTGGAGAAAGCCCTCACGGCCCTCGGGGTCACCGTTTGGCCGATGGTCGAACACGAGGCCGATGATGCCCTCGCCTCGGCGGCAACCGTGGCCGATTCGCACCCGGATGTGGAGCAGATCCTGATTCTCACGGCCGACAAGGATCTCGGCCAATGCGTGAAGGGTCGGCGGATCGTGCAGATCGACCGGCGCAAAGTCGCAAAGAACGAACCCGGCTTGATCGACGAACAGGCGGTGATCGACAAGTTCGGCGTGCCGCCCTCGCACATTGCCGATTACCTCGGTCTCGTCGGCGACACGTCCGATGGATTCCCGGGGATCACGGGGTGGGGTGCGAAATCGGCATCGGCGGTCCTGTCGAGATACGGCACCATCGAGAAGATTCCGTCATCGGTCGACGAGTGGGATGTTCCAGGTCTGCGCGGTGCTGCGCGGCTGTGCGACAACTTGAACGCACAACGCGAACTCGCAGTGCTCTTTCGCACGCTGGCCACGGTCGTCACCACAGTGCCCGTCGGACGCGTCGAGGACTGGCGATGGACCGGTCCAACGGAAGACTTCGCATCGATTTGTGCCGAGCTCGGCGCCGTGAGGATCGCCGAGCGGGCAGATGCTTTGGCCAGAAGCCGGTTCCAGTAGTCCCCGCTAGTCTGACGGTGCTTCGTTCGGCTCCTGTCGGGTGTGGTGACGGTCGGGTCCTGTGCAACGGATGCCCGTGAATCAGGTCAGGACCGGAAGGTAGCAGCCTTCAGCGGATTCATTCGTGTGCCGCAGACCGCCTGGCCGTCACCACAACCGCCAGGGTCGAGCGGATCGAGGAAGGGTGCGAGAGCGGCCGAATCGGCACGCTTGGAAAGCGTGTGAGGTGCAAGCCTCCGTGGGTTCGAATCCCACCCCTTCCGCCATGGGTCTGCCGACAGGGGACACGATCATTCACGATGCAATGGGCATCGCTCTTTCCGAGGCGCGGGCCGCTCTCGAGCATGGAGACGTTCCTGTCGGCGCAGTCGTCGTTCGCGACGGCGAAGTCATCGCATCTCGTCACAACGAGCGCGAACTTCGATCCGATCCGACAGCACACGCCGAGATCCTCGCCCTTCGGGATGCGGCGGAATTTCTCGGCCGGTGGCGACTCGACGACTGCACGCTCGTCGTCACTCTCGAACCGTGTGTGATGTGCGCAGGCGCCGCTCTCAACGCCCGCATCGGGGCTCTGGTCTTCGGGGCAGCCGATCTGAAGGGCGGCGCGACGTCGAGTCTCTACAACGTCTGCGCGGATCCGCGGCTCAACCACAATCCTCCGGTCACCCACGGAGTGATGGCCGCGGAGTCAGCTCGACTCCTGGAGCAGTTCTTCGCCGAGCGCCGATAACGTCGATCGACGGAAGGGTGCCCGAGCGGCCTAAGGGACACGCCTCGAAAGCGTGCGAGGTGCAAGCCTCCGTGGGTTCAAATCCCACCTCTTCCGCCAGTCATTTCTGTACACGCGCGTCAGCATTCCTTGTCGGGAACCTGCAACCTCACGAGGTATCTGCTGATCGCATCCACGGCGCACCAGTTGGCTCCGTATCCCGTGTGCTGATCGGCTGTGACGACCAGCAGATGCGCGTTGCCGAGAACCTCGACCATGGCTCGGGCTCCGACGATCGGCGTCGCAGCGTCTCCGGTGGTGCCGACGACGAGGATTGGGGTGTTGGTCGATGGCGCGATGCGAAGGCGAGGATCGATCGCTTCTGGCCAGAACACGCAGCTGTAGTCGCCCACCGTGCCCGGAGCGAACCGCGGTGCGATTCCCTCACGCAGCTTCGCCTTGGCATCGGCCTCTTCGGCGGTCATTCTTTCGGGGTCATCGGCACATGTGATGTTGAGGAAGGCTTCGATCTCGTTCGTGTACGTGCCGTCATCTTGGCGTCGGAAGTATTCGTCGAAGATCTCGAGCATCGGTGCTCCGTTGCCCTTCTTCGCTTCGGCGAGGGCGCCGGCAAGAGCATCCCAAGTCTCATCGCTGTACATGGCTTGTGCAACTGCGATCAAGGCCATTCCCCGGGTCAGATCGGGGCGTCCTTCGACGGTCGGAATGGGAGCCTCGTCGAGAGCGAGCATCAGCTCGTCGAATGCGGTTTCGGTCGTTCCGCTGTTGTGGAACTTGCACTTCGAGTCCGACGAACACTGGGCGAGAAAGACGTTGATCGCAGATTCGAAGCCGACGTGCTGCTTCTTGATCTGCTCTTCCGTGGGCACGTTCGGATCGGCGGCACCGTCGAAGACCGCGGCGCGCACCGTCTCGGGATACATCGTGGCCCAGACAGCACCGAGTTCGGATCCGTAGGAGAAGCCGAAGAAGCTGATCTGGTCCTCGCCGAGTGCTCGGCGGATCATCTCCATGTCTCGAGCCGAATTGTTCGTTCCCGAATGAGGAAGGATCGATCCGCTGCGGGCGAAGCACTCATCGGTGAAGCGCTTCTGAGAATCGAGAATCGCCTGCCTCTCGGATGGTTCGTCCGGTGTGACATCGTCGACTGCGTAGAACTCGTCGTAATTGTCGATGCAGTCGATTGCGGGAATCGAACGGCCGGTTCCGCGCGGGTCCCATCCGATGATGTCGAAGGAATTGACGATGTCTTCGTCGTACACCGTCGCAGCGCGCTCGGCCAGATACGAACCACCGAAGCCTGGACCTCCAGGGTTGACGAGGAGGACGCCGATGCGTGATTCGGGATCGAGAGCCCGATGACGGACGATGTAGAGCGATGTGGTCGCCGAATCACGGTCTCGGTAGTCGATCGGAACGTCGATGAAGCCGCAATCGCGGTTCTCACCGCACTCGTCCCAGAAGATCTTGGGTGGAAGGAACTTGTCCGTCGAGAAGGGATCAGTCGGCTCGACAACGGCAGTGGTCGTCGATGTGGGCACCGTCGTCGTGGTCGACGCTGCGACATCGTCGCCGCTGCCCGAACCGCACGACGAAACGACGAACGCGAATGCACAACCGACCAACGTCAGCCTGCGCAGGTGCGGGGTCATCGGAACAGCGTAGGCGGGTCATCGGTAGTCTCGGCATCATGCAAATGAACCCCCACATGCTGATGCCGGGGGACGCGCAGGCCGTGCGCGGTCGCCGACTCGAGCGCATGGCCGTGCGAAGGGTGTGGCTTTTCGCTCGCCCGTACCGTTCGAGCATCGCCGGCTTCCTTTCGGCCATCTTGATCGCTGCTGCTCTGGCTCTTGTCCCGCCTTTCGTGTTTCGCGCGATCATCGACGATGCCATCCCGAACGGAGATCGCGATCTGATCTGGACTCTGGCTTCGATCGCAGTCGGTGCTGCGGTTCTGGATGCAGCCTTGGCGATCGGCCAACGATGGTTCTCTGCTCGGATCGGCGAGGGTCTGATCTACGACTTACGGGTCGCTCTCTTCGACAAGGTGCAGCAGATGCCCGTCGCTTTTTTCACGCGCACCCAAACCGGAGCGCTCATCAGCCGATTGAACAATGACGTCATCGGCGCACAGACAGCAGTGACGTCGACTCTCGGAAGCGTGGTGAGCAATGTCGTCGTGCTCCTGACCACCCTGGCTGCAATGGTCGCTCTCGAGTGGCGGCTGACCCTTTTGTCGCTCGTCGTCCTGCCGGTGTTCATCATTCCCGCCAAGCGCGTCGGCCATCGCCTGCAGGCCATCGCCCGAGAACAAATGGGGCTCAATGCCCAGATGAACACGCAGATGACGGAGAGATTCAACGTGTCCGGTGCACTTCTGGTGAAGCTCTTCGGCCGTCACGGTTCGGAAGTCGATGCGTTCTCCGGACGGGCAGGTCGCGTGCGCGACATCGGTATACGAGCTGCTCTCTACGGACGTGTCTTCTTCGTGGCACTCGGTTTCGTCGGAGCGCTCGGTGCAGTTGCGGTGTACGGAATCGGAGCACAACTCGTCGTGTCCGATGCGATCACGTCGGGAACTCTCGTGGCAATGGCGACACTGGTCGCTCGTGTGTACCAACCCCTCACCGGATTGACCAATGCCCGCGTCGATCTGCTGACATCGTTCGTCAGCTTCGAACGGGTCTTCGAGGTGCTCGATGCCCCCGTGTCGATCGCCGACAAGCCCGGGGCAGTCGATCTCGTCGACCCGAAAGGCCGGATCGAATTCGACCACGTGTGGTTCCGATATCCGCCGGCTGCTGCGGTGTCGGTCTCGTCGCTCGAATTGCCGGGCGGCGCCATGTCCGATCCGGATGTCGACGTCCTCCAGGACGTCTCCTTGACCATCGACAAGGGTGAGACGGTGGCCGTCGTCGGAGCATCGGGATCGGGAAAGAGCACGCTGGCCTCGTTGATTCCGCGTCTCTACGACGCGACTCAAGGGATGGTGCGCATCGACGGCCACGACGTTCGTTCGCTCACTGGCGTGTCGTTGCGACGCGCGATCGGTGTGGTCTCACAGGATCCGCACTTGTTCCATGAAAGCATCGAATCGAATCTGCGGTACGCGAAACCCGATGCCACAACCGATGACATCGTGGCTGCATGTCGTGCCGCTCGGATCCACGCCACGATTGCAGCGTTGCCGGATGGCTATGCCACCGTCGTCGGCGAGCGTGGCTATCGGTTGTCCGGCGGAGAAAAGCAGAGGCTGGCAATTGCCCGCCTCTTGCTCAAGAACCCGGCAGTGATGATCCTCGACGAGGCCACGAGCCATCTCGACAACGAGAACGAGGCTCTCGTGCAGGAGGCTCTCGACGATGCGCTACAGGGTCGCACAGCTCTGGTCATCGCACATCGACTGTCGACCATTCGCGATGCGGATCGCATTCTCGTCATCGAAGACGGCCGCATCGTCGAACAGGGAACTCACGACGAACTGATGAGGCTGCACGGCGTCTACGCGCGACAGGTCCAGGCGGGGGATTTTGCTCCGGACGTCGTTGCCGACGCGCGTTGAACGAACAGTTCCGGAATACCGGTCGCGAACTTGCCCGTGAACGCTCTGTCTCAGAGCGGTGACGGCTGGGCGCCGCGCACGAGAGCCCCGAGCAGCGCACCGGTGTGCTCACCGTCGACGAACGAGACGACGCCGTTCTTGATGGTGTAGCGATACCCGGTGGCCGTTTGCATCAGACGACGTCCGCCTGCAGGCAGGTCGTGGACGATGCGCGGCGGCGGCGTTCCGAGAACATTCATGTCGATCACGTTGATGTCTGCTCGGTAGCCGGGAGCGATGACACCTCGATCGAGCATTCCGACGTGATGAGCTGTGCGCTGTGTGATGTGGTTGACCATGAATTCGAGCGGGAGCTTCTCTCCTCGAGTGCGATCCTTGGTCCACAACGCAAGAGCAGTCGTCGTGGCACTGCCGTCGCTGATCGCCCCGCAGTGAGCACCTGCATCGGAAAGGCCGATGACAGCGTTCTTTCGTAGGAGCATCTCGCGCACATCGTCGAGGTTCCCCTTGGCGAAATTGAACAGCGGCATGTAGAGCAGTCGATTGCCGTCGTCTTCGATGAGCAGATCGATCAGGAACTCGACGACAGGGATGCCGCGTGCCGCCGCTCGGGCTGCAACTGAATCGCTCGGTGCGGGTTCGTAGTCGACCGGATTTTCCATGGGGTACAGCTTGTGGAAGCCGCCGAACATCTCACCGGCGAGCCCTTCCATACGTGCCACAGACACGGGATGCTCCGCGACGATGCGCGCTCGACGCTCGGGATCGCGCAGGGAAACGACGATCTGATCGAGAGGCTTGCCTGCGATCTCGGCATAACTCGGACAGATGAGGAGCGGATTGACCGTGGCGGTGAGTCCCTGGAGAACTCCGATGGGACGCACGGCAACTTGTGTGGCCAGAGGGAGTCCCTTCGAGACACCCGAGTCCACCCACTGTCCCATTTCGCGCCAGCGATCGGGGAGAGGTTCGGGCTGCTGAACCGTCATGCTGAGCGGTCGGCTCGTGTGGCGCGCGAGTTCCTCCATCAGCTTCATCTCGGCGACGGCGTAATCGTGGTCGTCGCTCTGATACGCGTCGGAGATCAGCTGCACGACTCCTCGGCCCGTCTCGGCCATGGCTGTTCCCAGCGCGAGCAATTCGTCGGCCGATGAAAAGCGTGTGCCGAGGAATGCACCGTCACGCGTGCGATGGATGTAGGTGCGGCTCGTGCTGAAGCCGAGTGCGCCGGCGAGCATTCCCTGCTTCACCATGTCGGCCATGCGCTGCAGTTCATCGACTGTCGGAGTCTCGTTCGGATCAGCTCCGCGTTCGCCCATGACATAGGCGCGCAGTGGCGCATGCGCGACCTGAGTCGCGACATCGATCGCGTAGGTGCGTCGGTCGAGCGCATCCATGTACTCCGGGAAGGTTTCCCAGTCCCAGGCGAGACCTTCGGCGAGCGCGGTGCCAGGAATGTCCTCGACACCTTCGAGCATGCCGATCAACCAGTCGTGATCCTGTGGGCGAGCAGGTGCGAAACCGACTCCGCAGTTGCCCATGACGATCGAGGTGACGCCATGGATGCTCGAGGGAGCGAGCAATGGATCCCAGGTGGCTTGTCCATCGAAATGTGTGTGGATGTCGACGAAGCCGGGTGTGACGACGAGACCATCGGCGTCGATTTCCTGTGCGCCGCGGCCCGCAATCTTCGTCCCGACTTCGGTGATCGTGTCACCCGAGACGGCGATGTCGGCCGTGCGGGCAGGCGAGCCTGTTCCATCGACGAGTGAGGCGTTGCGAATGACCAGATCATGAGCGCTCATGGGCTCATTCTGTCGGTTTTCACGTGCTGTCTCGAATTGTTCTGACCTGAATTGTTCATCTCTGATCTCCCCACGAGACGTGGAGGGGCCAGAAACAAACTTGAGTCGACTTGACTGAACTTTGCAGATTCTGAGGTTGTGGATAACTCCGACCCTCGCTATCTTGACACACGGCGACGCAACCTTTGCCCGCCACCCATCCAACTCCCCGGCCGCCAGGGCGGACCGGTCGCACACAACAGAGGTTTTCATCATGGCCAAGGCAGTCGGAATCGATCTCGGTACCACCAACTCCGTCGTGTCGGTCCTCGAGGCCGGCGAACCCGTCGTCATCCCCAATTCCGAAGGCTCGCGCACGACGCCGTCGGTGGTGGCGTTCCCGAAGGCGGGAGAAGTCCTCGTCGGCGAGGTGGCCAAGCGCCAGGCGATCACCAACCCGGACCGCACCTTCCGCTCCATCAAGCGCCACATGGGCACCACCTGGCGCAGCGAAGACATCGACGGCAAGCAGTACTCGCCTCAGGAAATCAGCGCTCGCACGCTCATGAAATTGAAGCGCGATGCCGAGGCGTATCTCGGCGACTCGGTGACCCAGGCGGTCATCACCGTTCCTGCATATTTCGACGACGCGCAGCGCACGGCGACCAAGGAAGCCGGCCAGATCGCCGGTCTCGAAGTTCTGCGCATCATCAATGAGCCGACCGCAGCGGCACTCGCTTACGGCCTCGACAAGGGCGATGCAGATGAGACAGTTCTCGTCTTCGACCTCGGAGGCGGAACGTTCGATGTGTCGGTTCTCGAGATCGGCGACGGTGTGTTCGAAGTGAAGAGCACACACGGCGACACGGTGCTCGGTGGTGACGACTGGGACCAGCGCATCATCGACTGGCTCGTGAATCAGTTCAAGTCGGCGCATGGCGTCGACCTTGCGAACGATCGCATGGCGACCCAGCGACTGAAGGAAGCAGCCGAGAAGGCGAAGATCGAACTGAGCCAGGTTCAGCAGACGCAGATCAATCTGCCGTTCATCACGGCCACACCGGAAGGTCCTTTGCACCTCGACGAGACGCTGACTCGTGCGAAGTTCCAGGAGATGACAGCCGATCTCATCGAGCGTTGTCGTATTCCCTTCGAGCAGGCCATCAAGGATGCCGGTCTCACCAAGGGTCAGATTCACCATGTGATCCTCGTCGGCGGTTCGACTCGTATGCCTGCAGTGCAGGATCTCGTGCTGTCCCTCACCGGCAAGGAGCCGAACAAGAGCGTCAACCCGGATGAAGTGGTTGCGATCGGTGCAGCGGTTCAGGCTGGCGTCCTCAAGGGAGATGTCAAGGACGTGTTGCTTCTCGACGTCACCCCGCTGTCTCTCGGCATCGAAACCAAGGGTGGCGTGATGACCAAGCTCATCGAGCGCAACACCACGATCCCGACGAAGCGCACGGAAGTGTTCACGACCGCCGAGGACATGCAGCCTTCGGTCGAAATCCACGTTCTCCAGGGTGAGCGCGAGATGGCGTCGTACAACAAGACTCTCGGCAAATTCCAGCTCGTCGACCTTCCGCCGGCGCCGCGCGGCGTCCCGCAGATCGAAGTCACGTTCGACATCGATGCCAACGGAATCGTGCACGTGAGCGCAAAGGATCGCGCGACGAACAAGGAACAGTCGATGACGATCTCCGGACAGTCGACGCTGTCGAAGGACGACATCAACCAGATGGTCAAGGATGCCGAAGCTCACGCAGAGGAGGATCGCAAGCGACGTGAAGAAGCCGAGATCCGCAACAACGCCGACTCGCTCGTGTACCAGACCGAAAAAGTTCTTCGTGAGCAGGGTGACAAGGTCTCAGCCGAGGAGAAGGCAGCGGTGGAAGAGCCGCTTGCGAATCTGAAGAAGGCACTCGAGGGCAGCGATACGGCGGCCATCAAGGCGGCGACCGAGACACTCATGTCGGCGAGCCAGGCCTTCAGCCAGAAGCTGTACGAGACTGCTGCACGCGATGCCAACGCCACCGGCAGTTCGGCTTCCGGTCAGGCTTCGGACTCCAACGACGACGAGATCGTCGATGCCGAAATCGTCGACGCCGACAACTGACGCCATTCATCATGGACGACAACACGAACACGGATACACCTGTCGACGGCGTCGATGGAGCGAATGGCGACTCGGGTGTCGGCGGACAGGATCCATCGAGCCCGACTGCTGAGGAACAGAACTCGCAGTCGGGCGACGAAAGTCCTGACTTTGCAGATGTCGATGTCGCAGCAGTTCTTGCGGAACGGGATTCGTTTCGTGAGATTGCGCAGA
>QXGG01260539.1_pt1 | contig 44607 bp, 35 predicted proteins | sample 1982491 | NCBI WGS metagenome assembly QXGG01 (sample SAMN09924614, study PRJNA488089) | Wastewater metagenome, whole genome shotgun sequencing project. | isolation source: South African research farm wastewater | place: South Africa: Irene, Agricultural Research Council, Animal Production...
CTAGTAGATCGTTCCATTAATATGCTTACGAATCACGCGAGTTCCAGATCGAACTTCTTCCAGCGGAAGACGACTGGGGCTGCGTTCATCTCATCGATGCCTTTCAAGATGCGCGCCTTGAGCTCGGGGATCGAGGCGACTCGGATATGGCGAAGGAAGGTTCGGGCCATTTTCGAGAAGGCGCACTCGATCAGGTTGAGCCAAGAACCATGTTTGGGCGTATGAACGTATTCGAAACGCCCCGGCCGCGTGGCCAAATAGGCCATCGTCTCCTTGGAGATGTGGGACGAGTGGTTATCCAGGACGACCCGGATGATGGCCTCGGGCGGGTAGTACGCGTCGATCGACTGGAGCAGCGCAACGAATTCGCGGCTGCGGTGCCGGTCTTCAACGTTGGCGAACACGTGACCGGTATGCAGGTCGATGCCGGCCAGGATCGAGACGGTGCCGTGGCGCACGTACTCGTAATCCCGGCTTACGGTCGGCGCCTTGCCTGGAACCGGCGGCAAGTCGGGCGCCGTCAGGCCAATCGCTTGAACCCCTGGCTTCTCATCGACGCTGACCGTGTAAATCGGATTCGGCCGCCCATCATGAACGGCACCTTCGCTGTAGAGCGAAACGTCCCGATAGACCATCAACACCTCATGCATCTTCCGGTCAAAGTCGGGGTCGCGCTTCTCCAGGTAGTAGGCGATCTTGTGGGGCTTGAGTTGGTTCTCGTCCAGAATTCGCCACACCGTACTCTTGCCAGCTCCGGCAAGACGCGGAAAGCCCGCCGACGCGGCTTGTTCGGACACATAGCGCGCCAATGCCGAGACGCTCCACAACTCGGCTGCCAGCCCAAGCTCCTTCGGTTTGGTGCAGGCTACGCTGACCACCCAAGCTTTGGCCTCGTCGGTAATCTCAGGCGCGTGCGGCCGATGGTAGGCATCCTTCAGTCCCGCCTGGATCCCGGCCGCCAGCGCCTTGTCGATACACTTATAAATCATCGGCCGGCTCACGCCCAGCTGCCGCTGAATCTCGCTGATCGACAAGCCTTGCGCGTACTTGAGCAGAACCCCGGCGCGCTCGACTTCGCGCACTGGCGCCGTACGCGAGGCCGCCAGTTCGGACAACTTCGATCTCTGCTCGTCAGTCAGCACCAACGCCGCTCGCCCGCTTCTACGCCCCATGATCACCTCCAAGTCAAATGCTATGACGATCATGGCAACTTGGAGAGCATTTGTAAATATATTATCGGAACGATCTGCTAGGCAGCGGCGCGCAATACGCTGTTGCAGCGGCTGCGCTGCGAATTTTGTGTTGGCGGCCCTGCCCAGCGGCTGGTGGACCGCGTCAGAGGCGGTGGGTGGCGCTCACGCCAGCTGGGAGGCTGCGAGCAGGGCCGGTCTCGCAGCAGCGCGTGTTGCTCTCACCGACGATGATTGAATCGACGTGTTTGCGATCGACGAGGTCTTCGGTCCAGACCCCTTGGCCGAAGGTCCATGGGCCGTATTGTTGCTCTGCCGATAGACGGATGCGGAACAAGGTGTAGCTTGGCGCAGGGCGGTCATCCTTGGGATGATTGACGTGCGGCTTTGTGCGGTAACACGCCTCGCCCGCGAGGGTTCGCGCATGGATTGGCTGTCAGGCCGGTTCGGCGGTTCGGCGAACAGGGTCGGCCTGGGAGCGCCCTGAATAGGCCTGCCGGCCGGGATCTCAACATCGGCGCCACCGATCCTGATCATGAATGCCTGATCCTACCGGGCGTCGGGACAGGTAAGTGCAGCACGTCCCCTCTGGTCGGCGTGGGATCAGCCCCAGCGCGAAGCCTCCTCGTTGCGCTCGAACGTAACCGTGCGGCCGTCGGACAGCAGTTCGCGAATCAGCCAAGGTACACCCTCGGCGTCGAGTTCCACCAGCCCGATGACTGTGCTGTTGAGCAGGCGCAGTCCCTGGGCTGCGTCCACAAAGCGGCGTCGCGTAACGCGCCAGTGGCGGTGGCGGGTGAGCCAATTCAGCGGCGAGCGCGATGGATACGGCCTGCGGTTGAGGCGGTCGAGCACGCCGAGCAGCCGGCGCGGAAACTCGTTCCGCACGCCGCTGCTGCAGATCTGCCAGAGGTCCTGCCCGCGCACCCGACCGCGCAGTTCAACGTCGCAGAAGAAGGAGTAATGCACCTCGCCCGAGAGCACGGTGAAGTGCTGCGGCGTCTTGCCGTGGCAGAAGATGTTGAGGACGGCCAGCGCCGATCCGGGGTGCCATCCGGTTCTCCGTGTCGACCATCACCAGACAGTGGCGCCGTGATGGTGCGGCCTGTCGTGCCGATGCGCGCCTGCGCTGAGCACGCGGCAGGCGGCGGTATCCGGCGGCGGCTGAAGGCGCAGCGGCTGCGCACCGCCGAGCTCGAGATCGATGCGGGCGCGCAGTGGGCGGCTGATCGTCAGCCGCAACACGACGCGTCGGGCTTCCACCTGGCGAAGCCTGGTGCTTTCCCGAGGCCAGCTGCGTGCAGGGCACACTTGCCACCTCCGTTCCTTCGCGTCTGGTTGGCCCGCAGCCAATGGCGAGCGAACGGGAAGCGATCGGCGCCCCGCTGCAGCCTCGCGTATCATGTTGGCGCCTTTCGCGGCGCCCGCCACTGAGCATCCATCACGACACGGACCACCGGAGCTGCGTCGCTCGAAATGAACTGTTTCGCCCTGCTTGACGACTGCCACGCCACTGCCGCCGCGCCCACCAGCCGGCTATACACAGACTTCGCCCGTGAGCACCGCTGCGACGATCCTGCCACGCTGGAGACGGTGTGGACCCTGGTCGAGCGTGACCTGCGTACCGGACTGCACGCGGTGGTGGTGGCCGACTACGAGTGGGGCGCGCGCCTGCTGCGCGCCTTCCACGAGCGCCTTGCGCCCGCGGAAGGCGGCAGTCTGCGCGTGCTGATGTTTGAGCGGATGCAGCGCCTGGGTGCCGACGCGGTCGACGCCTGGCTGCAGGCGCGTGAGCGCGATGAGGCCGGCGGCCAGGGCGTGGATGGCCGCACACCCGCCGCAGCCGGTGTGCTCGAGCTTCGCCCCTCAGTGGATCGCGCGGCCTTCCGTGCGGCGATCGGCCGCATCCACGCCGCGATCGCCAAGGGCGAGACCTATCAGGTCAATTACACGTACCGCCTGGATTTCCACACTTTCGGCGCGCCGGTCAGTCTGTACCGCCGGTTGCGCGTGCGCCAGGCAGTAGCCTTCGGTGCCTACATCGCGCTGCCGCCGGGCGCCGCAGGGCCGGACTACGTGCTGTCGTGCTCGCCCGAACTCTTCCTGCGGAAGCAGGGCGGACACCTCTCGGCGCGGCCGATGAAAGGCACCGCGCCGCGCGCACGCGAGACCGAGGGCGACAGCGAGATCGCACGCATGCTCGCTGCCGACACCAAGAACCGCGCCGAGAACCTGATGATCGTCGACCTGCTGCGCAATGATCTCGGTCGCATCGCCCGCACCGGCAGCGTGCGCGTCCCGGCGCTGTTTTCGGTCGAGGCGTACCCGACCGTTTTCCAGATGACCTCAAGCATCGAGGCCGAGCTGCCCGACGACACGGATTTCCCGGCGGTGCTGCGCGCGCTCTTTCCCTGCGGTTCGATCACCGGCGCACCCAAGCACCGGACCATGCAGCTCATCGCCGAACTGGAGACCACGCCGCGCGGCCTGTACACCGGTTGCATTGGCTGGATCGACGCGCCCGTGCGCCCGGATCAGGCCTGCGGTGACTTTTGCCTGTCGGTGGCGATCCGCACGCTCACCCTGCAGCAGCGTGCGGAGGGTGCCGGCTGCGACGGGCGCCTGGGTGTGGGGGCGGGCATCGTCATCGATGGCCGCGCCGATGAGGAATTTGAGGAGTGTGCATTGAAGGCGCGCTTCCTGACCGGGCTGGACCCCGGTTTCAGCCTGTTCGAGACGATGTACGCCACGCGTGAGGGAGGCGTCCGCCATGTCGAGCGTCACCTCGCCCGCCTGAGCACCAGCGCCGCGGCGCTCGATTTCGTCTGCCCGCTCGCTGAGATCATCACCGCGCTGTGCCAGCAGGTGGCTGTCCTCCCGCCAGATCGGCCGAGCCGCATGCGGCTCGCGCTACACAAGGACGGCCACTTCGAGATCGTGGCCGCGCCACTCGAGCCGCTGCCGCCCGGGCCGGTCAAGGTGCTGATCGCCTCCACACCGATCAATGACGCGCATGGCCTCTTTGCGCATAAGATCACGCTGCGCAGAAGCTATGATGAAGGCATTAGAAGGGCGCAGGTCCGGGGCGCGTTTGACACCCTGTTCTTCGATGCTGACGGCTGGCTCACCGAAGGCGGGCGCAGCAATGTGTTCCTGCGCATCGACGGCGAGTGGCTAACCCCGCCCGTCGGCCGCGGCGTGCTGCCGGGCACGATGCGCGCGGTGCTGCTAGAAGACCCGAAGTGGCGCGCGCGCGAACACCCGCTGCGTCTGGAAGACCTGTTGCGCGCCGAGCGCCTGGTGCTCAGCAACGCGCTGCGCGGTGTCGTCGAGGCGCGGCTGGCAGCGGGTGAGGAGGAACGCTGCATGCTGCTGACCGACGTGATGCGGGGCGACCCTGGCTGACGCAGCCATGCAGCGCGAGGGCCGGCGGCAAGGGCCTTTCCATCCACCTACTCCCCATCCCGGGTTCGGGTTTCAAGACGCTCGCCGAAGGCCAGCGTGTCAGCTTGGACCGGGGCGCTAGCCTCCAAGGGCTGCAGGCACCCGACAAGCCCGCAGCACGTTCAAGTTCCGCCGCCTCCGGCCAGCCAGCACGCTGCGTACATGAACTCGGGAATCTTGCCGTAGGGGTCAAATGCCGGATCCGTCAGCCTGTTCGCCCCACTCCCACATAAATAAATGGCCGGCTGGGGAGGGTAATCCCGGGTTGACGCGGGACGGACAGGACTTATGATCTTAAGTTCATAGGTGCTTTGCCCTGTGAGGTGCCTGTGGGTTGCAGCAACCAATAACGAATCAGGAGACGATCGATGTGGAAAGCACTGCACATTGATCCCGCGAAGTGCACAGGCTGTCTGCAATGCGAGATGGCTTGCTCCTACGAGCACACCGGGGTCATCAATCCGAGCAAGTCGCGCATCAAGGTGTTCAATTTCGAACATGAGGGCCGCAAGGTGCCCTACACCTGCACGCAGTGCACCGAGGCCTGGTGCCTGAATGCCTGCCCGGTGGATGCGATCCGCATCGATCTGGCGACCGGCGCCAAGATGGTGTTCGAGGACACCTGCGTCGGCTGCAAGGTGTGCACGATCGCCTGTCCCTTCGGCACCATCAACTTCAATCAGGACAGCGGCAAGGTGCAGAAATGCGACCTGTGCGAGGGCAAGCCCACGTGTGCCAGCGCCTGTCCGACCGGCGCCATCACCTATGTCGATGCCGACTGGACCGGCATCGACAAGATGCGTGCCTGGGCCGCCAAAGCCAACACCCCGGCTTCGGCCGCTGCCTGAGGAGGACGGATCATGGGTTGGAACAGAAAAGTCCTGCGGGTGAACCTCACGGCCAGCACCTGCACGGAAGAACCGCTGAACATGCAGTGGGCCGACGAATACCTTGGCTCGCGCGGCCTGGCCACCAAGTATCTGGTGTCCGAGATCGACCCCAAGGTCGATCCGCTGTCGCCCGAGAACAAGATGATCATGGCCACCGGGCCGCTCACCGGCACCATGGCCTCGACCGGCGGGCGCTATACGGTCGTCACCAAGGGGCCGCTCACCGGTGCCATCGCCTGCTCGAACTCGGGCGGCTTCTTTGGCGCCGAGATGAAATTCGCGGGCTGGGACATGGTGATCTTTGAGGGCCGCTCGGAAAAGCCGGTGTGGCTCTACATCGAGAACGACAAGGCCGAACTGCACGATGCGTCCGGCCTGTGGGGCAAGAGTTGCTGGGAGACCGAAGAGCAGATCAGGCACCAGCTCCAGGACCCGCTGGTGCGCATCTCGTCGATCGGTGTGTCGGGCGAGAACGGCGTGCTCTACGCTTGCGTGGTCAATGACCTGCACCGTGCCGCCGGCCGCTCTGGTGTGGGTGCGGTGATGGGTTCGAAGAACCTCAAGGCGGTCGCCATCCGCGGTACCCAAGGCGTGTCGGGCATCAAGGATTTCGGTGCCTTCATGAAGGCCACCACCGCGGCCAAGAAGGTGCTCGCCGACAACGCCGTGACCGGCCAGGGCCTGCCCAAGTACGGCACTCAGGTGCTGATGAACGTGATCAACGAGATGGGCGCGCTGCCCACCCGCAACCATCGCGACGTGCAGTTCGAGGACGCCGGCAAGATCTCCGCCGAGGCCATGCACGAGAAGCGCGAGTCTGATGGCAGGACCCACCTCGTCACCAACGCCGCCTGCTTCGGGTGCACCATCGCCTGCGGGCGCATCTCCGAGATCGACAAGGGCCACTTCACCGTCAAGAACAGCCCTAAGTACTGGGGCGCTTCCGGCGGGCTGGAGTACGAAGCCGCGTGGGCGCTGGGCGCGGCCAACGGCGTGGGCGACCTTGAGGCCCTGCAGTACGCCAACCTGATCTGTAACGAGCAGGGCATGGACCCGATCTCGTTCGGTGCCACCGTCGGCGCGGCGATGGAACTGTACGAACTGGGTATCCTCGATGACGAGAAGGTCGGTATCTCCGCGCCCTTCGGTTCGGCCGCGGCGCTGGCGAAGATGGTCGAGATGACTGCGACGGGTGAGGGCTTCGGCAAGGAACTCGGTCAGGGCAGCAAGCGCCTGTGCGCGAAGTACGGTCGGCCCGAGCTGTCGATGAGCGTCAAGGGGCAGGAATTTCCCGCTTATGACTCGCGTGGCATCCAGGGCATGGGTCTGGCCTACGCTACCTCCAACCGCGGCGCATGCCACCTGCGTGGCTACACCGTGGCGTCCGAAGTGCTCGGCATCCCGGTCAAGACCGACCCCCTCACCACCGAGGGCAAGCCCGAGTTGGTCAAGGCCTTCCAGGACGCCACCGCGGTGTTCGATTCGGCCGGCATCTGCGTGTTCACCAGCTTTGCATGGACGCTGGCCGACGTTCAGCCCCAGCTCGCCGCGGCGTGTGAGGGCGACTGGAGCATGGAGAAGTTGAACGAGGTGGGTGAGCGCATCTGGAACATGGAGCGCATGTTCAACAACGCTGCCGGCTTCACCGCCGCCGACGACACGCTGCCGCCGCGCCTGACCCAGGAACCGGCCAAGACCGGTCCTGCCAAGGGCCTGGTCAACGGTCTGGCGAAGATGCTGCCCGAGTACTACCAGGTGCGCGGGTGGACCCCGAGTGGTGAGCCGACCGTCGAGACGCGGGCACGCCTGGGACTGTGATCCAGCAAACGCGCATGAATGCTCCTGCGGGCATCCATGGCGCTGGATTTTCCTGTAAGAGCGGCGCAAGCCGCGAGGGGGTAGGGCCGGCGGGGCTCGCTCCCGCGCAAGCCCCGCCCCATGCGGGAGGCCTGCGGCTTGCGCTGCTCCTGCAGGACCCGGATGACGACCTGCCATTGCCCTGCAGCGGCCCGTGCTCCATGCCGCGCTTCGCTTGAGGACGCTTCGATGAAACACCTGATTCTCGGCAACGGCCCCGCGGGCGTCGTTGCTTCTGAGACGCTGCGCCGGCTCGCGCCGGCCGACGATATCCTGATGGTCGGGCACGAGGATGCGCCGCCGTACTCGCGTATGGCCATCCCCTATCTGCTTGAGGAGAACATCGACGAGGCGGGCACCTGGCTGCGCAAGGACCCCGCTCATTTCGAGCGCCTGTGCATCCACCAACTGCGCGGTCGGGCGGTGGCGCTCAATACCGACAAGCGGACGGTGCTGTTCGACGACGGCCACTTCGAGGGCTACGACCGCCTGCTGATCGCCACCGGCTCGCATCCGGTGCGCCCACCGATTCCCGGTGTGGACCTGCCCGAGGTGCAGACCTGTTGGACGCTGGCCGATGCGCGCGCGATCGCCGCCCACGCCCGTCCCGGTGCGCGCGTGCTGCAGCTGGGCGCCGGCTTCATCGGCTGCATCATCATGGAGGCGCTCGCCAAGCGCGGCGTGCAGCTCACCGTGGTGGAGATGGGCGATCGCATGGTGCCGCGCATGATGACGCCCAAGGCTGGCGGCATGATCAAGCGCTGGGTCGAGGACAAGGGCATACGCGTGGTGACCTCGGCCGGCGTGCAGCGCATCGACCGCGGCAGCGAGGTCGGCGCCGATGCACCACTCTCGGTGAGTTTGTCCACCGGCGAGCGACTGGATTGCGATCTGCTCATCGTGGCCGCGGGGGTCGCGCCCAATGTCGGCTTCCTGGAAGAGACGTCGGTGCATGTCGCCAAGGGCGTGCTGGTCGATGCACAGATGCAGACCAGCGTGCCGGGCATCTTTGCTGCGGGCGACGTGGCCGAGGCGCCGGATCTCTTTACCGGCGCCCATCTCGTCGCGGCGATCCAGCCCAATGCCGCGGATCAGGCGCGCATCGCCGCGACCAACATGGCGCGTGGCGGTGCGGCGGGTGAGACCGCGCTCAAGGGCGTGCTGGCGATCAACGTGCTCGACACGCTCGGGCTGATCTCGTCCTCCTTCGGCCAGTGGTGGGGCGAGAAGCCCGAGGCCGGTGGCAGCGGCGTGGAGATGGTCGACGAGGCGCGCTATCGCTATCTGAGCCTGCAGTTCAGGGACGACGTGCTGGTCGGCGCCACCTCGATCGGGCTCACCCAGCACGTCGGCGCGCTGCGTGGTTTGATCCACGGTCAGGTGAAGCTGGGTGCTTGGAAGGATCGCCTGCTCGCCAATCCGCTCGCCTTCGCGGACGCCTATGTCGCCCGCAGCCAGCAGCCGATGGCGCTGGCACGCTGAGGCGTGCGCATGGAGCCCCATGTGACGATCCGCATCGCCTTCAAGCTCTTCGCCTCGCTGTCCGACTATCTGCCCGCGGGCCACCGCGGCAACCGGCTGGAGCTAGAGGTGGACGAGGGCACCACGGTGGCGGAGATGATTCAGCGCTACCGCGTGCCCGAGCGCAGCGCCCACCTGGTGCTGGTCAACGGCCACTTCGTGCCGCCGGCCGAGCGCGCCGGGCGTCGCCTACAGGACGGCGACGAGCTCGCCATCTGGCCGCCGATCGCGGGTGGCTGAGGCGGTGGCCTTCATCAACGGTCCGGTGCCCGAGTTCCTGGAGCGCCGGGTCACCGCCACGGCGCCCGAATTCGAGCGCGACCTGCGCCAGGCCTGGCCGGTGGTGGAGGGCAACGCCGCGGCCTTGCGCTTCAGTCTGCAGGACGGCGTGCAGGCCCTCGTCATCGAAATCGAACCGGCCGGCGTGCGCCGGCTCGGGCTGTTCGAGCTGCCGCAGCTGATCGTGCGCTACCGCTTCGGTCCCGGTGACGAAGCCGCGCGCCGCGCGCTGCTGGCGCGGCTTGATCGCGCGATGCAGAAGGGGGGCGGCTGAGGGGCAGCGGCTGAGGAACGTTACCGGCAGCGTTTCGGTTATGCTCTGCGCCGATGTCTGCCTTTGCCGCCACCTTCTCCGACGCGATTGCGCTGCTCGCCACCTTCGACCATGCCGTGGCAGAGATCGTGGTGCTGTCGCTGCAGGTCAGCGGGGGCGCGGTGGTGCTCGGCACGCTGATCGGGCTGCCGCTGGGCGCCTGCATCGCGGTGGGGCGCTTCCCTGGCAAGAGCACGCTGTCGGTGCTGATCAATGGCCTGATGGGGCTGCCCTCGGTCGTGGTCGGCGTGGTCGTCTATCTGCTGCTTTCGCGCTCGGGGCCGCTGGGCAGCTTCGGGCTGCTGTACACACCGTTGGCGATGGTCATCGCCCAGACCCTGCTGGTGATCCCGCTGATGGCGACGATCGCGCGTCAGGTGGTCGAGGACGTGTGGCAGCGTTACGCGGAGGAACTGCAGCTGATGCGCTTCTCGTGGTGGGACAGCGTGAGCACGCTGCTCTACGACTGCCGCCACTCGCTGCTGGTGGCCGTGCTCGCCGGCCTGGGGCGGGCGATGAGCGAGGTCGGCGCGGTGATGATCGTCGGTGGCAACATAGACCGCGCGACCCGCGTGATGACCACTGCGATCGCGCTCGAGACCAGCAAGGGCGACCTTGCGCTCGCGGTTGCGCTCGGCATGGTTCTCCTCCTCCTCATCCTGGCCCTGAACGCGCTCGCCTTCATGCTGCGCCACTGGACGATGCGGCGTTACGGCTGAGGGGGACCATGGCGATCTTTCCGCTGCGCATCCGCAACCTGCGCTACCAGCCCAACGGCCGTCCGGTGCTGGCCGGCATCGATCTTGAACTGGGCGACGAGGGCATCACGCTGATCCTGGGTCCCAATGGTGCGGGTAAGAGCGTGCTGCTGCGTGTGCTCTGCGGTCTGCTTAAACCCGATGCCGGCAGCCTGGCCTGGGGCGACGAAGGTGCGGGCCGGCCGGCGCAAGGTGTGATGATGGTGTTCCAGCATCCGATGATGCTGCGCGCATCAGTGCTGCACAACGTGGCGCTCGGCCTCAAGCCTTTTGCGCTGTCGCGGCGCGACCGCGAGGCGCGTGCGCTCGCCGTCCTGGCGCGCGTCGGCCTGGCTGATCGCGCCACCGACAGCGCCCGCCAGCTCTCCGGCGGCGAGCAGCAGCGCCTGGCTCTGGCGCGCGCCTGGCTGACCAGGCCGGGCCTGCTGCTGCTCGACGAACCCACCGCCAGCCTCGACCCCTCGGCCAGTGCGGCGGTCGAGCGCATCATCCGCGAGATCCGCACTGACGGCACGCGCATCCTGATGGTGACGCACAACCTCGGCCAGGCCACCCGACTGGGTGACGACATCGTGTTCATGTCCGCCGGCCGGGTGTACGAGCACACCCCGGTGCAACGCTTCTTTGCGCGCCCGCAGTCGGACGAGGCGCGTCTTTTCATTCAGGGAGAACTGCCGTGGCGAATGAGACTGTGAGCCCCCACGCCCCGCATCGACGCCGCCTGCCCTGGTCGGCGCTGGTGCTGTTCGCACTTGCGCTGCTCAGCCTGGTGCCCGCGCTGCTGTGCTTCATCGGCGAAGGCGCGCGGCTGCATCCGGCGTTGTCCGATCCGATGGCGGGCCTCGCCTTTCTGGTGTCGGCGATTGCGCTCGCGGGCTCGGGGGCGTTTCCGCTGGTGATGGCAAGGCTGGCCGCACACGACGGCAGCGCGCTATGACGGCAGTGGCTGAGCGGGCGGCTCCAGCAGGTCGGCCGCTCAGGCCCATCCGTGCGGCAAGGGCACTCAGGACTTCGGAGCGGCCAGCGCTTCCGTCAGAAACTCGAAGTGCAGTGCCGATTCTCCTTGACCGCCGGGGAGCGCCTTTGCAGGACCGGCAGGATGGTAATTCACCGCAAAGAGGCGTTGAACGACTTCAAGCTCCTCGCTGCGAAGGGGTTTCTCTCCGGGCTCGGTGGGAGAGAGCAGGACGCTCAGGATTCTCTGGCTTCTCTGCAGTCCCAGGTTGAGGTTGAAGAGGTAGGTGCCGCTTCCATCCCCTGACTCGGTGGCGGAAATCCGCTTCAGCCATTTCCGGGCTTGGGGGCAGTCCGCGATCTCCAGAATCTGCATCAGATAGGCGCGCAAGAGCTTGGCCTGTTCTCGCCCGAGTTGGTGGCTACCCGTGTCAAAGCGGATGGCCTTGCTCAGGGTGACCGTCTGGCCTTCCCGGTCGACGATGAAATCGATGAAGCGGGCGTCGCGTTTCCCGAGCGCTTCGAGGCGATCAAACACCTCGTCGATGGCGGCACGGCGCTCCTCGCCCATCTTGTGGAGCAGCACATCGCCCATCGCTGCGAGTTCTTCACTCAGCCGGGTCTGGACGTAGGTCTGAAGTCCGGAGCGGCAGGCCTGCATCTGTTCGATGAGATGCTGGCTTTGGGCCGCGGCGCTGAGGTGTATTGCATCGTCGATCTTCTGCAGGTTCTTGCGACTCGCCTCGCTCAGCTGGTGGGCCAGACTGCGGTTGAGCTGTTCGGTAGCAAGCCGGACTTCGGAGAGTGCCTCGGCATGCTGCTGCAGCGTTTCTCCGAAGCGCTCGGCGAGGCGTCCTGCCTCCCTGCCGAGTTCAGCCGCGATCCATTCCCGGTTTTCGCGCGCGAACTGGATCGCCCGTTGATGTTTATCATCGGTTCGCCCCGCCAACTCATCCAGCAGGCGTTGCTGCTCCCGCTTGAGTTCCAGATGGCGACTCAGGATCAGGGCGGCCAGGATCCCCAGCACGATCAGATCCAGCAGGGCGTGAATCCATGTACCGTCCATCGCATCAGGCCTGATTGTCGGAAGCGCTCATGCCTTGCAGCCCCGGATCTCATCTCGTCTCATTCCGCTCCGGAAACGAGCCCCAGTACGGTGAATAGCCGGTTCAGGTCGCCCTCCTCGCGGAGGACTTCCTGCATCAGTTCCGGCAGCGGCATCTTGCCCCACTTGACCGCGCGGCGGATGAGGTAGGGCGTGGGGCTGTGGGGCTCGACGGTTTGCAGATAGCGAGCGATCTGCTCCAGCGCCTGATAGGCCGCTTCGCGGGAGCGCAGGGCGTTTTCCGTCGAGGTGGTCGAGGAGAGGTGGGAGGCGAAGGGCAATTGGGCCACGTCTGCCGGGGTCATGCTTGCGTACTTTGGCGGGCTTTCGCCGGGGGCTACGGCACTGCCTTCGTCCGGGGTACGACCATCGATCAGCCTTGTGCAGCTGTGGATCAATTGCGCCAGTGCATCGCTGACTTTGCCGAGGCTCGGAGCATCCTTCCCCAGCTTGTCGGTCACCAGGCGATCAAGCGCCTTCCAGGCCCTTGCGCTGAGCTCCAGCGCCTCGTGCAGCTCGTGAAGACGGGTGAGGTTGGCCGGCTCCCCGGCCAGCATCAAAAGTCTGGCGCAGGACGGCAGCTTGTCGCGGTCGTCCTGGGCGGGGGTATCACCGGGGTCCGACTTGCTCTGGGCTTCCCAGCCTTCCTGAGTGAGTCGCGCGGGGTGTCGCCCCGGCAGCGGCAGCAGGGTGACGGACAGGCGCAGGCTGCGCGGCAGGGTTTCGTTCAGCCAGACCAGGGAGGCCACCCGGGCGTCGCTGTCGCCCGCTTCGATCACCGGGTGCAGGTTTTCCCAGTAGCGCTCGAGCAGCCCATGCAGTAGCTCGATTCCTGCGCGCAGGCCCGGGATTTCATAGCGGTGCAGCGCGGCTTCCAGCAGCCAGCAGGCGATCTGCAGGTCCTTGCTGCGCTGCTCGAGAAAATGGATGCAGAGGGTTTCCACCTCCTGCCAATCGGCCTGTTTGAGCGGACGTTCCCACTCGCCCATCGGCAGGCTCGGGTCATCGGCTTCACGCGCGCGCTGGATCAGGGTGACCTGGGGGTCATAGCGCAACCAGGGGCCACACGCCGTGGTGCCAGGCAGGGGCGCCAGCATTTCGTCAAGGGCGGAGCCCCAGATGGGGGTTGGAGTAGAACTCATGGCAGGGTGTCCGGAACGCGAGTGGGAAAGGCGCCGGGCCAGATCAGCGGTGTGCGCTTGCCGGCCGGGCTGATCGTCAGGCGCAGGAACACGCGCGCTTGGCTTTCGCTCGCCGGCGCCCCGGCCTTGTCGGCCTGGATCAGCAGCGGGAACTCGAAGCGCAGCAACTGGCCACGGGACCCGATCGGCCCTCCGACCTCGGCTTCCCGGTGCTGTCCGAGCAGGTTCATGAGGGCCCAGGGATCCGTGTAGCTTAGGCTCACGCTGCGATCGGCGATGCTGAGGGCGGCTTGCTTGTAGTCCGGTTTCGGAATTGCCGGGCCGTCCTTGGCAAGACGCCAGGACAGTGTGATCGGCATGCCTGGCTGCCAACGCAGCGCACGCGGCGTGTCAAGCCAGTGGAGCTGCTGGTTACCGATCTCAAGCCCCCACTCGATGATCTTGCTGCCTTCTCGTTCATTCTGCCGGTTGGCTCGGAAGTCCACGCTGATGTCGTAACCGCTGGCGACCCCCTCTTCGGCTGGGAGCAAGGGCGCAAGAAAGGCGCTGACCCGCTCGAACTGCTTGATGAACCGACGGGATGGGGACTCCGTCTCGTGCCATCCGTTGTCATCGTCGCGAAGCTTGCGCCGGAGCGCCTCGAAGCTGGCGAGCAGGGCGGGAAGCTCATCGACCTCCATGGACGGCGCGCGCCCGTCCCATCCCGGTGTGGCAAAAGGCGGTCGATTGGCAGCTGACAGCTTGAATTTCTCCCTGAACTGCGTCCATACCTGTTCCTGCGCCTGTTCCTTCAGCTCCAGACAGCGTTGCTGCAGTGCAAAGCTCAGTTGAATCTGACGCTGCCCGAAGTAATCGCCGCTCAGGTAGGCCGTATTGGCACTGGACAGGCGATCGAGACAGTTGTTGCCGTCAACCTCTCCCGCCATCGCGGTCAGGAAGTTCTCCAGGGCCAGCAGGCTGCTGTTGGGATTCTTCAAGCGGTAGCGTTCCAGATCCCGCACGATCGCCTGCCAGCGATCGCTCGCCGCGCTGCCCTCGGCATTGCTGTGGGGCAGGAGCAGCTCAGCTTCGCGACTCAGGTTCTCGATCCGGCTACGCTGCTGGGCAAGATAGTTCGCCAGCGCGGCGATGTCCCCCAGGGCATAGGCGGCCAGCGCGGGCCCTTTGCCGCCATTCCAGGCAGAAAAACCGCTGGCTTGCGGGGTGTACAGCTCGGCGCGCTCCAAGGCCTCATCGAGGGCGCTGAGGCGGGCGTTGGCATCCTGGAGCTGCAGCTGTCTCAGGGCTTCGCCGAGCCTCTGGTCGCCCAGTTCGGCCAGCAGCATCTGGATACGTCCCAGACGGCTGCGCTCGGCTTCCAGCTTGGTCGGGTCGACGATCGCCCTGCTGCCAGGACTCAGCGCATAGGCCAGGTGCTCGCTGATCTGGTGAGTCAGTTGCTGGCTGACCAGCTTCTCGACCGCCCCCTGAAACTCGGCAGGGAAGCGCGGCAGCTGTTCCGTCTGGAAGCGTTTGCGCAGTTCGGCGACGGCGAGCACCTGATCGAGGCGGGCAAGGTCCCAGCTGATCAGGCCGTCGCTGGGGGCGCCCAGACTGCGGGGGCTGCTTGCCGACATCCATGGCTGAGACAGCAGGGACTGTAGTGCGGCGTAAAGTTCTCCGAGGCCCTTGGACATTTCCCAGCGGCCTTCCTTGTCGTTCCAGACAACCCGCAGGGGTGAAGGCAGGTCGCTGCTAGACTCGTCCAAAAGGTTCCTGAAACGTCGATAGGCCTGGTCATTCTGCTCCCGCAGGCTGTGGGCGCTGTCCGGCCCCAGTGCGGTGATGTGGGCGATGCGCGTCAGGCTGCGCTCCCAGGCCTGGCCGGGCTGGAAGCCCGGTTTTTGGAGCCAGGCGCCCCCTCCTCGCTTGAGCAGCTCATCCGTGGCCTCGAGCTGGCGGAACAGATCTTGCCAGGTTTCCCGGTCGGCGCCGTTGCCGCTACCGTCAATTTTTCTGAAAAGCGTACTCAACTGGCGCTGGCTCGCCAGCAGCGGATTCTGCTCGAAGGCGCGTGTGTTCAGGGTGCGGATCCTGTGCTGCAGGCCGCAGCGCAGGGCGTTATCGACGGACAGGCGGTTAAAGCCTGGTTTCTGGGCATTCTCCGAGCGGAACAGGGTGGCGTCGAGCTTCTTCGTCACGGGTAAGTCGACGCCGAGCGCCACCCGCACCACCAGGCTCAGGTCACGCCCGGAATAGGCCTCGCGCGGGTCGAGCAGGCGGTGCAGGGCCTGCGCGGCCTGGTCGATCTGTTCCGCCGACGTGAGGTAGCTCAGCAGCTGGCCGAACTCGGGCAGGTCTTCATAGCCGAGCGTGGGGGCAGAGCGCTTCGTTTCGGCATCGGTCTCGCTGGGCGCATTGCAGGCCGACTCCGCGAGCAACTCGCCGGTACTGGGGTCCTGGCTGGCTCCGGTCAGGATCCCGGCCTGGTCGTAAAGCCCTCGCTGCAGTGTGCTCACGGCAACGTCAAAGAAGGATTGTTCGAGTAGATCGTCGAGACGCTGGTCCAGGGAATCGAACGCCGGCCACGAGCCCGGCATGAACACCGACCACAGGCGCATCTCGTTGAGCTCTTCCATCAACTGGAGCAGGCCCAGGGTGCGATCCCGCTGCCAGGTCGAGGACAGGGCGGTGCCCCGCTGACTGGCACGGCTCTGGATCTCGGCGTCCTGCTGCAGCCTCGCCAGCACGTCATCGAGCCGGATGACCTCGTGACGCAGCGTCATTGCCGCGATCGCCATGCCTCCGAGCCAGACGATACCGATACCGAGGGCGCTCCAGCGCAGCATCCCGTTCATCACCGGGCGGCTCAGAACCTGGTTGCGGGAGGGACGGGTCAGGCCGATTTCGGCGAAAACCTTCTCCGCGAAGATGTCGCGCAGGAACACCGGACGCCGCGCGATTTCGGGGAGGGCACTCGCCCCGCTGTCCCCGGTCTCGCCCAGGGCCCGTTGTTCCGCCGCCTCGCTCGCATCGCCGGTGAGGTACAGGCCGCGCAGGATGAAGGGCTCGTGGTAGCTGCTCGGGCGCATCAGTTCGTCGACGTAGAGCTGCAACTGGGGCAGCATCGCCTCGATATGGCTGGGGAGAAGGAAATAGCGGTCGGCACTCTGATCGTCCAGTGCCGAGGCGAACAGCTCGGACGACGAATCGATCAGGTTGCGGCAGGTCTGGCGGACGGCTTCGCTGACCCAGTCCTGGCGATAATTGGTGTTGAGGTCGTAAGGCGATGACCAGCCGAGCATGCCGCCGCACTGCACTGCGGGCAGCGCGCGCGCATAGGCCGGAAAGCCGGGGACCTGCTCGCAGTCCGAGACCACCAGGTAGAGGCCGAAGCGCATTGCGAAACGGTTCTGAGCCAGCCACAGGCGACGGTTGGCGCGCTTGGCCAGTTCGGTGAGTTCGAGCTGAGCCTCGGCGCGGGGGTCGAGCAGCAGGGATGCCGGGATCGTGACCACCATGGCGTCAAAGGGACGCTCGGGGCGGTATTCCCGGCACAGGCCGAGGAACTCATCCCAGGGCTTGTCGGCGTCGGCGACGTCCTCGCCGCTCTGAAGGTAATTCCCCTGGATGTCGACCACGACGCCCTTGTCGAAGAAATTCCATTTCAGGCCAGGCGTCGCTGCGCTTTCGGTGGCATCGACCCCCAGCGCGCTGGGGATACCGGATTGGCCCAGAGGCAAGGGGGCGCGCCGGTCGCCTTCTTCGAGGACCAGGATCCACGGCAGGTTGTAGCGCTGGGAACGGGAGGCGATGTGGGCTTCGATGAGATCGACTGCCTGCCGGAAGGAGTTGCGCAGCGAGTCGGAGCCCAGCCTGGGGGCAACGCGGCGGGCTGCGGCCTCCGGCTCGGCCCGGCTCGCGGCCCGGATCACCAGCGCCAGAACAGCCAGGGTCAGCAGGATCAGGCTGGCCAGCACCACCAGGGACAGTTGATCCTCGAGAAAGAACAGGGCGTTCACCGGGAGGACTCCAGTTGGGTTTGAGTGACCCGGTCCAACGCCTGGCGCAGAGGCCAGGTCGTCCCCAGCCACACGAGTTCGGAGAGCATGACCAGGGCCACCATGCCGATCCACCAGAAAAGGACCCAGCGACTCAGGCGGCGCTGCCGCCGGGGGGCCAGGTGCGACAAGGTGTTGGCGTAAGCCTGGGGCGACAGACGGTGGGGACTGTCCTCGGTGCTGGCGCGGCGTTGATAGACGAACTGGTAGAGCTCTTGGCGCAATTCACGCAGGTGCTTGAGGTCGCTGTTGCCACGAAGCCGCCCCTGAAAGCCCAGCGCGAGCGTGAATAACTGCAACTGGGCCAGTGGGCGCAGCGCCGGCTCACGCTCGCTGAGCATCTTTTCGATGTCATCGAGAACCTTGTCACCGGCCACGCTAGTGCGGAACAGCGCTGCCTCCAGGAGGTACTTCTGCCACAGCGCACGTCCGGGCCAGTCCCTGCTCAGCAGCACCTCGTCGGCGAGGGCGGTCTTCAAGTAGCGGACCTGATCGACCAGGGGGGCTGCGACCCGATATTCACTGCGCATGCTTTGCATGTCCTGCAGTTCGAGAAAGCTCTGCAGATGGCGCTGTACCTGTCGTACATGCTGGTCGATGGCAGCCGGATCTTCGGGACTGCCTTCCAGCGGGCGCCGCAGCGTTTGCTGCAGTTCTTCGTAAAAGGCCCGGAAGCCAGCTTCGAAGGGGTTGTCGTTGAGGGCTGCAGTTGTGCCGTTCATGCCTCAGCCCCTCGCGAACAGGACGATTTCCTGGGGTCGTTGGGCCGCGCTGGTTTCGTTTGCATTGGCGATCTTCAGGGTTTCGTCGGCCAGGATCAGACCACCCTGGACGTCGATCTCGAACAGGGTGTAGCCGGTGTTGCCGCGCAGCCCCAGGCTTGGCACTTCCTCGATGCGGCGCCTCGCGGCGCCGAGGACGCGCCGCTCGAGCAGGGAAGCCCACAAGGGGTGCGAGCCGATCACGGCGCCTTCGATCCAGGCCATCAGATCGCGTTCGGGCTGGCCGCGCAGGCCGACGATCAGCGATTTTTCCAGCTTGTCCGCCGGCAGGCGCTGGACGAAGCAGCCCTCCTGCAGGTCGAAGGGCTGCAGGCGGTGCTCCTGGCTGATCGCGCCGAGCGCGGCCTCCAGACTCTTGAACAGCGGCTCGAACACCGTGCGCAGCGCATTGTGGTCATAGCCGGGCGGCAGGATGGGCATGCTGCCGGGGCTCAGCGTGGACAGCGGGCCCAGGGCTGAACAGAGCGCCAGATACAGCGCATGGGGGGGAACTTCCGCCGTCTGCAGCAAGGCCTCGAGGCCGGGCAGCGGGGTGAGCAGTGCGCCCAGGCGGGCCTTTTGCTCAAGCAGGGTCAGGCGGTCTTCCTGGCGCGACGATGGCAGGTGGCTCTGCCGCGCCAGGTAGGCGGCCTTGGAACGCAGCTGCGTGCACAGTGCCCAGGCACGTTGCCACAGCGGGTGCCGGTGATCCAGGGCCGGGGTGGCCGGCCAGTCGTCGTTCAGCTGCGTGAGGCCATCGTGTCGCACCACCGAGCACAGACGCAGGGATTGCCACAGGGAGGACGGGGGCTGGCCGGCGCTCAGGCCGAGGTTGGGGCGCAGGCGGGGAAGGTCGGCTGCCTCGCCGTCGGAGACCTCATCCTCGACGGGCAAATCGGCGATCCCCCGAAAGCGCGACGGGATGTTCGGGTTGCGCATCGAGGAGGCACGCGGGAGGGTGAGAAAAATGTCCAGGCTGTCGGTTTCCAGGGCCTCGCCATAGCTGCCGAGCTCGATTTCCAGGGCGGGGTCGCGGGCATTCCGACTGTCGTGCCAGACCAGCGTGCCGTCCGGCATGATCGCCGTGAGTGTCTCGACGCGCAGCAGGCCGGCGTTGAGCAGGCCCTGGTTGATCTCGCAACGCCTGACCCCCCAGGCGAGGGGCTGCGCGGCGAGCAGGTACCACGCACCCAGGGCATCGACGCGTGCCTGCATCTGCTGGAAGTGCTGGGGGCACAGCAGCATGCCTTCATGCCACTGGATGCGATCGGGAACGGTGGGCAGGCTCATGGTCGTGATCAGAGTCGATGTTCGGTGACGGTGAAGCTGCGCTCGCCCAGTATGACCAGCCCTCCGTCCGGGACGGGCGGCAGGCGCAGCCGGTGCTCGCCTGGGGCCTGGTAGTTGGCGAACAGGAGGACGCCAGCGACCCGGGGCGAGCCCAGCGTCTCGGCCGACAGCAGCCGACTCTGGCCAGGCACCAGCTCGAGGCTATGCACGCTGAGGGCGGTCGGATAGGTCTTCAGCTGGTCATCCCGCACCGCGAACCAGCGGGAGGCCGGAAGGGCGCTCAGTTTTTCCAGCATCTCGGGATCGCCGACAAAGACGATGTCCAGCGCGACGGCGGTGTTCTGGTTGGCATTGGAATTGGCACTCACCAGCAGCCCCTTCCATTCGAGACGGGCGGTGCCGGCCGGACCAAAGAGGTTCTTCATGCTGCAGCCTGACAGCAGCGTCAAGCCGAGGGCCACGGCCAGATATGCCATTGAGCGGATGAACTGCCGATGGGGGTGGGCGAAGGTCATGGTTGATTTACCTGCAGGGAAGGGGGGGCGGCTGGCGCGCTCAGGCGCATGCCGGTGCCGATGCCGGCGAGGGTGACGAGTCCACCGGTCAGGATGATGCAAGCCAGTATGGTAACGGCTGTGCGTCGTGTCAGGGCCATGCGCCAGGGCGCCGGGCCTGTTTCCTTGACCGGCAGCGCGCGTTTTTCGGACAGCAAGCCGCGGCTGACTTGCCCGCCCAGCGCGCCGATGCACAGCAGGCCCAGGATCTGGCGCGGTCCCTGGCACAGCCGATCGGCCAGCAGCAGTACGGGGAGAACGCCCTCGAACGGGAGTTGGTTCCAGAGCAGGACGAGGCTTGCCGGGGCGAGAGCGTTATGCTGGCCGGATGGGTTGAGTATCAGCGTTGCAAGGACGGCCTGGACGCCGACCAGCATCCAGGGGGGAGACTCGGCGTACAGTTGCGCCACGAACATCGTGACCACCGCCGTGTGCAGGACCACGCCGGCACGCTGGAAGATCGAGCCCGCCGGTACCAGCAGTTCAGCGATGCCGCGGGAAAAACCCAAGCGCTCACTCAGTGCCTCGATCGTTGAAGGGATCGCCGCGGCGGGCGTCGGGGAGACGAGGCCGATGGTCAGCGGCTCGCGCAGCGCGCTCAGCGCCTGCCACGGGCTGCAACGGGCCTGGCGGCTGATCAGCCAGATGGCGAGCACGACCGGCACCAGACTGGCCAGCACAAGGGTCTGCAACAGATTGCCGAGCAGGGGAAGGCTGTCCGGGTCGAGGCTGGTAGTGATCTGGTGTGCCATGCCGAACGCCAGCAGCGGCAGCAGCAGGTTGGCCTTGCCGATCAGGTTTTCCAGCGTGCGGTAGAGCGCTTCCAGGTAGCGGGCAAGCTGCCGGGAGTTTTCGCGCGGCTGGGCGGCGAAGCCCAGGCCGAAGAGCAGCGCGCCCAGGAGCATGCCCGCCAGGTCGGCCCTGACCAGAGCGGCAAAGAGGTTGTCCGGTATCGGGCCTCGCGGCGGCGTCTCCGGTTCAGCGCCCTCCTCGGGGACCAGCGCGATGAGGTCATCGGCGGCACCGGTCTCCAGGATCAGTGCGCCCAGAGCCTGCTGCTCTGCAACGCCGAGGTCGCGGCCGGGGCCGGCCCACTGGGCCAGCAGCGCACCGGTGAGGCCCGCGATCAGCGTCACGCCCAGCGCGCCGAAGATCAGGGTCAGCAGGCGGCGCCCCCGCTGCGGAAGCCCAGCCAGGTTGCGCAGGCCAAAGGCCGTGGCGACCATCAGCAGCGGGAGGGCCGCCATTTCCAGCAGGCGGCTGAACATCTCGCCGACCATACCCACGAAGCCGCTTCCTGGCGGATGGAACAGACCCAGGACGCCGCCTCCCAGCAGGCAGGCGATCAGGGTGAAAGGGTGAGTGGGCCAGGCCATGGGGGCAGCGCAGGGGTCTCAGATTTTCAGCGGACGCGGGCAGATCAGCGCGACGGCTGCCGAATTGCCAATCACGTTGATCAGGGTGCGCAGCATGTCGCACAGGGGGTCGACCGCCACGAACAGGATGAAGGCGGCTTCAAAGGGCAGGCCCAGGTGGCCGCAGGTCATGCCGATCAACGAAACCGTCACGATGCCGGTCATCCCCGCCGACGCGACCCCGGCCAGGATGGAGGCCGCCACTGCCAGCAGGATCTCGTCGGCGCCGAGCGGCAGTCCATAGAGCTGGGCGATGAACAGGGTGGCCGAAACGTAATAAAGGATGGGGCCGATGCGCAGCAGCGATACGCTCAGGGGGACCAGCAGTTCGACGCGGGTGCGTGAGAAGCCCAGACGGTCGGACAGCGATCCGATCATCGCGGGCATGCAGGTCAGGCTGCTGCGGGTCGCCAGGGCCAGCGCGAAGGGCGCTCCCAGAGCATCGATGGTCGCCTTCAGCCCCTGATCGTGGCGCCTGACGATCACCAGCAGTGAGATCAGCAGCACGATCAGCGCGGCGGCCAGAAAGCTCAGCACGAACTGGGTCATTGCCAGAAGCGGCTCTGCACCGGTTCTGGCCAGCTGGGCCGCGCTCATGCAGAACAGCACGATCGGGAGCGGCAGATTCATCCACTGGATCATCGTCTGACAGCTCTGGTAGACGGTTTCCAGGGCTTGTGTGATGCCCTCGGAGATCCGCGTTGGCACCTGGCTGAGCGAAAAGCCGAACAGCAGCGAGAAGACCAGCGTCTTGAGCATGTCCCCATCGGCCAGCGCGGCGAAGATGTTGGCCGGCACCATGCTCAGCAGCACCTCGCCGAGGCCCGGGAGCGTGAGCTCGGGGTCACTTCCGTGCAGGCTCATCGTGACGTTGCTGGCGCCGACGTCGTCACCGATGATGCGTCCGAAACTCGCCAGGGTCTGCTCGGACAGACCCATGCCTGGCTGGGTCGTCAGCAGCGTGAGGGCTCCGATGATTCCGCTGGCGATCGCGAACGCGGCGAACACCAGTGTCACCCGTCCGAGGATGTTGCTCGCGTGCCTTTCGTGGAACAGCCGCTGCAGGCTGAAGATGACGACCGACACCATGAAAGGCAGCACGATCATCTTCAGCAGGTCGACATAGATATCGCCGACGATGTCCAGCTTCAGCGCGAGTCCAGGCGCTACCATCCCGAGCAGGAAACCCAGGCCCAGGCTGCCCAGAACGGCCCAGGGCTTGAGGGCTAGTGCGTGCAATGCTTCGAAGTAAGGCTTCATCGTTGTCTGGCCGTCTGGGGGAGCGCGTCCGGTTCTGGATGTGGGAGGATCCCGTCGATCCTCGCTGGACTGTCCTGCATCGGTTCAGGGCCTGATGGCGTCGAGGGCCATTTCGAGGCTGAGCCTGTTGTGGCGTTCGGACAGGAACTGGTTGATGAAGGCGAGCAGCACCGAATCTCCAAAGCCCACCGCGATGCACAAGGGGTCTTCCAGATCCTTGAAGGTGACCGTGCGCAGGGTCAGTGAGGAAGAAGGGTCCTCCTTCAGGATTCGCTTGATTTCGAATTCGTCCCGGTAGGCGGCGACGACTTCGCCGCTGCGCACAGCCGCCAGTACCTCTTCCCAACTCGGGAAGCTTCGGATCGTCGCGCGGGGGAAGTTCAGGCGGGCGAATTCGGCGTATGACGACATGTCGATGACCCCGATGCTGCCCTGGAAGTCCCGGATGACGGCCTGTAGCGTCCGGCCCTCGGCCAGGCGGGCAAAGGCGATCCGGTTCAGGATCATCGCGTGGTTCAGGCGCAGGTAGGGATCGGAGAAGCGAACTGTCTGGGCACGGCCCAGGGTCCGCGACAGCTTGCTGATCCCGATGTCGGCTTCCTGGCGGGCGACCCTGTCGATCACTTCGTTGAAGGTTCCGGCTTCGCGATTGAAGCGCAGGCTCACCTGGAGGGCCCGGGCGAGCTTGCGGACGAGTTCCACTTCGAGGCCTTCGGGCTGGCCGTCGACCTCTTCGAGGAAGGGCGGACGGTCGCTGTTGAGGGTGGCGACCACCAATTCGCCGCGCGCGACGATGCGGGCGATGTCCGGGGCCAGCAGGCGACCATCGGGCAGCGTCGTGACGCTGTCGCTTGCACCAGGGTTTGCCGAAGGCGGGGCAGGGGCCGTCGTTGCGCCGGAGGCCGCGATGGCCGGCGTGGTCAATAGCGCTGTCATCAGGAGCAGGAGGCCGGGCAGATGGTGGGCGAGGGTTCGAGCCAGCGCCTGAGTCAGGTGGTCGAGGCTGAGTCTTTTCATCGTTAAGCTCGAGTCAATGGCCGCAGGGCCCGTTTTCAGCGCGGCGCGACCGAAGACGGCGTCGGCTCGGGTGCCCTGGGTATCTCGGGAGGCTCGATGTGGCCGGGAAGCGCGCCCCCCGGCGTCATGGACGCGGCCGGCAGGGAGGTGGAGGCCGTCATCTGGCGCCCGATCTCGACGCCGAGCAGAAAGAGCAGCAGCAGCAGCCCAAGCAGGCAGACTGCGGCGATCAGCGCCAGGCGCCGGGTCAGGGTGAAGCGGTACATGAGCAGGGCTCCGTGAGTTCAGGGCACCATGACGGTGAATTGGCCGGGCATGTTGATCGAGATCACGCCACCCCAGGCACACATCAGCTTGGAGCTGTTGTTGAGGGCGGGCATGTTGCCGATCAGCACCGTCGGTGAGCCGGGCGCCCAGGGCGCAGGGATCAGCGGCACGCAGGGCATCGGCGTCAGGGCGCCGAGCGCCGCCGCCGTCGCGGCGATGACTGTCGGGTTGGCCATCGACTGGCACATGCCGAAGGGCAGGACGTTGACCATCGGTTTGTTGTCCATGATGTTTGCGGCAGGCGTGCCGGTCATGACGCAGTTGGCGGGGAGCACCATCAACGATCCGGGCGCGAGGCCGAAGGTGCATTGGGTCATGGCACCGGTGCACACTTGTTGTCCCATGGGCTCAGCCTTTCAGCAATTGTTCGATGCGGGCCAGCAGCCCGCGGTCGGCGGCCGCAGTGGCGGGCGAGGCGGGAGGCGACAGGAGAGGCGGCTGGGTGAGCAGCTGCCCGTTGCGGTAGACGAGCTCTTCCCTGGGCTTGCCGTCCGCTCCGAAGCGCCGGGTGAGGCCATGCAGGACGTTGGCCCTGTAGGTGGCCAGCTGGACCAGGCGACCCTGGGGGTCATAGTCGCTGGACTCCCCGTCGAGCAGACCGGCTCGGTAATGAGCCTTGCGCAGCAGCCTGCCTTGGGCAAAGAACTGGGACATGCCCTCCAGCCGGCCCAGCCGGAAGTTCTGCCTGGCCGTGATGTTGCCGCCTTCATCGTAAAAGATGCTTTCCCCCTCCAGCCGGCCATGAACGTACTGTTGCTCCGCGATGCACCGCCCGTTGCTGAAGAGCCTGCTCAAGCCATGCGTCTTGCCGGCTTGGTAGCAGGCCTCCTGGATCAAGGTGCCGTCCTCGTCGAAGACCTTCAGCGGACCGTCCAGCACCCCCTGGCGGTAGTGTGCGTCCAGCTGCGGCAGCCCGCCCGGCCCGAAGCGTTCCACCCGTCCATGGGGAAGACCTTCGAGTCGCTCGCTGCGTGCCAGCAGGCGACCGTCTTCGGCGAATTCCTCAAGGGGAGTGAGTTCGGGGGGCGTGAGTGGCATCGGTGTCGGCATGCGCTCAGTTGATCTTCACGAGCCCGCCCTTGAGGGTGAGCATGCCGCCACCGTCGACGGTCTGGGCCGCCGAGGCCTTGTTGTCGAGCGTCGTGCCGGCCTGGTTGGTCAGCCCCATCCCCGCCTTGTTCGTGAGGTTGGTGCCAGCCTGGTTGGTCAGCTCGGTCCCGGCCTTGTTCGTCAGCGTGGTGCCGGCCTTGTTGCTGAGTTCGGTGCCGGCTTCCAGCGCCAGGCCCTGGCCGGACTCGAGCGCGATGCTTTTTCCCGACTTGATGACGACGTCGCCAGTGACGTCGATCAGCAGCTTGCCGGAGACGTTCAGCGTGTAATTCCCCTCTACCTTCTGCGTGAAGGCGGCCTCGTTGGTATGGGTTTCGTCGCCGGTGATCGTCAGCGCCCGGGTACCCTTGACCTTGTGCACTTCCTTGCCGGTCTTCACTTCAACGGTCCGGTCCCCCTTTTCGAGGGTGTGCGTCTCGGCTCCCTCGGTCAGCGTGAGGGTCAGCGCGTTTTCGATCTCCACCTTCATGTCCTTCTGGGCATGCATGTAGAACTCCTCGCTGTCCTTCTTGTCATCCAGGCGGATCTCGTTGCCCGCCGTGCCTTTTTTCGAGGAGCGGGTCTTCACGATGGTCTGGGTCTGATTGGTGGGCAGGGTGGCAGGTGGCGCGTTCTCGCCGTTGTAGACCGATCCCGTCACCAGCGGACGGTCGGGATCCCCATCCACGTGGGTGATCACCACTTCCTGACCGACCCGCGGCAGGAACAGGGCGCCAAAGCCTGCACCGGCAGCGGGCTGCATGACCCGAACCCAGCAGGAGCAGGTGTCGTCCTTCTTGCCGAGACGGTCCCAGGGGAACTGCACCTTGATCCGGCCATGTTTGTCGCTCCAGATTTCCTCGCCCTGGGGGCCGACCACCGTTGCGGTCTGGCTGCCGAACACGCGGGGGCGGGGGGTGCTGAGGGGCGGGCGGAAGGGCACGCTGGCCGGGAAGGCCTCGATGCTGTTGCGGTACAGGTCATCCCGGGCGCTGTGCTGGACGCGTCGCAACACATGGGCGGCATTCAGACTGGCGCGGAAGTGCCCGGAGAGGGTGAATTTGGTGCCAGCCGCAAACGGATACACGTAGCTGTCGCCGCGCAGCACCTGGCCCTGCACCTGGCTGGCCTGGACGCGGAGCTTGGCGAGGGCCTGGCCGGCGCTGACGCTGGCGTGCCCTCCCGGCCATTCGAAGATTTCGCCCTTGCCGCTCTCCCCGCTGGCTTCGGCGGTGAGGCTGGTACTGGGCGCGAGCGGGTCGAAGTCGCTCAGCGTGTGCTTCAGAGAGACCAGCCGGTCTTCGAGCTCGAAGCTCGACAGGGTGTCGATCATCGGGCGACCGCCCACATCGGGATGGAAACGGATCTTGGCCGCGTCGCTGCAATCGACGTGGGCGCTGGCGGCATCGGCCAGCACCATCGTGTGCTTGCCGCTGGCGAAGGTGAAGAAGTAGAAGATCCCGGCCGACTCCATCAGCCGGGAGATGAAATCGAAGGCGCTCTCGTCGTACTGCACGCAGTAGTCGAGGGCGGTGTAGGTGCCGGTCAGCTTGTCCTCGAAGCTGACACCGTATTCGCCGAGCACCGCCTTGATGATCTCGGCGACGGTTTTGGTCTGCCAGATCGCGCGGTTGCGGGTCAGCGTCAGCAGCCACAGCTTGGGCACGACCTCCGCGCTGTAGTGGGCGAACTCGCGGTCGCCCCCGGTGTGCACGAAGCGGCTGACGATGCCGTTGAAGTAGCGCTTGGGACCATCTGGAATCTGCAGGGTCACCGTCACGCTGTTGCCGATCACCTTGCTCGCGTCCAGCTCGGTGTCGTCCGAGCGCATGTTCAGCGTGATGCGGAACATCTCCGAAATCGCCTCGGTCGCTTCCAGCGCGTCGAGCAGCAGCACATCGGCCCCGAAAGGGGTGGTGAGCTGCAGGAAGGTGTTGGTCTGCGTGAAGCCCGTCCTCATCGGCTGGCTCCGGGCAGGTCGAGCTTGAAGTCGAAGCTGAAGTGGCCGTCCGCTGTCACCCGCATGCGGACGGCGTGGAAGGTTTCGCCCATCGACAGATGCTCGAGGACCTGGGTGGCAACCTCCGGCAGGACCGAGTGAGTCAGGATTTCATCGACATTGCGGGCACCGCTGTCGACTTCGGTGCAGCGCGCGGTGATGTGGCTCACCACCGCCGGCTCCCAGCTGAAGCGCGCATGGTGGTTCGCTTCGAAGCGCTCGGCGAGGCGGGCCAGCTTCAATTCGACGATGCGCCGGATCTGCGCGTCGCCCAGCGGATAGTAGGGCACCAGCACCAGACGGCCCAGGAAGGCGGGGCTGAACCGGCGCAACAGCTCCGGGCGCAGGCGTTCGATCAGGTGCTCCGGGGCGGGGTGACGACCGCCCTCACAGGCATCGGTGATGACGTCCTGGGCGGCGTTCGAGGTCAGCAGGATCAGCGTGTTGCTGAAGTCCACCGTGGTGCCTTCGCCGTCCTCCAGCGTTCCCTTGTCGAAAACCTGAAAGAACATTTCGAGCACGTCCGGGTGGGCTTTCTCGACCTCGTCGAGGAGCACCACGCTGTAGGGCCGGCGTCGGACCGCCTCGGTCAGCACGCCTCCGCGCCCGTAGCCCACATAGCCCGGCGGGGCGCCCTTGAGGCTGGAGACCGAGTGCGCCTCCTGGAACTCGCTCATGTTCACGGTGACCATGTTGCGCTCGCCCCCGTAGAGCAGATCCGCCAGCGCCACCGCGGTTTCGGTCTTGCCGACGCCGCTGGGGCCCACGAGCATGAACACGCCGACCGGTTTGCCCGGATCATCGAGGTCGGCCCGGAAGGTGCGTACCCGACGGCTGATGGTGTCCAGCGCGGTGTCCTGACCGACAACCCGTTCGCAGAGCTTCTTCTTCAGTTGCAGCACCGTATGCAACTCGTCCACGAGCATGCGACCGACCGGAATGCCGGTCCACCCGGAGATCACCTCGGCGATTGCGGCCTTGTCCACATAGATCGGCACCAGCAGTTCGTCGGACTGCAGGCATTCCAGGCCCTTGGTCAGCCGCTGCAACTGGGCTGCATCATCGTTCTGCCCTTCGTTTAGCGGAGCGCCGAGGCCCGCGTGGATGCGCCGGCGCAGCGCGATGATCTCTCCGACCGTATGGCGTACCTGTTCCAGATTTTCCGAAAGCTGGCGCTGGCGTTGCCGCAGGCACGCGATCTCGCTGCGCAGGCTTGCGCAGGCCGTGGCGCGGTCAACACCGGTGGCTTGCTCCCGCTCGCGGATCCGCAGTTCGGATTCCAGGCTGGCAATGTTGCGCTCCAGCTCTTCGAGCACCGGTGGCAGGCCGCTCTGACCCACGGCCACTCTCGCGCAGGCGGTGTCGAGAACGCTGATGGCCTTGTCCGGCAACTGGCGGCCGGTGATGTAGCGGTGGGACAGGCGGACGGCTTCGCAGACCGCTTCGTCGAGAATCTCCACGCCATGGTGGCGCTCGAGCATGCTCACCATGCCGCGCAGCATTTCGATGGCCTGCTCGGGCAGGGGCTCCTCGACCTTGACCACCTGGAAGCGACGGGTGAGGGCCGGGTCACGCTCGACGTAGCGCTTGTACTCGGCCCAGGTGGTGGCGGCGATGGTGCGCAGTTCGCCGCGGGCAAGCGCCGGCTTGAGCAGGTTGGCGGCATCGCCCTGGCCCTCGGCGCCCCCGGCACCGATCAGCTGGTGGGCCTCATCGATGAACAGGATGACCGGTACCGGCGAGGCCTTGACCTCGGCGATCACCGACTTCAGGCGGTTCTCGAATTCACCTTTCACACCCGCACCCGCCTGCAACAGCGCCAGGTCGAGTGCGCGTACCTGGACGTCCCGCAGCGCCGGCGGCACTTCGCCGGCGACCACGCGCTGGGCGAAACCTTCGACCACCGCGGTCTTGCCGACGCCCGCCTCGCCGGTCAGGATGGGGTTGTTCTGCCGCCGCCGCAGCAGGATGTCGATGATCTGGCGGACTTCCCCGTCCCGGCCTTGCACTGGATCGAGCTTTCCGGCCCGGGCCTGGGCGGTGAGATCGAGCGTGAATTGATCGAGGGAAGGGGTACGGCTCGCTGGACCGACGCGGGGCATTTCCGGGGCGAGCGGGGTGGCCTCGGGCGCTCGGGCACCCGGCACGCCGCCGGCATCTTCGGTGGAACTCGCCAGCAGCTTGGGTAAGCTATCGCGCAATTGGGCGCGGGGAATCTGCAGCAGGGATGGTGCGCTGTCCATCAGCTGGCCGCGCAGGCTGTCCACTTCGAGCAGGGCGAGGAGCAGGGTGCCGGAACGGATCTGCTGCTCGGCGAGCAGCATCGAACTCATCAGCCAGGCTTCCTGGAACCAGCCCCCGAAATGCGGCGACAGTGCGGGCGTGCGCCCGTTGCCGCGCTTGAACTGTTCCAGGTTGCGTTGCAACTGAGCCTGAAGGGTTTCCGGCTTGATCTCGAAGGCCGGCAGGATCTGCGCCAGATCGGGCGCCAGCGGGTCGAGCAGGCTGGCGAGCAGATGCTCGATGTCTACATGGAAATGGGTATGGCGCACGCACAGCTCTGCGGCCTGCGTCATCGCACGCTTGCATTCCGGGTTCAGGCGACCCAGCAGGGTCCGGATATCGATATCCATCGGGTTCTCCGTCAGGCGGACAGGGCCGCGCGCCGAAGTCGGACCGGGGCGCGCGAGGCCGGACTGCGACCCGGTTTGAGCCAGCTGCTCCAGCCCAGGCGGGCGCGTCCAAGCCGGGGCAACTGGCGGCTGTCTTCAGGTGTTGGGCACAGCACGATGTGAAGGCACAAATCGCTTTGCGCGTGGCGCTGGGTCAGCCAGATGAGCAGGGCCAGCCTGCGCCCGCCCGGCAACCAGTCTTCCCATTGGGCGGAGGGGATCGGGCCGATCGTGAGCCGGATGCCCGCGCTGCTGTCCCAGGCGCGCCGGCCGAGCACCGCATTGACACCGAGCACGGCGCGCTGGCCCAGCCCGCGTGTTTCGTGGGCTTCGAGTGGGGACCAGTTCCCCACGCACTGCTCTCCCTCGACGCGCACCGCCAGCCGATCCGTCAGCAGCGCCTGGAGCTGGACCATCGAGCGGGGCGCCGGGCCGAGGAGGGCGGCGTGACGCAGCCAGTTCCGTTCGCCGTGGGGCCCCCGGGCGGTGTCCGCGAGGCCGAGGTAGCTCAGGGCGTCCAGGGCGCGCGCCAGCGGGCTGTGCTGCGGCCCTCGCCACTGCAGCCCGGGCCGGTGCAGTTTGCGGCTGCGGTAGAGGAAGCTCAGCCAGCGGTGGTGAAAGATGTCGAGAAAATCGGATGCCGGGCGCCCGCGCCGCCCGCGTCGGCTCAGCAGCTGTTCTGTGTCGCTTTCCGGAAGCGGTCCGTTCGCACCTGCCAGCGCGAACACGGGCGTGACCAGGCGCCAGCGCGCCGGCAGGTCGGTGGTGTGCTCGACCTCAATCACATCTGCCGGCGGGAAGCTCAGGCTGATATGGCCGGCGAGGCGAACAGCCTCGCCGCGTCCGCTGCCCTTGCCAAGGTCTTCGGCTTCCGGGGCGCTGCGTTCGAGCAGGCTGATGGCCTGGAACAGGTCCAGGCCCTGGGGTGGGTTCCAGGCCCTGTCGCTCATAGCAGGGTCTGCCGTCCCGTCATCGGGGGCCACTGTTTCCAGACCTCGCCCCGGCGCAGCACGCTCAGACGCACGAAGGTGTTGACGGTCGTGTACAGGGCAAAGAAACGGGCGAGGACGGCCGATAGCAGGAGCGGTGAGCCGCCGGCAAAGGCGGCCTCGTCGAACTCGACGCTGACATCCGTGCCCCGGCAATAGCCCCGCCAGGCGTCCCGTCCGATGTGGGCCGTGCCCGGACGGGCATGCAGGGTGCGCAGCCCGCGGATCTGGGTCAGGTCGCGGCTTCCCTGGGCGCTGAACAGCATCAGCATGGCGCGCAGGGCGGCGGCGTCATGGCTGCCGTCCACCAGGGAGCCGTGGTTCAGACGCAGCAAGGTCACCAGCTGCCACATCGCCTGGGCCGCCAGCGGGGCCGGACGCTGGGTGGAGGGCTGGTACAGGCAACGCACCTGCAGTGAGCCGGGCAGGTTCTCGGGCCGTAGCAGGCTACCCGGTGGCATCTGCTCGGCAAGGGTGCGATTGGTGCACAGCAGGTTCGCGTGGACGATCGGTTGGCGTGGGGGCTTGCCGTGACGCCCCGGGTCGACGAAGGCCAGCCAGATATCGGAGCCCTGCATCTCCGGGCGCAGGCTGGGCTCCCTGCGGGCACTCCAGAAGATGCCATTGTCGCCGGCATCCGGGTCGAGCGCACCGAAGGAGGGCACTTGTTCGCTGCGTTCGTTTTCGGCATCCCAGGCATGGACGGCCAGAATGGAATGGATTTCGGTGCTGCCTTCCCGCTGCCGGTCAGCGAGCAACAGATATTCGTGCTGGCGCTGGTCGATGCGCAGCGGTTCGCTGGTCCGGCTGAACAGATTGATGATGGGGACGCAGCCGGTACGCAAGGCCTGGCTGTCCACTTGCTGGGGTTTGGGGGCGTCAGCCGCCAGATCGAGGCGCAGTTCCACCTCTCGCCCCCTGCCCAGGCGGTTCCTGAGGCCCGAGCATTCGAAGAACAGGAACTTGCGCGGGAACGCAAAATATTCCTGCAGCAGCGTGTAGGCGGGGGCCGCGTTGGGCGCCTCGGGAAGGACCTGCTCGCCGTCGGCAAAACCCAGCTCGCGCCAGTGACGGATCGCGAGGCGGTGGTGCTGGCCGTCGGCGGTCAGGACCGAAAGCCCCGTCACGGCGCTGACCAGCAGCTCGTAGAGCGGCATGGTCTGGGTCCATTCGCCGTGAAGGTGTAGCCGCAGGGCATCCAGTTCCAGCTCGGCCAGATCGCTGCCTTCGTCGCAGCGCAGCCGGATCGAGAGCTGGTTGCCGTCCACCAGGCGCGTTTCCACAACCTGCAGGGGCCACAGCAGGCTGTCCCAGGCGGTGCGCATGCGGCAGGGCAAGCCCTTGCTGTCGTGGGCGAGCAGCGTGGTGTGTCGGGGAACCCAAAAGCCGGCGGTCACCTTGCCCTGGCTGGGGTCGAGGCGGAATTCCGCCACCGACATCGATGGCACCGGTTGGGCCAGCGAGGGACAGACATGTTCAAGCAGGCTGGTCGCGAACTGGGGGAATTCACGCTCCAGATCGCGGTGCACTCTGGCGGCCAGGAAGGCCTGGGCCTGGATCAGGCGTTCGGTGTGCGGATCGGGGGATTCGGCATCGCCGAGCGCGAGGCGCTGGGCGATCTGGGGGTATTTGCGGGCGAATTCGCCCCCCTGGTCACGCAGGTAGACCAGCTCGCGCTGATAAAAGGCCAGGAGGTCGTCACTGACGCGCATTGGGCAATCGCTTAGTTGATTGAGCTGGAACCGATGGCCCAGTCAAAACTGACCCGTCTCAACGCCCTCCCCAGGCGGACCGCCGCGATGATTTCAGCCTTGAGCCGTGCGGGGTCGCCGGGGCAGTCGAGGACGCGAACCTGAATATGGGAAAGACGCGGCTCAAAGAAAGTAATGGCACGACATACGAGCTTCTGCAGGCGTTCGCGATCGTCCTGTGACTGGGGCGCCAGAGACGTGATGTCGGGCATGCCGAAGTCCAGCACGGAGAGTTCGCTGTTGAGGAAGGCGGCCATGTCCAGACGCGAACGGGTATTGAGCAGCCTGGAGAGTTCCCGGGCGAGGGAGGCCTGGAGGCCGCGGGCATCCAGAACCCCCTCTCCTTCCTCTTCTCCGCACAGACGATCGAACAGCGGGCGAGGGGAATATAGCCCGGAATCGGACATGGATCAGACCGGGCGCTGGCTTTAGCCTGCCCAAGCCTTGTTGGTTTCCAGATCCCAACCGAAGCCAGCATTGCCCTGCTTGGTGGAGTCGGATTTCTGCTGGGTGAAGGTCTGCCTGATCTTGGTGTAATTGAGAGAGAACGAGTCCATCGGGATCCCGCCACCGCCGGAGGTGCTGATGTTCGACACCATCGCACTGTCCAGCTCGTATTCGAGAACGGACATGAACACCCCGTTCTCATTACGGCCGATGTGGATCTTGGCCATGCCCAGCTTCTTGCCCTGCGAGCAGGCGTCGTAAAGCGTCGGCGTGGACATGTCGCTCATCTTGCTGAAAGTCATTTCGCTGAACACCGGACGACCCGCGGTACGCTCGGTATTGGCGATGTCCATCTGCATCGGCAGGGAGACACTGTGGTTGAAGGAGAGAACGATGATTTGTCCGGCGTATTTGTCGATCTGGCAGTTACCCTTGACCCCCGGGATTTCGAGGATGATGACGTCCATGATTTGTTTTCCGTTCGTTTACATGAATGAGCTGGCCGGCACCCGCCGGCCAGTGGGGCATGGCTTGCAGGATCAGGCTGCAGGAGCAGGCAGCGAGGCAACGAGGCGGACCGAGGCCGTCAGTTCTTCGAGCTGGAAGTGGGGTTTGAGGAACACTGTTGCCTGATAGACGCCGGGCTTGCCGGCCACCTCGGTCACGTCGACCCGGGCTTCGCCCAGAGGGTAGCGGGCCTTCATGGCCTGGGGAGCGCCTTCATTGAGTAGCACGTAATCGGCGATCCAGTTGTTGAGGTAGGCTTCGACTTCACCCCGGGTCTGGAAGCTGCCGACCTTGTCGCGCATGATCACCTTCAGATAGTGGGCGAAGCGCGAGGCGGCAAGGATGTAGGGCAGGCGCGACGAAAGCGCAGCGTTGGCGTTGGCGCTGTCCTTGTTGTAGAGCGCAGGCTTGTTGACCGTCTGCCCGCCGAAGAAGGCGGCGTAGTTGGTGCCCTTGGCGTTGATGACAGCGATGAAGCCCAGGTCGTTCAGCTCCTTCTCGCGGCGGTCGGTAATGGTGACTTCGGTCGGGCACTTCAGCGCCACGTCACCTTCGGCGGTCTTGAAGGCGTGGGCGGTCATGCCCTCGACCTTGCCGCCGCCTTCGACACCCCGAATGGCGGTGGACCAGCCGTATTTGGCAAACGCGTCGGTGATGCGAAGCCCGAGCAGGTAGGCGGAATTGGCCCACAGGTATTTGGAATGGTCAGTGCCATCCACATCCTCTTCGAAGGCAAAGCTTTCCACCGGGACGGTCTTGGCGCCATAGGGCAGGCGGGCTGCGTAGCGCGGCAGCGTGAGCGCCACGTAGCGCGAATCCTCGGTTTCACGGAAGCTGCGCCAGCTGGCCAGTTCAGCGCTTTCGAAGATCTTGGAAAGATCGCGCGGGACACCCAACTCGGTGAAGGAGCCCATGTCGAACATCGACGGCGAGACCGAGGCGATGAAGGGCGCGTGAGCGGCAGCGGCGACCTTGGCGACCCGCTCCAGCAGTGCCAGGTCCTGAGGATGGCGGCCGAAGGTGTAGTCGCCGATCAGCAAGGAATAGGGCGAGCCGCCAAAGGTGCCGTATTCCGCCTCATAGACATGCTTGAACAGCACGCTCATGTCGTGGTCGACAGCGGTTTCCAGATCCTTGAGCAGTTCCTTCTTGCTCACGTTGAGCAGACGCAGCTTGAGGCGGGTGCTGGTTTCGGTGCCGAAAACCATGTCATGCAGGCCGTGCCAGGAGGCCTCCAGGGCCTGGAAGGCTGGGTCGTGCAGGATCGCGTTGAGCTGGTCGGAAAGGATCTTGTCGATTTCCGCGACGCGGTCGTTGATGGCGTTCACCAAGCCCTTGTCCGGGCTGGTCTTCATGCCTTCATCGAGGATCTGCGTGGCCAGTTGGCCGAGCAGCTTGCGGGCGTAGCTGCCCTGGGACGGATCGACGGCCATCCGGCCTTCCTGAACGATGCGGTCGAGCAGGCTCAGATCGCCGGTGGTCGTGGTCGTTGCGCCTGCCGAGAGGTCGCCGCTGGTTTCGAGTTCGTTTGACATGGACAAGTCACCTGTAGGTCATGGTCAGGGAAGGCAACTCACTCGCCAGCCGGCGCGTTGGAGTTCGCCTGGCTCTTGAGCGACTGCAGCTCTTCGCTGTTGCTGACGATGGATTCGAGCAGGGCGTCGAGTTCATCGTTGCCGTCCAGCTTGGCCAGCAGGTCGCGCAGTTGCTGGCGAGCTTCGAGCAGCCGCGCCAGGCGCGGCACCTGCTTGACGATGGCTTCAGGGTGGAAATGCTCGTAGTCGGTGAAATTGAGCTCGATCTTCAGGTTGCCTTCCCCCTTCAGGGTGTCGGGGACGGAGAGGTCGAGGCGGGGGGCCAGGTTGGCCATAATTTCGTTGAAGTTGTCGCGATCAATCTCGACGAAGCGGCGCTCCTTCAGCTTGGGGAGCGGATTGAGCGGTTGTCCGCTCAGGTCGGCCATGATGCCGACGATCAGCGGAAGTTCCTTCTTCTCAACGGCGTCACCAATTTCGACGTCATAAGTGATTTGTACGCGGGGAGGACGATTGCGTCCGACCCATTTCTGCAAACTGTCTGCCATTTTGACCCCTCACACAGAAATTGATTAGCAAGCACTAAACGGAACTGCGTATGAGCCTCTTGCAAAAAAGGCTGCTCGCGCATGGTAGGTGCCGCCTTGGCGCGGACGCATGTTGTGGTGTGCAACGTCGAAACCTTACCGCCCAAAGGTACTATTCGCCACATCAATGAGGCTATTTGCCGCGTTGATGATGCTATCGGAGCCGACCTGATCACGCAATCGCGCTGTCGCGCTGTCCGCACCGTCCGTCCGACCGCGCCCAGGCAGGACGGTCTGAACGAATTTTCGGGATCTTGCCTGCGCCGATCTTTGGGCGGCTGCGTAACTCCTTTGCTGAAAGGAAAAACCTTTACCGGCCGTGCACTTTCGGAACAGAATCGCTCGACCTGCACCGGCACTCATTGCTGCTGCGCCTGCAGGGCCGAACGCTGCGCAACCGGGCAAGGCAGCCGGGGCGGTCAGACTGAATCCGGGCAGTGCCAGGTATTTCACTGTCGGGCAGACAGAACTGCCCGCCGGTCGCATCACCGAAAGCAAGAACTAAATTCGCCAAAAAAATCGCCCCGCCACGACTTTCCAGGCACGAGCGTCATGCCCCTGCGTTCTCATTCGATCGAAGACTACCGGCGCTACCTGCGCGACCACCTGCCTGAATACAGCCTGCGCGACGCAGTGCTGCCCGAGCCGGGTCGCGGGCGGGCCAGCTGCATCTACCTGGTGCTGGGCGATCAATCGGTCGCCAAGTATGGCGTGTTGCCCGCGCCGCCCCATCCGGTCCAGCCCGCGCTCCTCGAGATCACCGGGGGCCCCGAAGGCAAGAAGCGCATGACGGACTTGCAGCACTTCGTCAACAAGCGCAACAAGATCGTCAAATTCCTCAGCGAGAACGCGGAGGCCCGCGCAGCCGGCTACGTGCTCAGGGAATACAGGCGCTGGGACGACTTCAGCGTCGGGCTGGCCGACCGCGACGATGCCACGGTGAAATACCAACACCTCGCCGCGCTGAAAAAGGCAGTGGAAAAGCTCAAGGATCCGACGCAGCGCGATTGGTTTCGGCTGCGCCGCTTCTTCCACATGACCACGCTCGATCAGAAGCGGCAAATGGTCATCAACCTGCTGGCCGTCCCCCCCGCGATTTATGAACTCGACACCACCAAGCCGTTCGATAAGAACCGGTTCGTCATCAAGTTCCGCGATCCCGCCCGTGCGCCGAATTACCGGCTCACCCTGACCAGCTACAGCGAACTGTGCGAGCAGGTTACCGGCTACCAAAACAACATCTTGGGCTATGTGACCCAGCAGATGAACGCGATCGCCTCGAAGCTGCACGAAAAGTACATCCTGCCCCAGGAAGTCGCGCAGCAGGTGACCCGCATGCGGGCCGAAGCGCCCGAGAGCATGCGCCTCTACATTCAGGTCGACTCGCTGCAGAAGAAGTTCGTTACTGCACACCAGGCAATCATCGACAAGAAGCGGTCGCTGCTGCACACGGTCTTCAAGTCCGCCAAGCAAGCGCTGGTCGGCAAGCATGTGCGCACCCACCCCCTTCGCACGCTTCGGATCGTCACCGGCCACCTGCTGGCGGGGGTTTCGGCGATCGTCGCGAAGGTCGAGAGCATCAAGGTTCCGCCGCCGGAGAAAACCACGGCGCAGAAAATGCTGGAGGAAGTCGATGCACTGGTTCAAAGCGGCACCGAGACCGTGGCGACCGTAGTCGCGGAAGAGGCTGCCGCGAAGATCTTCCCTGCTTCGCCCACGCCGCAATGGCTCACCGACCTCGGCTGGGGCACCACCCCGATCGAGGAGGACAAGGCCGCCTGGGAATCCATCGGCGAGCACTTGAACTCGTTGGAAAAATGGGAAGGCCGCATGAAGTCGGCGCTGCACGTAATCGGCAACGGCGATCCCGCCTCGCGTCCGGTCACCTGCGATCAGGTCGACGAAGTGATCCAGGCGCATGCCAAGATCCTGTATCACCTGGGCACGGTGAAGGACGAATTCAAGACCCAGGTGGACTTCTTCAGCGAGATGGTCAGCAACCTCGAACTCGCCAAGAATCGACTTGCCGCGAGCGAGGACGGCGTCAAGCTGGCGGTTGCCGCGTACGAGGCGAAGACCAACGAAGCCTACAGGCTGATCGAGAACATGGAACTTGAGTACTACCGGGTGGTTGACCAGATGGCCCAGCGGGCTGTCGTTCTGGACCAGCAGTTGCTCGCGGGCACCGTGATGCCCGCCGACGTCGACAGGGTCGTCGACTTCGTCCAAGACGCCGAGGAGGCCTGAACATGCCCTACCGCGCCAGAATCGACTGGGACAAAGCCGGCCGGCACACCCAGGAGGTGTTCATGGAGCACCTTGTCAGTCACATGGACAAGGTCGAGCGCCACGACAAGCGCCTCGCCAAGAAGATCAAGGAAGCCTTCGTCGGCAAGAACACATGGTCGCACCACAAGGTGCGGTTGGGGCGGCAGGTCGCCGAAACCATCTGGGGGGTCGTCAGGCATGCGGTACCGGGTGGCGACGTCGCTGATAAGGCGGTACAGGCGATCCGGATGGCTGGGCAGTTCTACCTCAATCGCGAGATCGCCGCCGGCCGCAAGGTCTCGACGGTCGCTCGTGACCTGCTCGACGTCAACAACACGACGATCCACACCAAGATGGAGGCGCTCTTCGAGCATCTGGAGAGCATTGTGCTGTGGCAGCGCGAATTCGAGAAGACCTCCGCGAAAGGGATCAACAGCCCCAAGGAGCAGTACTACCTGATCCAGTGCTACACCAAGTTGCTGACTCATTATCGGGACGCCCATGCGGTGAGCGTCGAACTCAAGGCGATCTTCGCCGACGAGCACCGCAAGCTCGAGGCCTTCCTCGAGACCTGGGCGCTCGAGAATCGCGCGCGTAGCCCGATCTTCAGGCTCGAGAATCAGCTGCTGACCAGCGTGCTGTTCGATGCCGAGGTGCATAACCATTACTGCATCCCCGAAACCTGCTACCTCAGCAGCAACCCGGTCAATGCCGTCGACTTCTACACGCAATATCTGGTGCTCGATCCGGTCGACCCAGGCACGTTCCAGCGACTCTCGCAGACCTGGCTGACGGAGGACGCATTAACCCCGCTGCTCAAGGACTTCGCGTGGTTCGATGGGCTCGGCAGGCGGCCGGCTGCTGCAGAATATGCGCCCAGGCTGACGCGTGCGCGCCCCGACCAGCCCGTGATCGGCCTGGACGCCTGGCGCGGTCTGCTTGCCTTCAAGGGCAAGGCGATCCTCAGCGGCTCGTATCTCACCAAACAGAACTTCATGTTGCTCTCGGCCGACAAGGACTGGTACGGTCGGCAGCAGAGCCGGCTGCCCGAATCGGAGATGCTCCGGCGCACCCTTGCGCTGTCCACCGGCGACGGCCTGATGGATGCCAGAGGCTGGAAGGATTACTCGTCGATCTGGGGTTTTCGCGGCAACGAGACTCAAGGCGTCGATAACGCCTATGCTCAGTACGTCGAACTCGCCAGAACGCAGCTGCCGCGCGCCACGATGGTCTCGGACGGGCAGTTGATCGACGCAGGGCTGCGCGCGCAGCTCTCAACGCTCGTCGATGAGCGCTTGCGACGGCTCGGCCAGCTCTCGAGCCAGACCTTGCAGTTCATCAACGCGAAGGCGGCCAACGCAAGCAGCCAGCGGCGGCCGTTCATTCAGATCCTCGACACCCTTGTTCGACGTGAAGAGCTGCAGCTGGGTCTGGTGTCAGCCTCGCTCGGCGGCTCGGGCGGAGGCGCCACCTCGACTATCGACGCGGCTCTCGCGGACTACGCGTCGCTGCACGCCGAACAGGTCGCCGACGTCCGCGCACTCGACGCGCGCACAGCTGGCACGAATCTGGACGTTCGGCTGGGCATCGACGAACTGCTGAAGGCGCGCTCGGCGAAGCTCAAGGCACTCGAGAGTGCGGTGGCCAGTTACCTCACGTCGAACCTCGCCAGCCCGCAGGCAAGCCGAGTGCCCTACGTGCTGATGCTGGACGCGCTGCTCACGAAGGAACGGGAAACCATCGACGCGCTGAAGGAGGCCTTTGGCCCAGCCCCGGCCGCCGGTGCGGGTACGCCTTGATCCGGCGCTGTTTCACCGGCCCGACCGCTGGCGATCCATTCTCTGGAACGGGCGTATGAAGTATTTGTTGGTCAATCTACGCGAGAAGCTTCCCAGCGCATGAGCTGAGTCCGTCAGGACGGCGCAGTTCTGGTTTTTTCCAGCCGATCCTCCGCGCTGGAGAGAACATCCGGCCGTTTCTTCCTGGCGGGCGGCATTTCCGGTGGCTCGGCTTGGGCTGACAGCGCTGCCTCCTCGGGCGGCGTTTTTCCGAGGAGCTCGTCTGGATCCCCGGTCTTTGACGGAATGGCTTCCTCACCCGGCCAGGTCGTCTGGCGCGTCTTTTCGACCTCGGGTGTGTCCGGCGCTGGAGGCCGTCCCGCCTCATGGGGCTGAAGCGGGGGCTGAGGGACAGCCGCTTCAGGGGGCTGAGGCGCCACCGCTTCAGAGGCCTCTGGCCTTGCCTCCTCGGGGGGCCAGGGCGCTGCCGGTTTGGGCGCCGCAGGCTCGGGTCCTTTGGCCTTGGCAGCAAGAGTATCGAGGTCGGACTGCGGGGAGGCCTCTGCAGGAGCCGGCTGCGGGGGGACCAGGTCGGAGTCGATCGGCTGGCCCGCTGCCTTTTGAAGCTTGGGCGGTACTTCCCCAAGCGCTTCGTTGATGGCGGATTCCGCCTGCGGATCGGCCGCAGAAAGCGCGCTGGCTTCGGCTTCGTAGCGCTCGAGCTGGGATGAGACGCCTTCCTCCGGCTCTCGGGATGCCTTGTCTGCCCGCTCGTCGGGCGGCGCTGCTTTCGCCGTTGCCCCGGCGCCGGCAGCGTCCGGCGGCGCAGCCTGCTCTTCCATGCGGGCGCTCGCGGACTGACCCTGTACGCTCGGCTGCGCCACCGTTTCCCCCGCTCCGACCGTGGCAGAGCTTTCGGGCGAGGCGGCCTGTTCTTCCGAGGTGGCGCCCTGGGGCGTGCCCTCGGTGGCGCTCTCGCGCGCGGGCGTTTCCGCCGCTGCGGTCGTGGCGGAGGTCTCGGGCGAGGCCGCCTCTTCTGCCGTGGAGGCGCCCTCGGACTTGCCCTCCGTGGCGCGCTGACTGCCGGCGGTTTCAGCCTTGTCGGAGGCTGGCTCCGCGGCTTCGCCGCGTTCCGTACTCGCTGTGTCGCCTGCCTTCGCAGCCGATCCGCTCTGCCCACCCTGGCTGCCGGAGGTGGCCGGCTGGCCCGCGGTCGCGCCCGCAGCGCCGGCGCCGCCCGCTTCCGTCCCGCTCGCCGCAGCGCCGGGGGCAGGCGATTCGCCGATGCCGGCGGCGGCGATCACGGCCTCGCCCCCCTGCTTTGCGACTTCCGCGGCGACGATCGCCTCCGCCTGGCGCAGGTCGGCCCGCGCGGCTTCGGTCTGGGCGCGCACGTTGTCCACGTCGGCCTTGGCGGCGTCGATGCCCGCCTGGGCCTGGTCGCGCAACTGGGTGACTTCGGTCTCGCAGCTGTCGCAGGCGCTGGAGAGTTCGCCCTCTGCCGCGCGGCTCACATCACCCACCGCGTCGGCCTGGGCCGCGAGCTCGGCGGTCGAGGCCTGCAGTTCCTCCCCGGTCTCGCTGGCACCCTCCTCCGCACGCTGAAACGCCGCGCGACTCTCCTCGGGCAGTTCCCGCCAGGGGGCGTCCGCGCCGGCGAGCTGTTCCTGCTGGGCCGCGACCTCGCGTTCGGCGGTCTCGGCGGCAGCGTTGGCGTCGCCGCGCGCCGCGGCGAGCTCGCGCTCGGCCTGATCCTGCAGCGACTTCCCATCGGGAAGCTCGACGGCGTAGGCTTCGGCCTTTTGCTGGTTGTCGGCTTGCGCGGTCTTCAGCTGGCCCGCCGAGTCGGTGGCCTGCTGATTAGAGGCCTCGGCGGCGGTGCATTGGGCCTCGACGGGCGCGGGGGCCAGCGCCGACTGCAGCAGGCTGGTGCAGGAGGCCAGCACGCTGCTGGCCATCGGCACGCTCGAGAGCAGCTGCTGCGCGGCTTCGGATTGGGCGCCGAGCTGCCCGATCACCTGCTGGATCTGGCCCGCCGCCGCGTCCTGGGCCGCGAGGCCGCGGGAGAGCAGCTCATCCACCGTGTCGTCGCCCTGCTGGAGCAGGCCGAGGGCTTTCTCGCCGGCCTGTTCCAGCGTCTGGATCCCCTCCTGCAGCGCGCCGTCGAGCTGGGTCTGCAGGTTTTCGAGGGTCTCGCGCAAGCGCAGCCGGGGTTGCTCGATGGCCTCCTGCAGGGGCGCCAGGGTGTCGCGCAGCCTGGCCATCCCGTCCTGTAGCGCCTGCGCGGGGGGCTCGAGGCTCGCGCGCAGCTCATCGAGCAGGCCATGGGTGCGGGTGCTGCCCTCGTCGAGGCGGGCCTGCAGCGGGTCGATCAGTTTGGCGGGCAGGGCGCGGACTTCGCTCGCGGCGCGATCGACGGCGGCCCGGGGCTGGATCGCGGCAAGGCCGTCGTCCACCGTGCTGCGCACGGTGGTGAAGACGCTGTCGAGCTTGACGCCGATCGCCTCGGCCTGCTCGTGCAGCGTCGCCGAAATCTCGTCGAGCTTCAGCGCCGCCTGCTCCAGCAGTTGCTGCTGCTTGACCAGCAGGGCCACCAGCTGTTCGATTTGCGCCCGGACTTCGGTGACGGCCTGCTCGAGCAGCTCCCGCAGCTTGCCCACGGCGACCAGGGCCTCGTCGAGCAGCGCACGGGCGGCCTTGCCGGCGGCCTTGACGGTGCTGCGGGCGGTCGCGATCGTCGCCCGGATGCCAGGCAGCGTTCCCTTGACGCCGACGAACAACAGCCGGGCGGCGATCAGGGGGGGCGCCTGCATCATGTAGCGGGTGCACACCGCAATCGCGTTGTCGCAGCGCTCCTCGGCCTGATCGAGTTCGACCGAGGCCTGGCCCAAGGTCTGGTCCGCCTGGATCACGAAGGCGTCGATGCGCTCCTGGATTTCGGTGATCAGCGCCTGGGCTGCATCGATCTGTTCATTGACCGGCTGGAGCAGATCGGGGAGGGCGCGCAGGCGTGGGATCAGCGCATCGATCTCGGCGCTCAGTTCCCGGAGCGCATCGCGAAAGCCCTCCAATGCGGTATCGACGCCGTCCACCGCGTTGCCGATGGCGGTCTTGACGGTCTCGATCATCCGTCCGATCCGCTCCACCTGGGCGTTCAGGGCCTCGATCACCGCGTCCACCTCGGCGCCGATCGCATCGATCTCGGCGGCGACAGCCTCGATGGCGGCGCGCGCCTGTTCCAGTGGCTTAGCGATCGATGCGGACAACTCGTCGATGCGCTGGTGAAAGCCGTCGAGCTGGGTCTTCAGCGTCTCCAGTTCGGCACCGAGCGCATCGGCCAGCGCGCCCACACGATCCATCAGGCGCTGCAGCCCTTGCTGGACGCTGTCGGTGATCTCGTCGCAGCTGGCGAGGGGGATCGCCGTCAGCTGCTGGAATTGGCTGCCGACCTGCTCCATGCCGGCGATGAGCTGGGCCTGGGTGCCGGTGATGGCGGCGCGGACCTGGTCGATTTCCCCATGGGCGAGTGCGCCGGCGGCGGGCAGCAGATCGGCAGGACTCGTTGCCAGGCTCTGCAGGTGCTCGCTGATGCCGCCGGCTTCGGTCAGCATCCGCTGGCCGCCTTCGATGATCCCCTGCACCTGGGTTTGCAGGCCTGCTACGCCGGCGGGGGCGAGCTCAGCCAGACGGGGTGGCAGGGCCCGCACCGAGGCGATGACGCGCTCCGCATCCTGACTGGTTTCGGCGAAGTCGGTGAGGAGCGGCGTCAGGCGCTCGCCGAGCTGTGCGCCCGACGCGACGATCTGCTGCAGATCCCCCTGCAGCGACTTCAGCGTGTCGCCGAGCCCCTGCAGGGCCTCGGACGGATCGAGCAGGGGCGGCAGCTTGGCCAGGCGGGGCGGGATGTCCGCCAGCCTCTGGCCGACCTCGGCAATGGCGGCCCGGCCTTCGTTCAGGCCGCTGTCGAGTTCGGCGCCGAGGCTTGCAACGGCCTCCTGCACCGCCTGGGCCACCTGGCTGGCGCCAGTCGTGAGGGTGTCCTGGAGCTGGGTGACGATCTTCATCGGCGCCGCTCAGAGATCGTCCAGTGTGGCGCGTAGCTCCGCACTGGCCTGGGTCATGCTCTCCTTGACCTCGGGCACCTTGGAGGGGGTCGGGGCCAGGGACACCGCGACCCCGTCGATGCTCTCGAGACTGAGGCTGATTTGCTCCAGGGACTGATTGACCTCCGGGATCACCTCAGCCCCCTCGATCTGCACGCTCTCGAGGGCGGGCAGCAGCGGGGGCAGTTCCGGAGCGGTGGGCACATCGGTGAGCGCAGGCAGTGCGTCGATGGCGCTGGCCGAGCTGTCGGGTGGCAGGCTCAGGCGTGCCAGCGGGGTGCGTTGCAGCGCACTTTCGAAGACAAGAATTTTTTGTTGGACGAGCAAGGCCGCCAGTGTCCGCAGGAGGTGGTCGGGCCCGGCGGAGCGCGAGCCGGCCGGCAGGCTCTGGGTGCGCTGCACCACCCAGAGCAGATCGTTGAGCGCCCCCCGGTCGTGACGCCAGAAGCCGAGATAGGCCAGCGCCTCGTCGGTGCTCGAAAAGCGCCGTCTCATCCAGCCGATCTGCGTGTCCACGGACCCAGGCTCACCCTCCATCAGGGCGACGTGGCAGCTGTGGCGCATCAGGCTGATCAGGGGGTAGCGCATGGGTGTCGGGGGGCTGCGTTCAGGCTTTCCAGTGGCCCGACTTGCCGCCGAGCTTTTCCATCAGCCGGATACCCTCCATGCGCATGCCGCGATCCACGGCTTTGCACATGTCATAGATGGTGAGGAGCCCCACGCTCACCGCGGTCAGCGCCTCCATCTCGACCCCGGTGCGGCCGA
>QXGG01021652.1_pt1 | contig 44020 bp, 32 predicted proteins | sample 1982491 | NCBI WGS metagenome assembly QXGG01 (sample SAMN09924614, study PRJNA488089) | Wastewater metagenome, whole genome shotgun sequencing project. | isolation source: South African research farm wastewater | place: South Africa: Irene, Agricultural Research Council, Animal Production...
TCTGACGCTCGTGGCCGCACCCTCGGCGTCCTGGCTGCTGCTCACGGACGCGTCCTCGGCCGATCTGGCCGAGCAGGTGCGCGCGCAACTCGAGGCTGCCGATCAGCAGGTTGTGCTGCGTAAGCACTTGCAGGGCGACGAGCTGTCCGCGTTCGGCCACATCGTCCGCATGCGCGGTTGGGCAGCCGGCGCTGACGACGCTGCCACGCTGCTGGGCGAGACGCTGGCCGACGTCCAGGCCCTGGCGAGCGGTCCAGCGAAGCCGCCGCGGCTTTGGCTCATTACCCAGGGTGGGGCGCTCGCATCGGAGCTTGTATCCAGTCTTACCCCCGGCCTTACCCCCATCCCTACCTCCAATCCGGCGCAGGCCGCGGTATGGGGCTTCGGGCGGGTCGTCATGAACGAACACCCCGCGCTCGGCTGCACGCTCGTTGATCTGCGATGCGCATGGGATGCAGGTTCCACGCCCGCCAGGCTTGCGAACGAGATGCTGCGCCCGGATGGCGCCCAGGAAATCGTGCTCTCCGAGCACGCCCGGCATACGCTGGTCATGCGCGAGGATGCGGGGTGCGCGAGCTTTGATGAGCAGCACATCGACCGCTTCCAGCTCGACTTCCTCGTCCCTGGCCAGCTTCGCAACCTCCTCTGGCTGTCTCAGCCCGAGAAAGCCCTGCAAGCGGGCGAGGTCGAGGTGCGCACCCACGCCACCGGCCTCAACTTCCGCGACGTCATGTACCTCATGGGCCTGTTGCCCGACGAGGCCGTGGAAAACGGCTTTGCCGGCGCGAGTCTGGGGCTCGAGTTTGCCGGCGTCGTTAGTCGGGTCGGCCCCGGCGTCGACGACCTGCAGGCTGGCGACAAGGTCATGGGCTTCGGTTCGGCCTGCTTCGCCAGCCATGTGGTCACCCGCGCAGATGCGCTCGCGCGCATGCCCGAGCACTGGTCCTTCGCAGCCGGGGCGACGGTGCCGACAGTCTTCCTCACCGTCTATTACGCGCTCAAGCAACTCGCGAACGTCGAACCCGGCGAGCGTGTGCTCATCCACGGTGCCGCTGGCGGGGTGGGGATTGCAGCCATTCAACTGGCAAAGCATCTCGGTGCCGAGGTTTTCGCCACCGCCGGCAGCGACGACAAGCGCGACTTCGTGCGCTTGCTCGGCGCCGATCACGTCTTCGACTCACGCAGCCTCGCCTTTGCCGACGACATCCTGGCCGTCACGGGCGGAGAAGGTGTCGACGTCATTCTCAACTCGCTTGCTGGCGAAGCCATTCGCCGGAACCTGCGGGTGCTGCGTCCGTTTGGTCGTTTCCTCGAGCTCGGCAAGCGCGACTTCTTCGAAAACACGCCCATCGGGCTGCGCCCGTTCAAGGACAACATCAGCTATTTCGGCATCGACGCTGACCAACTCCTCACCGGCCGCCCGCAACTGGCTGCGCGCATGTTTGCCGAAGTCATCGAGCTCTTCCGCGAGGGCGTGCTTGCCCCGCTGCCGCATCGCGTCTTCTCGGCTGATCGCGTTGTCGACGCCTTCCGCGTCATGCAGCAGGCACGCCACATCGGCAAGGTCGTGGTCCAGATGGACACGGCGCGACCGAAGGTCAGATCTCCTGCCCCTGTACGCCACTCCCTACAACTGGCAACTCAAGGTAGCTGGCTCATTACCGGCGGTTTGTCCGGCTTCGGCCTCGAGTCGGCGCGCTGGCTGGCGGGGCAGGGCATACGCCGTCTGGTGCTTGTGAGTCGCCGTGGTGCGGACGCGCCGGATGCGGCGCAGATCGTGGAAGAGTTTGAAGCGCGGGGTGTCCAAGTCCTGGCGCTGGCCTGCGACATCACCGACGCGCACGCGGTGAAACAACTCATCGCGCAGATACACCGCAGCAGCACCCCGCTGGTCGGTGTGCTCCACGCCGCGATGGTCATCGACGACAAGCTCATCGGCAATCTCGATGCAGCCAGCATCGAAGCCGTGATGCAGCCCAAGCTCGTCGGCGCCTGGAACCTGCACCAGGCTACGCTCGATCTGGCGCTCGAACACTTCGTGCTGTACTCCTCGATCACCACCTATATCGGCAACCCGGGCCAAGCCAACTACGTTGCTGCCAACGCTGCGCTCGAGGGGTTTGCCGAGATGCGTCGCAGCATGGGGCTACCCGCCACCGCCATCGGTTGGGGGCCCATCGGCGATGCCGGCTACCTCACCCGCAACACCGCAGTGCGCGACAGCCTTGCACAACGCCTGGGCAAGCCGCCGCTGTCGGCAGAGCAGGCGCTGGCGCAGCTCGGCGCTGCCATGGCCGAAGGTGGCTGCATGGCGGTGGCGAATTTCGACTGGAACGTGCTCGCCCGCCTGCTGCCATCTGCCGACTCACCGCGCTTCGCGATCCTCAACCGCAGCCGCAAGACGGCCAGCCTTGCCGACGAAGACACCGACTTCCGCGCGTTGATCGCAGGCAAGCCGCCCGACGAAGTCGCTACCCTCGTGCAGCAACTTGTCATCCAGGAGGTTGCCGAGATCCTCGCCATTGGCGCTGATCGCATCGACCCCGCGCGCTCGCTGCACGATCTCGGCCTCGACTCGCTCATGGCGGTTGAGCTTGCGCTTGGCCTCGAGCAGCGCCTGGGTATTCCGCTGCCGGTGATGATGCTCAACGAGTCGCCGACCGCCGAAAAGGTCACCCAGCGCATCCTCGACAAGCTCGTCGGCGAGACGGACCCCGACGCCAGCCCTGCAGGCAGCACCGCAGCGGTGGTACAGGATCTTGCCCGTCAGCACGGCGAGGCGATGGGCGAGGAGGAGGCCAAACAACTCGCCGAAGACGCACGGGCGCTGACCAAAAAGGGAGTGGGGCTCACGTCATGAGCAAAGAATCGCTCGGCAACAAGGCCAAGGCCCAGCTCATCGAACGCTTCTTGCGCAAGAAGTCGGGCGGAGAGGGCGCCCCAGCGCCATCGGCACTCAGCCGTGCCGTCCGCCGCAGCAGCGTGCCCGAGGCCTTCACCCGCTTCGACCGCCATCCGGATTACGAGCGCATGCTCGTCTCCAAGGCCGCAGCCGACCGTATTCGCCTACGCAACCCCTTCTTCATCGCCCACGACGGCGTTGCCGGAGCCGTCACGTACATCGACGGGCGCGAGTACATCAACTTCTCGAGCTACAACTATCTGGGACTGGCCGGTCATCCCCGCGTCGACCAGGCGGCCAAGGACGCAATCGACCGCTACGGCACTTCAGCCTCTGCAAGCCGCCTCGTCGCGGGCGAGCGTCCCATCCAGCGCGAACTCGAGCGATCCCTCGCCGACAACTACGGCGTTGAAGACTGCCTGGTCTTCGTCAGCGGACACGCCACCAACGTGTCGACCATTGCCACGCTGTTCGGCCCCAAGGATCTCGTCGTCCACGACGGCCTCGCGCACAACAGCATCATCGAGGGCATCAAGCTCTCGGGCGCAGCGCGGCGCAGTTTCCCGCACAACCACGCCGATGCGCTCGATACCCTGCTGGCCGAAATCCGGGGGCAGTTCGAGCGGGTGCTCATCGTCATCGAAGGCCACTACAGCATGGACGGCGACATCCCCGACCTGCCTGCCTTCATCGACATAAAGCGCCGCCATGGCTGCTTCCTCATGGTCGATGAGGCCCACTCGCTGGGTGTGCTCGGCGCCACCGGAAAGGGCCTCCACGAGCACTACGGTGTCGCGGGCAAGGACGTCGACATCTGGATGGGCACGCTCAGCAAGACGCTTGCAGCATGCGGCGGTTATGTCGCTGGCGAGCGCGCCTTGGTCGAACACCTCAAGTATTCGGCTCCGGGGTTCGTTTACAGTGTTGGCATCTCGCCGCCGGTGGCGGGTGCCGCACTCGAGGCGCTGCGCATCATGAACAGCGAGCCCGAGCGGGTCGCGCGCTTGCACCAGCGTGCGCAGCGGCTGCTGGCTCGGGCGCGTGATGCGGGCATCGATACCGGCCATTCGCAGGGCTACGCAATCGTCCCGGCCCTTGCGGGCGGCTCGCTCAAGGCGACCCGATTGTCCAACCAGCTATTCGAGCACGGCATCAACGCGCAGCCGATCATCCACCCCGCCGTGGAAGAGAAAGCTGCACGGCTGCGCTTTTTCATCAGTGCGGACCACACCGATGAACAGATCGAACGACTCATCGCAGCGCTGGCCTAGTGCCGAGAAGCGCCCGAATCCAGAGGATTTATCGATGCACCGTCACTCAAGGTTTTTTACCACGCACCCGGGCAGGCGGCTCGCGCTGGTGTTGTGTCTTGCCGCCACGCTTGGCGGTTGTACCCTCCCGATCCGGCCCGTGTCCGAGTCGCCCGGTGTCGTCGTTGGCGAGGGGGCGGGTGTGCAGCTCGATGCAGCGCTCGGCGGCTTCCTCTCGCAGGCGCCGGTCGGCGCGGTGTATTCGGTAGCCGACAGCCCTTGGGGCAGTCAGGTCGAAGTGATCGTCGAAGACGCCTACCTCGCTGCCAGCGGGCGCGAATGCCGCAAGTTGAAGGTTCTGCGCGCTGGCGCCGGCGGCGAGAGCCGTGAGCTCGCCTGCCAGAACGCCCAGGGTTGGGATACCCGCCGTCTCGTCACCGAGGTCGTCACCGGAGCGCAACGCTGATGAGCACCATCAAACAACACGCCGCACGAGCCCTCGCCGCGCTGGTTTTTAGCAGCTTCGCTGCACCGACGATGGCGCAGAGCCTCACGCTGCCTTCCACCATTACTACGCAGCAACAGCAACCCGAAACTGCCATTGACGACACGCCGCGCGCCAACTGGAACAACGCCAATTACGCGCCACCGTCTCAGCCGAAGACCAAGCCCAAGGCTGAAGCGAAGGTCGATGGGTTGCCTCCCTTTGGCGGCAACCTTTTCGAAGGCGGCTTTCGTGCTGCGATGGCCCAGGGCCTCAACCCGAGCTACAAAGTCAAGCCGGGTGACCAGATCACGCTGCGGGTGTGGGGTGCGGTCGAGATCGATAGCGTGCTCACTGTTGACGCCCAAGGCAACGTCTTCATCCCCGGCATCGGCCCCATGGCGGTTCAGGGGCAGAACAGCCAGCAGATCGACGGCACGCTTCGCAGCGCCATCCGCGCTGTCTATCCGGAAGAGGTGCAGGTGTACACCAACCTCCAGGGCGTGCAGCCAGTCGGTATCTACGTCACCGGCTACGTCAAAACCCCTGGCCGCTACGCCGGTACGCCCAGCGACTCGCTGCTCTACTTCCTCGATCAGGCAGGTGGCATCGACAAGGATCTCGGCAGCTACCGTCAGGTCCGCGTCGTGCGCGACGGCCGCACGGTAGCCACCGTCGACCTCTACAACTTCCTGCTTCACGGCGAGATCGCACGCCCGCAGTTCCGCGACGGCGACACCATCGTCGTGCAGGAGCGCGGCCCGGCCATCGCGGTCACCGGCGACGTGCATCGCGAGTATCGCTACGAGCTCATCGGCGACCGTCTGACCGGTGCAAAGGTCAGCGAGCTCGCCCGACTCAATAGCGGCGTGTCGCATGTGCTCTTGCGCGGCACCCGCGCTCAAGGCCCTGTCGCGCAGTACTTCACGTTGGACGAGTTTGCCAAGCAGCAAGTGCAAAGCGGCGACGAGCTCACCTACAGCGCAGACCAGCGCGGCGAAACCATCGTGGTGCAGATCGAAGGCAGCTACTACGGCCCCTCGCGCTACGCGCTGCCGCGCGATGCCCGCCTGGGCGAGTTGCTCGACGCCATCGCCGTACCCAAAGGCATGACCGCCGTGGAGAGCATCTCGATCCGCCGCGAAAGCGTGGCCATCCAGCAGGCCACCGCACTGCAGGACAGCCTCAACCGGCTCGAAACTGCATATCTCGGCGCCCAGTCCTCCACCAACGACGAAGCCCAGATCCGTGTGCGCGAAGCCGAGCTCATCCAGAAGTTCGTCGAACGCGCGCGCCAGCTCCAGCCCAGCGGTCGCCTCGTCGTGGCCCACGACGACCGCATTAGCGACATCCGCCTGCAGGACGGCGACCTCATAACCATCCCCGAGGTCAGCGATTCCATCCTCATCAGTGGCGAGGTGATCGTGCCGCAGGCCGTGGTCTTCAAACCCGGCATGAGCGCCAAGGACTACATCGAAGGCGCCGGCGGCTTCACCCAGCGTGCGGACGAAGATCACATTCTGGTGGTCCGCCAGAATGGCGCTGTGGTCAGCGCCAAGGATGTCGCGCTACGCACGGGCGACGAGATCCTGGTCATGCCCGAGGTGCCGACCAAGAACCTGCCGCTCGCCACCGCCATCAGCCAGATCCTGTTCCAGATCGCAGTGGCCACCAAGGTCGCGCTCGACCTCTAAGCCAGGCCGTTGGAGATACACCGCGTGAGCCAAGCATCCAATCCGCCCCTGTCGAACGCTGTCCGCACCTCCTGGCAGGTCACGCGCAGCGTGTGGTACGCCATGTTCATGCGCGAGGCCATCTCGCGCACCATGGCCGACCGCATGGGCTGGTTCTGGATGATCGCCGAGCCGATGGCGTTCACGCTGATCATGGTGTCGATGCGCTCCTTCATCAGCAGCGACCGTCTGGTCGTCAACGCAGAATTCATCCCCTGGATGATCACCGGGATGATGGGCTTCTTCATGATTCGCGAAGGCATGATGCGGGGCCTGGGCGCAGTCGACGCCAACAGTGCGCTATTCGCCTACCGCCAGGTGCTGCCGGTCGACCCGGTGCTCGTGCGTAACGCGCTGGAGGGCTTGCTGCGCACGCTCATCTTCCTGCTGTTCATCGCCGGCGCGCTCATGCTCAACGTCGACATGGTCCCCGACAACGCCCTCACGGCCATGGGCTGGTGGCTGTCGCTTTGGTGCCTCGGCCTGGGGCTTGGCCTGATTGCGTCGGTGGTGGGCACGCTGGTGCCGGAGCTCGCCACGGTGGTGAAGATGGTCAACATGCCGCTGCTCATCCTGTCGGGTGTCATCTTCCCGCTCAACCACCTGCCGCACTGGTTGCTCGAATACCTGCTTTACAACCCCATCGTGCACGGGCTCGAGCTGCTGCGGGCGAGCTTCTTCCACGGCTACAAAGTGGTGCATGGCACCGACGCGACGTACTTCTGGATGTTCACCCTTGCCACCATCGCACTCGGCTTGCTGATGCACGTCCGCTTCAAGGAAAAGCTCAAGGCCAAATGATCGAGATCAAGGGCCTCTACAAGCGCTATCACCGCCAGCACCGCGTCTACGACTGGGTGCTGGAGGACGTGAACCTCACCATCCCCGCGGGTGTCAGCGTCGGCTTGCTGGGGCGCAACGGGGCGGGCAAGTCGACGCTCTTGCGCCTGATCGCCGGCATGGACAGCCCCGACCGTGGCGAGGTGCGCCGTCTGTGTCGGGTGTCCTGGCCTATCGGCCTGTCGGGCGGCTTTCAGGGCAGCATGACCGGGCGGCAGAACGTCAAATTCGTCGCGCGTGTGCATGGCGGCCGCTACAAGGTCGACGACATCATCCAGCAGGTGCAGGACTTCGCCGAGTTGGGCGACAGTTTCGACGAGCCGATCAAGACCTACTCCAGCGGTATGCGGGCCCGGCTCAACTTCGGGCTGTCGCTGGCCTTCGACTTCGACGTATACCTCTCGGACGAGGCCACCGCGGTGGGCGACCGCGCGTTCAAGGACAAGGCAACCAAGGCCTTCAAGGACAAGGTTGGCAAAGCCAGCTTGATCATGGTCAGCCATGGCGAAGGCATCCTCAAGGAGCTCTGCCAGGCGGGTATCCACCTCAAGGATGGCCGTGCCACCTGGTACGACGACATCACGGACGCCATAGCGGCCTATCACGCTGAAACGGACGACGCTCGGATGGCCTATGGCGTGGCCCCGACATCGCCAACCAAGCAGCTAAAAACGGCCTTCACACCCACAGCGCCCAAGGCAGCTTCGGTGGCACTGCCACAGCCTGTACCGACTGAAGCGGCGCAAGAGAAGAAAGCTGTCATCGATCTCCCAGAAGGTCTCACCCTTCCTCAGGGCCGGCAGCAACTGCGCAAGATCAAGGCCGAGTTCGACGCAGCCCGCACCGCATTCGAGCAGGCCAAGGCAGACAACCTGCCACCTCGCGAGCGCAAGCCCATCGGCGATGCCCTGACGGCTGCTCGCGAACGCCTGCATGCCGCCCGTCGCCGTGTGCAGGCCCTCCAACCCCCGCAAGATGACGATTAAACAGACCGCTTCATGAAACAGTTCATCAAATCACAGCCACATTGGGCGGCGGCCTTCATCGCCATCATTCTCGTCAGCCTGTACTGGTTCGTCTGGGCGCAAGACCGCTACCTGTCGCGCGCAACGGTGGTGCTGGAAAGCCCGCAGATCGCCTCCCCCAGGATCGACTTTGCGTCCATCCTCGCGGGCGGCCCGAGCGACCAGGACTTGCTCCTGCTGCGTGAACATCTCTTGTCGGTCGACATGCTGCGCCAAGTGCAGGACAAGCTGGATTTCCGCCGCCATTACAGCGAGAACGGCGACATCTTTGCTCGTCTGCTCGATGCAGATGCCCCCATCGAAGATCTCCACGAGTACTACCTACGCCGGGTCGAGGTCGAGATGGATGAGTACGCCGGTGTGCTCAACATCGAGGTCCAGGCCTACTCCCCGGAGGTCGCCCACGCCATGGTTTCGCTGCTGCTCGAAGCTGGCGAAGCGCACATGAACGAGATGGGCCGCCGCCTTGCCGAAGAGCAGGTGCGCTTCCTCGAGAGCCAGCTTTTGCGACTGGAGCAGCGCCTCGACGACGCCCGCGCGGATGTGCTCGCCTTCCAGAACAAGGAAGGTCTGGTGTCGCCCACCAGCACAGTGGAGAGCCTCAACCAGGTCGTTGCTAACCTGGAGGGTGAGCTTGCTCGCCTGCAAGCCCAGCGCAAGGCACTCGCCAGCTACCAGAGCGCGCAATCGGCCGACATGCGCCGGGTGCAAGCCGAGATTGACGCACTGCGTGACCAGATCGCCCGCCAGCGCGATCGGCTGGCGCAGACAGCCGGTCAATCACTCAACCGCGTCTCATCGGAATACGAAACCTTGCGGCTCAAGGCCCAGTTCGCCCAGGAAACCTACTCCAGCGCACTCGCCGCACTTGAGAACACGCGCCTCGAGGCCGCGCGCAAGCTCAAGCAGGTCAGCGTGCTGCAGAGCCCCCTGATGCCGGAATACTCAACGCGACCCGAGCGTCTCTACAACGCGGCAGTCTTCGCCATCGTCACGCTTTTCCTCGCGCTCATCCTCAGCATGCTCATCCTCATCGTGCGCGACCATCGAGACTGATCGATATGCCAAAAACCTTCCTCGTTACCGGCGGCGCCGGTTTCATCGGTTCTGCCGTTGTTCGCGAGCTCATTGCCAACACCGACCACACCGTCGTCAACATCGACAAGCTCACCTACGCCGGCAACCTCGAGTCGCTCGCCAGCGTGGCCGACAGCCCGCGCTACACCTTCATCCATGCCGATATCTGCGACGCCCATGCCATGCGCCAGGCCTTCGCCACGCATCAGCCTGATGTCGTCATGCACCTGGCGGCCGAGAGCCATGTCGACCGCTCCATCGACGGCCCGCTCGAATTCATCCAAACCAACATGGTCGGCACCGCCGTGCTGCTCGAAGCCGCGCGCAGCTACTGGAAAGGGTTGCAGCAGCCTGATCCGGCCAAGGCCGCGGGCTTTCGCTTCCACCACATCAGCACCGACGAGGTCTATGGCGACCTCGAAGGCACAAACGACCTCTTCACCGAGACCACCCCCTACGCCCCCAGCTCGCCCTATTCGGCCAGCAAGGCCAGCTCCGACCATCTGGTGCGCGCCTGGCAGCGCACCTACGGGCTGCCCACCCTGGTCACCAACTGTTCCAACAACTACGGCCCCTACCATTTCCCGGAAAAGCTCATCCCGCTCATGATCCTTAACGCCCTGGCAGGTAAGCCCCTGCCGGTGTATGGCGACGGTCAGCAGATTCGCGACTGGCTGTATGTCGAAGATCACGCCCGGGCGCTGATCCAGGTGGCCACCGAGGGCAGGGTGGGCGAGACTTACAACATCGGTGGGCATAACGAGCAAACCAATCTGCATGTCGTGCAGACGATCTGCGACTTGCTGGACGAGTTGGTGCCGCCGACTGACAAGCGCTCGCGCCGCGAGCTGATCAACTTCGTCAAGGACCGCCCCGGCCACGACCAGCGCTACGCCATCGACGCCGGCAAGATCCAGCGCGAACTCGGCTGGACCCCGCAGGAGACCTTCGAATCCGGTCTGCGGAAAACGGTTGCCTGGTATCTCGCCAACGAACCGTGGTGGCGGCGCGTTCAGGACGGCAGCTACCAGGGCGAGCGCCTCGGTAACGCCTGAGCACTTAACCCGATTACGTGATCAACGCCTACGCCCAAGAACAAGGCCCAAGAACAAGCAATGACCTTCGCTTCCTCAAGCTCCGCCCTGCGCCGCAAGGGCATCGTCCTCGCCGGCGGATCCGGGACCCGGCTACATCCCATTACCCGCGGCGTCTCCAAGCAGCTCCTGCCCATCTACGACAAGCCGATGGTCTACTACCCGCTGTCGGTGCTGATGCTCGCGGGCATTCGCGACATCCTCATCATCTCCACCCCGGACGATCTACCGCAGTTTCGCAAGCTGCTCGGCGACGGTGCCCAGTTCGGTGTGCGTCTGCAATACGCGGAGCAGCCCAGCCCCGATGGTCTCGCCCAGGCCTTCATCATCGGTGAGGAATTCATCGGCGCCGACCCGGTGTGCATGGTATTGGGCGACAACATCTTTTACGGCCAGCACTTCACCGACAAGCTCAAACGCGCGTCCGAGCAAGCCAGCGGCGCCACCGTGTTCGGCTATCTGGTCAAGGACCCGGAACGTTTCGGCGTGGTCGAGTTCGACGACGAGGATCGCGCTGTCTCCATCGAAGAAAAGCCCAAGCACCCCAAGTCCAGCTATGCGGTCACCGGCCTCTACTTCTACGACAACGACGTGGTCGACATCGCCAAGACCATCCGCCCCAGCGAGCGCGGCGAGCTGGAGATCACCAGCGTCAACAACGCCTACCTGCAGCGCGGCGACCTGCATGTCGAGCGCCTGGGGCGTGGCTTTGCCTGGCTCGACACCGGCACCCACGACAGCCTGCTTGAAGCGGCCCAATACGTGCAGACCATCGAGCACCGCCAGGGCATGAAGATCGCCTGCCTGGAAGAGATCGCCTGGAGCCAGGGCTGGATCGACGATGCCGCCATGCTTTCGCTGGGTGAAGCGCTCTCCAAGACCGAATACGGCCAGTACCTCAAACGCCTGGTCGAGCATAAACCCAAAGCCAAGCGTGTCGCGGCCACGGCCTGAACCCCTCTTCGGTTTCGATTCATGGAATACACACCCCTATCCATCCCCGACGTCGTCCTCATCACCCCCACGGTGTTCGGCGACGAGCGCGGCTTTTTTCTCGAAACCTTCCGCCAGTCGGAGTTCGAACAGCACTGCGGCCCTTGGCAGTTCGTGCAAGACAACCACAGCCTTTCCGCCCAAGGCATCCTGCGCGGCCTGCACTATCAACTGCAAAAGCCCCAAGGCAAGCTCGTCCGGGTGACGCGCGGCGAGGTTTTCGATGTAGCCATCGACATGCGCCGCAGTAGCCCGACTTTCGGTAGATGGGTTGGCGCCACGCTAAGTGCGGCCAACAAGCAGATGCTGTGGGTGCCACCGGGTTTTGCGCACGGTTTCTATGTGACCAGCGACGAGGCCGAGTTCCAGTACAAGTGCACGGATTACTACAACCCGGGTGACGAATACGCCATCCGATGGGACGACCCAGCGCTGGCGATTCCGTGGCCGTTGGAGAATGGGATGGGGCCAAAGTTTTCCGAGAAGGACGCGAAGGGAATGTCCCTGCATGAAGCCCCTTCGTTTGAATGAAGATCTCTTGTTGCGTCAATAACCATCAAGTCTTGAGTGTGTTATCAAATGTTTAAAATAAAGAAGAATAGAAAGCTGAGTTTCTCATCCGCGAAGGCCCGCGCTTTTGAAGGCCACATCGACCGCTACGAAGGCGGACTGGTAACCGGCTGGGCATGGGATAAAGATCTTCCCGACTCGCCAATAAGACTCGAGATCTTCAGCCAGACTGAACTGCTCGGTGAAGGCGAGGCAAACGAGTATCGGCCAGATCTCGAAACGCTCGGCAAGGGTAATGGTCGCCATGGCTTCCAGATCAAGATCAAGCAGCCCCGGCAGGGAGGAGGAAGGCTCGCCCTAATGCTCAAGGAGGTCGAGACGGGTCAGCTCATCTCGTCTAAAACGTTTGAGCAGGAGGTGTCACCCTCTCAAAATAGTGGGATCGTTTTTGAAGAAATGGCCTGGGGTCATTTGCGCGGATCGATCAAGATTCGTGGCTTTAACGAGGATCATGTCGGCTTCAATCTGATCGACGAAAATGGGGCCGTACTCGGGCAGGGTGGGGCCGTCAAGAAGGGCGAAGGACACTACAGCTTTAATACTCCGGTACCCCAGGAACTTTGTGATGGCGGTTTGCATGCGTTGACTCTGTCCCTCCAGGGGACGGTTCAGGCCGAAGCGACCTATGTGGATGTCTTTCCCAGTGTCCTGACCGCCTGGGAACATATCTCCAATAGCGCTCTGGAACTCAATTATTCGGCCATTTCGAGAACATCGGGTTACCGCTACGAATCCCTGCGCCGCCAGCTCGAAACCCTGCAGGCAGGAAGTGCGCCGGAGTCGGTTGGGGCGCAGATTTCCAACTTGATGACTGCCCACCGGGTCGTCGTCGAGGGCCATGAAGGGCGCAAGAAGTTTCCCAAGTTGGCCTTGCCCAGGGTTCACCAGCCCGACGTGTCCATCGTCATCCCCGTCCACAACAAACTCGAACTCACCTATCACTGCTTGGCCTCGCTCATCCTGGCCTGGAACAAGGCGAGCTACGAAGTCATCGTGGTCGACGACTGCTCCACCGACCGCACCACCGAACTCACCGAGATCGTGGACAACTGCCACGTCATCACCAACGAGCACAACCTTGGTTTCCTGCGCAACTGCAACAAGGCCGCCAAGGAAGCTCGTGGCGACTACCTGGTGATGCTCAACAACGACACCGAAGTCACCAGCGGCTGGCTCGATGAGCTGATCGACACGTTCACTCGCTTCGACGGTGTCGGCATGGCGGGCTCCAAGCTCATCTACCCCGACGGCAAGCTGCAGGAAGCTGGCGGTATCGTGTGGGGCAACGGTCAGCCCTGGAATCTGGGCAACCGTGGCAACCCGCAGGCGCCCGAGTGGAACTACAGTCGCCAGGCCGACTATCTTTCCGGTGCATCGCTGATGGTGCCGCGCAAGGTGTGGGAGGAGGTGGGCGGTTTCTCTGATGAATTTGCTCCTGCCTACTATGAGGACACGGACCTCGCCTTCAAGATCCGCGACCATGGCTACAAGACCGTGTACGCGCCGTACTCCGTCGTGGTTCATTTCGAGGGCATGAGCAACGGCCGGGACGAAACCAAGGGAATCAAGAAGAACCAGGCGATCAACGCCCCCAAGTTCCGCGCCAAGTGGATCGACAGCTACATGAACAACGGTCAGCCGTCGTTCGAGAACGTGCCGATCAATAAGGACCGTGGCGTCGCCTACCGCGTCTTGATGATCGACCATGCCGTGCCGCGGCCCGACCACGATGCGGGCTCGTACGCCGCTGTGCAGGAGATGCGCATGCTCCAGGCGAACGGCTGCAAGGTCAGCTTCGTCGCAGAGAACATGGCGCACATGGGCAAGTACACCGACGCCTTGCAGAAGATGGGGGTCGAATGCTTTTACGCGCCCTTCCAGATCTCCGTCCAGCAGGTGCTTGAAGCGCGTGGCAGGGAGTTTGACCTGGTCTATATCACCCGTTATGACGTCGCCGAGCGCCACCTGCCCGCCGTGCGCCAGCACACCCACGCCAAGGTGCTGTTCAACAACGCCGACCTGCACTTCCTGCGCGAGTTGCGCGCCGCGCTGGCTGCGGGGAATCGCGACCTGTCCGGCCCGCTGGCCACACGCGACCGTGAGCTGGCCCTGATGCGTCAGGTGGACGGCATCCTGTCGTACAACCCCACCGAGCACGCGGTCATCGTCAGCCACAACCTCAAGGGCGACAACCTCTTCATCTGCCCCTGGGTGCTGGATGGTCGGGGCCACCAAACGCCCTTCAAAGAACGCAGCGGCCTCGCCTTCCTCGGCGGCTATCGCCACACCCCCAATGTCGAGGCGGTGAAGTTCTTCGTCGAGCAGGTCATGCCCCTGCTGCGCAAGCGGCTGCCCGGGGTGGCCTTCCATATCTACGGCAGCCACATGCCCGACAGCTTCAAAGAATACGAAGCGGAGGACGTCATCCTCGAAGGCTTTGTGGAAAACCTGGACGACGTGTTCGAGAGCGCCCGCATCATGGTCGCGCCGCTGCTGTCGGGCGCGGGCATCAAGGGCAAGGTGCTGGAAGGCATGTCGGCCGGCATTCCGCAGGTGCTGACCCCTGTGGCGGCAGAAGCCACCGGGCTGACGCACGGTGTCAGTGCCATGGTCGTCGAGTCACCGCAGGCGTGGGTCGATGCCATTGCCGAGCTCTATACGGACGAGCAGCGCTGGCAGCAAATTAGCCAAAACGCCTTGTCGCTGGCCCGGAGCAACTACAGCTTCGAGCACGGCATCAAGGGGATGGCGAAAGCGCTGGAGGGGGTGGGGGTGTATCCGCCGAATCGGAAGAAGGCGCTGGTTTCACTGGACTGATAACAACCCGTCGAGGCTACGCCTGGCTTGTGGAATGCTGGCGTAGCGTCACTGGAGACAAAATTAATGCGCAAGGTCATCCTGCACTATCACCTGTTCAAGAACGCGGGCACCTCGCTGGATGCCGCCTTCAAAGAGAATGTCTCGCCCGAAGAGTGGGTCACAAAGGAGTTTCCCGCACAACCCAAGGCCAATCGGGAACAAGTGGCTCAGTGGATTCTCGATAATCCCCAGGCCAAGATTTTCTCGTCACACACGGCCTTTCTTCCGCCACCTGAGCTGCAAGACATCAAGGTGTTGCCGGTAATTTTCATGCGGCACCCGATCGACCGGATCGCCTCTGCGTATGCATTCGAGGCGAAGCAGGGTGGAGACAGTTTCGGAGCGGTGCTCGCGCGTAATACGACGCTCGCTGGCTATATCGAAACCCGCTTGGCGCTTGCGCATGACAGGCAGTGCCGCAACTTCCATATGCAACGCTTGGCGATGATGTTTGGCGAGAAGGTCGGGGATGAGTTCGCACGTGCGCAGAAGGCGCTGGGGGCGCTTCCGTTTGTCGGTATCGTCGAGAGTTTTGCAGACTCCATGGCTCGATTGGAGCAATGGCTGAGAACCGAAGGTTTTGAGGGTTTTGAACTCAAGCCGGTTGAAAAAAATGTCAGTCGAGATACAAAAAAAGCGCTAGCCGAGAAGCTTGAGGAGCTCCAGGTCGAAATAGGAGAGCCTGTCTTCAGCAAGCTTAACGAGGCAAACAAAGAAGATCTGAGTCTGTATGGTAATGCTGTGTCAATTGTGTAATCGCCAGCGTCATTACTCAGCGAAGTGAATAAAATTCAGCTCAGGAAGGCTGCGAATTGCCATGAGGTTCTGTAATGGAAAGCGAACTATTAAAAGTAAGCAAAGGCGATCTGGTGTTGGGGTGGCTTGGCGATCAAACACAGTCTAAGCGAGATTATATCCTCCAAGACCTTCCGCGATGGATGGCTGAGCATCGCAATGCACCTCAAGAGGAAATCGAAGCGTTTTCATACTATTGGGCTCGACGGCAAGAGTTTCGCAGCGTGATTCGACATCGGGTTAGAGAGTGTAAGAAAAATTATAAACTTGATGCTTCAGAATTCGAGCATTTAACAGCAGGTGTGAATTGGTTTTTTGTATCTAATTTATATCTTTCTTGTCCAGAAATTGGGCCTGGCTTGTATGTTGAACATGGCTTTTCGTCTGTTGTATACGCAAAAAAAATAGGCGAAAACTTCAGAGTTAACCAAAACGTAACTGTTGGGTCTAATAAAGGTGGGATGCCATCTATTGGGAACGACGTTAGTATTTATACGCACGCAGTTGTAGTCGGGCCAGTTTGCATTGGTGACAATGTGAAGATAGGCGCGGGGGCTGTCGTGGTTGATGATATTCCAAGTCACTCCACAGTTGTTCCGCAGAAATCCAGAGTGCTTAGGAAAACTGTTTGACGGTTAATTGCAGCTTGAGCGCATCATGCTTTATGTGTTGAAATAAAATGATCAATAAAATCCGAATCGCGGTTGTCGGGAATTGCCAAGCTCGACCGCTGGCGCATACGCTTGCCTCGACAGGAGGTAACGTCGAAATAACTGGAGTTGGTGTTGTTCATCTACTGAACGACGCTGAGGAGCCCAATTATAAGACTATATTCGAAAACTCCGATCTGATATTTGCACAGCAGGTTGCCGCCAATTATCCGTGCAAATTCGTGTGCACCGAAAATATGAAAAGCGTGTACGGAGATAAGGTAAAAATCTGGCCAAACCTTTATTATGCTGGATATAACCCAGAATTGACGTATCTGCGAGACGAATTAAGGAGGCCGCTTGGCGGCCCGTTGGGTGACTATCACATTCGAACAGTTCATGACGCGTGGCTGGCAGGCTTGGGCGTTGCCGAAGCCGTATCTCGTCATCTCGATGACAATTACAACGAAAGCAAGTATGCGAATGTCCCTGAGGAGTCACTTCAGGAGCTCCGCAGGAGGGAGCAGCAGAGCGATATTCGAATTGTGGATTGGATTGCGGAACGGCTTTGGAGTCAGAGATTGTTTTTTACCTTCAATCACCCCGCTCAAATTTTAATTGCTAGGCTTGCCTTGCTGTTGATGCGTACGTGTGGAATAAATGGTTTAGAGAAGTCAAATAATGGTTCTTCTTTTAGTGAGCCATTAGGGCAATTTAAAACGCCAATCGCTCGTTGGGTATTTAAGAAATATGGTGCTGCTTTCTCTGATCCGATGGAGTATAAGGGAAAAGAAATAATTTCTATTCACGGCGGGAAGGTTTTTTACGGCAAATCTATCAGTTACGAAGCCTTCGAGCTTGTAGAGAATTTTTACCGTGTTTACGATTCATCAAACAATAATTTAGCTGTCTAAAGGCTAAAAAAATAAAATGGGAGGTCGATCGTCTATGGTTATGTATCAAAATATGCCTGGGGTTCTTGATGAGACGAGAAGATATTGTGATTTTTTAGAAAAAGAAAATTGCCTAGAAGGTCTTGAATTTCATCTTAAGAATGGCGTATTTAGGAATCTGCAAGATAGATCAAAAATGGCTGTGCTGCGTGAGTCTTTAATTAGAGATGTCGAAATGGGGCGGCCGATGTCAGTTGTAAGGCTGGGGGATGGTGAGGGAAATATTTTGTTTTACGGCGGTAGATTTCGACAGTACCCACAGTTATCAGAACTAACTGCTGATATGGTCTGGAAATTGATGTTTGGTAGGTTTAAGGGAGGGTTCGAAAATTGGTCTAAGATGTACAATGGCATCAAAGAGGCAATTTCTGGGGCGACCTATCTTGGAGTGCATACCTATGAGCAAGTAAGCGGGGCTTTCAAAAATTTGAGAAGTGCTGATTCCAGACCTATCGATATTAGAGGTTCAGTTGGTATTGTAGCAGTTTGGGATTGGGTCTGGAGTCAAAAGGAAAATATTGGAAATGAGGTGACGTATGTGACTTGTCATGTCCATAAAGATATTCTGAGTTTTTACACTGAAATCATTCGGTCTGCAGGAAATATTTCTCTGATTACGTGCTATGAAGAGCTGTTGCCGAAAATTCAGGCTCAGGCTGGTGTTGTATCTGACAAAGATGCTACGTATTTAATTCCAGGTCAGGCTGCAAACATAAAAAAAACTCCAGAAAAGCTGCATTTTCCAGATCGATTTAACGAAATTGCTTGCGATATAGATGGTGAGGATTTAAAGGGCAGGCTTTTTTTTGTAGGGGCAGGGCTTGCTGGTAAGTTGTATTGTGAAAAAATTAGGCGGGCAGGAGGGATGGCTATCGATGTGGGAAGCTTGATGGATGTTTGGATGGGGCTTGGTGTGCGGCCGTATCAATCAAAAGAGTTCGTTGATAAAAACAAGCTTTAATTTGGTTGCTTTATAAATGTCTAACTATAATTTACCGCTAAAAAATATTAAGTTTTTCGGGCCGAGAAAAAAAAGGGGGGTGTTGCTAATCGGTCATCCTCGCTTCGGTTCCGGTTACATTGCGTCGGTACTCCGTTCTGCAAATATTCGAATTGGACATGAGCGAGTTTTGGAGGATGGCTCGGCGAGCTGGATGTTCGTTGTTAATGACTTGAATTACCCGTATGGTGAGCATGATTCATACCAAAAATACCTTTTTGAAAAGGTGTTTATTTTCATAAGAAATCCAATAAAAGCGCTGCCAAGTGTTGTTGTTGAAAATACAATGGTAAAGTCTTATCAGTTTAGGAAGAGCTGGATATTAAAATATTTTAATGTTGATCTTGATGAGTTCTCCAATCCTTTTGATCGTGCGTGTGCGAGCATTCTTTATTGGTATAAGCTTTGTGAGCTTAAGCCTGTTGAGGGTGTAGTGAGAATAGATGATCTAGGTAGTATTGAGAATTTCTTGAAAGAAATAGGGGTTAATAATAGCGATTTGATCGGTGGTGCATTGGCAACTCCAATTCAAAATACAGCTGAGTTGAAATGGATGGGCGACGGGGGGGGCAAAGTCAAGCCATTGCTTAATGAGGACTCTTGGGGTTGTATGAATGGTACCCTCAGGGAGAAAATTATCCAGCTCTCGGAGGCCTATGGCTATGATGAGCCCAGTTTATTTCTTTCGTAACTCTCGAGGCACTGGAATCAGGTCTTTCATTTACTCATACGCGTTTGCCGGCCTCGGTGCTCAGCTATACTTATAGGTCCTGGGGTCAGGTCTTTCGTTTACTCGTGCTTGTTTACCCGCCGTGGTGCTGGGGTGTAGGCGAGACCGTCGAGCTGCTGCTTCCCCCGCAATCAGGTCAAGAGCATTCTCCACAGCCTGGCGAAAGTGGCACAGATGAAGTGCAGGGGCTTTTGCCTTTGTTTGCCCCAGCGTGGATGAGTAACGTGCGGATGCGTGCAGATCGATGAGTCACGAACAGGGGGGAACAATCAAGTCCAGCCGGTGGTTTTATGTCTCGGCTTCCACCGCGTCTTGTCGTCCGGGGTGGCCAACTGGCTGCATCACGCAGGCCTGAACATGGGCCAGTACCTGATGCCGCCCGCGGTGTCGAATCCCGAGGGCCATTACGAAGACATGGCCTTTGTGGATCTGCATGAGCGCTTGCTGCAGATGAACGGCACACAGTGGCGCTTTCATGACGAGTTGCCCTTCGAGGCGGCGTGCAGACTGGATCTGTTGGCGCGCTATGTGCAGCGGCGCGATGCCATCGTAGGTGGGCCGTGGGGCGCCAAGGACCCCCGCGTCTGCTTGTTCGCCGATGCCTGGTGCCGGGTGTTGGGCGAACGTGGGCGCTATCTGGTGCTGTTGCGCCACTGGAGCGGCAGCGTGCAGTCGCTGTACCAGCGGCATAGTCAGACCGTCGCCTTGTTCGGGGGCAACCTGGATGAGCACGCCAGCTTCTGGCGCTCGCCCGAGCAAGCCGCTCGGATGTGGCTAGCTTATTACCGTCGCGTGCTGCCGGTGCTCGCGCGCCATCGCGCGCAGTGCCTGGTGGTGACACAGCAGGCGGTGCTGGCGGGGCTGCCGTTGCTCGAGCAGGTGAGTGCGCGTTTTGGGCTGGCGCTGGATGTCGGCACCCCTTCGCCGATTCGCCCGTCCTTGAGCCATGACCGGGTGGAGGAGGGCGTTCGGGAGCGGCTGCCGGCCGAGTTGGTCGATGAGTTGGAGGGGCTTTGGCAGCAGTTGTTGGCGCAGGCCGACCATCGGGTGACGGACGAGTCGCCACAGTGGGTGTCTGATCGGGACGATGCGCCGAAACTTACCGAGCGTTTGCTGGCTGTGGTTGCAGCGCATCGAATGGACGCTGCGCCCCGGACGGCGTGTCCGCCCGAGGAAGACTTGCAGCAAGGGCTGAAGGCCCTGGCGGAGCAGCCCGAGCGGCCGCTGGACGTTGGCTACTGGCAGGGTCGGATCCAGCAGGAGGCACGCTTTGTTCCGGAATGTTGGGAATGGCTGGCGCGGGCGCAGCTCAACCGTGGCGATGCGCTGGGGGCGGAGGTGCATCTGGCGCAGGTGTTGGTGTGCGGTAAGTCGGCGCCCTATCTGTTTCTGCTGCTGGGGCAGTGTCGCGAGGCTGAGCTGGACGATGAGGGGGCGGCACATTTTTATCGCCTGGCGATCGCGCGTAACGACGCGAATGCGGCGTTCCATGTGCGCTTGTGCCGGGTGTGGTTGGTGCAGGGGCGCTACGATGCAGCGGAGCAGCATCTGCGCGCTGCGCTGAAACGCCATCCGGATATGCCGGCGCTGCTTCATGCCCTGGCGAATTGCCTGGATCAGCAGGGCCGCACGGACGAAGCCATTGCGCTGCTCGCGGCGCAATCGGCGCCGCCGCCGCAGTTGGTGGGGCAACTGGCCAGTTTGCGCATGAAGCTGGACCCGGAGCAGGCGCAGACGCTGCAGCGTTCGATCACGCGGGCGTCTGCGGGTAAGTTCGAGACACAGCAGACGGTGGTGAAGGCGCTGGCCAGTGTGGAGGATGCCGCTGCACGGCGCGACCTGGCGCGGCGGGTGGCGCGCGTGTGGCAGGGATTGGCGGTTGAGTTGGCTGTCCCGGAAGGGGCACCCATTGTGAGCAAGCACACAGAGCGTAGATCTTTGCAAAACGGGACTGGCCTATGAACGTCGTAGCTTTCGCCGGAGATGCTGGCGCAGGTTTGAGATCCGGAAGTTGAGTCGATGATCAAGAGATTTGTGGAGGCCCTTCGGCGCTCTGGGCTATCCGGTCGGAGGCCGGATGTCGTGCTGCACATTGGGGCGCCGAAGTGTGGGTCGTCGGCAATACAGCGGTTCTGCGTTTCGCGCCGCAAAGCGTTGCGTCGACATGGCTACTACTATCCGGAACATTCGCTGGATGTGAATGGCGTTTCGGGTGGGCACATACAGGTAGCCGGCGCACTTGTAAATGGGAAGCGTGAGCAGGCCCGGACAACCTTCCATCGTTTTCTGGAAGAGGCGCGCGCTCATGACGCTTGCCTGCTGCTTTCTGCAGAGGCTCTGTATGGCCAGCACGCAGCCCTGGCGGAGTTCTGTGACGGGCTCACGGTGAGGGTGGTCGGCTTTCTAAGAAACCCGGTGGAGTATCTGCTCGCAAATCACAACCAGGGCATCAAGCGGCACATGAGCACGCAGCGTCTGGGGGAGGCCGTGAGTGAGTTTCTTCACCGCCCCACGGGACACTTGGTTGGCGCGCCTCTCTTGAAGTGGGCGGAGGCCTTTGGTGACGAGAACTGCACGTTCATACCCTATCGCTCGCCGAGCAGTGGTGGAGCGATGGTGGAGCGGCAGTTTTTGAGTGCGCTTGGCTTGGAGAGGAAAGCTGCAACGTTGCTGCAAGGCATCGAGGGACAGACGAATCGTAGTTACGTGAAGACGGCGCTCGAGTTGAAGAGGCTGTTGAACACTGTGTTGGAGGTCCTGCCAGCGCAGTGTGCGCATGAGGTGGATTGGAGCCTGCAGGGGTATTCGGATCGCGCGGTGGATGAATTCCCTTACGGCATGGCGGATCTCGACCCGGTGTTGAAGGCGCGGATCAACGAGCATCTGCTGGCGCAGATGGATGCTGTGGTGATTCGCTTTCCAGAATTGAAGGCGGTAGCCGCGCCGATTGAGGGGCGCGCCTCATCGGCTGAGGGCGGTTGGCTTGACCTGAGGGCGCCGCTCGCCTGGTTGGAGAGAGACGCGCCAGAGGTGCTTCGTGAAATCCGCGAGCACGCAGTAGGGCTGCGCGACCAAGGGCGTGGTGATTACGCTTTTTTGAAGTTGCTGGATGTTCTTGGGATTGATTTCAGGGAGCCGGTTGCGCCCGAGAGGCTGAAGGGCCTTTCTGCTCCGCAGCGAAATCTGCTCAGTGGCGATAAGGTACAGGTCCCGGACTGCCTGCGTGAGATGGCCTTGGTGTTTGAGGAGCAGGGCTTGTTGCAGGACGCCCTCTTTGCGATTTCGCGTGCCTTGGAACTGCGCCCACACGCTCTTGGGATCCAGCGTATCAAAGAGCGAATTGAGGGTAGGTTGAGTTTGTCGGCCAATGACAGGGGCGCTGTGGGGTCGAGTGGGGCGGAGGCCGCCGGCTCATGAACGCTCGCAGGGCCGAGCGCATCGCGCGCGTATCCAGGTGGCTGGCTGGGACGCTCGAGCGCACACCGCTGGTGCGGCGACCACTTGGCCGGTTTCAGCCAGTTCAGCACCTGCGTCACGCCGCTGGTGAGCCAGGTGCAACTTATGAATGGCAGGCGACGGGTGATGATCCGCAGTTTCGCCTCACGCGCGGGCTACCGCTTCCGGGTTGGCACATGCTTGAAGTGGCGATGGCACATGACCAAGCCACTGTCGCGGTGAAGCTCTATTTGGATACCGGGTCAGGCTTTAGCGAAGAGCAGAGCGTTTTTCTTCCGCTCAAGAGTGGGCGGGTGACGAAGCGGCTGTTCTTTGTGCCGAAGCGCTTGCGTGCGCTGCGCTTTGATCCTATGGGGCATGAGGGCCGGTTTACGGTGACGCACCTGCGCATGGGGTGGCTGACGCCAACGTTTGCATATGACCGCCTGGCGCAACGCTTGGTGACCATGCACCACGAGTGGCGGAACACCGCCAAGGCTGACGTGCTGCCTGCGCTGAAGCTCGCTGCCAGTGAAAAGGGCGTGGATTGGCGCAGCTTTGCGCTGGAGCAGTACGACGCCACCTTTGAGCGCCGGGCGGGGCGGTCGAGCTACACGCAGTGGCTGGGAGAGCGGCGCGAACTGTCGGCGGAGCATGTGCGCAAGGTGCTCGAGCTGCTGCCGTACAAGCCGCTGATCTCGGTCTTGGTGCCGGTGTACAACACGCGCGTCGAATGGCTGCGCGCGTGTCTCGATTCGGTTCTTGCGCAGCACTATCAGAACTGGCAGTTGTGCATCGCGGATGACGCATCCACTAATCTAGAGGTGCGTGCGCTGCTTGGGGAGTACGCAGCCAGGGATCCTCGGGTCCAGGTCGTGTATCGGGAGCGGAATGGCCACATCTGCGCCGCAAGTAACAGCGCTCTGGCGCTGGCTAACGGCGAATTCGTCGCCTTGCTTGACCACGATGATTGCCTGACGCCGCTTGCTTTGTTCCATGTGATCGAGGCCTTGCACAGACACCCGGATGCTGGGCTGCTGTACAGCGACGAAGACAAGCTCAACGAGCAGGGCGAGCGCTTCGATCCGCACTTCAAGCCGCAGTGGAACCCCGATCTGTTGCTGGCGCAGAACTACGTCTCGCATCTGGGGGTGTATCGCACAGCGCTGGTGCGCGCGGTGGGGGGCTTTCGCGAGGGCTTCGAGGGCAGTCAGGACCACGACCTGGTGTTGCGTGTGGCGAGCAGGTTGTCGCCGCAGCAGATCGTGCACATCCCGCATGTGACCTACCACTGGCGTGCGGGCGAAGGCTCCACGGCGCTGGGTAGTGGCGAAAAGTGCTACACGTCCGATGCGGGTTTGGCCGCGGTTCGCGAACATCTGGCGGTGTCGGTGCCTGGGGCCGAGGTCAAGATGGGTTTGTTCCCCAATACCTACCGGGTGCGCTGGCCCTTGCCTGAACAACTGCCACTGGTGAGCCTGCTGATTCCAACGCGAGACCGGGTGGAGATCCTGCGGCCTTGCGTGGATGCGATTCTGGCGCACACAAAATACGCGAACTTCGAGGTGCTGATCCTGGACAACCAGAGCACCTGCGTTGAAACGCTGGACTATATGCGCGAGGTGTCGAGCCGCGATGCACGGGTGCGCGTGCTGCGCTGGGATGAGCCGTTCAACTATTCGGCGATCAACAACTTCGGTGCCTTGTATGCGAAGGGCGAGATCCTGGGGCTGGTGAATAATGACATCGAGCCGATCAACGGAGAATGGCTCGAGGAGATGGTGCGCCAGGTATGCCGGCCGGAGATCGGCTGCGTAGGTGCGAAACTGTATTACCCCAACGACACGATCCAGCATGCCGGGGTAGTGCTGGGCATCGGTGGGGTGGCAGGGCATGCACACAAGTACTTTCACCGCAATTCACCGGGCTATTTCAGTCGCCTACATCTGGCACACAACCTTTCTGCGGTGACAGGAGCTTGCTTGTTGGTGCGCAAGGCGGTGTTCGAGGAAGTGGGCGGCCTGAACGAGGCGGACCTGGCGGTGGCTTTCAATGATGTGGATTTGTGCATCAAGGTGCGGGAGGCGGGATACCGCAACCTGTGGACGCCTTATGCGGAGCTGTATCACCACGAGTCGGTGTCGCGCGGGGCGGAAGACACCCCTGCCAAGCGGGTTCGCGCCAATGGCGAGGCGGCGTACATGCGTCGTACGTGGGGCACGTTGCTGGACCACGACCCGGCCTACAACCCGAATCTGACGCTGGTGCATGAGGACTTCTCGTTGCGGTGAGGGCAGGCCTTGGCAAGGTTGGCTTGATGGACGGTTGGCTTGCTTCTAGACTACTGACTAGTCTGGTCAGAATAAGGATTCGAGTAATGCACACATGGCAAATGCAGGAAGCCAAGGCGCGCATGTCGGATCTGGTCAAGCTTGCCCAAGCTCAACCGCAACAAATTACCTCGCACGGCAAGCCAGTGGCTGTCGTGCTGTCGCGCGAGAGCTTTGACCGTCTTTCGCAGGCTCAGGGCTCGTTGGTGGATTTCATGCGGCGTTCGCCGCTCTTTGGTGCGGACGACGTTGTCTTTGAGCGCGACTCGAGTCTGACGCGTGAGCTTGTGTTTTGAGCTACCTGATTGACACCAACGTCCTGTCCGAACTGTGGCGCAAAGCGGCCGACACGGGGGTGGTCGAGTGGTTCTCGGACCGGTCACCCGCGACGCTGCATCTTTCCGTGTTGACACTGGGCGAGATCCGCAAGGGCATCGAGGGTATCGGGGACGAAAGGCGCCGGCAGTCGCTGGTTGATTGGTTGGAAACTGATCTGCGGAGCTTCTTCACCGGGCGCATCTTGAGCGTCGATGAGAGCGTGGCAGATCGCTGGGGACGATTGGTTGCTCAAGCGCGGCGGCCGCTCCCTGCTATCGATAGCCTGCTCGCAGCGACGGCGCTTGAACACGACCTCGTTTTGGTCACCCGCAACGTCAAAGATTTTGCCGGTTTGCCTGTCCAGGTCTTCAATCCTTGGTCGCACTGAGCACCAACAGCCTTTCGCGCATGGGTGCGAGGCCTTCGTGGCTTGTGCTGAGCGATGGCGCGCGGCCGACTGAGGAGATCTACTTTCTCGCGTCGGTTGAGCCGCTGCTGCAGCGCCAAGGTGCCGATGTGCGATGGTTGGACGTGCGCGGGTGGCGGTGGTTGTTTGCGCGGGGGGCACTCGCACGATGCACGGGGGCCAATCTGCTGCTGTGTCGCAGTCTGCCCGAGCGGGCACTGGCGTGGCTGGAGCGGTCGCGCGCCCGTTTCGGGCAGATCGTTTATCTGATCGACGATGATCTGGCCGCGGCCGCGGCTGACCCCACGCTGCCTGCCGCATACCGGGTGCGCATGGCGCTTGCAGCGGGGCGACAGTCGCGGCTGCTGACAGTGGCGGATGCGGTGGTGGCAAGTAGTGATGCGCTGGCAGCACGCTTTGACGGTGTGCACGGCGCGGTCTCGGTGATGACGCCGCCTTTGATTGCGCCACTGCCCGAGCGGGCTCACTTTGACGCAGGCCCATCGGTGCGGCAGCCCTGGCGGATAGGCTTTCATGGTACGCGGGCGCATCTGGCGGACTTGGTGCGGATTGCACCGGCGCTCGCTGCCGTGCAGCGGGGGCGCGACGACACCGAACTCGAGCTGATGCTGGGGGCGCATGTGCCAGAGATGCTCGCGGGGTTGCCGCGTCTCCGTACGCCGGCGCCACTTCCTTGGGATCAGTTTCGCGCCTACCAGGCGAGCCGGCGGGTGCACATCGGCCTGGCGCCGCTGCTCGACACGCCCTTCAATCGGGGCAAGTCGTTCATCAAGTTTCTGGATATCGCGGCGATGGGCGGTGTGGGGGTGTATTCGCGGCGAGCGCCCTACACCGGCATCGTAGAGCACGGGGTGAATGGCTTGCTCGCGGGTGATGATCCGGATGAATGGTATGACTGCTTGCGGCGCTTGCTGGATCGCCCGGATGAGGCTGCGCGGATGGCCGCGGCGGCGGCCGACAAGGCACGTGTGCTTGTGCTGCGCCGTGTTCCGGCCGTGTTCGATGTGAAGGCAGTGAAGCCGCCCGACACTTGAGTGGCGAGCATCAAGAGGCTTCGATGCTTTGCACCTCGAACCCCACGACGCTGCGGCTGTCTCGGCTGAACTCGATGCCGATCAGGTGGATGGGCTCGCCGCGCGCGCGGTATTTGTCTGCGTAGCCGCGGTCGCGAAGCTGCTGCAGGGCCTTGCCCTCGGGGGCGAGCTCGACGACCTTGAACTCGAATAGGTACACGTGGCCGTTGAAGAGCACGGTCATGTCGATGCGGCCCTTGTGGGTCGTGTCTTCGAGGCGGATGTCGAGCCCGAGCGCGGCGAAGTGGCTGTAGAAGACGCTGGCGTAGTAGCCCTCGTACTGGGCGATGGGGTTGTTGCGGTACCAGTCGTGGGGGATGCCGGCGAAGAAGGCGGTGAAAAGCCGCTGCAGGCCGGCGAAGTCGTTGGCGCGAAGCAGGCGGTGGAGTTGCCCGGTTTGTTGTGCTGGCACCGATGGATCGCCCGTCAAGCCCTCGAGCAGGGCACCGTTCAGGCTGGCTTGCACTTCGAGGTTGGGGTACTTGAGCGTGTATTCCACGCGCGCGCCCATCCTCATCAGGCTGTCGATGGTGAGATACCCGGTCTGGAACATCAGCGCCTCGACGGACATGCGGTCTACATCGAAGCTCGACAGCAATGTCTCCATGGCCGCAATGCGGCTCAGGTCGGGCGTGAAGATATGGCGCGCGACGAGCTGTTCGACGAGAAAGGTCGGCGTGCCAGTCTCGAACCAATAGGGGCGGAACTCTCGCTTGTCGAAGAGCAAGAGCAGATCGAAGGGGTTGTAAACCGATGTGCCCGTCCAGTTGTAGCCGTTGTACCAGTCGCGGATGGCCTGACGATCCAGCCCGGTCAGCTCGGGCGCGAAGACGGTGTCGACGTCCTCGTCGGTGTAGCCGCAGATGGCGGAGTAGCGGGCGTCGAGGGTGATGTCGTTGAGGTTGTTGAGGCCGGAGAAGATCGACACCTTGCTGAACTTGGAGACGCCGGTGAGGAAGGCGAACTTGATGTGGGCGTCCTGCCCCTTGATCACCGAATACAGGTCGCGCAGCCCGTCGCGCATCTGCCGCGCCACCTCTGGCCGGGTCAGGTTATCCAGGATCGGCTTGTCGTACTCGTCGACCAGCACCACCGCGCGCTGGCCGTGAAGCAGTCTCGCCTGTTCGATCAGCGTGCTGAAACGGCTGGAGACGGAGCCTTGAACGAGTTCGCCGATACCCAAGCGGTGCGCGTTGTGGGCGAGTAAATAGTCGATTCGCTCATCGAGCGCGGCCCGACTCTCCATCACCCCTTCGGCAAAGCTGATGCGGATCACCGGGTAGTTGACCGTCCAGTCCCACTTGTCGTGCACAGCGAGGCCGCGGAACAGCGCTTCGTTACCCTCGAAGAGCTCGGCCAGCGTATCGAGGAACAGGCTCTTGCCGAAGCGCCGCGGGCGCGAAAGGAAGTAGTACTTCCCTTCGTCGATCAGCCGCAAAGCGATGCCCGTCTTGTCGACGTAGTAGTGGTCTTCCTCGCGGATCTCGCGGAAGGTCTGAATGCCGATGGGGAGCTTCTTGCGGGACATGGAGGTGGATGCCTGAGCGTGACTCACGTGCCCGATTGTAGCCGCAGCGGCTGCTGTGAGTTGCCGTCAGCGCCGGCGAACGAAGGCGTTGCGGTACCAACGGTAAAGGCGGCGCTGGAGGCCGAGGCCTTGCCCGGCTTCGATTTGCTGTTCGAGCAAGCGCACTGCCGTCTCGACGTCGATGATCTGGCGGCTGCCTGGGGCGACGTAGGTAGGGTAGAGGATCAGCGTGCCCGCAACCAGCTCGTCGATTGACAGTTTGCGTGTGCGCCGCGGACAGGGCGGGGCGTGGTCGCTGGTGAGGCCCCAGCCGGCGTAGAACGGGGTGCCCCACGTGTGCACCGAGACGCCGCGCAGCAGGGCCTCGAAGCCCGCCAAGGAGCTCATGGTGTGCAATTCGTCGACCTGCCCGAGCAGCGCGGTGATGCCGAGCGCGGTGACCTCCTGGTCGTAGAGCGTGCGAGCCGTGGTGTCGAGCTGTCCGACACGAGCGCCTGTGACGACATCGGGGTGGGGCTTGTAGAGGATGAAGGCGTCTGGATTTGCCTGCCGAACGTGGCGCAGGAGTTCGCTGTTGGTGGCAATGTGGGGTGCAGCATGCAGCACCGATGCGTCGGTCTCGACTTGGCCCACCACGAGCAGGATTGGTCTGTTCGTGGGAAGCGTGATCGCCTGCTGACCGCCGAGGTTGTATTTGGTGAGTCCGAACTCGACGAGTTTTTGACGCAGGCGGCGCGCACGCGCCAGCAAGCCGGAGCTGAATTGGCTGCTTTCCAATAGATGCTCGAGATCGCTGGGGTGGCGCGGATCGTAGTGGATGCCGCGGCTGTCGATGACGAGCGAGAGTGGGCGGACCAGGTCGACACCTAGGCCCACCGAGCGGATGAAGCCGTCTTCCATACGCCAGACGGGCGGGCAGTCGCGCACGGCCGCGAGGTCGTCGAGGACCTGCGCATTGCTCGACCAAGCGACGATGCGTGTGCCCGTGCCGGTGCCGACCGAGGGCTCGATGTCGCGGGGTGATTTCACGTGCCGGAGCTGGGCGCTGGTGCTCAGAAAGTCACCGATGAACCCGCGCTTCCAGCCCGAAAAGCCGACGCCAATCCAGTCGCCGGCCAGTTGGGTGTGGCGTCGCCGCTGTTCGACGATGAGGTTGATGGTGTCCTCCAGGCTGGAAGCTTCTCTCGTGTAGGGGTTCGCGTAGCGGCAATAGCGCAGGTAAGCGGCGGCGAACACTTGTTCGAGTGTGCGCGCACGGCCACGGCGGTGGCACTGGATGCGGTCATCGGTGAGGCCCCAGCCAGCGTAGAAGGGCATGCCATGGCATACGACCCGCCGGCCGGCGAGAAGCGCCTCGAAGCCGAGTTGGCTGGTGACGACATGCACCGTGTCAGCCGCGTCGAGCAGGCTCCAGGGGTTGATGTTCTCGGTAATGACCCTGCAGCGTGGATGTGCTTTTGCGGAGTCGAGCAGATGCCCCTGTTTGTGGCCAGCGAGCACGTCGGGGTGAACTTTGACCAGAATTTCGGCATCGGGGTGTTCTGCAAGGGCTGCGTTGAGCATGTGCCGAAAGCGCGCGGCGTCGGCGAGCCCATAGCGAATCGAGGCATCCCCCGCGGTCTGGTCCACCACCAATACCAGAGGGCGATTGCTGCTTGGCAGGGGATGATCGGGGGCATGGTTGTACTTTGACAGCCGATGCTCCCGCAGCAGCGCCATGCACTGGCGGGCACGATGAAGTTCAGCCGCGGTGAAGTCGGCCGAGAGGATCAGGTTCTCGAGGTCCGACGGTCGGGACGCGTCGTAGTAGATCCCGCTGTGGTCCACGACCATGCTGTGCGGCTGATGGCCTTCCACGCCGAGCCCCCACGAGCGGAGGAAGCCGTCTTCCAGGCGGACATGCGGAATACCCCAGCGCCGGGCGCGTTGTTCTGCCTTCAGACTGGACGCCTTGAGTCCCCAGCCCAGGGTGACGTCCGGCCGCCGCCACGGTTGCAGCGGCGAAAATCCGCGGTACTCGGGGAGGATGGCAGGGAGAATCGCGAGGCGGGAGATGCCGCTTGTGGCACAGGCGGCGGTGAGATTCTTCGTGTCTTGCAAGTTTTACAGGTGCTTATGGACGATTCGGGGGATCCGGACGCTTGGTTGGGAGACGAGTCATGCGTGCCGAATCAAGCGCTGTCCGCGATAATAGACGCTTTGCTATCGATCTCTCATCGGTGGCTTCCGCGCCAGCCCTCGACATGAGCGTTAAGACTCTGCCGTCCCCCATTGCTAGTCACTGATAAAGGAAGCTGGATGCGTCGCAGTTTCCTGTTCCTGCAAGGCCCCTGTACTCCATTTTTTGCCCGCCTCGCTGACCGGCTCGCCGGGGCGGGGCATGCTGTACACCGCGTGAATTTTTGCGCAGGGGATGCAGCCTACTGGCGTGGTCGGCCTGCGCATCGCTATGCGGGTGACGTCGCCGGGTTGCGCGATTATCTGGACGATTGCTACCGCCACTGGGACATCACCGATCAGGTGCTGTTCGGTGACCGTAGGCCCGTGCATCGGCCGGCCGTTGCGCATGGTGAGGCTGCTGGTGTGCGCACGCATGTGTTCGAGGAGGGGTACTTCCGTCCTTTTTGGGTGACGCTCGAGCGGGAAGGCGTCAACGGTCACTCCTTGCTGCCCCGTGACGTCGACTGGTTTCGTGAGGCGTCCGAGCGGGTAGGGGCATTGGCGAAACCGGTGCGCTTTCGGTCGCCCTTCCGGATCCGGGCTACGCACGATGTGGCTTATCACGTGGCGGGCATACTCAATCCACTCCTGTTTCCCCGGTATCGAACGCACGCGCCCATTGTGGCCCCAGTGGAGTATGCGGCTTATGTTCGGCGCTTTACGCGCTTGCGCGTGATCAGGAAGCGCGAACATGAGCGGGTCAAGATGCTGGTTGAGTCGGGCCGGCCTTACTTTGTGCTGCCCTTGCAACTCAACTCGGATGCACAGATCCGTGACCATTCGCGCTTCGAGCACATGGGCGAAGTGATCGAGTACGTGCTCGAATCATTCGCACGCCATGCCCCGGGTGATGCTCTGCTGGTGATCAAGAACCATCCGCTGGACATGGGGCTGATGGACTACACGCGCATCATCGCCGACTGTGAGAAGCGTCTTGGTTTGGCGGGACGAACGGTGTACCTGGAGGATGGAAATCTGGACACGCTTCTGAAGCACGCCTGTGGGCTGGTAAACGTAAACAGCACTACCGGGATGGTGGGACTGGAGCTCGGGGTGCCGACCCTGGCGCTGAGTGATCCGATCTATAACCTGCCCGGGATGTCGGCGCAGGCGGGGATCGATGCGTTCTGGCGTGCTCCGGAGCCTCCGGATGGGGAGCTCTTCGAGTGTTTTCGGCGTGTTGTGATGTATGCGACGCAGATTAACGGGGGCTTCTATTGTGGAAAGGGCATCGAGCTGGCGGTGACGAATGCCAGCCGGGTGCTGACAGCGGATCGCTCGCCTCTGGAGCATCTGTTGTGACTGCGCCGCTCCGCGTTTTGATTACGGGTGCCACGGGCGCCATCGGTGGGGCGCTGGCGCTCGAGTACGCGCGGATGGGGAACAAGTTGGTGCTGATGGGACGCGCTTTGCCCCAACTGGCGGCGCTGGCGGAACAATGCCGTGCGTTGGGGGCGGATGTCACAACGCACGAGCTGGACGTACGCGACCGCGCGGCGCTCCGAAAATGGTTGGCGCAGGTGTGTGTGGATGGGGTGCCGGACTTGCTGATCGCCAATGCTGGCGTGAACACCAACACCGGACCGGACCAGGCCGGCGAGCCTTGGGATGAGGCCGAGGCGGTAATCGAGGTCAACTTGCTTGCGGCAATGGCGATGGTCGACGTGGTGCTGCCGGCGATGCGCGCGCGCGGTAGTGGGCAGATTGCGCTTGTGAGCTCGCTCGCGGCGTATTTCGGTTTGCCCGTGACGCCGAGTTACTGCGCGAGCAAGGCAGGGTTGAAGGCGTACGGCGAGGGCTTGCGGGGCTGGCTCGGTCCAGAGGGGATCCGGGTGAGCGTGATCATGCCGGGCTACGTGAAATCGCCGATGTGCGATGGCATGCCGGGCCCCAAGCCTTTCCTGTGGTCGCCTGAGCGTGCAGCGCGGGTGATTCGGCGCGGGCTTGAGCGGGACAAGGCGCGAATCAGTTTTCCGTTTCCCTTGAACTGGGGTACCTGGTGGCTGGCGGTACTGCCGGCTGCTGTGTCGGTGCGGATCGTTCGCTGGCTGGGTTATGGCGACTGAGGGCGCCTTTGTTGCCGTAGGCGTGGCAGCAGCGATGGGCCTTCTGCTCTCCGTGCTGATCGAGGGCTTGATGCGACCGCGTCCTGCATTTTTTCGCCCTTGGGCGGCGTGGGCTTTGCACGGTGGCTTGTGGCTGCTGGCTCACGGCGCACTGACACTTCTGCTGGGGCGGCCCTGGTTTGCTGCAGCAAGTGCTTCGGCTTTCTTGTTGATGCTTGTGCTGGTGAACAACGCCAAGTACAAGGCACTCCGCGAGCCCTTCGTGCTCCCGGATTTCGAATATTTCACCGATGCCATTCGGCACCCGCGTCTCTATATTCCTTTCCTGGGTTGGGTGAAATTTCTGCTGTCGGCCCTTGGCTTCGGGGCGGCGGTGGCTTTGGGCTTGTGGGGCGAGTCCGTGCCGGACGAGCGGCTCACGTGGCCGGGGCAGCGTGGTGCGCTCGTCGTGGAGGCCGTGCTGGCGGTCGCGCTGATCATTGCAGGCCAACGTGGGCGCTTGAGGGTCGACTTCGATGCCGAGCGTGATGTGTCGACGCTAGGGTTGCTTGCCAGTTTGTGGCGCTATGCCGCCGAGAGTCGCACCCTCCCAGCTTTGGGCTTGCCCGATGCTGCGCCCGCCGTGCCGCTTGAGCGCGAAGACTTACCGCACCTGGTCGCTGTGCAAAGCGAGTCATTCTTCGATGTGCGGGATTTGTTTGCGGGGATTCGTCCCGAGATCCTCGCGGTGTTCGACCAGCTAAAGGCGGAGGCTTTGTCGCACGGCAAGCTCGAGGTACCGGCCTGGGGGGCAAACACGGTGCGTAGCGAGTTCGCCTTTTTAAGCGGGCTGGGTGAGGCGGATCTGGGCGTGCATCGTTTTAACCCTTACAGGGCCATCGCAAAAGGCTGGGAGGTGGCGAGTCTGGCCAGGGTGTTGAGGCAGTTGGGGTATCGCACCGTGGCGATTCATCCCTATCCGGCGAGCTTCTACCTGCGTGACCGGGTGTATCCGCGCCTGGGATTCGACGAGTTTCTCGATATCGAGTCTTTTGCCGATGCACAGCGCGCAGGCCCGTACGTAGGCGATCTTGAGGTGGCGAGGAAGGTCGATGAGATCGTCGGGTGTGCCGATGGGCCGGTCTTTGTCTTTGCGGTGACCATGGAGAACCATGGGCCCTTGCATCTGGAGAAGGTGGCCGCGGGGGACGAAGCAGGGCTCTACGGTAGCGAGCCGCCGGCGGGCTGCGAGGATTTGACGATCTATCTGCGTCACGTGCGCAACGCCGACCGGATGATGCACGCGCTGCGCACGACGCTCCAAGCCTGTAGCCGGCGCGCCGAGCTGTGCTGGTACGGAGACCATGTGCCGATCATGCCGCGGGTTTATGAAGTACTCGGTACGCCATCAGGCGAGGTCGACTACTTCTTGTGGAGCAGCAGGCTCAAGCGCGAGGATCAGCCGGCTCGAAATACGGCGGCAAGCGCGCTCGCGAATCTGTGGTTGCGCCAGGCTGGATTGCGCTGACGCGGCTGACTTCGTGAGGAGTCAGAAGAAGGGGAATAGCTGGGGCACAAGTGTCAGTGCAATAAGCGAGTAGGTGACGCTGACTGGCAAGCCGACCTTGACGAAATCGGTCATTCGATATCGCCCCGGCGAATACACCATCAGGTGTGTTTGGTAGCCGAACGGCAAGAGGAAGCCAGCGCTCGCCCCGTAGCAGACGATGAGGATGAAGGGCGTCGGATCGGCATCGAACGCACGCGCAGCAGCGAGCGCAATCGGAAAGCCCAGTGCGGCTGCGGCGTTGTTGGTGATGACCTCGGTGAGCAAAAGCGTGGCCAGATAGACGCCGACGAATGCGCCCCATACGCCATAGCCGTCGAACACGTGCTGGATGACGCGGACCACAAGCTCGGCCGCGCCGCTCGTCTCGACGACGCGCGCGATGGTGAGGGCCGACCCGATGATGACGATGAGTTCGAAAGGGAAGCGACGTCGGATCTCGGAGAGGGTGAGCAGCCCGCTGACGACGAGCCCTGTGGCAAGCAGGACGAGTCCGGTGAAGAGCGGGACCAAATCCAGTGCGGCCGATCCGATTACCAGAGCGAAACTGCCGAATGCAAGCGCGCTCTGTCGATGGGTGAGGCGCGGGCGAATCGGCGCACCGCTGACCACGACGAAGTTGCGATCAAGGTTGCGGTGCTGCGCGAAATCCGCACCGACGGCGAGCAAAAGGCAGTCGCCCGCCTTCAGCGTGATTCGGCCGAGGTGCCCCGAGAGTTGCTGGTCGCCGCGACGGATACCGACGACGCCCGCATCGAACATGGTGCGGAAGTCGACACTGCGAAGCGTCTTGTGCACGAGTTCGGATTCGTTGGTGACGACGACCTCGACGAGGTTGGAGCGGAGCAGTGCGTTGGCCTGATGGCCAAAGAACTGCAGGCCTTCGAAGCGCTGCAGGGCCGAGATCTTCTCCACAGCGCCGGTGAAGATGAGGACGTCGCCCTCGTGCAATACCTCGCTCGGGCCGACCGGTGAAATCAGACGCCCTTCGCGCGCGATCTCGAGCAAGAAGAGACCATCCAGATTCCGCAACTGGTTGTCTTCGATGCTACGCCCGACGAGAGGTGAGTCGGGTGTAATGACCGTCTCGAGAAAGTAGCGCTGGACGTTCTCGTGCTGAGCGCTGGCATGCGCAGGCAGCATCTTGCTGGCGATGACGAGCACGAGCAGGCAGCCTATCGCGATGGGGATACCGGCCCAGGCCAGTTGAAACATGCCGATTGGGGGCAGGCCCGCCTCGATGGCAAAGGAGTTCACCACGAGGTTCGTGGAAGTGCCGACCAGTGTGGTGATACCCCCAAGCACCGCGGCGTAGGAAAGCGGCAGCAACACTTTGGATGCCGGGAGCTGTTGCTGCCGGCTGAGTGGGCCGAGCAGGCTGCCCACGACGGCGGTGTTGTTGAGAAAGCCTGACAGGGCTGCAGCAGCCCCGGTGAGACGCAAAAGGGCGAAGTCTGGCCGCCCTTTGAGCAGGCGCTGCATGATGCTGTCGAGCAGGGGCGAGCGCTCGAGCACGAGCGATACCATGAGCAGCACGACGAGCGTAGCAAGTGCCGGGTTGACGAAGCCGCCAAGCAAGGCCTTCTGATCGATCAAGCCGGACACATGGTAAGCGAACGCCCAACCCAGGAAGAGGGCTGCGGGTGCGACGCGCCCGGAGACGAGCAGCGCCAGCAGCAGGCCGACTGAAGCGAGAACGAGGTAGGCAGTCACAGTGCGTGAGGGCTGGCTGGGCCAGTCGGCAGACGCGCTGCTCGCGCGGCTGGATCCAGCGACTCAGGCATCCTCACCCCAGGCAGCAAAGTGCGGGTTGTCGAACCCAGGTTTGCCGTAGCGCAGCGGGGTGTGATCGGCCACGGTCTCGATGCGCCCACCTGCGGCGGCCAGCACGGCGTGCCCGGCCGCAATGTCCCATTCCATGGTGCGGCCAAGGCGGGGGTAGACGTCAGCCTCCCCGCTTGCCACCAGGCACAGCTTGAGGGAGGACCCAGCACTGCGCGTGTGCGCGACCGAGCGCCCGGCGAGGAATGTCTCGAGCGCGGCCGCATCGCCGTGCGAACGGCTGGCGACCACGGTGAGCCCTTCCTCGGGAGGGCGGCGGCAGGTGATCGGGCGGCGCTTGCCGTGTTCGTCCACATAAGCGCCATTGCCTTCGGATCCGACGAACATGCGGTCCAGCGCGGGCGCAAAGACAACACCCAGCGCGGGACGTCCGTCGACGATCAGGGCGATATTCACGGTGAACTCGCCGTTGCGGCTGATGAATTCCTTTGTTCCGTCCAGCGGGTCGACGAGCCAGAACACGCGGTCGATCTCGGGCACACGACCTGCGGCGACCTCTTCTTCGGCGACGATGGGGATGCCGGGGGTCAGGTTGCGTAATCCTGCCAGGATGATTGCCTCGCCGCGTTCGTCGGCAGCGGTGACGGGCGAAGCATCCTCCTTGCCACGCACTTCGAAATCCGAACCGTAGACCTCGAGGATGGCTGCGCCAGCCTGACGGGCGATCTGTTCAATGGCATGCAGGATATCGAGTGGCGAAAGCGGAAGTTGGGTCATGAGTCTTGGCGCCCATGGCGCTGCGGAGAAATAAACGCGCACATTGTAGCCTTGAGTTTTATAATCCGGCACTCGCCGTCAAATGTTTTACTCCTCCATGCCAAGTCCGCACACCGACAGCCGTCGCTTGAACACCGAGGCGCTCAACGAGCGCCGTCGGCTCGCAGTGCGTTTGCGCCTGTCGGGCATGACCTTGCAGGCGGTCGCCGACGCCGCCGAGTTGAGCGTGCCAACGGTTCTTGCGGCCATGCAGGCCTTCGAGCGCGGTGGCTGGGAGGGCGTGGCGGTGCGCAAACGCGGCCGGATCGCAGGTAGCGGCAGACGCTTGTCACGCGACCAGGCGCTCAAGACGCTTGCGCTGCTGGATGACCCGGCTGCTGGCGTTTGGTCGGACGATGCGGTGCGCTCAGCGATACTCAAACATTTCGATGTCGAGATGGGTGCGCGAACGGTGGCACAGTATCTGGGCGAATGGGGTATCTCGCATAGCGTCTGGCGTCACGAGCGTGGCGTCTGCGAGGGCGCACTGTTCACGGCCGTGCCGCATGAGATTGTTTATGCGCCTGAAGCGGGTTGCGAGGAGGTCTCGCGACGCTTTCTGGTGGCACGCGACGTTCGGCAGCGCCTTGCCTTCGTGAGCCTTGCGCAAGCTTTGGGGGCTGCGCTCGAAGCCCTCGCGGATCATTTCGGGCGTGCGGCCGAAGGGCGCTCCGTAACGGCGTGTCTGGGTGGTTTTGACCTGCGCCGAGTTCAGCCTGCCGGGTTGCCGCACGGCCTGCAGTTGATGGCGGTGAATCTTGCGGCTACCCGAACCCTGCTACCTGTTGATGACAGCGCTTTGTCGCGGCCGACGGCCAGCTCGACAAACAAGGACGAGCGAGCGACGCGTCGCTCGGCCCCCGAACCCTTTGTTCATGAGTTCAAGATGACACACGACGCGAACACATTGACGCACCTTCAGCGGCTCGAAGCCGAAAGCATCCATATCCTGCGCGAAGTCGTCGCCGAGGCCGACAACCCGGTGATGCTTTACTCCATCGGCAAGGACAGCGCGGTGATGTTGCATCTGGCGATGAAGGCTTTCTACCCGGCGGTGCCGCCGTTTCCGCTGCTGCATGTCGATACGCGCTGGAAGTTCCAGGACATGTATCGTTTCCGCGACAAGATGGCGCAGCAAACCGGCATGGATCTGCTGGTACATATCAACCCCGAGGGCGTGGAGAAGGACATCAACCCCTTTACCCACGGTTCGGCGATTCACACCGACATCATGAAGACCGAGGGCCTGAAGCAGGCGCTCGACCAGTACGGTTTCGATGCGGCCTTTGGCGGCGCACGTCGTGACGAGGAGAAGTCCCGCGCCAAGGAGCGGGTGTTCTCCTTTCGCAGCGCGCAGCACCGCTGGGATCCGAAGAGCCAGCGCCCCGAGCTTTGGAAGCTCTACAACGCCAGAAAGCACAAAGGCGAGTCGATCCGCGTGTTCCCCCTGTCGAACTGGACCGAGCTCGATATCTGGCAATACATCTATCTTGAGAACATCCCCATCGTGCCGCTGTATTACGCGGCCGTGCGCCCGGTGGTTGAGCGCGACGGTACGCTGATCATGGTCGACGACGAGCGCATGCCGCTGAAGCCGGGGGAGGTGCCGATGATGAAGAAGGTGCGCTTCCGTACCCTGGGTTGCTACCCGCTCACCGGCGCAATCGAGTCCGAGGCCGACACGCTGCCCGCGATCATCCAGGAGATGCTGCTCACCCGCACCTCCGAGCGCCAGGGCCGGGTCATCGACCACGACTCGGCTGCTTCGATGGAAAAGAAGAAACAAGAGGGGTACTTCTGACATGGCACACGTTTCCGACCTCATCGCCACCGATATCGAGCAGTACCTCACGCAGCATCAGTACAAGAGCCTGCTGCGTTTTATCACCTGCGGCAGCGTGGATGACGGCAAGAGCACGCTGATTGGGCGCTTGCTCTTTGAGTCCAAGATGCTCTTCGAGGACCAACTCGCCGCGGTGGAGGCCGACTCGAAGAAGTACGGAACCCAGGGAGAGGCCATCGACTTTGCGCTGCTGGTCGACGGCCTGGCGGCAGAGCGGGAGCAGGGCATCACCATCGACGTGGCCTATCGCTTCTTCTCCACCGATAAGCGCAAGTTCATCGTTGCCGACACCCCGGGACACGAGCAGTACACCCGCAACATGGTCACCGGTGCATCGACGGCCGATGCTGCGATCCTGATGGTCGATGCGCGCAAGGGCATCCTCACCCAGACGCGGCGCCACAGCTATCTGGTGAACTTGCTGGGGATCCGTCATATCGTGGTGGCCATCAACAAGATGGACCTCGTCGATTATTCGGAAAAGGTTTTCCGTCGGATCGTAGAGGAGTACCGCGACTTTGCGAACCGCATCGGTATCACGGAGGCCACGTTCATCCCGATGTCGGCTTTCAAGGGCGACAACATCACCGCCCCGAGCGACAACATGTCCTGGTACCACGGCACTACGCTGATGGGCTATCTGGAAACGGTCGAGGTGGATGAGATGCGCATGCAGCGCGCGCCCTTCCGGCTACCCGTGCAGTGGGTCAACCGCCCCAACCTGGATTTTCGCGGCTTTGCGGGAACGATTGCGAGCGGCGTGATTCGGCCGGGCGACCGCATTCGCGTGCAACCCTCTGGCAAGGAAAGCACCGTGGCGCGTATCGTCACCAAGGACGGTGACCTTGCGCAGGCGGTGTCGGGTCAGTCGGTGACGCTGACGCTAGCTGACGAGATCGATGTTTCGCGTGGCGACATGATCTCCACGGCTGATGCGCCGGCTGAAACCGCGGATCAGTTCGAATGCACGATCACGTGGATGCACGACGAGCCGCTGCTGCCAGGTCGTCCTTACTTGATGAAGATTGGCACGAAGACGGTCACGGCTTCCATCACCGACATCAAGTACCAGGTGAATGTGAACACGCTCGAGCACATCGCCAGCAAGAAGCTCGAACTCAACGCCATCGGGGTGTGCAACCTTTCGCTTGACCGCCAGATCGCGTTCGACGCCTACAAGGACAATCGCGACACCGGCGGCTTCATCCTGATCGACCGTCTGTCGAACAACACCGTGGGCGCGGGTCTTCTGCACTTCGCGCTGCGGCGCGCGCACAACATCCATGTGCAACATGTGGATGTGGACAAGGTGGCGCGCTCGGCAATCAAGGGCCAGCGTAGCTGCATCCTTTGGTTCACCGGTCTGTCGGGTGCGGGCAAGTCTTCTATCGCCAACCTGGTCGAGAAGAAGCTGCTGGCCTTGGGTCGCCACACCTATCTGCTCGATGGCGATAACGTGCGCCACGGCCTGAACAAGGACCTCGGCTTTACCGACGCTGATCGCGTGGAGAACATCCGCCGCGTGGCGGAGGTGGGCAAGCTGATGGTCGATGCAGGATTGATCGTGCTGACGGCTTTCATCTCGCCCTTCCGGGCCGAGCGGGAGATGGCGCGGAGCTTGGTCGATGAAGGTGAGTTTCTGGAGATCTTCGTCGATACGCCGCTGGAGATTGCAGAGCAGCGCGATGTGAAGGGGCTCTACAAGAAGGCGCGTCGTGGGGAGTTGAAGAACTTCACCGGTATCGACTCGCCCTATGAAGCGCCGGAGTCGCCGGAAGTCCACTTGAAAACCGCGCACGAAACAGTCGAGTCGGCAGCTGAGCGCGTCATCGAGATTATCCGCGAGAAGGGCCTTATCGCTTGACCGTTGTAGGCTTAAGCAGGATGGTCCATTTGGAGACCGACAGGATGCGGACTGCGTCTTGTTTTGTGTTGGGCTGATACGGCTTTGTCATGAGGGCGTCTCGGCACACACCCGGCCCGCCGGCACCGGGCCGCGGAGCGCTGCTTGCGCCGCCACCCATCCACACCCGAGGAGGCAAGGACCATGCAACTCAAGGACAGCAGTCTGCTGCGCACCCAGGCGTACATCGACGGGGCCTGGATCGACGCCGATGATCGGCGCAGCTTCGAGGTCCGCAACCCGGCCGATGGAAGCTCGATCGCCAGCGTGCCCGACCTGGGCGCCACCGAGACCCGGCGTGCGATTGCCGCGGCCGGAGCCGCGCTGCCGGGCTGGCGGGCGCGCACCGCCAAGGAGCGTGCCGCGATCCTGCGGCGCTGGTTCGAGCTGTTCATGGCCAACCAGGAAGACCTCGCCGTGCTGATGACCTCGGAGCAGGGCAAGCCGCTGGCCGAGGCGCGTGGCGAAGTGGCCTACGGTGCGTCCTTCATCGAGTGGTTCGCCGAGGAAGGCAAGCGCGTCTATGGCGACGTGATTCCGGCGCACGGCGCGGACAAGCGCATCGTCGTGCTCAAGGAGCCGATCGGCGTGGTGGCGGCGATCACGCCGTGGAACTTCCCGATCGCGATGATCACCCGCAAGGCCGGGCCGGCGCTGGCGGCGGGCTGCACGATGGTGATCAAGCCCGCCGAGGACACCCCGCTGTGTGCGCTCGCCCTCGCCGAGCTGGCCGAGCGCGCCGGCGTGCCGCGCGGCGTGCTCAACGTCGTCACCACCAACCGCGCGGCCGAGGTGGGCGGCGAGCTCACCGCCAACCCCGCCGTGCGCAAGCTTTCCTTCACCGGCTCGACCGAGGTGGGCAAGCTGCTGATGGCGCAATGCGCCGACACGGTGAAGAAGGTGGCGCTGGAGCTCGGCGGCAACGCGCCTTTCATCGTCTTCGACGACGCCGACCTGGACGCCGCGGTCGCCGGCGCCATGGCTTCGAAGTACCGCAACGCCGGCCAGACCTGCGTGTGCGCCAACCGCCTGCTGGTGCAGGACGGCATCTACGACGCCTTCGCCGCGAAGCTGGCCGAGGCGGTGGCCAGGCTCAAGGTCGGCCCCGGCCTGTCGGGCGACGTGCAGCAGGGGCCGCTGATCAACGCGGACGCGGTGGCGAAGGTCGAGGAACTGCTCGCCGACGCGGTGGGCAAGGGCGCGCAGATCGCCTGCGGCGGCAAGCGCCATGCGCTCGGCGGCACCTTCTTCGAGCCCACCATCGTCACCGGGGTCACGCCGCAGATGCGTGTTGCGCGCGAGGAGATCTTCGGGCCGGTGGCGCCGCTGTTCCGCTTTCATACCGAAGAAGAGGCGATCCGCATGGCCAACGACACCGAGTTCGGCCTCGCGGCGTACTTCTACGCGCGCGACATCGCCCGCGTGTGGCGCGTGGCCGAAGGCTTGGAGTACGGCATCGTCGGCATCAACGAGGGCCTGATCTCCACCGAGGTCGCGCCCTTCGGCGGGGTGAAGGCGTCCGGCATCGGGCGCGAGGGCTCGAAGTACGGCATCGACGACTTCGTCGAGATCAAGTACCTGTGCATGGGCGGGATCCGCTGAGCAAGGCCTCGTCCGGCTCCAGCGCCTTGACCGCGTGGTACAGCGCTTCGTGCGCCGGCACCGCGAGGCCGTGGCGCGCGGCCATGCGCAGCAGCGCGCCGGTGATGGCATCGATCTCGGTGCGGCGCCCGGCCAGCACGTCCTGCAACATGCTGGCGCGATTGGTGGCGGTTGCTGTGGCGACCGCGCGCACGCGGGCGAGTGCCGCGTCGAGGTCGAGTGTCAGGCCTGCGGCGTGCAGCACCGGCCATGCCTCGCGCACCAGGGCATCCAGCGTCTCGCGGTAGGGTGGTTCGAGCAGGGCGCCATTGCGCACCCGGTGCAGCGCCGCCAGCGGGTTGATGGCCACGTTCACCAGCAGCTTTGCCAGGCGCGCGCGTGCGATGTCGGGCTCGACGCGCGCGTGCAGGCCGGCACGCATCAGCATTTCGGCCACCGGCTCGAAGCCGGGCGGCAGCAAGGTCTCGCCCGCGCCTGAGGGCTGCACCCGCTCGCCCTCGGTCGTGGCTTCCCGGTAGGCGCCTTCGGTGGTGATGCCCTGGTCCACGCGCGGCGCCCGGCAGTGCGCGCGCAGCAGGTCGCCGGTGAGGCCGTTCTGCAGCGACAGCACGCCGAGCGGCTGCATGCGCTCGGCAATCGCCGCCGCTGCCGCGGTGTCGCCCGCCTTCACCAGCACGATCACCCAGTCCGCCGGCGGCGGCGCGTCGGCGGCGAAGGCTTCGGCCGCGAACGAGCGATCTCCGACCCTCACGCCCGCCCGCAGCCGCGCCGCGCGTGCGTCGTCGCGCGCGATCACCGCCACAGGCATCACTTCGGCAAGGCGTGCAGCGAAATGCAGGCCGAGCGCGCCGGCGCCGATGACGGCGAGCGGATAGCGGTCCGGCGGCAGAGCGTCGGGGAGAGGGGAGCCGGGTAGAGGGGAGCCGGGTAGAGGGGAGGCTGGAAGACGGGAAGCGGGCGAGGTCACTTGTGGCGGGTTCCGGTAGCTGCTCCAGCAGCATCGTTACGGATCACGGCGGGCAGGTGCTTGTGGAGCATGTTGAACACCGTTCGCGCTGATTTGGCGCTGCAGGCCGCATTTTGCGGTGTTTTTCCCCGAATGGCACAGGGTTTGCGGAAGCGCCCACCAGCCCGGCTGCGACGCAGTCGGGTCGGAGGAGCCAAGGACAACACGACCATTCGAGGAGATTTCCATGCACCAGACCACCCGCCGCAAGACCGTTCTCCGGGCGCCCGTGCGCAGCCTGCTGGGCACCAGCATCGCCGCGGCGCTCGCGATTGCCGCCGCGCCCGCGCAGGCGATCAGCTTTTCGCAGGGCGACGCCACGCTCGACATCAACGGCACCGTCAACGGCTTTTACTCGCACCGCAGCGCCGAGGCCAACGGCGTCAAGACGACCAATTCGGCGCTCACCAACGGCCTGCTGCCGGGCTGGATCAACTTCGTGTTCACCACCAAGGTGGACGGCCTGGACATCAAGGCCCATGTCGGCTTCGCCCCCGGCATCAACGACAAGTCTGACGTGGTCGGCCTGCCGAGCGATCCGGGCTGTGGCGGCGCCACCGGCTGCGACAGCCCTTTCACCCAGATCGACACCCGCAACCTCTACTTCCAGTTCGGCAACCAGGAGTGGGGCACGGTGAAGCTCGGCCGCGACATCGGCCTGTTCGGGCAGAAGATCATCCTGTCCGACATGACGCTGCTTGGCCTCGGCGGCAACAGCTACGCCTCGACGCCCTTCAACACCACCTTCGGCATGATCGGCCACGGCTACATGTACACCGGCTTCCAGCCGCAGATCACCTACACCACGCCGACCATGGGCGGCTTCTCGGCTTCCGCGGGCATCTTCGACCCCAACAAGTTCGCTGGCGACGAGACCAAGAACCCCGGCTTCCAGGCCATGGCCAACTACGACTGGGAGGCCGGCGCGGCCAAGGGGTCTTTGTGGGCGGGCGCGATCCACCAGCGCACCAGCGGCGCGGGCAGCTTCAACGCCAGCGGCTTCGAGCTCGGCGCCAAGGTGGGCATCGGCGCTTTCGAGGCGGTGGCCTACGGCTTCGATGCCAGCGGGCTGGGCCTGTCGACGGTGGGCGCGCTGTTCCTGTCGCCCTTCGCCAAGAACGACGGCCGGGGCTACTTCGTGCAGGGCACCTACACCGTCGGCAAGACCAA
>QXGG01231450.1_pt1 | contig 43845 bp, 31 predicted proteins | sample 1982491 | NCBI WGS metagenome assembly QXGG01 (sample SAMN09924614, study PRJNA488089) | Wastewater metagenome, whole genome shotgun sequencing project. | isolation source: South African research farm wastewater | place: South Africa: Irene, Agricultural Research Council, Animal Production...
CTTCAATGTTGAGGCTTATCGTGGGGCGGATAAACTTGATTTAAGCCTGAAAGCTGACTCAACTTTTCTGTTGGGTATAGGTATTCAAAATATCCCATTCCAAAAGCAAGAGTATTCATTGCTAGCATCAATTCCTGCTGGTGCTAAATTGGGAGTAAACACACTCGCTAACTATGCAAACAGCATGAAGCATGTTTTCTCAAAAGAAGGTGTGAAGCAACTTGGTGGCTTTGGTGCTATTGGTAGTTTCTTCCCCGCCGAATGGAACTGGCTCGCTTTTTGGAATATGACAGCACTGTTGTCTATTATTTTAGCATTTATGAATATCCTACCGATTCCAGCTCTTGATGGTGGTCACGTGCTATTCTTACTCTACGAAATTGTTACAGGGCGTAAACCAAGTGATAAGTTCCTTGAGCGTGCACAAGTAGTAGGTATGTTGATCTTATTTACCCTACTAATCTGGGCTAACTTAAATGATGTATTGCGATTCTTCTTCTAAAAAGAGGCTCGACTTATAAAAAAGAACGGACTATAGAATATTCTATAGTCCGTTCTTTTTTATAAGTCGCTACTAACTAATTTAATGCTCAGCTAGAGTTTCGTGCATGTGCCTTAGCTAAGCTTAGCGAGTTCTAAAACTTTAGCTACAGCTTCATGTAAGCCATCTTTGTTTTTGCCTCCAGCAGTCGCAAAATGCGCCTGGCCACCGCCACCACCTTGGATTAGTTTGGCTGCTTGGCGAACTAGGTCACCAGCTTTTAATCCAGACTCAACTAAATCGTCACTCATCATAACCGTTAGCATTGGTTTGCCACTATCACTGCTTCCTGCTACGAAGAATAAATTATCTTCAATTTCAGAACGCAATTGGAAGGCGATGTTCTTAACCGACTCTGCAGGGATTTCACTTACAAAGCGAATAACCTTGACGCCGTTAATAACTTCAATCTTTTTAATTAAGTTTTGCTTAATCATGATCTCTTTCTCTTTCAAGAAGTCTTCGACTGTCTTTTTAAGCTTAGAGTTCTCTTCGATATGTTTCTCTATTGTAGAAACTAGGTTAGGCGTATTATTGAATAAAGATCTTAATCCTTTAAGTGTATCTTCTACCTCATAGATCATCTTCTCTACTTTAGCTCCTGTCCAGGCCTCAATACGACGAATACCAGATGCTATAGAACCTTCAGATATTATTTTGAAAATACCAATGCTTCCTGTTGCAGGAACGTGTATACCACCACAGAATTCTATCGAATCTTCGAATTGAATAACTCGAACTTCTTCACCATATTTTTCACCAAAAAGAGCTATCGCACCTAGGTCTCTAGCTTCTTGGATTGGAATACTGCGGAATTCTGTTAGGTTGATGTTCTCGCGAATTCTTTCGTTGATTAGTGTCTCGATTTCACGCATCTCTTCATTGCTAACTTTTTGAAAATGTGCAAAGTCAAAGCGAAGGAAGTCTGGAGTTACTAGAGATCCTTTTTGCTCAACATGTACACCTAAAACTTCTCTTAACGCTTGATCTAGCAAGTGAGTAGCAGAGTGGTTGGCAGCAGATGCAGCTCTTTTCTCTCTGTCTACACAAGCCATGAACTCAGCTTCAATGTTTTTAGGCAACTCGTTGGTTATATGAATCGCTAAGTTATTTTCTTTTTTAGTATCAATGATCTCGATAGTTTCCTCTTCGTTAACTAGTACACCAACATCTCCGACTTGTCCACCACTTTCTGCGTAGAAAGGAGTCTGAGCAAGTACGATTTGATAGAACGTGTTTTTCTTTTGAGTTACTTTTCTATAGCGTAGTATAGATGTTTCGTATTCTGTGAAATCGTAACCTACAAACTCGGTTGTTCCTGGTTTTATTTCAACCCAGTCCGATGCTTCAATACTTGCTGCATTACGAGCCCTATCTTTTTGCTTTTGCATTTCTGCTTCAAAGCCTTTTAGGTCAGCTGTCATGCCATTTTCACGAAGGATAAGTTCTGTCAAGTCAAGAGGGAAGCCGTAAGTATCGTACAGCGTAAAAGTTTCTGTGCCACTAACTTCGGTTTGCTTGTTTTTGCGAGATTCTGCAATTGTCTTTTCTAACAATTGAATACCTGTTTCCAGAGTATGCAAGAATGATTCTTCTTCTTCTTTTATTACTTTCTCAATCAGTGTTTTTTGAGCAATTAACTCTGGGTATGCATCACCCATACTTTCATTAAGTACAGGCAATAGCTTATACATAAAAGCCGATCTTTGATTAAGGAAAGTGTAACCGTAGCGTACTGCACGGCGTAGAATTCGACGAATAACATAACCAGCTTTAGCATTGGATGGAAGTTGACCATCAGCAATAGAGAATGCGATTGTGCGGATATGATCAGAGATAACACGCATAGCAATGTCTTTCTTCTCGTCTTGTCCGTATTTATTATTAGATAGGCTTGCTATCTTTTGAATTAGTGGCTGGAAGACATCAGTGTCGTAGTTTGAAGTCTTATGTTGCATAGCCATGCAAAGACGCTCAAACCCCATTCCTGTGTCAATTACTTTATGGGGTAAGCCTACTAGCGAACCATCAGCTTTACGATTGAACTGCATAAATACAAGATTCCAAATCTCAACCACTTGTGGGTGGTCGTTATTTACTAAATCTCTACCTGCTACAGCTTTTCTTTCTTCGTCAGTACGTAAATCGATGTGGATTTCTGAGCAAGGTCCACAAGGACCTGTATCACCCATTTCCCAAAAATTGTCGTGCTTGTTACCGTTGATGATTTGGTCTTTCGGAAGGAATTGCTCCCATAGGGTCGCTGCTTCTTCGTCTCTACCTAGTCCATCTTCGGGGCTGCCTTCAAATACAGAGGCATAAAGTCTGTTAGGGTCAAGTTTTAGAACATCTACAAGATATTCCCAAGCCCATTCAATAGCTTCTTTCTTAAAATAATCGCCGAAAGACCAGTTACCTAGCATTTCGAACATGGTGTGGTGGTATGTATCGTGTCCTACCTCTTCGAGGTCGTTATGCTTACCACTTACACGAAGACATTTTTGAGAATCGGCGACTCTTTTATATTTTGCGGGTTGGTTCCCCAAAATTATATCTTTGAATTGATTCATACCCGCATTTGTAAACATCAATGTGGGGTCATCTTTAATTACCATTGGAGCCGAAGGTACAATTTGGTGTCCTTTAGACTCAAAGAATTGCTTAAATGATTCTCTAATTTCTTTTGCAGTCATCATATCTATATCTCTATCCTCGAGGTTAATATTCTTTATGAAAGGATGCACAAAGATAGCTTGTTTTATTATTTTTGTAACTATAATAGTGAATAAATTAGAGACGTAGCTCTGTGGCTACGCTATCTATTAGGTACTAAACTTTGCTAAAAAGTATAATATAGAATAATTATGGACGACTCAATGCTCAAGGAGATACCTCAAGAATCTGAAAACGAAATTACAGCTCGTGTAAAAGAGGAGTTAGAGAAGGACGATTTCAAGCTTTATCACTCGATCGGAGAGGTTGCAAAAATGTTTGAAGTAAACGAGTCTTTACTTCGTTATTGGGAGCGTAAGTTTCCTATCTTACGACCCAAAACCAATAAGGGAGGGACACGCTTTTATACCAAAGCAGATATTAAAAATGTAGGGTTGATATATCAGTTAGTTAAGGTTAAGGGGATGACTTTGGCAGGAGCCAAGAATAAGTTAGCCCAAAACCCACAAGAAACTCTTTCGGCATACGATATGCTTAAACACTTAAAAACAATAAGACAAGAGTTGGTTGCTATGAGACAGGAGCTTGACCGCCCCTAATTACTCTTCCTCAATACGTGATACTTGTTTGATGCTAGGAATCTTCTTGAGCTCAGTATAAATTTGATTTACATCATCAACATTTTGTACGTTGACTTTCACTCTTCCCTCAAATATACCATCTTCGGTATTAAACTTGATATCTCGGATGTTGATGTTCAGTTTCTTCGAGAACACTTCAGTAATATCTGATAATAGTCCTAAGCTGTCAATTCCTTTTATGTAAATAATAATAGGAAAGATATTGTTGTATTTCTCATCCCACGCTGTGGCTAGGATTCGATTTCCAAAACTACTTTTGAGTCTGGTAGCTACAGGACATTGTCTCTTGTGGATAAACAGATGTCTGTTTTCATCTAGATATCCCAAAACCGGATCTCCAGGAATCGGGTGACAACAACTTGCCAACTGGTAGGTTGTATTGAGTTCATCTGCCTTTAGTAATAGTGTCTTTTTAGTATCTATTTTGCTCTCTATAGGCTGAATGTCTTTGGCTATTACTTCTTCTTTTTCGGGTTTGTTTCCGAAAGAAAAAGTAAGGTATTTTTTCCAAGTGGGAACTTGCTTGCCATAAATAGCTTCTCTCTCGATTTGACCTAAGATTATTTCACCCTCGCCAATGGCTTTGGTCAAATCTTCTTTATTCTTCTTATTATGGAGTTGGAGCAGCTTATTTATTAAACTAGGGTCTTGCTTGATATCTATATCTTTAAAGAAAGAGACTAAGATTTCCTCCCCTTGCATCTGAAGGATTCTATTTTTCTTTCTTAAGTACGAAGCAATCTCAGACTTGGCTTTTGCTGTTGTCGCAAATCCAGTCCAATAAGGTTCTACTCTTTCTTGGACCGAAGTCAATATTTCGACTTGATCACCACTCTCTAATTTATGACTCAATGGAACAAGCTTATGGTTTACCTTTGCTCCAATACAATGTACGCCTATGTCTGAATGCAGAGAAAATGCGAAGTCGAGTGCTGTGGAGTTTTGAGGCATTGTCTTGATGTCTCCCTTAGGAGTGAAGACAAAAATCTCAGAAGCAAATAAGTTAAGCTTGATGGTGTCTAGAAAATCCATAGCATCGGGCTGTGGGTCGTCTAGAATCTCTTTAATTGTTTTAAGCCATTTTTCTAGTTCACCCTCGTCTTCACCACCTCCACCTTCTTTGTATTTCCAGTGTGCGGCAAAGCCTTGCTCTGCAATGTCATTCATGCGTTCGCTACGGATTTGGACTTCTATCCATTGCCCGTTGCCCGCCATCAGTGTAATGTGAAGTGCTTGATATCCGTTTGCTTTGGGGTGACTCACCCAATCTCTTAAACGATCGGGGTGTGGCTTATATATCTTTGATACCGCAACGTAAATGTCAAAACAATCGTTCAACTCTTCGGAGCGACTTCTTGGTTCGAAGATTATTCTAACAGCGAGAATATCATAAATCTCCTCAAATGGAATATGCTTAGTTTGCATTTTATTCCAGATAGAATAAGTCGATTTAATCCTTGCTATTAGCTTATATTTTATACCCATCTTATCGAGCTCGGCTCGAATAGGGGTTGTAAAACTCTTAAATATTGCTTCGCGTTCGGAAGCTGTCTCGTCGAGTTTGCTCTGAATTAATTGATATTCTTGAGGGTGTTCATATTTAAAGCTTAGATTTTCAAGTTCTGTCTTAATCTTATAAAGCCCTAAGCGGTTGGCTAGGGGAGCATATATATATAGTGTTTCTCCAGCAATTTTATACTGCTTGCTTGGCAACATTGCTCCTAGAGTGCGCATGTTGTGTAGGCGATCGGCAATCTTTATTAAGATTACACGTACATCACTAGACATGGTAAGGAGTAGCTTTTTGAAGTTCTCTGCTTGAGCAGAAGCACGTTCACCAAAGATTCCTCCCGAAATCTTGGTCAGTCCATCAACGATTTGAGCAATTTTAGGGCCAAATATATTCTCTATATCTTCGACTGTATAGTCTGTGTCTTCAACAACATCGTGTAGTAATGCAGAACAAATTGAAGTTGAACCTAAGCCAATTTCGTTGCACACTATTTTAGCTACAGCAATTGGGTGTAGAATATACGGCTCACCCGATCTTCTACGAATCCCCTTATGAGCTTCGTTAGCAAAATTAAATGCTTTAGTTATTATCTCAATTCTTTTCCTATGCTTAGTAGCTAGATAGTCATTGAGTAGCTCTTGAAAAGCATTTTGAATCATGGCCTCTTCGGTCATTTCCTTGTCAGTCATTTCATTCATTTAATTAAGCTTTATGCAACTTGATATAGATACAAAAATAGTGATTAATCCCAATTTGTTATCAAAACCTTATCTTATAATTTTGAGAGTTTTGCCTGCTCGTATATTGTTAGTGGATAAATTATTCCATTGTTTCAGTTTAGCTACTGTCGTGCCATATTTAGAAGCAATGGTCGAAAGGTTTTCACCACTACTTATCTTATGGTAGATGGTAGAACCTGCCGCGTTCTTTGATTTATTCAATTTGGCTGTTGGGGTAGGTTCGTCTATTTTGAATAGCAAGTCTCTTCGATAGGTATAGATTGAATCTTCATTCTCAATAAATACAGGGATGAACTCTACAGGTAGGCGTAAATCATAAGGCTTGCTATTACCTGGTATAACTTCGGTCTTAAATTGTGGATTCAAGCTAAGCAATTCTTTCTTGTCGATTTGACAAATGGCAGCAATTTGATCAAAATGTAATTCTTTATTGACCTTAATAGTATCACTGATTAAAGGAAGGGTTCCATCGATTGGACAGATGTTATGGTCGCAGTAATACGTCATGATGTAGTTGGCTGCAATGAATGCAGGTACGTATCCGCGTGTTTCTTTGGGTAGATAAGGATAAATAGTCCAGTAATCGGCCTCGCCTCCAGCTCTTCTTATGGCTTTATTGATGTTTCCTGGTCCACAGTTGTAAGCAGCAATTACTAAATTCCAGTCGTTATAAATATCATGTAAGTCTTTCAGGTATCTAGCTGCAGCCCATGTTGCTTTTATAGGATCTTTTCTCTCATCCACTAAACTATTAGTCTCTAAGCCGTAGTGTTTACCTGTTGTTAGCATGAACTGCCATAATCCTGATGCACCAGCTCGTGATGTGGCTTTGGGGTTAAGTGCAGATTCAATGATGGGTAGATATTTAAGTTCCAGTGGTAAATTATAAGCATCTAAAGCCTCTTCGAAAATTGGCATATAAAAATTATTAGCTCCAAGCATGATTGCCACATGGTTTCTTAATCTTACAGCATATAGATCGATAAACTTTCGGATTGTCTCGTTGTAGGGCATATCCATTATTGTTGGAATACGTGAGAGTCTTTGTGCGTATACAGAATCCGTAAAGAATGGATTGTCAACTGCAGTGATGCATTCTTTCTTCAAATTCAGATATTTCTGAACTTGCCAATCATTTAATAGACTATCTATCGGCCATATCATCGTTTCAGGAATATCTATATCTTCATCAATTGATATAGAATCCGTTTGAGCATACAATTTATTAGTCGAAAATAGACTGATGAAGAGAAATGCGTAGATCAATACTTTCTTCATTATTTCTTGTTGTGTTAAAATGTAAACTTACACTGTAAGCCTACTGATTTATTTTGGATTCTTGATGTGTTGTTGTTTGTTGTGTCGAAAACAGCTGGTTCAATTCGCATACTTAGATCGGGACTAATATCAAAGTTTGAAAGTTCGGCATCAACATATGCATCAATAATTGATAATACATATACGCCGATAAAAGCAATAACGCTCAAATCTCGATATCTTCTGAATCGATCTTTTCTGTTTTTGAGAAGAGATTCTAGTCTTCCTTTGTCTATGTTCGAATTGGGAGGCAGTAACTCTAAATAACTATTTGTATTAGGGTTATTGTCTTTAAGGTCTCTATAAGCTTGTGCATAATCTTTGTACATGGTATTATTCCAGTTTAATGCATAGGCACATCCTGTGAACCCTCCATAAAAAATAGGTAATTTCCAATACTTGCGATTATAAATTTGACCACCACCAGGGAATACGATTGCGTACCAAGTCGCTTTTGTGGGGTTTGGCCTCCACTGCTCTTTTATTATGTTGGCAGTTTCCATTGGTGGAGTCTTGGGGGTTGCAGCATTTAAGCTGTCCAGCAATGCCTTGTTAGTCGCTTTGATGCTATCAGCAAGCGCGACACTATCACCCATAAGTACTCTTGCAGGTAGGACAGTGTCTATAGTGTTCAAAAGAGAATCAATCATCAGTTGACTCTCTAGTTGTTTCGTGATTATTTCTTGTTCTAGTTGCTTAACTTCTTGCGCATGAGTTTTCTGTGTATGAAAAAGCGCAAGAGTTAAAACGGCAAAGAATAAATAATGTATTAAGCTTTTCGCAATATTCATCTATTTTTTCAGTGAATCAAATATTTCTATAATTCTTTCTAACTCTTCATCATTCTGGAATGGAATACTAATCTTTCCTTTTCCTTTCTCAGTGCAAGTTAACTGAACTTTTGTATTGAAAAAATCTGAAAGGTGTTGTTTAAGAATATTAAACTCTTCAGGTAATTTAGTTTTTCTTTTTTTCTTTAGCTCATCAGTTGATAAACCTTCATTAAAAGCTTTAACAAGCTCTTCTACTTTACGAACAGAATACTGATTGGCAATAATGTCTTTAAGTAGTTTAATTTGAACTTTTGGGTTTTCAAGAGGTAGTAAAGCACGGGCATGGCCCATGTCGATTTGTCTGTTTTGAAGTGCTACTTGTACTGGTGCAGGAAGTTTTAGTAGTCGCACGTAATTGGCAACTGTAGCTCTTTTCTTTCCTACTCTTTCGCTAAGTCGTTCCTGAGTTAGACTGTATTCTTCAATTAGGTTTTGATAGGCTAGGGCAACTTCGATAGCATTCAAATCTTCTCGTTGAATGTTCTCTATTAGTGCCATCTCTAGCACATTTTCGTCACTAGCTTTTCGGATGTATGCAGGGATTGAGGTTAGACCAGCAATTTGAGATGCTCTAAATCGACGTTCGCCTGCTATAATTTGGTATCTGTTAGTTGAAAGCTCACGTAGGGTAATGGGTTGAATGATTCCGATTTCTGCAATAGAACCAGCAAGCTCTTCCAAGGCAACTTGGTTAAACTCTCGTCTGGGTTGGTTGGGGTTAACAGATATCTTAGAAATCTCAATCTCATTGATAGAAGATGATCCATCAGTTTTGATTTCATCCATTGACAATAGGGCATCTAAGCCCCTTCCTAATGTGTTTCTTCTTTGTGTCATATCAACTAGTTACTATTTATTCTTTTTAATAAGCTCTTTAGCCAAGGCTAAGTAGTTTTTTGATCCACTTGAGTCGGCATCGTACAAGATTGTTGGTAATCCGTAGCTAGGAGCTTCACTTAGCTTTACGTTTCGGTGAATCACAGTCTTAAAGACTAAGTCTTGAAAGTGCTTTTGAATCTCCTCGTGAATTTGCTTGGCTTGTCTTAAGCGAGCATCGTACATAGTTAAGAGGAATCCTTCAATCTCCAAGTCAGGATTAAGTCTTGATTTGATAATCTTAATGGTATTCAAAAGCTTACTAATCCCCTCTAGAGCAAAGTACTCAGCTTGCACAGGTATAATTATAGAGTCAGCTGCTGTAAGCGCATTAACTGTTATTAAACCCAAGGATGGTGAACAATCAATAAGAATGTAGTCGTATCTTTTTTTAAGCGGAGTAAGAATCTCTTTTAAGATATTCTCTCTATTTTCTAAACTCAGCATTTCTATCTCAGCTCCCACCAGATTAATGTGAGATGAAACAACTTGCAAAGTATCAATATCAGTAGTGAGTATTGCGTTCTCTATCTTCGCATTCTCTCTATCGATTATACATTCGTAGATACTGTGTGCAGATTGACGCATATTAACACCTAACCCTGAAGTAGCATTGGCTTGAGGATCAGCATCAATAACTAGTACCTTTTTTTCGAGAGTTGCTAGTGATGCTGCGAGGTTTATCGTAGTAGTAGTTTTACCTACGCCACCCTTTTGATTTGCCAAGGTTATTATTTTTCCCATATCAATTAATCAATTAATAATAGCGAATTAAGCCATAATACACAAGAAGTCCATATAAAAATACTGAACTTTATTAAAACTGTTGATAAGTTATATCTTATGTTTATAACTAGAGTTAGGTTTGTCACATGTTATTAATATTACTATGCGTCTTTTAGCAAATATACTAAACATTATTCTAAACATGCTTGTTTTTTACTAGCTTACAAGGAATTAACTAAATCTTTGTTAAGTCTAGTTTTTGTAAAGCTTAATTTAATTCATCTGAATTTATAGTTATATTTGTAGGTGTTCTCATAAATAACGATTAATTAAACAAATATGGAATCAAATAACAAACCCCTTATATTAATCACCAACGACGATGGCCTTATAGCAAAAGGAATTAGTGAATTGGTGAAATTTGTCAGACCTCTAGGTGATATTGTAGTGGTAGCTCCTGACTCTCCGCGTTCTGGAACATCCTCAGCTTTGACTGTTAACGACCCTGTTCGTTACAAGTTAATCCGTCAAGATGTTGGTTTGACGGTGTATAGATGTTCAGGAACTCCTGTGGATTGTATCAAGCTGGCTCGACATACTATTCTTGATCGTGAACCTGATTTAGTGGTGAGCGGTATTAATCATGGCGACAACTCTGCAATCAATGTGCATTACTCAGGTACCATGGGTGCCGTTATTGAGGCATGCTTAAACAATATTCCCGCAGTTGGATTCTCACTTTGCGATCACGATATGGGTGCTGATTTTGAACCTATGGGTTTCTATGTTCGTGAAATAGCAAAGACAGTTTTAGCCAATGGCTTACCAGAACGTACTTGTTTAAATGTTAACTTTCCAAAGACGGATAAAATTAAAGGACTTAAAGTGTGTCAGCAAGCTATTGGTCAATGGACTAATGAGTGGGAAGAGTGTCCAAGAACACATAGCGACGAGAAGTACTTCTGGATGGCTGGTCAGTTTGTGCCTACAGAAAAAGGCAACGACTTAAGTGATAATAGAGCTTTGGCCGAAGGTTACGGAGCTATTACACCAACTCGTGTTGACGTAACAGATTATGAGTATATGAAAAAACTAGAGCGTTTAGTTTCAGTAATAAGACCCCAAGAGGACTAAACTCTATGAAATATTATATAATAGTAGGTGAGGCCTCTGGTGATCTTCATGCCTCTCATCTTATGTCAGAACTTCTCAAGGCTGATTCGTCTGCCGAGTTTCGATTCTTTGGAGGAGATAAGATGGAGGAAGTAGGGGGAACACTTGTTCAACATTATAGGGATTTAGCCTTTATGGGCTTTATCCCTGTTTTACTTAATTTGCATACAATATTCGCCAATCTTAAGTTCTGCAAACAGGATATTTTAGATTGGAATCCCGATGTTGTAATTTTAGTAGATTATCCAGGCTTCAATCTTAAGATTGCCAAATTTATCAAAGAGAACTCTTCAATTCCCGTCTTTTACTATATCTCGCCCAAAATTTGGGCTTGGAAAGAGTATCGCATAAAAAACATTAAGCGTGATGTTGATCAGCTTTTCTCTATCCTTCCCTTTGAGGTTGATTTTTATAAAAAGCACAGCTATCCTATTCATTATGTTGGGAATCCGACTGTGGATGAGATTCATGACTTTAAGAAGGATTATAAAGAGTCGTTTATAGACTTTACGGTCAGATTAAATCTCTCTTCATCTCCTATCATTTGTGTCTTGTCTGGTAGCCGTAAGCAGGAAATTAAAGATAATTTGCCTCAGATGCTTCAAGCTGCTTCACTCTACTCCAATTATCAAATTGTGGTAGCTGGTGCACCAGGAATCGAGCGAGAGTATTATAATCAGTTTATTTCTGGATATGATGTGCATCTTGTTTTTGGAGAGACTTACCCTATATTAGCCCATAGTCATACAGCTTTGGTTACCTCAGGTACTGCAACACTTGAAACGGCACTTTTTGAAGTGCCTCAAGTCGTGTGTTACTCAACACCTATTCCTAAGGTTATCGCCTTTTTAAGAAAACGAATATTGAAAGTTAAATACATATCACTAGTCAATCTGATTGTTGATCGTTTGATTATTCAAGAGCTAGTAGCTGATACAATGAATGCTAAATGTTTAAATGCCGAGCTGAAGAAGTTGATGACTGATGAGCATTACCGTTCGCAGATGATTGATGATTATCGTCAGATGGAGCGAATTCTAGGTGAGCCTGGAGCTCCCCTACATGCAGCTAATCAGATGATCAATATTCTAGCTAAATAATATAAATACTGTGGTTTCGTGCAGTATTCTTGCTTTTAAAGTGTTTATTAATTAGAAATACTAACTAATTAGTAAGCACTTTAAATTTTAGAAGGAATGAAAAAGATAATTACGAGAATTATTTTATCCTGTTTAGTTATAATGTCGGTGTCTTCACTTCAGAGTTGCAATGATGATGGCTATTCACTGGGAGATTTTTATCTCTCTTATGCGACTGTAAAACGAGGGACTAACACTTATTACCTTCAATTAGATTCTGGTGATAAGCTTTGGGTAGCTGCAGGTTATCTGGGTTATAATGGAGTCGATGGTCAGCGTGTTATTGCTGACTATACTATCTTAAGTGATAAACAGGGGGAATTTGCACACTATGTTAAGGTGAATAACCTATGGAATATCTTAACTAAGAATATAGAGAAAGTTGAGACAGAGAAGCAAGATGAGGAATTTGGGAATAATAAGTTATTTGGAATAAATGAGATGTGGTTTGGTGGTGGTTATATCAATATTAATTTCAGTTTCTTTCTGCCTCAAGTTAATAGGCAACATCGAATTTCACTTGTTGAGAATCTGCTAAATGATCAGTATTCAGATGATGGATATCTATACTTAGAACTTCGCTACAACAGCTATAATAATGAATCTGACTATGTTGGAAAGGATATGGTTAGCTTCAATACTAATAATGTTAACCTAGAGGGTAAAAAAGGATTTAAAATAATCTGGAAAAATGCAGAGGATGAAGAAGTAATTCAGACTCTTGAGGTAAAAAAAGCTAAGCCTGTTGATTCAGAAGATATGCCGAAATTAAATCAGGATAATATGGTTCATAACTAGAATTAATCATTAAATTTAAGACATAAGAAAGGGGCTCTTAAGCCCCTTTCTTATGTTTAATATCTTCTATATTTAGAACATCTTAATTAAGTATATGTAAAATACTACAGCAGGAATTGCAATTAGCGTACTGTCGAAACGGTCTAAAAAACCACCATGTCCTGGGAGTATATTACCCGAGTCTTTGATTTTTAGCTGTCTTTTGAATCGTGACTCAATTAAGTCGCCCCAAGTGCCAAATACTGCTACTACAAGTCCAAAGCCCATCCACTCAGCGTAAGATAGAATAGGACTGATCGAAGCTATAATAGCTGCAGCGATTAGTGTTGAAATACCTCCTCCAATACTGCCTTCCCAACTTTTGTTAGGGGAGATTCGAGGAAATAACTTTCTTTTACCCAATAAGCTTCCCACACAGTATGCACCTGTGTCGTTTACCCAGATAAATATAAATAGGGCAAGAGGCATAATGTAGTAATAGTCTACATATAGCCCACCTTCATTTGAGACAAATGACAAGGCATTGATAAGTGCAAAGTTTAGACCAACATAAAATTGGCTAAGCATTGTTGCACTAAGATTACCAATGGGGTTTTCATGCTTTAGGTATAACTGCTGAATAAATAGGTATAGCATTATGGCGAGGTAGGGGATAAAGATAACCGAAGTCGCATTATCCGAGACGTAGCCTGCCATAGCTATAAAAAGGTAGAAAGACCCTAAAGCTGTGATGGGTCTATTGACTGTTACTTTTTGGGTGTCATTTAAAAGTCCAGTAAGTTCATAAGTTGTAAATGCTGAAAATAGAGCAAATAGGGCAACAAAAGTTACTGAACCATAAACTATTGAGCCTACTAAAAGTATTACAAATAGTAGGCCCGAAATAGATCTTTTTATAAGGTTAGAATTCACGTTATAATTTAATTTATGAGTTAGAGTTTGCTTGTGAATCTTCTGTTTCAGTTGGTGATGTCGTTTCCTCACTCTTTGTTTCAGACTCTGGCTGGCTTGCACTGTTTTGGGCAAGAGCTTCTGCTTCTTCACTCTCGTGTTTCTTTTTTTCTTTCTCTTCTTCCTCTTTAAGCTTCGCTTTTTGTTGAACTTCCATAATTTCTTCAGAACGAGATTTCCATTTACGTTTACCGAAAATTGCTTCTACGTCTTCAGCTAGAATTACTTCTCTATCCATAAGTTCTTGAGCCAATTTGTTGTGTTGCTCTTTATGCTTTATCAAGAGTTCTTTTGCTCTTTCATATTGTGTATTAATAAGCAGTTTGACTTCTTCGTCAATCTTCTCTGCTGTACTCTCACTATATGGTTTACTAAAAGAGTATTCGTTATTATTATAATAACAAAGGTTTGCTAAGTTTTCGCTCATACCAAAGTAGGCAATCATAGCATACGCTTGCTTAGTTATTCGCTCGAGGTCATTCATCGCACCAGTTGATATGCGACCCAAGAAAACATCTTCGGCAGCACGTCCACCAAGCAAAGCACACATTTCGTCGAGCATCTGCTCTTTAGTTGTGATTTGTCTCTCTTCAGGTAAATACCAAGCAGCGCCCAGTGCGCGTCCTCTAGGAACTATAGTCACCTTAACCAATGGGTTGGCGTGTTCTAGTACCCAAGAGATGCTAGCGTGTCCTGCTTCGTGTATAGCGATAGATTTTCTTTCGTCTTCAGTGGTGATTTTGTTTTTCTTTTCTAGTCCACCCACAATTCTATCTACTGCACTCAAGAAATCTTCTCGAGTTACAAACTCTTTGTTGTGACGAGCTGCAATTAATGCTGCCTCGTTGCATACGTTTGCAATATCAGCTCCGGAGAATCCGGGAGTTTGTCGAGCTAGTAATTCTACATCTACATCTCCATGAAGTTTTAATGGTCTAAGGTGAACATTGAAAATCTCCATCCTGTCGTTAAGATCGGGTAGGTCAACATAAATCTGCCTGTCGAAACGTCCAGCACGTAGTAATGCTTTATCCAATACATCAACACGGTTAGTTGCGGCTAAGATGATAACGCCACTGTTTGAACCAAAACCGTCCATTTCTGTAAGCAGCTGGTTAAGTGTGTTCTCTCTTTCGTCGTTTCCACCCATAGATGGGTTCTTTCCTCTAGCACGCCCAACAGCATCAATCTCATCTATAAAAATGATACATGGTGCTTTTTTCTTTGCTTGTTCGAATAGGTCTCTAACACGAGATGCACCTACCCCCACAAACATCTCTACAAAGTCTGAACCAGCCATTGAGAAGAACGGTACATGAGCTTCACCAGCAACCGCTTTTGCAAGTAAGGTTTTACCTGTTCCCGGAGGGCCTACAAGTAGTGCTCCTTTAGGGATTTTACCTCCTAAATGCGTGTATTTTTGAGGTGCTTTTAAGAAGCTAACAATCTCTTCAATTTCTTCTTTAGCTTCGCTTAAACCAGCCACATCATTAAATGTGATGTTGGTGGATTCTCCCTTTTCGAAGAGCTTAGCCTTTGATTTTCCTACGTTGAAGACGCCACCGCCTCCACCACCACCGCCAGAGTTCATTCTTCTGTATAGGAATATCCAGAAGCCAATGATCAAAAGGATAGGTAGTAGGTTCCATAGTAGTGCACCAAAGAAATCTTTCTTTTTGTCGTAGGTTGTATTTCCACTAAAATGTCCTGCCTCAGTTTCACTTTCTAAAAAGTTGCTCAATCTGTCTCTAGAAGGAGCTTCTGTTAGAACCATAGGGTTTTTACCCACCTGATTTGAATCACGTTGGAATACGTTGGCTACAGAGTTTTGTTTGACAAATGCCTCTACGGTATTGTCGTCGTAGCCAATAACTTTGTCTATATATCCGTTGCGAATATACTCTTGAAACTCATTATAAGATACTTCTTTATTTAGCGAGCCTCCAGGGTTGGCAACTAATAGCCCAAGTAGCATCATTGCTATAAAAAAGAATAGCCAATTCAAATTGAATTTTGGCATATTGGGCTTGTTGGGTCTTTGAATTCTTTTACTCATTATGATTAATTAATCGATATCAGGAATAGTTGTTAATTGAGCATCAGCCCATAAATTCTCTAAATCGTAGTAGTTTCTAGCTTCGGGTTGAAAAACGTGTACTACAACATTAATATAGTCGAGCACAACCCACTCGGCACTACCTAGCCCATCAATGGCTAAGGGAGATTCTCCAAGTTGTTCTTTTATATCGTCTTTCAGGTTTTCAACTATACTACTTACTTGATTTGAGGACGTGCCCTCACAAATTATAAAGTAGTTAGTTATGGTATCTTCTATTGCTGTGAGATCTGCAATTACAATCTTTTTACCCTTTCTTTCTTGAATGGAGCTTACAAGCTGATTGATTAGATCTTTTGTGTTTTTTTCCTTCAATGTGTTTCCTTTATATTTATTACCTTAATAGTACACGCCTGAGTATTACTACTCCTTAGTGTACTAGTTACTCTTACAAATATACATTGAATTCTGGTATAGATGCAAGTTATTACAATAATCAAAAACAAACTTTGTTCTTATTTCAAGTTTGACATGACAAAGTACAACAATTTTGGCAATAAAATAGTTTTAATTTAATGAGTCTGTTTGTCGGTTTTATTTTTTTTATATCTTTGCAGAACTCTTGGGCTATGGTGTAATGGTAACACTCCAGATTCTGGGCCTGATATTCTAGGTTCGACTCCTAGTAGCCCAACTATTTCCAACTATTCGTTTGAGTATAGATTGGTTTTGAGTTAAGAAGGATAATCAACTTTGGTTGATTATCCTTCTTTTTTGTTTCTATTATCTTAAGAAAAAAACAAACATGCCTTAGTAGGTTAGTACTAAGGCATGTTTAGTTTTTACGTCATCTCTCAATGAAATATAAATATGTAAATCAATATTTTAGATGCTAGTGTTTAAAACTTCAATTTTCTTTTCTAAAACAGCTATGTCTTCTTTAAGCTTGTCAGCCTTACGGTTGATTTCGTCAAGTAGGCTACCACCACTCTTGGTTGATAAGGTTAAGAAACCTAGGTTGTTTTCGTAAGTTGTTAAGTCCGACTTCATCTTATCTAGCTTGCGTGTTAGACGCTCTTTTTCTCTATAAAGGGCTTGGTCGTTGCCTCCTTCTTGGATAGAGGTCACTAGATTTTTAAAGTTGTTTATCTTCTTACTAGCTTGTCCTTTGTTAACCTTGTCGAAATAGTTATCAACAAGCGTTCTGTACTCTTTGTATATTTCGTCTTTAACCTTGAAAGGTACATGCCCGATGCTGTTCCACTCTTTAATCAGTTCGTGGACTTGCTCGTTGATGTCATCAGCTTCGACTTCGCCATTTACTAGAGCTTTAAGCTTAGTAATAATCTCTTTTTTTGATTCGAGATTGGCTGTTTCTGATTTTCTAAGCTCGGCGTTGTGCTTATTTCTGTTTTCGAAGAAATGGTCGCAGGCATCGTTGAATCGTTTCCATTGAGGGTTTGATAGTTTGCGATGAACTGGTCCTATCTTTTTCCACTCTTCTTGTAGCTTGATGAGTTCAGAGCCTGTAGTTCTCCAGTCAGTGCTTTCTTTAAGCTCTTCGGCTTTTTTACAAAGCACCTCTTTTTTAGCAAAGTTATTTTGCATTTCATTCTTCTGCTCCTTTAAGAACTCATTCTTTGAGTCGAAGAATCTGTCACATGCTGCTCTAAAGCGTTCGAATATTTTATTATTCATTTGGCGAGGAGTAAAGCCGATGCTTTTCCATTCTTCTTGTAATGCAAGTACAGCTTCAGTTTCTTTGCTCCAAGCATTAAAGTTATCGAGTACTGAAAGGTCTATAGCTTCTATTTTTTCACAGATAGCAGCTTTTAGCTCCAAGTTTTTAGTTTGCTGTTCTTTAAGCATTTCAAAATGGTCTTGGTGTTTCTTGTTGATAACCGTTGAAGCCTCTTTGAAACGCTCCCAAATGCTGTCTCTTAGCTCTTTAGAAACAGGACCTATTTCACGCCATTGTTGGTGAAAGTTCTGAAGCTGATGAAAAGCCGAAACTACATCGGACTCTTGATCAAGAGCTTCAGCTAGCTCACAAATCTCTGTTTTTTGCTCAAGGTTCTTCTTGAAGTCGTACTCTCTAAATTCGATGTTGAGTTTTAATTTGTCGTAAAACTGTTCAACATAGAGTTGATAGTTGCTCCAAAGCTTATTGAGCTCCGATTGTGGTACTTGACGTATCTCGTTCCACTGATTTTGTAATTCTTTAAACTCTTTATAAGAGCCGCTAACGTCATCGGGAGATTCAACAAAGTCTTTGATCTTGTCAATGATGGCTAGTTTGAGTTTTAAATTCTTTTGTCTTAGCTCTTCTGTTTGAGCTGCTATTACACGACGTTTAGCTTTCACTTGCTCTATCAAGTCGTTCAACTCAGCTTCTAATGGGTTTACTTCAGGCTTGAAATCCTCTGGCTTACCACCATCAGCAATGAATTTGGCTTGTTGCTGTTCAAGGTCACTTAGATGTAACTTGTAAAAAACCTGTTTAAGTGTGTCAAGTTCAGACTTATTGGTGTTTTCAGCTTCATCTAGTAGTTGCTTTAGTTTGTCTACAACCTCTTGTGTTGTACTCAAAAAAGTCTTATCCTGTTTGTCGGTAGCCTCTTGTGGAGTGCTAGTTGGGACTTTTTGATTGTCTAAAGCATCTTTGTTTTCTAGGGAGTCCATCATTGTACAATTATTTAGATAATTTAGGTCTAAAGCCTATAGTTAAATTTTTACTTTGTTTACTTAAAAGCAAGTGTTTTGATATTTTCTGTGAATATATAAATATTTTATGATAGTAATCGTGTTAAAAACAGATAAAACATCATTCCTACAATATCGTTGGTAATTGAAATAAAAGGTCCTGTAGCAATTGCTGGGTCTATTTTCAATCTCTCTAGGGTCATTGGGACAACAGTTCCAAAAATAGAGGCAAACATTACTACCGAAAAAAGGCTCAGTGAAACCGAGTAGGTGATTACCGCTGTTGGTCCAAATCTAAAAAAGTTAAAGATGTATACCAACATCGAAATAATGGTCGCATTGACAAGCGCTACAACCGATTCTCGAGTCACTTGTTTAAGAGTTTCTTTTGAGTTAAGTGAGCTATTGGCTAGACCTTGTACCACCAATGCCGATGACTGTGTTCCTACGTTACCACCTGTACCACCGATTAAGGGTATGTAATAAGACATTTCGGTTGTTAGTGTTGAAGAGAATCCTTCAATTAACACTGAGTTTCCCATTCCTCCAATCATACCAATGAGTAGCCAAGGCAGCCTTGCTCTGGTTTGTTTGAATAGGTTGTCGTCAGTTTCAACGTCTTGCGAGATACCCGAAGCCAACTGGTAGTCTTTCTCTGCTTGTTCACGAATTTCATCCATCACGTCATCGACGGTGATAATGCCCTCAAGCCTTCCGATACCATCGACAACAGGTAATGCCACTAAGTCATATTTTTCAATAATCTGAGCTACTTCCTCAAGGGGCGTATCTACCCTGACCGATATGGGGTCTTTTTTCATCACGTGCTTTACCTTCGATACAGAGGGTGAAGTTATCACCTTTTTTAGAGGGAAAACACCTTGCAATCTGTTATCGTCGTCGATAACATAAACATAGTGTACGTTGTCGAGTTCTTCAGCCTGCATACGCATCTCTTTAAGACACTCGGGCATACTGAGATTCTCGTTGACTTTAACCAACTCTGTGGCCATAAGTCCACCGGCAGTATGTTCGTCATACTTAAGCAGGTCAACAATATTCCCTGCTTGTTCGACGTCTTCTATGTGCGATAGAATTTCGCTTTGCTTTGTGGTATCAAGATCACGCATTAAGTCTACTGCGTCATCGGTATCCATATGATCAATCAAGCGTTTGGCGATCGTTGCTGAAGGAAGTAATTCCAGAAACTCATTACGCATATCGTCATCCATCTCAACCAAAACGTCTGCTGCTACCTCGTTATCGAGTAAACGGAAGATGTCTTTTGATTCGGATGAAGTCAGATCGTTTAATAACTCTGCTATATCAGCAGGGTGAAGTTCTGATAAATACTCCTTAATTTGATCTTGAGCTTTCTCTTTGATCAAGGATTTGATATGGTCTACTTTTTCTTCGTTCACGACTTAAAATCCTTTTAATTATTTAGCTACTCGTGTTATGTTTGAGCTTTATGTGTTTGCTAGCTCTTTTGCTACTCGGTTGGTGATGTCTATAAATTCGGCAACGCTCAACTGCTCGGGTCTTTTCATGAAAATAGGATCTGCTGTAATTGGCGAGTTTTTACCTAAAACTAGTTTAATCGAATTACGCAATGTTTTTCTGCGTTGATTAAATGTTGCTTTAACAATTCGCTTGAAAAGCTTAGGGTCACAGCCCAAATCAGTAGTCTTATTTCTTTTCATACTGATTACAGCACTCTTCACTTTAGGAGGTGGATTAAATACATCCTCACTAACGGTGAATAAATATTCTACATCATACCAAGCTTGGATTAGTACTGATAAAATGCCATACGCTTTTTTACCCGGTTTAGAGGCAATTCTTTCGGCTACCTCTTTTTGAATCATACCCGAGCATAGTGGTATAAGCTCTTTATAGTCGAGCATTTTAAAGAAAATCTGACTAGAGATATTGTAGGGGTAGTTGCCGATCAGTACAAAGGGCTTACCGTCAAACAACTCGTTCAAATCCATTGCCAAAAAATCAGCTTCAATAACCTTGCCCTCTAACTCTTTGAAGGTTTCGTTGAGGTAGGCAATAGATTCAGTATCTAAATCTACAACTTGAAGGGGTCTGTTTTTAGGGATTAAATATTGGGTAAGTACTCCCATTCCAGGGCCTACTTCAAGGATTGGTAATTCAGGTACAAGATCTACCGTGTCTGCAATATCTCGAGCTATTTGAAGGTCCTTTAGGAAGTGTTGCCCTAAATGTTTCTTAGGTTTGACTAATTTCATCTACTAATTTTATGGTATAACTGTTTATTATTAATTGACAAAGATAGGCTAATTCGAGCCAAAAATTAAATATTAGCTCTTTTTATCTTTATTGTGAGCTTAAGTTTATTACACAGCCATTTAGGTCTTGGCTTAATATTAGCTACCCAGCTGGATATTCTTAAGCTAGAGTCTTCTCTAAATGTTTGGGAATTAATTATTTTCTCAGTCTTAATTATTTATGGTTCCCATAGCCTTTTATTATCCTTTTAAAGGATATACTGTTTAGTATGGTTCGACCTACTCGCATGGTCAAAGTCAGTAGCTCGGAGCAGGTAAACGAGTAGGTCGTTTTTTTATTTCCATCTAACTTGGTTGGTCTTTCGCATAATTCTTATAAAATAAGTAGTTTTGTCAACTCATAGTTGAAAAATGAATAAAATAAGCTTCAAGCATGTTCTTCAGGTTCTATTGCCCTTTTGTTTGGGTATTGGGATTATAGGGTGGATTTATCGAGATTTAGATTTTGATGAAGTTTGGGATGTTCTCAAGACCCAGACGAAATGGTCTTGGATGATCGCTTCACTCTTTTTTGGCCTACTTAGTCACATTATTCGTGGGCTACGCTGGGTGTTGGCGTTGGAGCCACTTGGAGTAAAACCCAAAAAGAGCAATGCAATTTACGCTATATTCACCTCCTATGCAGTGAATCTTGTTGTCCCTAGGTTAGGCGAGTTTACACGTTGCGGCGTATTGTCAAAATACGATGGAATATCCTTTAGTAAGTCGTTTGGAAGTGTTGTTGCGGAGCGAATGGTCGACAGCTTTTGTGCTATCCTAATTTTAGTACTGGCCGTAATTCTTCAAGGTGGTTACTTTATCAACTTTTTTAATGAGACAGGTTTTGTGATTCCTTACGAAGATCTCTTGAAAAGTAAGTTCTTTTATCTTTCACTATTGGGTATTATCGGCGTTGTGGGAGTGCTTTTTTTCTTTGTACGTAAACTTGCTCTGATGGGACGCATAAAACGAATACTTATCAACATGTGGGAAGGGATGATTGCACTAGTAAAAATGAAAAACGGAGGTCTATATATATTGTTTTCCGTGCTTATTTGGAGTTGCTATTTCCTTCATTTTTATCTGACTTTCTTCTGCTTTCCCTTTACATCCGATTTAGGTCCACTTGCTGGCTTAGCTCTTTTTATTGTTGGTAGCTTTGCTGTAGTAGTCCCAACCCCCAATGGAGCGGGGCCTTGGCACTTTGTAGTAATTACGCTAATGACCATTTATGGCATAAGTACAGCTAATGCAGGAATATTTGCACTTATTGTACATACTATTCAATCGTTTTTAGTAGTTTTGTTAGGAACCTATGGATTTGTGGCTCTACCCTTATCCAATAAAAAACTATTAAACAATGAAGACAATACTAGCTTTAAGTCCTAAAGAAGTTTGGAAGCATTTTCATGCTTTGACTCAGATTCCACGTCCATCAGGACATGTTGAACAGGTAAGAGAATACTTAATCTCTTTTGGTAAAAACTTGGGCCTTGAGTCTTTCTCAGACGAAATAGGCAATGTTATTATCCGTAAGCCTGCTACAGCAGGGATGGAAAATCGCTGTGGAGTAATTCTTCAAGGTCATATGGATATGGTTCCTCAAAAGAATAACGATACAGTTCACGATTTTGAGAAAGACCCTATCGAAACTATCATAGATGGTGATTGGGTTAGAGCCAATGGAACAACTCTAGGTGCCGATAATGGTATGGGTGTTGCTGCTGCAATGGCTGTACTAGAATCAAAAGATCTTAAACATGGTCCACTCGAAGTTTTAATAACTACTGACGAAGAAACAGGTATGGTAGGAGCTTTCGGGTTGAAAAAAGATACCATTCAAGGTGATATCCTTCTAAATCTTGACTCTGAGACTGAAGGTGACCTATATATAGGTTGTGCTGGGGGTGTAGATATTACAGCTTCTTTGCAATATAAAGACATTGAACCCGACTTAGACGATGTTGCTGTTGAGGTAATCCTTAAAGGACTACGTGGAGGTCACTCTGGTTTAGAAATAAACACTGGTCGTGCAAATGCCAATAAATTAATGGTTCGTTTTGTGCGTGAGGCAGTAGCTGCACTCGATGCTTGCCTCTCTTCTTGGCAAGGTGGAAACATGAGAAATGCAATTCCTCGTGAAGCACATGTTGTACTAACCATCCAAAAAGAAAACTTAGAAGAGCTTAAAGAGCTTGCTAAACATTGTGAGAATCTATTCAATGTAGAGTTTGGTGCAATAGAAACTCCGATTACACTCTCTGTTGTCGATACAAAACTCCCTAAGGGTATTGTTCCAACTGAAATTCAAGACAACCTAATCTCAGCTATATTTGCTTGCCCTAATGGTGTTCTTCGTATGATTCCAACTATTCAAGATACGGTAGAGACCTCTACTAATATGGCAATTGTTGAAATTAAAGACGGTAAAGCCGAAATTAACTCACTTACAAGAAGTTCTTCAGACACGATGAAAGAATACTTGGCAACGATGATTGAGTCTTGTTTTGGTATGGCTGGAATGAAGATTGAACTTTCGGGTTCATATTCAGGATGGAACCCAAATGTAAAGTCTCCAATCCTAAAGACTATGACCGATGTTTACCATAAACTATTCAATAAAGAACCTGATGTTAGAGTGATCCACGCAGGTCTAGAATGTGGTATTATCGGTGCTGTTGAGCCTGAACTAGATATGATCTCATTTGGACCCTCTATGGAGTCTCCGCATTCACCTGCTGAGCGTGTTCATATTGATTCTGTAGCTAAATTTTACGATTTACTTGTTGCTTCACTTGAAGCAGTTCCTGTAAAGAAGTAATACTTAATAAAGATTAAACAAACCCCTCAAGACGAAATATATTGACTCTTGAGGGGTTTATTGTATAGATACACTACTAATATACAAAATTGAGTATCTTAGTAGTAAGATTTTATTTGCTATAAGCTGAATTAAATAGGAATACGAAATACAATAGATATGAAGAAATGGTTATCATTAATTGTAATTGGGGTAGTAGCTTTAAGCACTATGGCTTTTACAAGCTCATTTAAAAAGTTATGGGCTAAGTATGAATCATCCGTAGAACAAGGTTTACCTAAGACTGGGATTGATATACTTTCTAAAATTCAAGATAAAGCTAAAGGTAAGAGAGATATAGGGCACTATTTCAAAGCTACCTATCTCAAGGCTGAGCAAAGTATGAGCCTTGGCTACAGTGACACAAAGAAGAATATTGAAGAACTCGAAGAGTGGCTTGCAGGGGTAGACACTCCCGATCAAAAAGCAATTATTTCGGCTATTCTGTTTTCAAACTATCTGAATTACTTTAATAATAATCGGTACAAGTTTAATGAGCTTACTGACATTGAGGCCTCCGAAAAACCTTCCGACGACATCGATCAGTGGACGGTCAATCAGTACCAAACACGAATCAATGATTTGTATGATGCTATTTTTGTGGATTCGGAATTTTTACTCACTAAGTCGGCCAAAGACTATATTCCTTTTATAGAGATTCATGACTTTGGAAAATACTTTAATCACGACTTATATCATGTGATTTATACATTCACGCTGAATACTTTAAATAGCTATCCTTACGGTCCAGGATGGAGAGAAAACTTAGCTTCAGACTTGAGAGATACCACTATCGATTTATATCATAAAAACTCCGATGGTGTGTTGCTTCTTGAGCTGGATGGGTTTACCTCGGATAGAAACTTTAGGTTCGATTTTAGTAAAAAGCTTGATCGTATAGATGAGCTCATTGAGCAAAATCATAGTTCCGAATTGGTGGTTGAGGCTGTAGCTGTAAAAATGAACTTACTGCTTTCTCAGCGAGTTAATTCCAATCTGAATTATCCTGACATGATTCAACAGGCGGAGTCTTACATTAAGAAATATCCTAAGTATGCAAGGATAGAGATACTTAGTGATATTATTGAGCGCATTAAAGCACCTGCTGCTTCGCTAACTATAAGAAAACATGCCCATACCAATGAAAATATAATAGCCACGCTGAGATATAAGAATATCAACAAGGCAAATATCAATCTATATCTATGGACTGGTGATTCTTCTCTAAAGCTTAATAATATACAAGAGCAATTGGACAAGAAGGAATCATCTAAAGACTTTTTGGTTAATAATACCAAGCTAATTGATGATTTAGTGTTGAATGATATTTATACCAAAGACCATAAATTGGTCAACGATACAACCTTGAATATTTCTACGCCAACTGAAGGTCTTTATGTTATAGCCTTTTATACAGATAAAAGTGAAGATAAATCTTATCAGTTGGTTACTGTTCAAAACACAACATTGATTAGACAGTCTTCTCAAAACCACGATTATGACTTTTTTACTGTTGATATTTTGAGTGGTGCACCTGTAGAAGGAGTAGATATTAAATTACTATCTTCTTCAAAAGACAATTTAGGTCAGAAAAAACAAGTTGCAAATCTATTAACCGACAAAAACGGTCGTGCCTCTTGGGTTGTTCCCGAAAGTTTTGACCCTCAGACTTACTTAAGCCTTCTAGCACAAGTAAACGGGCAAACAATTTACGACGATAATGAACGTACGATTTACGCTCAGAGTAAAGTGCAAAATCCTTATTCTGATAAGATAACATATAACTTAATTACAGATCGAAGATTATACAGACCTGGTCAACGAGTTTATGTTAAGGGATATATCTATCAGCAAGACTCTATTTCGGGTAAGTATCGTGTAGTTCCTAACTATAAGGGGACAATGAATGTCCGCGATAACTCTTCGCTGGTTGTTGGTGATTTTGCATTTGAAACAACTGATTTTGGTTCTTTTACTACTCAGGTACAATTGCCAACTTCCATGTTATATGGAAATGTAAGCTTAACAATCGCTAATGAGCAAGGGAATCAGCAGACCATAATGGTTGAAGAGTATAAAAGGCCAACCTTTGCCCTAAGTTTTCTTCCTATTGAAGGCGCTTACAAAGGGGGTGATACCGTTACACTACGTGGTAGGGTAGAGAGTTTTAGTCAGTCTATGTTGACCAATGCTAAACTTGAGGCAGAAGTATCTCTCTATGACTATAGTCAAGGTAAATCAAGAATTATCCCTTGTCATTTTATTAAACCAAGAGCATCCGAAGTTTCGATTAAAGATGGGCTGGTTATTGACTCAGATGGTAACTTTGCATTAGAAGTTTCGACTCTAAAAGATATGCAGGGGTCATATCAGGTAAAGGTTAAACTCGTTTCGGCCGATGGCGAAACACACGAAGAACAAACTAATTTCTATGTGTCGGAGGCTCCTTATCGTGTATTTGCGAGTCTACCCGCTGTGATCGACTTGAATGTTCCTTTAGTACTTAGTTTTGCTGCTCAAAACAATGACGGCACTTCTGTTGAGGCAAAAGGTGAGTATAAGTTGTTTAAGCAAACCGATGAGTACGAAAAACAAGAGCCCCTTTTAAAAGGATCGTTTGATACCGAAAACAAAGAAGTTGTTGACCTCGCATTTTTACCCGTGGATAGCTATGTCTTGTCTGTTTATGGAGAAGATGGCAAGATGAGTAGTAGCAATTACTTCCAAGCATTCTCCAAAAAAGAAACTGCTGTTCCTGTTGATAAAGGGGAGTGGTTATATGTAGAGAAAAACACGTTTAGTAAAACTGAACCTGCTGTTGTTTATTTCGGATCAGCTGAAAAGGATGTTCGACTTTTTGTGGATGTTTACACCCTTAAAGGTAAAGTGTATTCAGAAAACAGCCTTCTAGATCGATCATACACTAAGCTAGCACTGCCTTTTAGTCAAGCGTATCGAAGTGGAGCCGTTGTGGTATTTACTTATTATAAGAACCATAGACTATATACACGAAGAGTCTCTTTGACTTTAGATGCTAAAGAGGAAAACCTATCGCTAAGTTGGCTCACTTTTAGAGATAAAATTAATGCTGGGGCTAAGCAGGAGTGGATTCTTCAGGTGTTGGATGCTCAAAGCAGACCAGTGACAGATGTAGAGTTGCTAGCTTTAATGTACGATGCCTCTTTGGATGAGCTCACACCAGCTTATATGCGAGGTGAAAGTCGATTCGATTTCAATAATGCAAGTCTTCCGTCGGTAGATGTATATTCATCAGCTAGGAATTATAAAAATACTATTTACTCAAAGTTTGCTTTTGACCAGAATCCTAAGTCTATTCCTGAATACTCGTTTGATAAGTTTTTCTTCTTTGAACAATATAAGCCGAGAGTGATGATTAGGGGAATGTCTAGGGCTAAAGTATCCTTCGATGGCGAAGATAGACAATATGACGAGCTTTCAGAAGCTGTAGTGACGGGTGCTGTTAATGCAGCACCACAGGCTGTAATGGAAGAGAGTGCAGCAGATGCTGGAGCAATGAATCAAGCAGGTGCGACAACAGCTATTCGCTCGAACTTCGATGAAACAGCATTCTTTAAACCCACTTTATCTACAGATAAAAACGGGAAAGTAAAGATTAGTTTTACAAGTCCTGAACAACTAACCAAATGGAATGTACAGGTTTATGCACATAATAAGGATATGATTGTCGGCTATTCCGATAAGATTGCTTTTACAGAGCGTAAATTTGCCATTCTTATGAACACGCCACGTTTCATTCGTCAAGGTGATAAAGTGACGTTAAGTTCAATCTTGAAAAATGCTTATCCTACGTCCCTAGAGTCTTCTGTTGAGCTGGTTCTTTTTGATCCTGTTACCGATAAGCAAATCGCTAAATTCAAACAAGCTGTAGCTGTTAAGGCTAACTCTGAAAGCACTGTGTCTTTTGAATTGCCAATGTTAAGTGATCGAAGTGAAGTTGGTATTCGTATCCTAGCCAATGCTGGTAAGCACAGTGATGGGGAGCAATATGTAATTCCTATTCTCTCTAATATTGAACCTTTTATTTCGGGCAAATCAATCATTGAAATTAAGCCAGGACAGAAAACAGTTGATCTAAGTGATCTCTTTGGGAATAATGCTAAAACAGCAAAAAATAAAGAAGTACTTGTTGAGTTTACCTCAAACCCCTTGTGGTTTACTGTAGATCCAATCTTGCGTACATGGATGTCGAGTTCGGTAAGCTCGTTGAGTTTAAGTAATAAGTTGGCTGTGAGTAGTGTTGCTTACGAGCTATGGAAATCTAATCCAGAGTTTATCAAATCGTTCACAAAAGATAATTCATTTAAGAGTTTTGATAATAATGCTCAGTTTAGAACAATCTTAAATCAAGAAACTCCTTGGGCGGCTATGCCAGCTAATCAAGAGAATACAATTTCTATGTTCCAGCGTGAGGTGGTTATAAATACCTCTCAACTTCAACTTAGAGGTTATCTTGACCAGCTTAAAGCGCTTCAAGGAGCTGATGGTGGCTTTGCATGGTATGAAAACATGGATTCTAGTGTGAGAGTTACACTGTTGGTGGTGCAAAACTTATTTGATTATAGCCACTCGACTGGAGTAGACGCGGCTAATGCTTCTCTTGCTAGTGAAATGATAGATTCAGGATTAAACTACCTCTATGCAACACTCTTTAGAGCTGAATATATTAAAGATATTGTAATGCCTTCGGTAGCACAAATGCAGGTGGTTGTGTTGGGCTTGAATCAGAAGTTGAAGTTCTCACAAGAGCAGAAAAAGCAAAATGAGTTAATTGTGAGCTTGTTGCCAACAGTACTCAAAGATGGAAGCCTTATGCAGCGTGCATTGGCTTTACAGTTGGCTGTGTCTGGAGGGCACAAGAAACTAGCTAATAGTTTCCAGTCTTCATTAATTGAGTATTTGTATGATGATGCGACAAGTGATGGGGTTTATTTTGCTGGAATTCAGTTCGATAAACTACCATTGTATGAGCAGTTGAATACCCATATTGCTGCTATGAAAGCTTTAGAACATTGGCAGAGTGATGAACAAAGACTAAATGATATGAAGTTCTGGTTGGCTGCTAAATTAAATAACGAAAAAGTTTATAACGAGTTTACTGCAGGTGCAGCTATTTCTGCTATTGGAATGGACTCCCAAAAAACTAAGGCTAACACTGAGCGTTTAACTATTAAGTTAGGCAAAGAAGAGTTAGTCGTGGATGCTAAAAAACCTTTTGTAAAGCAAACTATAAGGGTTGACCAAACTACGCCTGAAATGGTGCTTGATAAGACAGGTAATCAGGTAGTTTGGGGTAGGATTATTGGTAAGTATTATGCGCCAATTACGGATGTAAAATCTTCGGGCTCTACCATTCAAGTTGATACGAAGTATTATCTGGAGCAAGTAGTGAATGGTAAGAAAGAACTCAAACCAATAACAGAGAAGACTATCCTTCAGGCAGGTGATGTTTTGGTTAGTCGTGTTAATTTTAAGCTTGAACGTGATATAGATTATGTACAGATAACAGATAGTCGCGCAGGCAACCTTGAGCCTACTGTAACGAATTCAGGTTACAGGTGGAACAGCTTGCTTAGAGGAAGGCAGTTTATAGCGTCCTATACATCTGTTCGAGATGCATCTACCCAGTATTTCTTTTACTCCTTAGAAAAAGGTAGCTATGTTCTAGAGAATAGATCGTTTGTAGTCCGTGGTGGTCAGTACCAAACTGGTACAGTAACGATACAAAGTGCTTATTCTCCTGAGTTGTCCGGCTATTCTGGTAGTCAAGTTATTGATTCTAAATGAGTAACTATCTAGTTGCTACTATCAAAATGTCCTCAATAAGAAGTTACTTTCTTATTGAGGACATTTTTTATTATTGGGAACAAGTACGGACTTCTTGTAAAATAATTTACTTAAAACGCATTTTATTTCATCTTTAGCCAAACTATTTCAAGAAGACTAGAATAGTTTGGCTAAAAAACCTATTTTTGTATGTAAACGAACATCCTAAAAAACTAGACATTGATGAAGCGCATATCTTTCGTTATAATTCTATTTCTCCTAAGCTCAATTCAGCTTATGGCACAGGCACGTCTGACTGCAAATATAGAGTCTTATGATTTTGGTCAGATAGAATGGAACAAACCTGTTGTAATTGATTACATTATTACCAATACGGGTGATCAGCCCTTAATACTCTCTAATGTTACAACTTCTTGTGCTTGTAGCGTGGCTTCATGGCCTCAGGATGCGATTGACCCTAACCAAAAAGGAGTAGTGCGTGTAGCCTTTGATGCCAAAGCTTTGGGTAGTTTTTATAAAGAGGTTTCAATTTATAGCAATGCTAATCCTGATATGGTCTTTTTGAATTTTACGGGTGAAGTAGTCCGTGAGATTACAGACTTTAGTAGATCTCATCCTGTAAAGATTGGTGATATTCGCTTAAATTTAGACTCCCTAAATTTTGGAGATGTAAAGGTGGGAGATAAACCTTCCTTTAAGATAAGTGTAGTCAACGAAGGCAGTAGTCCTTATGCTCCAATTCTTATGCATGCGCCTTCTTTCTTTACTGTAAAATCGTCAGATCTTTATATTCCTAAGGGTGAAAAAGGAGAGATTGAAGTTACCTTCGATTCAGAACTTTGGCCTACTTATGGGCTGTATGCTTCTGATGTTTATTTGTCTAGATTTATTGGTGATAAAGTGGGAGTAGACAATAAAATCCCCTTTTCGTTTACCTTATTACCAAACTCAGGAAACAATACAGAAAGTTCAAATGTTAATAAACCAAGGATGGAACTTAATCGTACCAATTCTGATTTGTCAGTAATTCTTGCTCATAAAGATAAAGCTTCTGGATCTGTTATGATAACAAATAAAGGAATGGGAGACTTGAAAATTCTAAAGTTACAAACCTTTAGTCCAGCTGTTAAGTTATCGCTTAATAAAACAACATTAAAAAGTGGAGAGACTGCTCGCATAAAAATAAAAGTGGATCAAAACAAGATAATAAGTAAGAAAGACAGCTTAGACTTTCTTATCGTTACAAATGATCCGTTTGCTCCGAAATCTCTCATACAAATAAAATAGTAAAATATAAGAATCGAATTTGTTATGGAAAAGCACCCCGAAAATAATGAAGAATACAAAGGTCTGAAAGTAAATAGGGGAATAGATCGCCCTGATACCGTTAGTCCCTACCTGAAAGCTAAACGTGTCCGTAAAAAAGGATTGTCTATTGGTGATTATGTTGAGGGAATTGTTAGCGGGAATATAAGCGTACTAAGCCAGGCTGTAACATTAGTCGAAAGTGTTAATCCCGATCATCATGCTATTGCCCAAGAGGTGATAGAGAAATGTTTACCCTATTCGGGTAACTCTGTTCGTATCGGTATTAGTGGAGTTCCTGGTGCAGGTAAAAGTACCTCTATCGACTCCTTTGGTATGCACGTACTCAAACAAGGTGGAAAACTAGCTGTATTGGCCATTGACCCAAGTAGTGAGCGTAGTAAGGGAAGTATCCTGGGTGATAAAACCCGTATGGAACAACTCTCAAATCACCCCAACTCTTTTATTCGTCCTAGCCCCTCGGCTGGTTCATTGGGTGGCGTAGCTCGTAAAACAAGAGAATCTATTATTCTTTGTGAGGCAGCTGGTTTTGATAAGATATTTGTAGAGACCGTTGGTGTGGGGCAAAGTGAAATTGCAGTACACTCAATGGTTGATTTCTTTCTTCTAATCCAACTTGCGGGTACAGGCGATGAGCTTCAAGGTATCAAGCGTGGTATCATGGAAATGGCTGATGGCATTGTTATTAACAAAGCTGATGGCGATAATATCGATAAGGCTAAGCTTGCAGCAACTCAATTTAAAAATGCATTACATTTGTTTCCTGCTCCTGAATCAGGTTGGACGCCTCAAGTCTTGACCTACTCAGGTTTCTATAATTTGGGAATCAAAGAGATTTGGGACATGATTGATGAGTACATGGTTTTTGTTAAACAGAACGGATACTTTGAACATCATCGCAATCAGCAGAGTAAATACTGGATGTATGAAACTATTAATGGTGCTTTGCGTTCTAATTTCTACAACAATACGATAATCAAAGATATGCTAGCCGATTATGAGAAATCGGTATTGAGTGGAAACGTAACATCTTTCGTTGCTGCTAAAGCATTACTTGATGCTTATTTTGGTAAGATGGGAAAATAAGAGAAGTGTTATAACCTTTAATGTTGACTAACTATGGCTAATGAATTTGCAAAATACATAAAGAGTATTTCTATCGAGAATCTCTGGAATAAACTTACTGTTAAGTGGGATTTACATCGGGATGTCAATATTCTCTCGGGAATAAATGGTGTTGGTAAAACTACTATTCTTAACCGTATCGTTAGCTTTTTAGAACAACATGAGGGTGATGTGTCTTCAACACTGCGTCCTGTCGAAGGAGTGAGTGTGACCTTTGATCAACCCGAGGCCAAGTTCATAGCCTACAATGTAATTCGTAGCTATGATAGGCCTTTAATGTTGAAAGAGGTAGCACTTAAGGTAGACAAGGATATCCTCTCGGAACTTGATTGGCAGCTTTATCTCTTGCAGAAAAAGTATTTGGATTACCAAGTTAATGTGGCCAATCGTATGATTGACTGCTTGGGTAGTGATGATCCTGAAGTCCGTGCTCAAGCAGCATCTTTGGCAGCAAATAAAAAACGTTTCCAAGACATTGTTGACGATCTATTTTCTTATACCGGTAAATTTATTGATCGGAAGCGTAACGATATTGCTTTTCGTAAAGACGATATTTTATTACTTCCTTATCAGCTCTCTTCAGGTGAGAAGCAGATGCTTTTAATTTTACTGACTACCTTAGTTCAAGATCAGCAATACTATGTTATGTTTATGGACGAACCTGAGGCTTCTTTACATATTGAGTGGCAGCAGAAGTTAATCGCCATAATAAGAGAAATTAATCCCAATGTGCAGCTAATATTGACGACACATTCTCCTGCTGTAATTATGGAGGGTTGGATTGACAATGTTACTGAAGTCTCTGATATATCGTGCCTAAAGCAGTAATACATGGCGAAGTCATTAAAAACGAACCTATCATCCGACTATCTTAAAGCAGCTCAATACCTTTACTCAAAATCAGCTCGTAAATGTATTGTAGCCTATGTTGAGAGTTATGATGATGTTGCCTTTTGGCGGAACTTGCTAGAGAAGTTTGAAACTGATAAATACTACTTTAGAGTGATGCTGCCTTCGGCCAATACGCTGACTAAGGGCAAGAAGATTGTTCTACTCAATTCGATTGGATCTTCGCAACTAGGCGAAAGCTTGCTTGCTTGTGTCGATAGTGATTACGACTTCTTGTTGCAAGATGCTACCCATATCTCTAAGGAGATCAATACCAATGCTTTTGTTTTCCATACTTATGCCTATGCTATTGAGAATTACTTCTGTTTTGCTGATAGTCTGCATGAAGTGTGTGTGCAAGCCACACTAAATGACAACGAAATATTTGACTTTAAGCGCTACCTAGCTGAATACTCTCAAATCGTTTATCCTCTTTTCTTATGGACCATTTGGTTTGCTCGTCAAAGAGATACACAAGCCTTCCCCATGCATGTACTCAATAATCTGACTCGTATCTACACCTTTCAGGTTAGAGAACCTCAGAAGTCTTTAAATCGTTTGCGTGATAAGGTTGCTCAGAAGCTAGCCGAACTAGAGCGAAATTACCCCGAGTATGTCCAACAGGTCGCTCAGCTTGAGCCAGATCTTAAGCAATTGGGTTTAGAGCCCGACACGACATATCTATTTATGCAGGGTCACCATATCTTCGATCATGTAGTAATGCGAATAATCAAACCAGTATGCTCCATCTTGATTCAACAGCGTGAGCGATATATCGAGCGTTTGGCTGTACACAAAGAACAATACAATAACGAATTAACTGCATATCAGAATAGTTTGACTGATATAGAGCAAGCCTTGAAGCGAAATTTTGGCTTTAATAATCTTTTTGCCTATCATTGGCTTTATTCAGATTTGAAGAGTTTTATGGAGAATCTGAATGGTGGCTCTCTAGCTACAGATTAATTAAATACTAACTTTTAACTTTTTGAATTATGAATGAAACCCTGAATACTATATTTAATATGTTTGTAAATTGGGGCTTCTCACAAAGCTTATCTGGGATTTTATCTAAGGTGTTATTGCTTTTAATACTTATTGGTGTTGCCTTAGTGGTCGAATATATAGTTACTTTTTTAGTCTTAAGGTTGATTAAAAGAGTGAGGTCAAGGTTTCCTGCCAATAGTTTCTTTTATTTTGTTACTGCTCCAAAGATAATTAAGTCTACGGGGCGTCTGATTACTCCATTCATTCTGATCACTCTGTTCCCGCTCCTTTTTACAGTTGAGCTAGATAAGCTTATGCAGTTTTTCTTAAGACTCTGTAATGTTTATATTATCGTAGTTATTCTGCGTGTTATTACCTATGTTATGACAGCTATTTATGAGGTTTACTCTGCTAAGGAGGAGCTAAAAAATAGGCCATTGCGGGGTATTCTCCAAACTGCTCAAATTATAGTCTTAATTATTGGTGCTATCATTGTAATCAGTGCATTTACAGGTAAAGAACCAGGCTATCTATTGGCTGGTCTTGGTGCTTCAGCCGCAGTATTTATGTTGGTGTTTCAAGATAGTATTCTTGGAGTGGTCTCGGGAATTCAGCTATCGGCCAATAATATGTTGAGTGTGGGCGACTGGATCACGGTTCCTAAGCATGGTGCAGATGGTACTGTGATTGAAGTAAGCTTGAATACTGTGAAGGTTCAAAACTTTGATAAAACAATAACAACTCTTCCTCCATACGTATTGGTAAAAGATTCTTTCCAAAACTGGAAGGGAATGGTCGACTCCAATGGGCGTCGTGTTAAACGACACATCAATATAGATATGTCGAGTGTGAAGTTTTGCTCTCAAGAGATGATAGAGCGTTTCAAGAAGATTGATCTACTTAAGGAGTATATCTCCGAAAAGCAAGAAGAGATCAATGCATATAATCAAGCCTATAATGTCGATACTGATTTGCTTGTGAATGGAAGGCATCAAACAAATCTTGGTGTGTTTCGTCAGTACATCACACTCTATCTGCAGAACAACTCACGGGTAAATAAGAATAGTGGATTCCTCTGCATGGTAAGACAACTTCAGCCTACCGAGATCGGTATTCCTCTTGAGCTTTACTTCTTCTCGGATACCAGTAGTTGGGTACCTTATGAAGACTTGCAGTCGGATGTTTTTGATCATGTATTGGCTGCAGTATCAGAATTTGATCTGCGTGTCTTTCAAAGTCCTACGGGTTATGATTTATCTAAATTAAGCTGATAACTCAAAAGCTTGTTATGATTGACTGTTAATTACCTCTGTGAGGTAAGTGTAAGTATAAAAAGATGGTGTCCTGACAAAGGTTTTAGCTTTGTTAGGACACCATCTTTTTATTAGTATCGGCTACTTCTATAAATCTTGTTGGCTAACTTTAATCAACCCTCCAGTGGTTGGGTTAAAGATAGCTTGTACTTTGCTCTTCTTGTTAAATAAAGCTGGAGCTAGGTATTCAAGGCTACCAAATTGTGTTACGGGTAAGTCACCTTGAGTTATAATGTTTCCATTGTATTTGATAGTAACATTTGCTTTACCTGGAACGTTGTAAGCTATACCTGTAGTTTTCTTTTTATTATCTACTGGAGGTAAATTTACAGTGCGCAGATCTTTGAGTGATAGGTAAATTGGTTCTCCTGCTAAATCATCACTTTCTATTACACCTAGTTGAGTTGAGAAACGGCAAATAACTGAATCTACTATATCAGCTTTAGGCTCAATGTCAACAGTAAACTCTTGCGAAGACATGGTTGTCTGTCCCTTGAATAGAGTAAGTAAAGACTCTTCTTGGATTGCTAAGTTGTCAAGCATTAGCTTCAATTGATTTCCATCTTGAGGTGTGTTTTCCGCCTCTCCACGTAGCAGACTGTTACGACTTTCTCGGATTGAGTAAATTTCTTTGGCAACCAGCTCAGCCATTTTAGCTGTTGAGCTAGCTACTAATATCTCTTCTGTGAAATAATTACGTGGATTGGGTAATGCCTTTTCACTGCTAGCTTTAGGTTCTGTTCTAACTTCTTTAGAGCCGTAAGGGACATTAATGGCTTCAATAAGTCCATCTTTAGTTAGCGATAGGAAAGGTGCAACCGTTTTATCCTTCATTTCGACAAAGAATATTTTGTCAGGATCAGGTACACCTATTGATGAGATAGCCACCTTGTCTAATTCCCAATAGTTTTTAGGTTGTAATTGTACTCCTTCGATATGGAGATAGGTACTTGCATATTTTGCGAACTCACCAGGAGTATAACGCTTGTTATTTGCAGTAAGGGTTAACTCAATTTTCGTTTTGGGTAACGTATAGGTTACTCCATACTCCTTGCCTCGCATAACTCCAGTTGTAACTTTTGTTTGTGCAGCAAGTGTGAGTGAGCTGAGCAAAATAGCTCCTATTATAAGTGATTTTTTAAGCATAATTGTATAAATTAAAACAGATATTTATTTAGGTGTTTTCCTTTTTTACTAGACAAAGGATATGGTATGCATTTCTTTTGACTTCTGTTCAAGCTCTTTCCATACAAAAGAGAGATTATCTACAATATCATTAGCAGTCATACTAATTGTTCCTAGTTTTTGCGCTGCTAGTTCTCCTGCTCTGCCATGGACATATGCACCAATAATTAAGGTGTCTTTCGCCGAATAACCCTGAGTCCTTAAGCCAAGAAGTATCCCTGTAAGTACATCACCACTTCCAGCAGTGGCCATGCCTGAGGTACCTGTCGGATTCATAAAAAAGTCTCCATCAGGAAATATTATAAATGAGTATGAACCTTTGAGTAGGATGTAGGTTTGTGTCTTACGCGCAAACTCAATTGTTCTTCTTAAACGGATATATGAATTATTGCATTTCCCTATTAATCTTTCGATCTCGCCAACATGAGGGGTTAAGATAGCGCCAGCGATTTGATTTTGTAGCTCGGTGTAGTTCGATAGAGCATTTAATCCGTCAGCATCAATGATTAGAGGAGTATTGCTTTGTCTATTTTGACTTATAAGGTGAGCAAAAGCCAAGTCGGTCTCTTCTGCCATACCTAATCCAGGCCCAACTGCAACAGCATTGTATGGCGTAGTATCTAACAGTTGAGAGAAGCATAGTTCATTCGAATCACTATCGACTATTGCTTCGGGAACAGTAGTTTGATGAATTATACGATTTTGTGCTGGTACATGTAAAGATAGCAAACCTAAGCCACTCTTCAAGGCTGCTTTAGCCCCTAAACTGCAAGCACCAGCCATACCATAGGAGCCTGCAATTAATAGACCGTGCCCGAAGGTCCCTTTATGACAAAACCTTTTTCTGGGTTTTATCAGTTCGACTACCTGTTCTTCTGTAATAAAGCTAACGTTGTTTTCAGCTTGAGGCTTTTGCTTAAGTGGCAAAATACTCCATTGGCCTAGAAATTGTTGATTTTCGTCAAAATAACAAGCTAAAGGAGCCTCTTCTATAAGTAGAGTATAGTTTGCCCTGACTATCTGGTTAGGATTATTATTTGTATTATCTCCATTGAGTAGGCCCGAAGGGGCACCAATAGAGAGAACAGTAGAACTAGAGCTGTTGATAAGACGTGTAACAGCGGCAAAGCCTCCACTAAGAGGCTCTTGATTCTCAAATCCAAAAAGAGCATCAATAATAAGTGTTTCTTCACTCAGTGTTGGAGGAACAAACTGCTTAGTTATTTCTTCTATTTTGATATTGGGCTTATCCATAAACTTAGGCAGAGTTATTGACTCATGTCCCAAAATATTAAATAGATAGATAACGGTGGATTGATTAGCAGTAAATGGCTCTATAATTTGATGAATGCTATCATTATAGAACGTACTGTTTAAAAATATAACTACGTTATGTGAATAGTTGGTATCCATACTTTCTTCTAAAATCGTCTTTTAAATAATTGTATGTATATCGTTTTGACGATTACACCAATTAAAATGCAATATAAATATTATTCTTTATATTATAAATTCTATGCTCTTATAGATTACGTACATCTATAAAATAAGGCATAGTAAAATTTACCATGCCTTCAAGTTTTTATTAGCTTGTGAATAATATGATTATTCGGTTACAGACTTTCTTATTTCTCTAGGTGTAATACCAAACTGCTTTTTGCAGTAAGTAGAGAAATGAGATGCTGAAGAGAATTTAAACTCTTTAATAATTTCAGAAAACTCAATATCAGGAGTTAGCAATTGAGCTTTAATATGTTTTGCTCTTTGTTTAAGAATCCAGTTGTAAGGAGAGTCATCGAAATGTTCTTTAAACTTTCTGTTAAACGAGCGTAAAGAACATCCAAATAATACCGAGAGGTCTTCCACTGTTTTTACCTTCTGATAGTTGGCTATTACAAAGTCTTTGAAGTTTACTGTTTTGTTTAAGATGGGTGAGAAGAAATTAATCATCTCCTCTTTTTTGTAGAAACCCCTAAAAATAAAGAATACCTCTTGAAGCTTGATGCTGTGTATATGGCAGCATTGAAGTCTGTAGTTCAGATAAAAATCCATACTTTCAAGTACTTGCTTCATACCCTCGTTTATAGGAAGGCCTAGATATTCATTTTTCTCAATCGGGAACTGAGTGTATAAACTTTCTAACACTAACTTATCGCATACATTGACATGTTTGTCAAAGTATAATAGGTAGATGCTTGTATTTGTAATCGCTTTCCCAATGATATTGCTATTTTTAGAAAAAGCTACCATTGTGTTGGCTTTATAAATGCGATAATCAAAATCATCGCTGCAGATTTCTAATGTGCCTTCTAATACAAATAGAATATAGTGTAGGTCTTGTTGCTCAACTTTAAACTCCTCATTGGAATTGAAAGTATGTCGAGTAAAGCCTAAATTATGCTCTTGATCAACATAGTTAGGGCAGGAAAGATGTTCCTTAATATAAAGTGTTTTCATTTTTAATGATAGTTTCTATTTTTCCTCATCTAAATCCACTTGCAAAAAGCTAGTTATCATATATATACTCAAATTACTTATTTATGGATTAGGATGGATACGTTTCTTAGTTAGTTGTTGCAAATATATAATTATTATCTGATATATCTCATGATAATTCAAATATATGACAGTTAATTATAATAAATCGGCGATATTTTTTATAGATTAGTGCCTACAATGTAATCTTAAAATTATTAACTCAAGAATATATCCTTAAATACATGGTATTTACAAGCAAATTCAACTTAATTAAAGTCTCTCTATTACTTCTTGTCCTTTTTCTGAAACTACCTTGTTATTCTTCTAATGTTGAGGAGGTTGTAATCAAAAGTTCGGGTTTTAGCTATCCGGTCAAAGTTACTGTTATTTCACCCACATCCCCTGAGTTAGAAAGTGGTATGGTGGTGCCTACAGTCTATTTACTAAATGGTTATGATGGGGATCATCAGTCGTGGTTAAAGTCAGTTCCTCACTTGGCTCTCTTAGCTGATCGGTATGGTCTGAGAATTATTTGCCCCGACGGGCTAAATAGTTGGTATTGGGATAGTCCTAAGGAGAAGGAGATGGCTTATGCTTCTTTTTTTGTTAAAGACCTTATGCCGCAATTGCGATTAATTTATAATTTACCAGATAAGAGAGAGTTGACTGCTATTACAGGTTTTAGCATGGGAGGTCATGGTGCCTTTTGGCTCGCGGTGCACTATCCTAATCTATTTGGTGCTGTTGGAAGTATTAGTGGCGGGCTCGATTTAAGAGGATTTAAGACTAATTGGAATCTTCGTGAGCATCTAGGACCTTATAATGAAAATGAGAAGTTATGGTCTAATTATACCGTAACTTCTCATTATTCTGAGCTGCAAAAACATAAGTTTGCAATTATCTTTGATTGTGGTGTTGATGATTTCTTTTATTCTGCCAATATGCAGTTTCATAACTTACTACTGGAGCATAAAATCCCTCATGATTTTATCTCTAGGGCAGGGGCTCATACGCACAGTTATTCAGCTAATTCAATAGAGTATCAACTTTTATTCTTCCATAAATTCTTCCATAAATGAAGGATTTACCACTAAATCGTTCTGCCTTCTCAAATCAACCGAGTTTAAGATAAATCTCAATTCCTGTGTTGCTGATTGACGAGTCTTGGCTCTAGGGAAATCTCCATTAATTAGCTGTAGTGCACGGTTGATTAGAGGATCTTTATCATCGCCTATCTCTTCAAAAGGATACATTTCCTCTACTTCAAAATTACTGTTTAATAGTGTGTTATTTGCAGTGTATACTCCAGGCTTAAAACCTTCGGCATAGTCGGATTGGTTTTTACTATTGTAGATTTGACAGACTATAGGTTGCATATGCCAGTTACCTTTATCAAATCCAATGGACCCTACGTTTTTTCCTACGGTAGTCTTTCCGATAACATTCACTGTCATGTAGGTTTTTAAGCTATTTATTACCAGCTCAGATGCTGATGCAGTACTTTCGCTGGTTAATATATGGATACTTTCTAAGTTTAGGTTAGGTGCTCCTCCGAGCAGTGCTTCGGATGTCTCGATGTCAACTTTTTGATTAATCTTATCACTATACTGCATATATCCCACACTTTGACCTACTATTGATGCGGGGCATAATATTGAAAGTAAAACTTCTGCACTACTTACCGCACCACCATTATTGTATCGTAGATCTAGTATTAAATCTTCTGCCCCTTCAAGCTGATATGCAGCATCGCGGAGTGCTTGGTCGTAGTCTTTCTTAGCATTTGAACCTCCTGGAGTAAAGTGATTATACATAAGATAGCCCACCTTACCATTATTAAGTCTGCTAACTTTATATACAGGGTTGTCGTTAATTGATCTAGCACTCTCTATTATGACCTGAATTTGTTGAGTATAGTTTCGGCTGATAATTAACTCTGCTGCTGGACCACCTAAAAGCAGTGATGCATTAGATCTAGTTATGGGTGTTCCATTAATCGTTTCGATTAGATCTCCTCTAAGCAATTTTGCTTCACTAGCTGGTGAATTTTCACTGACATATGTTATTAGTCCATACATCTGAGAGTTTTGGCCTGTAGCCAGAACAAAATCAAAACCATAACTATAATTGGTTTGAGCAATACTTCGGGTTTCGGCTTGTTTTGAACGATCTTCTATATAAGAAAATGGTACTTTGTTTCTTCCGTCTTTTTCGCTCAGTAGTTTTCCGAAAAAAGCTCGGGGTTCATCAAAAAAGTTAAGTGTATTTGCTTGGGGGATATCTGCGTACCAATAATACCACTTTTCCATGTTGGTATAAATCCAATTTTGAGTTTCTTGGAGCTTGTCTGCCTCGCTCGAGCGGTTTTCGCCACACGACGAAAATGTCAGTATACCTATTATCATAAATAGTATAGGACGTATTTTTGCTTTAGTAAATATCATATTGCAATATAATTTTAGACATATAAAAGCTAAAGTTAAATGAAATGTTCGAATATTAATACCAAAACTAGGATTTGTAGCTTAGCTTACTCTTGATTTTATAGCCAATAGCCGCAATAAATATACTCATCAGTGGGCTGATGTGGTTGAAAAAGCAATAGGGGAGATATACCAATGTTGGTGTGTTGAGTATTGTTGCATGTGTCATTCCGCAGGAGTTCCAAGGTATAAGTACGGATGTGACTGTTACAGAGTCTTCGGTGGTTCGGCTAAGCAGTCTGCTTTCATACCCCATCTTCTTATATACCTCCTTAAACATATTCCCTGTTAAAATGATTGAGATATATTGATCAGCTGTTGATAGATTTAAGAATAGACCAGAGAACACAGTTGAAGATACTAGGCTCAGTCTGCTTTTTATCATTCTCGTAAATGCAGAGGTGATGCTTTGAATCATTCCTCCTGCAATCATGGCTCCACCAAAGCACATAGCACATAAGATTAACCAAACGGTGTTTAGCATGCCTTCCATACCTCGTGTGGCAACGAGTTCGGATAATATTTCATTTGAAGCACCAATGCTTGTAGCACCGTAGAGCGTAAGCATTACGCCTTTAAAGAGATCTCTAGCTTTGTCTGTTAAGTCATAGTTGGCTATTTCGAGAAATATATCTGCTTGAAATATCAGGCCAAATATTGTGGCTAGCATAACCGATAAGAAGAGTGTTATGATGGAGGGAACTTTGCGTGCAATCATTATTCCTGTCAAAATAGGGACCAATAGCAACCAAGGTGATATGTTAAATCGGTGATCTAAATCAGTAACAAAAGCTTGTATGGTGCTGGTGTCACTCTCTGTTGAGGTAAACCCAGCTATTCCAAATATGATAAGTGTTATCACTATTGATGGTACAGTGGTTATAAGCATATAACGTATGTGTTGGAATAGGGGAGTGTCGGTAATTGATGAGGCCAACACAGTCGTGTCGGATAGAGGTGAAATTTTATCTCCAAAATATGCACCCGATATAATGGCTCCAGCAATCCAACCTTCCGAAAATCCTTGAGCCTTACCTATGCCCATTAGTGCTAGTCCTATAGTAGCAATGGTTGTCCAAGAGCTCCCCGTCATTACCGATACTAATGCACAAATAATGCAAGTTGAGGCCAAGAAGAATTTAGGATGAATTACCTGGACTCCATAATATATCAATGTAGGAACTACACCACTAATCATCCAAATGCTACTCAATGCTCCGATTATTAGTAATATTATTAGAGCTGTACTCACTCCTGTAATGTTTTCAATCATGGCAAGCTCAAAATTTAACCATTTGCCCTTATAGAATGCCATTCCGATAAAGACGGCTACTGCCGTAGACATGAGTATGGCTATTTGGCTACCGCCTGAGAGTGCGTCACTTCCGAAAATGGGAATGATAAGGGTTAATAAAAAAATGAGTGTTGCAATGGGAACTAGTGAAACAATTACTGAAGGTTGTTTATTCATGACGCTGTATAATAATAACTATTTTGGCGTCAAAGGTATAATATATATGCTTGTTTTTGCATATATATTATAATTATTTAATTAAATACCCTTGCAAGTGTATATTAATACATTGTTTATTGATGTGATACTTTATTCCACTCGCGTATAAACTTGATACCTACAATTGTAAGTGCAATGGAGAGTCCGATGTAGAATGGTGCAATAAAGGTATTGGGTAGTAGGCTGAATCTTCTAACCGAGAAGCCAAGGCCCATCATAAAGAACATGATTCCCCAACCACGGATGTCGAAAAAAGTAAGTGGATGGTTTCGATGATTTAGATCGAGTATGCGATCTATGTATTTCTTTGATAGAGGTCTAAATATTATAAAGTTGAATATACAAAAAGTGACAATAGCGAAGAATATCTTGTAGATTAGTTTCATATCGGTTATTAGCCAAGTTTGAACCCCTGTTGCAAATACACTTATTCCTGCGAAGAACCAGGTTAGTGTGCATATTAGAATTAATGTTTTACGGCTTACGTAATATTTAGGTGTTGAAGACATTCTTGATTTATTAAATAGTTATGCTTTCAAAGATAAGAAATTATATCCGATGCTTAAGCCATATGTATTATTCGCTATTGATTGGATTAGGCGCTGTCTTGTTTTACCACCTACTGGTTTGACCACTTCGACTTACTCGGAGCCCCCAAGCGAGTAGCTCATTTTATATTTCCACCGTAGTGGTTTTACTGCAACAGTGCAGTCAAAAAATAAACTTTATATAATAAGGAGTAGTAAAAGAGGGCTAGTAGCATTATTGAAAACTATGTAAAATTATTTCACTTGCTAACCTCCGGGTTAATAGAGTTTTACGAAATAATGAACCAAAAGCCTTATAAATAAGTTCTATATTACTTGGAATTCGCAATCCTATGC
>QXGG01049829.1_pt1 | contig 43622 bp, 41 predicted proteins | sample 1982491 | NCBI WGS metagenome assembly QXGG01 (sample SAMN09924614, study PRJNA488089) | Wastewater metagenome, whole genome shotgun sequencing project. | isolation source: South African research farm wastewater | place: South Africa: Irene, Agricultural Research Council, Animal Production...
CCCTGCGCCCGGGCGAGCGCGTCGGCCTGCTCGGGCGCAACGGCGCGGGCAAATCGACCCTGATCAAGCTGCTCGCGCATGAACTGCGACTGGCCAGCGGCCGCCGCCTGGAAGGCAAGGGCCTCGCCACCGGCTACTTTGCCCAGCATCAACTGGAAACCCTGCGCCCGGACGAGTCCGCGCTGCAGCACATGGTTCGGCTGGACCCACAGACGCGCGAGCAGGAGCTGCGCGACTACCTTGGTGGTTTCGACTTCCGCGGCGACGGCGTGGGCGGCACCTCCACCCCGGCGACCACGCCCTGCGGACCGTTCTCGGGCGGGGAGAAATCACGCCTCGCGCTGGCGCTCTTGATCTGGCAGCGCCCCAACCTGCTGCTGCTCGACGAACCCACCAACCACCTCGACCTCGAGATGCGCCACGCGCTGACCCTGGCGCTGCAGGACTACGAGGGCGCGATGGTGCTGGTGTCGCACGACCGCGCGCTGCTGCGCGCCACCTGCGACCGCTTCGTGCTGGTCGATGGCGGGCGCATCCAGCCCTTCGACGGCGATCTGGATGACTACCGCGACTGGCTCGCCAGCCGGCGCGCGGAGGTGGCCGCCGCCGCGGCCTGCCCCGATCAGGCGGCGGACAAGGCCGCGCGCAAGGCCGATCGCGCCCAGGCCGCGGCCGACCGCCAGGCGCGCCTGGCCGCGCGCCGGCCGCTGGTCAAGGAGCTCGAGCAGATCGACAAGCGCCTCGCCGCCTGGAACCGGGAGAAGGCCGAGCTCGACGCCCGGCTCGCCGACCCGGCGCTGTACACCGGGCCGCAGGCGGGCGAGGTGCCGGCGCTCAACAAGCGCCAGGCCGAGCTCGCCGAACGCATCGAGGAGGCCGAGCTGCGCTGGCTCGAGCTGCACGAGGCGCTCGAGGCGATCCCCGTCGAGTGAGCCGGGCGCAGCCCGCTTGGCCAGGCGCGCGCGCCGCCCTTGTCGGCCCGCCGCGCGGCGCTGCGTGCGGCACGGGCTCCGCCGTCCGCGGGCTGCTAGAATCGCGGCTTCCCCGAATCTGCCTGCAGGAGTGCGCGGTGCGTATCGTCTGTCTTGACCTCGAAGGTGTGCTGGTCCCCGAAATCTGGATCGAATTCGCCGAGCGTACCGGCATCCCGGAGCTGCGTCGCACCACCCGCGATGAGCCCAACTACGACACCCTGATGAAGTACCGCCTGGACATCCTGGCGCAGAAAAAGCTCGGTCTGCCCGACATCCAGACGGTCATCGCCAGCATGGGGCCGATGCAGGGCGCGCGCGAATTCCTCGACGCGCTGCGCGACACCTATCAGGTGGTGATCCTCTCCGACACCTTCTACGAGTTCGCCAAGCCGCTGATGCAGCAGCTCGGCCTGCCGACCCTGTTCTGCCACAGCCTCGAGGCCGACGCCGAGGGCATCCTGGTCAATTACCACCTGCGCATGCCCGATCAGAAGCGCGAGGCGGTCAAACGCTTCAAGGAGCTGAACTTCAAGGTCGTCGCCGCGGGCGACTCCTACAACGACAGCGCGATGCTGGGCGAAGCCCATGGCGGCATCCTGTTCCACCCGCCCGAGAACGTGGTGCGCGAGTTCCCGCAGTTCCCGGTGGTGCGCGACTACGCCAGCCTGCGCGCCGAGATCGACAAGGCGTTTGCCAGGGTCGCCTGAGCCTGGCCAGCGCCGTCCGGCGAGTCGCGCGGCCCCCGCCCGCTGCGCTCGCCGCCCCCGGAGGCCCCGCCTCCCAACGAACCTCGGCAGCACCCCTTCATGCATCGCGAACGCTTTTACACCCTGTCCGCCTCCTGCCCCGACCGTGTCGGTATCGTCGCCCGGGTCTCCGGCTTCATCGCCGAGCACAAGGGCTGGATCCTCGAGACTTCGCTGCACGCCGAGCAGCCGGCCGTGGCGGGCGCGCTCGGGCGCTACTTCATGCGCATCGAGATCCGTGCCGATTCGCTGCCCTTCCATCTCGCCGAGTTCCGCGAAAAATTCCGCCCGCTCGCCGACGAGCTCGAGATGGACTGGAAGATCACCGACTCCGCGGTCAGGAAGCGCGTCGTCGTGCTGGTGAGCAAGCAGGAGCACTGTCTGTACGACCTGCTCGCGCGCTGGCAGTCGAAGGAGCTCGACATCGAGATCGCGTGCGTGATCTCCAACCACGAAACCTTCCGCGGCTTCGTCGAGTGGCACGGCATCCCCTTCCACCATGTGCCGGTCAGCGCCGACAACAAGGCCCGCGCCTTCGCCGAAGTGCAGCGCCTGTTCGAGGAGGTGCGCGGTGACACCATGGTGCTCGCGCGCTACATGCAGATCCTGTCGCCCGCGCTGTGCGCCGCCTACCCGGGCCGCATCATCAACATCCACCACAGCTTCCTGCCCAGCTTCGTCGGCGCCAAGCCCTACCACCAGGCCTGGGACAAGGGCGTCAAGCTGATCGGCGCCACCTGCCACTACGTCACCTCCGACCTCGACCAAGGCCCGATCATCGAGCAGGACGTGATCCGCATCGACCACTCGGATGCGGTCGAGGACATGGTCCGCTACGGCAAGGACATCGAGAAGACCGTGCTCGCGCGCGGCCTGCGCTACCACCTCGAGGACCGGGTGCTGGTGCATGGCAACAAGACGGTGGTGTTCCGCTGATGGCGGCGGCGCCCGCGCCGCTGCCATGGGCTCAGCGCGGGCTGGCCGCCACCGCCTCGATCGGCGCCGGGGTCACCGAGCTCGGCTGCTGGAAGGGGTTGCCCTGGACCAGCACGATGGCGGCGGTGGGCGCGGCAGCGAGCGCGAACAGCATCACCGCGACGAAGGCCGCCCGCGGGCGCTCGATATGCACCACGGCGCACGACGCCAGGGTCAGGAAGCCGAGGAAGGCCATGCCCAGCCACTTCAGCGGATTCACATGGGTCTGGCTGAGCGCGACGCGCAGGTCGCGGTCGGCGCGCACCTCGCTGGCCTTGGCGAGCATCAGCGCCTGCGCGTTGTCGCCGGCGGCCTCGCCGATCTCCCTGGCCGCGAGCAGGGCCAGCAGCGCGTCGGCGTGGACCAGCACCTCGGGGTTCTCGGAGCGGCGGGCGAGCTGCGCCCATTCTCCGGCGCTGCTGCGCGCGTAGTCGGCCACCGCGCCATGCACCCGCGCGCGCAGGGGCGGGGGCAGCGTGCCGGCGAGCGCGGCGATGCTGCGCAGGGCGTCGGCTTCGCGGTACACCGCGTTCATCGCGCGGTCGTGTGCGCTCCAGGTGTCGTTGGCGAGAAAGGCCAGGGTGAGACCGAACAGCACGCCGATGATGTTGATGAAGGGCGGCGCCACGCCCTGCAGCGATTGCAGGCGCGTCGCCCACGGCGAGCGCTGGATCAGCCACTGCAGCAGCAGCACGGCGGCAAAGGTGCCGAGCACCGCGAGCAGGGCGAGCACGTAATGGTCGTGAGTCTGCCAGTCGAAGGCCATGATGGTTTCCAGGGGAGGACGAGCCTCCAGTGTACCAATCCCGCGCGCCCCGGCCGGCCGGCGTCGCGCTGACCCCATTTCTGCGAGGAGACATCCCGACATGACCCGACCCTCCACCCCACCGTCGGTGCAGTTCGAGCCCGAGTTCGTCGCCGGCGTGCGTGAGCTTTTCGAGCACAGGATTCCCTTCAACGCGCTGCTCGGGCTCGCGATCGACGACATCGGCAGCGAGCGCGTGCGCGGACACCTGGCCATGCGCCCGGCGCTGGTCGGCCATTTCGTGCATGAGCGCATCCACGGCGGGGTGATCTCCGCCTGCCTCGATGCGATGGGCGGGCTGGCGGTGATGGCCGCGATCGGCGCCCGCCACCTCGACGAGCCGCCCATGCAACGCCTGCAGCGCTTCGGCAAGCTCGGCACCATCGACCTGCGCGTGGACTACCTGCGCCCCGGTATCGGCGAGCGCTTCCTGCTCGAGGCCGAGGTGCTGCGACTGGGCTCGCGGGTGGCGTCGACGCGGATGAGTTTTCTCGACGCCAAAGGCAAGCTGCTCGCCACCGGGTCGGCGGCCTACATCGTGTCGTGAGCGCGCGATGAGCGACGCCGATCATGCCCCCGGCGGCGGCCAGGCGGGCGGCAAGCCCTCCGGCCAGCTGTTCGCCGACCTGCCCCTGACGGCCGCCGGCGAGGTGTTCCAGACTCTCTTCGCCAACGCCGGCTGCCGCATCGAGCGCATCGTCTCCTGCGGCCACGCCACCCCGCCCGGTGCGTGGTACGACCAGGACGACGACGAGTGGGTCGTGCTGCTGCGCGGCGAGGCGACGCTGTCCTTCGATGACGGCCACACGCTGGCGCTGCGGGCGGGGGACTGGGTCACCCTCCCGGCACACCGCCGCCACCGCGTCGAGCGCGTCTCGGCAGACGCGATCTGGCTGGCGGTGCATTGCCGGGCCGGTGGCGAAGCGACCGGGTGAATCCGGTCGCAACGGGGGGCGCCGGCCAAATCCGCTGAGCCGGGGGCCGTTGAGCCCCAGCTCGAACCCCGGTGCGTACGACCGTCGTCCCCCGCCTCAGACCGCGCCGCGCACGCGCTGCACCAGCATGACCGCGGCAAGCACCAGCGCGCCGGCGACGATGCCCACGCCGGCACCCGCCGCGGTGTTGATCAGCGCGCCTGCAAACCCGCCGAAGCCGGCAGCGAAGGCCTCCACGGCGTGGGCGAGCGCCGGCCAGCCGTGCAGCAGGATGCCGCCGCCGACCATGAACATCGCCGCGGTGCCCACCACCGACAGGGCCTTCATCAGCCACGGGGCGAAGCCCAGGATGGCGCCGCCGAGGCTGCGGGTGAGGGCCGAGGCGCTGCGCTGCAGGTGCAGGCCGAGGTCATCGAGCTTGACGATGCCCGCGACCAGCCCATAGACACCCACCGTCATCAGCAGCGAGATGCCCACCAGCACCGTCACGCGCTGGCCGAGCGAGGCCGCGGCCACGGTGCCCAGGGTGATGACCACGATCTCGGCCGACAGGATGAAGTCGGTGCGCACGGCGCCCTTGATCTTCTCCTTCTCGAAGGCGACCAGATCCACGTCCGGGTCGGACAGTGCCTTGAGCGTCTCGCGGTGTTCTGCCTCCTGCTCGTGCTGCGGATGCAGGAACTTGTGGGCGAGCTTCTCGAAGCCCTCGAAGCACAGGAAGGCGCCGCCCAGCATCAGCAGCGGCGTGATCAGCCAGGGTGCCAGCCAGCTGATCAGCAGCGCGGCCGGCACCAGGATGGCCTTGTTGACGAGCGAGCCCCTGGCCACGGCCCACACCACCGGCAGTTCGCGGCTGGCCTGCACGCCGGTGACCTGCTGGGCGTTGAGGGCGAGGTCATCTCCAAGCACGCCGGCGGTCTTCTTGGCGGCGACCTTGGTCATGGTGGCGACGTCGTCCAGGATGCTGGCGATGTCGTCGATCAGGGCGAGCAGGGTGGTTCCGGCCATGATGGGAATGAAGGGGTGATGAAGGCTGCGATGGTGACAGAAATCGGTGGCGCGTTCCCGTTGCGAACGCGCCAGCAATAAAAAACGGCGCCCCGGAGGGCGCCGCCGAAAGTAGGGGCCTGAGGAGAGGGAGAAGGCCCCGTGGAGAAAGCCGGATCAGTAGCGGTAGGCGGCTTCGCCATGTGCGGTGGTGTCGAGCCCCTCGCGCTCCTCGTCTTCGGGGACGCGCAGGCCGACCAGCAGATCCGCGATCTTGTAGGCGATGAAGGCGACTACTGCCGACCATACCACTGTCACGATCACGCTCCAGGACTGAATCCACACTTGTGCGACGATTGAGAAGTCCTCGGCGCCGGTGCCGCCCAGGCCAGGGGCCGCGAACACGCCGGTGAGGATCGCGCCGACGATGCCGCCCACGCCATGCACGCCGAACACGTCGAGCGCGTCATCCGCCCCCAGCATGCGCTTGAGGCCATTGACGCCCCAGATGCAGATGAAGCCTGACAGCGTGCCGATCACGATCGCGCCCATCGGGCCCACCGAGCCGCAGGCCGGGGTGATCGCCACCAGGCCGGCGACTGCACCCGAGGCCGCACCCAGCATCGAGGGCTTGCCCTTGAGCAGCGCCTCGCCCAGCGACCAGGCCAGCACCGCGGCAGCGGTCGCCACCAGGGTGTTGATGAAGGCGAGCGCCGCGCCCGCGGTGGCCTCGAGGTTGGAGCCAGCGTTGAAGCCGAACCAGCCCACCCACAGCAGCGAGGCACCGACCATGGTCAGGGTGAGGCTGTGCGGGGCCAGCGACTCGCGGCCGTAGCCGATGCGCTTGCCCACCATGTAGGCGCCCACCAGGCCGGCGATACCGGCGTTGATGTGCACCACCGTGCCGCCCGCGAAGTCGAGCGCGCCGTCCTCGAGCAGATAGCCGCCGGGGCCCCACACCATATGGCAGATCGGCAGGTAGCACAGCGTGAACCAGATCACCGAGAAGATCAGCACCGCCGAGAACTTCATGCGCTCGGCAAACGCGCCGACGATCAGCGCGCCGGTGATGCCGGCGAAGGTGGCCTGGAAGGCGATGAAGGCGAACTCGGGCAGCTTGGCGGTCGCGGTGAAGGTGTCGGCGAGCGAGTCGATCGTCACCCCGGACAGGAACACCTTGTCGAGCGAGCCGATGAAGGGCGTCGCCTCGGTGAACGCCAGGCTGTAGCCGTAGAGCGCGAACAGCAGCGCGTTCAGCGAGAACACGGTCATCACCTGCATCAGCACCGACAGCATGTTCTTGGCACGCACCAGGCCGCCGTAGAACAGCGCCAGGCCGGGCAGGGCCATCATCAGCACGAGCAGGGTGGCGGTCATGATCCAGGCCACGTCGCCCTTGTGGACCTCGGCGGCCACGGCAGCCGCCTCCTGGGCGAAGGCGCCGCCCGATGCGCCGGCGAGCAGGGCTGCTGCCGGCAGATGTGCGAAGAGCTTGTTCATTTTGTGGTTCTCCCTTACAGCGCGTCCGAGCCGGTCTCGCCGGTACGGATGCGGATGGCCTGTTCCAGATCGAAGACGAAGATCTTGCCGTCGCCGATCTTGCCGGTTGCTGCGGAGTTTTCGATGGCCTCGATCGCCTGCTCGAGGATGTCGTCGGGGATGGCAGCCTCGACCTTTACCTTGGGCAGGAAATCGACGACGTACTCGGCGCCGCGGTAGAGCTCGGTGTGGCCCTTCTGGCGGCCGAAGCCCTTGACCTCGGTGACGGTGATGCCCTGCACGCCGATGGCCGAGAGCGCCTCGCGCACTTCGTCGAGCTTGAAGGGCTTGATGATGGCGGCGATGAATTTCATGTTTTTCTCCGGTTCAGAGTGATGCCGGGGGCGGTATCAGAAGGCCTTGCTGACCGACAGGATCACGCGCTGGTCGGCGAGGTCGCTGTTGCTGACGTCGGTGTCGACGTAGTGCAGGCCGACGTTGAGGCCGACGAATTCCCTGGAGACACTCAGCTTCCAGTCGGTGTAGTCGTCCTGGCCCTTGATGTCGCTGTAGCCGACGTGGGCGGCCAGGGTGAGGCCATGGCCGACGTCGACCGTAGCGCCGAGGTCGTAGTACTGGCTGCCGTCCGACTTCTCGAAGCCGAACAGGTCGGTGAAGGCGTACGAATACTTGAAGGACAGGAATGCCCACGACAGGCCGAGGTAGCCCTCGAGCGTGTCCGGGCTGTTGTAGGGCTTCGGGTAGCTGCCCGGGTAGTAGTACTGCAGCAGGCCGACGTCGTAGCCGATGGCGCCGACGCTGCCCTTGTAGCCCCCGTAGAGGTCGAGCTCGAGGCTGTTGCTGACCGCCGGGTCGCTGTCGGACAGCCAGGACACGTTCGACCCCCACACGCCGGCATACAGGCCGCTGTCGTGGGCGTAGTCGAAGCCGCCTTGCAGCGCCGGGCGCTCGTCGGTCTGGCTGAAGCCGCGGTAGGCGTAATCGGAGACGAGGCCGACATTGGCGCTGAAGGCGCTGTCCTCGGCGTGCGCGCTGCCGGCGAAGGGAAGCGCGGCAAAAAGGGTGGCGAGCGTTGCGGCGATCGCGGTCTTGTTCATGGTCTGGCTCCTTGCAGGGCGATTGATCGATCTGGCGAGAAGCCTTAAGCAGATCGTGTGCCAGTTTTTCGAAAGCCTTGTCGGACGGGGCTTGTGGCGGTTTGTCGGGGGCGCTTTGCTGCGCCGCACGATCCATTTGTGCGTGTGATTGGGTCTGGATGCACCGTCCTGGTGCGTCGCCCGTCGCACAAGGGGCGATTCCGGTGCGCCCGCCGCCGCGTGCTAGACTTCAGGCCGTTTTCCCCCTTTTTCTGCAGGCGATCATGAGCACTCCCCGCTTCCTCGACGAAATCGGCGCCAAGCTCTCCGAAATCGCGTCCAACAGCCCCGTACGCGACATTGAAAAGAACGCCAGGGCCATGCTCGGCAGCGCCTTCGGCAAGCTCGACCTGGTCACGCGCGAGGAATTCGAGGTCCAGCGCGAGGTGCTCGGCCATGCCCGCCAGAAGCTCGCCGAGCTCGAGGTCCGGGTGGCCGAGCTCGAGGCGAAGCTCGCGCAGGGCGACAAGGCCTGAATCCTCGCACGCATGGCCGCTGACCGGCGGTGATGCGAAGGCACTATTTGCTTTTGTCATGAGCGGCGTGTCCGCTAGACTTGACGTCCCGTCCGGTCTGGAGAGTCTCATGTCGCTCGCGCTCGTGCGCGCCCGTGCGCTGGAAGGACTGGCCGCGCCCGAGGTGACGGTCGAGGTCCATCTCGCCAATGGCCTGCCTGCTTTCAGCCTGGTCGGCCTGGCCGACACCGAGGTGCGCGAGGCGCGCGACCGGGTGCGGGCGGCGATCCAGTCGTCCCAGTTCGAATTTCCGCAGCGCCGCATCACCGTCAATCTCGCCCCCGCCGACTTGCCCAAGGAGGGCGGGCGCTTCGATCTCGCGATCGCGGTCGGGATCCTGGCAGCGTCCGGGCAGGTCGCGATGGAACGCATCGATGCGCTCGAGTTCTGCGGCGAGCTGTCGCTGACCGGCGACCTGCGCCCGGTGCGCGGCGTGCTCGCCGTTGCGCTGGCTGCGGCGCGGGCCGGCCATGCCCTGGTCCTACCCGCGGGCAATGGCGCCGAGGCCGCGCTGGCCCGGCGCGCGCGCGTGCTGCCGGCCGCGAGCCTGCTCGCGGTGTGCGCGCACCTCAACGCTCACACGGCGCTGGAGCCGGTAGGCGAAGATGAGCCTGCGGCGCTGCCCGCGGGCGCGAGTGTGCCCGATCTGGCCGATGTGCGCGGCCAGCAGCAGGCGCGGCGGGCGCTGGAGGTGGCCGCCGGTGGCGCCCATTCGCTGCTGCTGTTCGGCCCGCCCGGCACCGGCAAATCGATGCTGGCGCAGCGCCTGCCGGGCGTGCTGCCGCCGATGAGCGAGGAGGAGGCGATCGAGGCCGCCGCGGTGGCCTCCATCGAAGGCGAATTCGATCTGCGCAGCTGGCGGCGGCGTCCGTTTCGCTCGCCCCACCATTCGGCCTCGGCCGCGGCGCTGGTGGGCGGTGGTGCGGTGCCGCGTCCGGGCGAGATTTCGCTTGCGCATCGCGGCGTGCTGTTCCTCGACGAGCTTCCCGAGTTCGACCGCCGCGTGCTCGAATCACTGCGCGAGCCGCTCGAGACCGGCTCCATCACGGTGTCGCGCGCGCGCCGGCGGGCGCAGTTTCCGGCGCGCTTCCAGCTCGTCGCGGCGATGAATCCCTGTCCCTGTGGTCACCACGGCGACCCCTTGCGCGCCTGCCGGTGCACGCCCGATCAGATCGCGCGCTACCGTGCCCGGCTGTCAGGCCCGCTGCTCGACCGCATCGACCTGGTCGTCGAGGTGCCCGCGCTCGCGCCCGAGGCGCTCATGCGCAGCCCGGCCGGGGAGGCTTCAGCGGTGGTGCGTGCGCGGGTCGAGGCTGCACGTGCGGTGCAGCTCGCCCGGCAGGGCTGCGCCAACGCCGAGCTGGCGGCCGCCGAGCTCGAGCGTCACTGCCAGCCCGACCCGGGCGGTGAAGCCCTGCTGCGTCAGGCCATGCAGCGGCTGAAGCTGTCGGCGAGGGCCTACCATCGCGTGCTGCGCGTGGCGCGCACGCTGGCGGATCTGGCCGGTGCCGAGCGCCCCGGCGCGGCGCAGGTCGCCGAGGCGGTCCAGTACCGCCGCAGCCTCGACGGCCGCTGAAGCGGTTCGCTCGGGGCGCCCGCTGCTCACCGCAGCGGGCGGGAGGCGACGCCTGAGGCGGAGTGACACGCCTTGTGCGCGCAGTGCCTCAGGCCTCACGCGGTCTCCTTGCGGCGGAACACGAGCGGACGTGCGTTGTGCGTGCGCCGGACCAGCCACGCAGCGAGCGCGGAATCCATGTAATCCGCATGGCCGGGGAACCAGTCCGCCAAGGCCCGGGCGTAAGCCCTGGCGACTTCGAGGTTTCCTTCACGGACGAGATGGCGAACCTCGTGCGCGGCCTGAAGCACTTTCTCATGCTCGGCCACGTGGCATTCGCCTCCACCGGGAAAGTCGGCACTGCCAAGCCATTCATCTTCCTGCCTGAAATGCGCCTCCGCGTGCCGTATGAACGCATCAAGCGCATCGGGAAGCGCGCGATCGGAAGCCGTGAGCAGGGCGTCCACACAGTCCACAAATTCACGGTGCGTGTCGTCGATCCTTCCGTGGCCAAGCAGGTAACGGTCGGTCCATTTGAAGTGTTCAGCTGCATTCATCGCGCGTTCCTGGTGGTTTTTCGTCTTGAAGGAAAGGGGCGTGCTTGAGATGCGGCGCGGGCAACGCCTGCGCTGCGCCCTTCCCGTCAAGCCCAATGGAGAGAAGTGTTTTTCCGGATGACGCCACCAGGATGAAGCGCCTTGTCTCTGCGCGAAGGCAGGGGGCATTGGGCAGGATCCGGAGGCATGTCATCGATGCCGTGCCGACAGCTTACGCCGCCAAGGCAATAGAGCTCATATCCGGAAAACGAAGCGATTGTCCCGAAACTGCAGGATTGAGCGGGTCATGAAACACCCGTCACGCGGGGGGCGATTGCATGCGGGCCGGCACATCAATGCAGTGCAGTCGAAGGACAGCGCCTGCGCTCACTGGATAGCTCCTGCGGCAGCGCAGGACTACTTTTGACCTACGTCAAATGTGGCCAGCGCGTGCTGATAGCCAAATCTTCTGGACTGTCGAGAAATGGATCGAATTACACATGCGGCAGAGTTCGCGCTCATGCAGCCTGAAGGGCTTGCTGCAGCGCCTGAATCATCTCCGATCGCAAAGATCGGTAAGTTTGTTGCTTCTGCAATTCCCTGGGTGATTATCTGTGCGCTGCTTTGGGCGGGGATTTTCATCAGGCCTCAGCCCGTCGGCGGCACCGTCACGCCGCCGGTGATTGAGCGGCGTGATCATTTCTTCGGTCTTGAAGCGACATCAGATGGCGCTGTCTGGGTGGCTGGATCCAACGGAAAAATCGTGTCGATCAGGCCTGATGGTCAGATCGAACGAATGGAGACGCCGACCAGCGTGACCTTGCAGGACATTGCAATCTGGGATGGTGGTCGAGCGGTTGCCGTGGGGAACGATGGCGTCGTTCTGGTCACCCGGGATGGCGGCAGGGAATGGGAAAAGGTTGAGGGCGTTCCGCGCTCCGAGGTCGCCAACAAGCTGAACCGGGTGCGCGTGGCGGCAACGGGTCTTGCGGTTGCCACCGGCGAGATGGGTGCTTTGCTGCAGAGCAAGGACTTCGGCGTCTCCTGGACCCGCATGCGCGATGAAGAGGATGTGGCGTGGAACGACGTCGCCATCCTCTCGGGTGACCGAATCGTGGCGGTGGGTGAGTTCGGCCGCATGATTCTGACGACCGACGGGGGCGCGACCTGGCGGGACATCGCCTCTCCCGTCGAAAGCTCCCTCATGAGCGTGGCGTTCCGCAACCCCAGCGTGGGGGTGGCCGTCGGCCTGGAAGGCGTGGTGCTCATGACGCAGGACGGCGGCGAGACCTGGGCCCGCGTCGATGCAGGCAGCCGCGACCACCTCTTCGACATCACATGGGACGAATTCAACGCGCGCTGGCTCGGTGCGGGTGCGCTTGGCGGCTGGGTCAGCGCCGACGCCGACGGCGGGCAGTGGCGCGCCGGTCGCGTCGATGCAAGGGATCTCGCCTGGCATACGCGCGTCCTCCCCGTCGGCAAAGAGGCCTGGTTTGCAGGCGCAAATATCGGCCGCTGGGACGGCCAGCAATGGACTGCGCTTGGCCATTGAGTACGTCCTGAGCTTCTAGTGTTCGATTTATCCTTCAGAGACCCGACAACATGATCGATCAGATCGCCGTATTTTGTATTCGCCGGCGTGCCTGGGTAGCGGGCGCAATCGGCCTCCTCACCCTGGTACTCAGCTGGTTTGCCCTGCATATCGAAGTCCGCACCGTATTCGAGGACATGCTGCCGTCACGGCACGAGTATGTGAAGACCCACCAGAAGTTCAAGGATACTTTTGGTGGGTCGAACATGGTGACGATCATGCTCGAGGTCGACCAAGGCGACATATTCGACCCCGAGGTGCTCGAGAAAGTCCGCACGATCACGCTCGGTCTGCGCGAGGTTTCCGCGGTCAATCCCTTCCAGATCATTTCGCTCGCTTCAAAGAAGCTCAAGGAAGTCCGTGCCTCGACGGAAGGGATCGAGACCAAGCCGCTGATGTGGCCGGACCTCCCGGCCAATGCCGAGGAGCGAGAGGCGCTCAAGCAGGCGGTCCTGCGCAACCCCCTGGTCTATGGTCCCTATGTCTCGAAGGATCTCCAGGCCACCTTGGTCACCGTCGACTTCATCGACCGTGAGGTCAATTACTCAAAAGTCTTCGATGAGATCAATGCGCTCGTCGCCTCGGTGGAGAACGACAAGGTGGGCGTGCGCGTGGTCGGGGCGCCGATCCTTTACGGCTGGGTGGAGCATTACCTGCCGGAAACCCTGAAACTGGTCGCGATCGCGCTGACGCTGACCCTTGCCATGCTGTTTGTGCTGTTGCGGACCTGGCGCGGCGTGATGTTGCCCCTGCTCGCCGGCCTGGTCAGTGCGATCTGGGCGCTGGGGATCTGCAATCTTCTGGGCATCCACTTCGAGCCGCTGGTCATCGTCGTGGCGATGCTGATCACCTCACGTGCGGTTTCTCACTCAGTTCAAATCGTCAATCGTTTCGACGACGAGCTCGAGCACATCGCAGAGGGCACGGAGACGTCTGCCCAGGCCGCCCGCATTGCGCTTGCGGATCTGTTCCGCCCGGGCATGGTTGGCGTGATCGCTGACGCCGGCTGCATGGCGGTGGTGGCGCTGAGCCCGATTCCGATGCTGCAGAAACTCACGCTGTTGTCGGTCGTCTGGGTCATGACGCTCACGATCAGTGCGGTCATCCTGACGCCGGTTCTGCTGTCATGGATCCGCCGCCCCCATGGCACCGTGCATGGGGTCGACCTGTCCCCGCTGTTGCGCAAGGTGCTGGACTTTGGCCTGTGGATGGCACTGACGCGCTTCCGCTACGTGGTGGTCGTGTGCAGCGTGCTGGTGCTGTCGGGTTCGGGGTGGTACGCGTTCAAGCTGAAGGTCGGTGACGCGAACCCGGGTTCGCCCATCCTGTGGCCCGAGGCCACCTACAACCGCGACTCGACCGCCATCAACAACCGCTTCGATGGTGTCGATCGACTGTTCGTCGTGGTGGGTCAGGACGGTGAAGACGGTCTGGTGAAGAGCAACGAGACCCTGCAGGCGATGAACCGCTTCCAGCGTTTCATGGAGGTCCAGCCGGAGATCGGTGGGTCGGCCTCGATCGCGGATGTGGTGCCTGTCCTCAATCGAACCCTCCGCGAGGGCAACCCGCGCTATGAAGAGCTCGGCGCGACGGCCGCGGTGAATGGCAGCCTGATGGCCATTCTGGAATCCGTCTCCGAACCCGGGGACATGGACCGGTTCGTCGATGGTCACGCGGCCAACGGCTCGGTCACCCTGATGTTCCGTGACCGTCAGGGCGAGACGATCCGGACTGCGATGGCGCGTATCAAGGAGTTCATCGCGGCCAACCCGCTTCCCAAGGGTGAGTGGCAGCTTGCCGGCGGACTCATCGGCATCACCGCTGCAATGAACGAGGTCATCCTCGCCAGCCAGATCGAGGGCGTTGCGCTCGCGCTGTTCGTGCTGATGGTCATCTGCACCATCGTCTATCGGTCGACGGTCGCCGGCATGCTCTTCATGGTGCCCGTGATCATCTCGAACACGCTCACCTTCGCCTTCATGGCCTGGAAAGACATCGGCATGAGCATCAACACCGTCCCCGTCGCTGCGCTCGGCATCGGGCTTGGCGTTGATTACGCCTTCTATGTCGCGGACCGCATCAAGGAAGAAATCGCCATCGGCAATACCCCAGAGGGTGCAATCCGCACCTCGCTTCACTCGGCTGGCATGGGTGTGCTGGTGACGGCGAGCGTCCTGATTCTCAGCACCCTGCTGTGGTGGGCGTCCTCGCTCCGTTTCCAGGCCGAGATGGGGCTTCTGATGGCCATCTGGCTCGGCATCTCTGCAATGTCTGCGCTGTTCGTGATGCCTGCGGTGATCTACGTCTTCCGCCCCGATTTCATCTTCAAGCCCAAGGAAGAGGCCGTGCTCGGCGGTGTCCACCCACGGCTGCAAGCGGCATGAAGTACCTGAGCGTCTTGTCCTCGTCCGGCTGTCAATCCAGCACCACTCACCCACCCCAGGAGCACACAATGAGAAGCGGGAAAAAAAGCGGTACCCAACGTCCGTTCCGACCGAGCCATATCGCAGTCGCGGTGATGATGGCCGTGGCCGGTCAGGCCATTCATGCACAGGACGCGAGCCAGTTGAAGGTTGACGGCTTCCTGAAGCAGGAACTGTCTTTCAATACGCAGAACTGGCAGGACACACCTGATTACGACGACAGCGGCAAGTTATCCATGGCACGCACGACCGCTCGCCTCAATTTGGACTGGAGTCCGACGCGGGGTGTGTCCGTCGTGGCGAAACTGCGCGCAGTTGGCGAGGCCGAGACCGACTTCCTGAGGCACCTGGAAAAAATGGGTGCGTATAACTACGGCGCAGCGGACGGTCGCGGCAACCTGATGGACCTCTACAACAAGAACGAAATCAGTGACGTGATTCGCGAGCTGTACATTGATTTTCCGCTTGGGGAGCGCGCGCAGGTGCGTCTTGGAAAGCAGCAGATCGTGTGGGGTGAGACCGATTTCTTTGCGGCCAACGACCTTGTGCATGGTTTTGACTACACCTGGCGGTCGTTCCTGGAGCCGGCGAACGAGGAACTGCGCAAGGCGAACATCATTGCCAAGCTGAACATTGATGTGCCCGAACTCGAAGGCGGTCTGGAAATGTTTGTCCGTCCAGGCTGGGATCGCGAGTCTGACATTGGTACCGAATTCGACGTCTATGGGAGCCGCTGGTCGACCCAATCGACCGCAGGGGTCGATTTCCGGAACATCGATCCCTTCAATTACCGAAACAAAGAGGGCGACTCACAGGATGTGACCGGCGGTATTCGCTGGAGCGGCTTGACGAAGGATATCAACTACTCGGTTTCGTACCTGAAGACCTACTGGACCAGCCCGATGCTCAACGCATCTAGCACGCTCAAGCTGTTCGGTCTTCCTCAGGTGTCATCGGGGGTGACCACCCTTGGGGCAACGGACACCATTGGCGCTGCGGGTGAACTCATCTACCCGACGATTGACGTCTTCGGGGCAACGGCCAGTGGGTATTCGGAGGTGGCCGATGCGGTGTTCAGTACCGAAGTGGCTTACATCAAGGACGCACCCTACCAGTTCATCACCGGGGCTGCCGGTGGTCCGCTCAGTCAGGTGGTCGCACCGGGCTTCGATGGCATCAAGCAGAAGAATGTTCTGGCCTGGATGTTGCGCATGGACAAGAACATCGCTGCGACGCAGCAACTGCTCGGCACCGAGAAGCCCATGTTCTTCTCGGTTCAATTGTTCGATAAGTGGATCATGAACTACGACAGCGAGGAGCAACTCCTCAACTCGGTCGGTTCGGGCCAGAAAACGAAAGAGCACTCGGTTCTGTTGACGGGCATCTTCGACCTTAGTTATGACAATGGTCGTGTGAAGCCAAATCTGGTGGTGGGCGCCGACCTGAGTTATGGCGGTGGATTCGTAGTTCCTTCGGTCACGATGGAGCTGTCCAAGAATTGGCGCTGGAAAGTCGAGTACGACAAGTTCTGGAACGACGACGTCCGCAAGTCGAGCGACTGCGCACCGCCTAATGCCGCTTCATGCGATAGCCAGAGTCTGTTCGGCTACTTCCACAAGCGCGACCAGCTCTACACCAGCCTGACCTACCTCTTCTGACCCCTCTGGAGCTCATGACATGGCAAAAATCCGTAAACCGCTGCGCTGCACCATCGCCGCCGCGCTCGCACTCTCCGTCTTCGGTCCGCTCGCCGCACAGGCTGCCGAACTGCCGGTTGGCACCGTGATCTCGGCCGAGAACATCGACAAGATCAAGGACGATACGTTTGAAGGTCACAAGATCAGCAGCCTTTTGACCGAGAAGATGGAGTGGCGCATCCGCAACAACGGCTGGAAGCTGCCCCTCGCGAAGTCGAAGGAAGTGAAGCTGGACCCGAGCTGGGTGAAGGCGTCCCAGGCCAATGCCGGCAAGACCAAGATCAATTCCGAAACCTGCCAGATCGACGGCTGGACCGCGGGACAGCCCTTCCCCGATATCGACATGCAGGATCCGCAGGCCGCCGAAAAAGTCGTATGGAACTGGCATCTCGGGCAGCTTTTGGGCGATGTCGCCATCGTCCCCTTTTACACTCAGGTGCTGATCGACGGCGAAAAGGGTATTCATGCGGAGCCGATCGCTGAATTTACACGCTACTCGATGAAGGGGCGCCTGTCCGGAGAGCACACTCAGGGAGACGGGAGTGAGCGTGGGCGTCAGCTCTTGTACTTCAAGTCACCGTCTGACATGAAGGGCCTGGGCACATTCACCATTCAGTACGATTCGGCCAAGGTCAACGATGTCTGGGCGTACGTGCCGGCGGTTCGTCGTGTGCGGCGCCTGTCGGGCGGGGCCTGGATGGACCCGGTCGGCTCCTCGGACCAACTGCAGGATGACCTGGACATCTTCAATGCACGCCCCTGCTGGTACCCGGGTTACAAGATGCTCGGCAAGCGCCATGTGCTTGCGGTCATGCACAGCAAGTATCCGCTGTGGAATACACAGGGCAAGGCGGCCGAGGAGAAGTATCCGGTATTGGAAAACAAGCCACCGTACTGGAACATGAACAACAACGACTTCGAGCCGCGCGAAGTCTACGTGATCGAAGCCACCACCCCTTCCGAGCACCCCTACAGCAAGAAAATCATCTATGTCGATACGAAGTTCCCGCGTATCCACTACGGTGAAGCGTACAACCGCAAGGGTGAATTCTGGAAGTTCATGGAATGGCACTCGTATCCGGGCAAGGGCGAGGATGGTTTCCTCGATATTCGTACCGCGGGCGGCGCAATCATTGACTTCCAGCGCAACCACGCCACGGTTTCGCTGATCGATACCTCGACCTGGAAAACCAATCCGCCGGGTGTCAAGGAAACCGACATCTCGCTGCAATCGCTGCAGGCCGCAGGTAAGTAAGCGTCGTGTAGAGGCGGGGGCGTAGCCGGTCGGCGCGCCCCCTTTTTTATTTCAGCGTAGTGCAACGCAAGCCTTGGAGAACGTCATGGAACACCCTGTGGACGCCCGTGTTGAGCGTGCGAACCACCACCGTCAACGCAACATCAGCCTGCATGCGGCGCAACAGGTCGCCAATGCGGTGATCGAGGAGGCAGTGCGGCTGGGCATCAGCGTCAATGCGGCGGTTGTTGATCGCGCCGGCACCCTGATTGCATTCCTGCGCATGCCAGAGGCCTCCCTGCATTCGGTCGAAACCGCAATGGACAAGGCCTACACCGCGGCGAGCTTCCGCTTCCCCACTTCGCAGTGGCCCGATGCGCTGGCGAGCTTTCCCGCGGTGGTGCAGCAGAACATCCTGCAACGCCCGCGTCTGGTGGTTTTTGGCGGCGGAATCCCGATCGAGGTCGAGGGCGAAGTCGTCGGCGCCATCGGTGTGTCGGGCGCCAGCGCGGAGCAGGATGAGCAGTGTGCCGCGGCCGGTATCGCGGCCCTGAGTGACAGCCAACGCCCCTGATCGGGCAGTCGCTGCCCGCGAGGGCAGCCCGAGATGATGACTCAGTCTGGAGAACATGAATGATGTCCCTCAAGCAGCGCGCCATCCGCATCGACGCGCCGGGCGGGCCCGAGGTGATGCGCCTGGTCGATGCGCCTCCCGGAGAGCCCGGTCCCGGCGAAGTACGTATCCGGCATCACGCGATCGGACTCAATTTCCTCGACCTGTACCATCGAACCGGCCTCATCGGTCTGCCGTCACCCGCGCAACTGGGCACCGAGGGCGCGGGCATCGTCGAAGCGGTGGGCGCAGGGGTCGAGCATCTGCGCGCGGGGGACCGCGTCGCTTACGCGAGCAACCCGCCCGGCAGCTACTGCGACGTGCGGGTGATGTCGGCGATGACCGTTTGCCGCCTGCCGGACGCGATCGACTTCGAGACGGGCGCGGCCATGATGTTGAAGGGCTGGACCGCCTACTACCTGTTGCACCGCTGCAAGCCGGTGGAGGGTCTGGAGCCGGGAGACCATGTGCTGTTCCACGCTGCGGCGGGTGGCGTTGGGCTGATCGCCACGCAGTGGGCCAGGGCGCTGGGTCTGAGGCTCATCGGCACCGCGGGATCGGATGAGAAGTGTGAGCAGGTGCTGGCGCATGGCGCGAGCCATGCCATCAACTACCGGCGCGAGGATTTCGTCGCCCGCGTGCGCGAGATCACCGGCGGCAAGGGCGTCAAGGTGGTCTACGACGGCGTGGGCAAGGACGTGTTCGAGCCCTCACTGGACTGCCTCTCTCCCTTCGGGCTGCTCGTCGCCTTCGGCGACGCTTCGGGTCTGGCTGCACCCGTGCTGCCCATCAAACTGGTGGAGAAGGGCTCGGTGTACATCACCTACCAGGGCCTGTGGCATCACATCGCCACGCGCGAGCGCACCCAGCAAATGGCCGACGCGCTGTTCGAGGTCGTCACCAGCGGCAAGGTGAAGATTCCCCTGACGCAGCGCTATGCACTGGAGGACGTGCAGCAGGCGCACCGCGATCTCGCCGAGCGGCGCACGACAGGCTGTTCCATTCTGCTACCGTAAAGGCGCACCCCGCGGTGAGCCCAAGCAAAAGCCCCACCACTTGCCAAGGCTGAGTGGTGGGGCTTTTCGCGCAAGCGGCGGCCTTATCCTCCGAAGGCTGCGTCCTTCAGCGTTTCTGGCGACGGGTAAGCCTTCTTGCTGTGGCACAGGCCGAGGTCGAGGAACATCTCGCACAGCTTGTAGGCGATGACCCCGGGGTTGAGCACCGGCACAGGCAGCCTGGACGCCAGGTAGGCGTGCGACTGATGCATGGTGGTGGAGCCGAGCACGATGACGTCGGCGCCATCGTCCCTGATCGCCTTCAGCGCGGTTTCCTCGAGCTTGGCGAAGACGATGTCTTCCTTGCCGCTGAGCAGCTCCACCGTGTCGGGCCGCACCTCGATGGCGCGGATCGACGCCACGCGCGATTCCAGGCCATATTCCTTCAGCGTCTTGCGGTAGAGCGGGAACCAGCGCTCCCACATGGTGAGGATGCTGAACTTGTGGCCCAGCATCGACGCCACATGGAAAGCGCTCTGGCCCGGCGACAGCACCGGAATGCTCAGGCGCGAGCGCAGGGCGGCGAGGCCGGAGTCGCTGACGGTGTTGATGCACACCGCATCGAAGCCGTCTTCCTGCGCCTGGATGCCGGCCTGGATCACGGCCAGTTCCATGATCGCCATGTCGTAGTAGCTGTCGGCCAGCGTGATCGTGTTGCCGGCGCCGACGAAGCTGATGTCGATGTCGCTGCGCCGGAACTCCGGCGGCAGTTGCGATTCGACCATTGGCCGGGTGGCCTCGCTCATCGGCACCGGGAAGATCATCTTGACGCGTTTGCCCATGAAATCTCCTCCTTGATGGGTATGTGCGGGTTGGCCGCGGCTCAGCCGGCGGACATGCCGCCGTCGGTCGGGATGAAGCCGCCGGTGACGTAGGAGGACTGATCGGACAGCAGCCACAGCACCGCGCTGCTCACCTCGCGCGGCTGGCCGATGCGGTGCATCGGCACGCCATCGTCGTACATGTGGTCGTCACCACCAGTGACACGGTCGTAGCTGGCCGTCTTGATCGGGCCAGGGCACACCGCATTCACGCGGATGCCCTTCTGTGCGTAGTCGAGCGCAGCGGCGCGGGTGGCGCCGATGATGCCGTGCTTGGCGGCGACGTAGTAGGCCAGCCGCGGCATGGCCTTGAGGCCGAAGATGGAGCTGTTGTTGACGATGCTGCCACCGCCCGTCTTGAGCATGGCCGCAGCCTCGTACTTCATCATGTACATCATGCCCTTGAGGTTGATGTCGATGACGTCGGAGATGTCGGCGTCGGGCGTCTCGTGGATGTCGCAGAACTCGCGCTGCAGGCCGGCGTTGTTGAAGGCGCCGTCGAGGCGGCCGTAGGCGTCGAGCGCGCGCTGCACGAGCGCGGCGCAGTCGGCGGCCTTCGACACGTCGGTGGGCTGGAACACTGCCTGGCCACCGGCGGCGGTGATGGCGGCGACGATCGCCTCGCCCTGGTCGCGGTTGCGGTTGCCGAGGACCACGCGCGCACCTTCGGCCGCCAGCGCCATGCAGGCGTCGCGGCCCATGCCGCTGCCGCCGCCGGTGACGATGATGACCTTGTCCTTGAGTTCGGGGTATTTGCTCACTGTGTGCTCCTGTTGAGGGTGATGTGCGGCTGCATTGCAGGCTTCGGGAGGGGTTAGTGCGGGGCCGGGGCGATGCGGCCCAGGATCGATTCGAGTGCGATGCCGATCGCCAGCAGGCGGCGGTCGTCGCCGGCGTGACCGTCGAGCTCCAGACCCACCGGCAGGCCGGTCTGCGCGCCCAGGCCGACCGGCAGCTGGATGCCCGGCAGGCCGGCGCTGGCCGAGGGCTCGGTGTTCTGGATCAGCAGCGCGAAGTTCTGCGGTTCGCTGACGTCGGGCTTGGCCAGCGGGGCGACGATGGGCGTGGTCGGGAAGACGAACGCATCGAGGCGATGGCGCTCGAAGAGCGCGCGGTAATGCGCGCGCAGCGCCGGGCGGCCTGTGTTCTGCGCCATCTCGTACAGCGGCGCCGAATCGACGATGTTGCCGTCGGCATCCATCGCCTTGCGCGGCAGCACGAAGGTGTCGTAGATGCCGGCCACGTCCGGGCTGGCGATGGCGGCGCGCAGTTCCTCGATGCTGATGCCCGGGCCCTGGGTGGCGAGGTAGTCCTCCATGTCCGGGCGCGCCTCGTGGAACACCACCGGGAAGCCCACGGCGTTGTTGAGCGCCATGATCTCCTTGTCGTCCACCTCGACGAAGCTCATGCCGGCGGCTTCGAGCTGCTGCCGCACGGCGGCCATGACGGGCGCCACCTCGTCGTCCATGTTGGCCCAGAAGTCGGGCACCACGCCCAGGCGCAGCGCCTTCAGCTCGACCGGCGGCAGGGCCTGCTCGCCGGTGATCAGGCCGTCGAGCAGGGCGACGTCGGCCATGCACAGCGCCATCGGCCCTGCGGTGTCGCGGCTCGAAGAGATCGGTGCGATGCCCTGGCCGGGATAGCGGTTGGCGCTGGGGCGCAGCGAGGCGCAGCCGTTGAGCGCGGGCGGGATGCGCATCGAACCGCCGGTGTCGGTGCCGAGCGCGGCGGGTGCCATGCGCGCGCCCAGGGCGGCGGCGCTGCCGGAGGACGAGCCGCCAGCGATGCGGGTGGCGTCGTAGGGATTACGCACGCCGACCACCTCCGGCACATGGAACGCGGCGTTGTAACCGGTGGCGCCGAAGGCCAGTTCGTGCATGTTGGTCTTGCCGAGCAGGATCGCACCCGCTTCGCGCAGCTTGCGCACCACCGGCGCGTCCTCGGCCGGCACGAAGTTGGCCAGCGCCGGCGTGCCGGCGGTGGAGGGCAGGCCGGCGACGTGGATGTTGTCCTTCACCACCAGCGGGATGCCGGCGAGCGGGCCGAGCGCCTGGCCCGCGGCGCGCGCGGCGTCCACCGCGCGGGCCGCGGACAGCGCGCCCGCTTCGTCGAGCGTGATGAAGATGTTGAGCTCACTGCGCGCGCGGGCGCGTTCGATGTAGGCCGACACCAGCGCCTCGCTGCTGAGGCTGCCGTCGGCCAGCGCGCGCAGTGCGCCCGCCAGGGTCAGGGTGTCGATGTCGGCGGCCGCGCTGCGGTCCGCGGTCGGGGAGGTCTTGCTAGGGGACATGGTCGATCCTCTTGGGTAATGGGAATGTGCTGTTGGGGAATGTGCTGTTGGTGTCGGGAGTGTCAGCAGGCCGGATGGGCCTTGTGCCAGCCGGTGTCACGCTGCAGCGCCACGCCGGCGGCCAGCAGCGTGCGCTCGCCGCCCTTGCGCGCCACCAGCTGCACGCCAACTGGCAGGCCGGCGGCGGTGGGGCGGCAGGGCAAGGTCAGCGCCGGGTGGCCGGAGATATCGGAAGGCGCGGTGTATTGGATCAGGCGCTGGTTGGCGACCGGGTCGGCCGCCAGCGCACCGAGCTGCTCATAGGTCGGCGCGGCGTAGGGCTGCACCGGCACCAGCAGCAGGTCGAGGGTCTCGAGCAGGGCTGTCACCTTGCCGGTGAAGGCTGCTGCGGACAGCAGCAGGCGCTGGTAGCTCATGGCGTCGAGCGCACGGCCGATGTCGATCAGCCGGCTCAGCGCCGGACCGTACTCCGTTGCGCGCGCGGGATAGGTGGCGGCGTGCGCCACCGCCGTCTGCACGCCGCACTGGGCCTCCCACTGGCCGGCGATGTCCCAGGCGTCCGGAAAGCGGATTTCCGCGATCTCCGCGCCGAGACCGCGCAGCGCCGCCAGCGCTTCGTCGACCGCACGCAGCGTGTCGGCGTCGCTGCCGCTGGCGTTCCACGCCGGATCGATGCCCACGCGCATGCCCTTCAGGCTGAACGCGTCCGGTGCGGCGGGTGCGCGGCCAGGCAGCGAGGTCGGATCGAGCGGGTCGTGGCCCTCGATGGCGTCGAACAGCAGGCGCGCGTCGGCCGCGCTGCGGGCGATCGGGCCGACGTGGTCGAGCAGCGCGGCGAGCTCGAAGGCGCCATGGCGGCTGACCCGGCCCCAGGTCGGCTTGAGACCGGTGAGGCCGTTGGCCGCGCAGGGGAAGCGGATCGAGCCGCCGGTGTCGCTGCCAAGCGAGGCGAAGCACAGGCCGGCCGCGGTGGCCACGCCCGAACCGCTGGACGAGGCGCCGCACCAGTGATCGGCCCCCCAGGGGTTCACCGGCGGCGCAATGCTGGGGTGGTGGATGGCGAAGGCGCCCTCGGTGAGCTGCAGCTTGCCGAGGATGATCGCGCCCGCCTCGCGCAGCCGGCGCACCACGGTGGCGTCCTCGGTCGGCACGAAGTCGGCATGGACGGTGGTGCCGGCCGCGGTGGCGACGCCCTGGGTCCAGAACAGGTCCTTCACCGCCAGCGGGATGCCGTGCAGCGGGCCGCGATACTCGCCGCGCAGGATCGCGGTTTCCGCGGCGCGGGCCTCGGCGCGCGCCTGCTCGGCGGTGACGCGGGCATAGGCGTGGAGCTGGCCGTCGAGCGCGGCGATGCGCGTCAGCATCGCCTCGGTGAGCTCCACCGGCGACAGCTTGCGCTCGCGCACGAGCGGCGCCAGCGCCGCGATCTCCAGGTAGTGGAGGTCGGTGCTGCTCACAGCCCGAGCTCCTTGCGCGTGCGCGTCAGCGTGTCGATGACGATGTACATGATCTTCTTCGCGCACGGGATGAGGTCGGGGATGTAGGTCGCGCCCATGCCGCCCAGGCCTTCGGCCACCGGCAGCGGCGGATTGGGCGCCGGCCAGGGCCAGCCCAGGCGCACCGTGGGCACGCCGTAGCGGCGCAGCGCGGCGCCGTCGGTCTGGCCGCCGAGCAGGTCGGGCGTGCCGTAGCTGCGCTGCTCGACATGCTCCCAGCCGCGCTGGGCCGATTTCACCACCCAGTTGTCGGGGTCGGTGGTGCCGCCGGGGACCGAGCCGTACATCTCCCAGTCAAGCACGAGCTCGGGGTGGCGCTGACGCAAGCCGTCGATGAACGCTGCGAACTGCGCCTTGACGTCGGCCGGGGTGCTGCGCGGATTGATGCGCACGTCGAGGAAGATCTCGGTGATCGCCGACGGGAAGGCGGGGCGCTCCGGATCGCCCGAACGCACGCCGGCGATCCAGCCGTGGGGCTTCACCACGCCCGAGGTGTTGCGGTCGGCGTATTCGAGCAGCCAGGGTTCGAGTTCCTGGATGACCGTTGCTGCCGGCACCACCGAGCTGCGGAAGGCGGGCAGGTCGTGCGGCACGCCGGCATAGCCCAGGGTGCCGTGTACCCGGATCTTGAACCAGCCCATGCCGGGCTCTTCGTTATAGACCCAGTTCCACGGCTTCATGATCACCGCGAAGTCGGCTGCGGCGCCGCGATTGAGCAGGTGCAGCACGCCGTTGGACATGCCGGCATGATCGCGTGCGCCGATGTCCACCGGCATGCCGCCGTCGGCCATGCCGACCAGCAGATCGCCGGTGAGGGGCACGCTGGCCTCGATCAGCGCGGTGGCGATCTCGGTCAGCGTGGCCACCATCGCCTTCGGGTTGGAGGCGCCGAGGCCGAACACCCAGTCGTCGAGCTGTTGCGCGCGCGGCTGCAGGTCGGCTTCGCCCTTGGCGCCGGTCCAGGCGCTCTCTTCCTTGGTCAGGTCGAGGTGGGTGTCGATCGGCGAGTACAGCATCAAGGTGGCGCCACCACCGCTGCCGCGCAGCTCGGCGAGCACGTTGCCGCTGGTCTCGTTCATCGGCTGATAGCGCGCATTCATGCCGATCTCGCCGAGGCGGGCGGTCATGAACTGGCTCGCGGCGCGGGCGGTGCCGGTGGGGCTGTGGATGTCGACGATGTCGAAGAGCAGCCGTTGCAGGCGCTGCGGGTTGATCTTCGCGCAGGCCTGCTCATACCAGGCCTGTTGTTCGGCGGACAGCGAGGGGGTCGGGCTCATGGCTGGGGCTCCTGGAGGTTCAATGGCTGGCGACGAACTGCTCGCTGAAGATGCGGTCCTGCGGTACGCCAAGCTCGATCAGGCGTCGGGTGGCGGCGTCGATCATCGGCTGCGGGCCGCATAGGTAGGCAACGGTGTCGGGGCTGGTGACGTCGCTTTCGCGCAGGACTGAAACCGGACTGCCTTCGTGCAGCGCGTCTTTGGCGCCACGATCGACGCAGACGCGGGTTTCGAGCGTGGGCAACCATTGCTGGCGCAATTCCAGCTCGTCGAGACAGAACAAGGCCTCGGGCGTGGCACAGCCGAAGCTGAGCAGCATCGGCGGCTTTCGCCCGCCCCATTGGCGGATGCCGTCGACCATCGACAGGATTGGCGCCAGGCCGGTGCCGCCAGCGACGAAGATGTGCTTGGCGCGGCGATATTCTTCGCGCAGGAAGAAGGCGCCGTACGGCCCCTTGAGCTTGACGACGTCGTCCGGCTGCGCGTGGTGCTCCAGCCAGCCCGACATCGCGCCGCCGGGCAGCAGGCGCACGAGCAGTTCCAGATGCGGCAGATCAGCGGCGATGCTGGCCGGCGAATAGCTGCGGATCTCGCCGCTGCCGGGAACCTCGATCTGCACGTACTGGCCGGGGCGGAAGTCGAGCCAGTCCCCGTCGGCCAGCTCCAGCGACAGCTTCATGACGTTGGAGGCGATGCGTTCGACCGAATCGACGAAGGCGTGCGCTGCCACCGGACCGTTGAGGCCGGCGGTGCTGGTGTATGGCAGTTCGAAGCTGCAGTCACTCTTGGCCTGGGTGACGCAGAGCAGACGCTGGCCGGCGGCGTATTCGCTGCTCAGCAGGCTTGCGCTGCAACCCGGGCGTGTGATGGCCTCGCCCGACGACAGGGTGGCGATGCAGCTCGAGCAGCTGCCCGAGTGGCACTGATGTAGCAGTGGCGCGCCGCCTTCGAGCGCAGCGTCGAGGACAGTACGTGCGTTCTCGACGACAACCTGGTGCGTTACGCCGTCGGCGAAGCGCAGGGTGACTTGGTGGGTATCGTTCATGTTGCTTGATTCCATGGCTTGTGTACACGCTTGCATTGCGCTCGCTGGGCAGCGCGTCCGACACATCCTATGAATTCACTTTGTGGCGGTCGCTCCGATGGGGGCTGCATTTATCCCGCAAGTGCAGGTTTTGCGTGGAGGCGTACCGTGCGGGCGGATCGCCTGGCTATCGGTCGCCACGTGCGGCGCATTGGCCTCATGCGGACACGATGCAGGCAGCAGGGCTTTGATTTCGATCAGGGCCGGGTGGCAGGGGTTGTCCCGGGAGTGCACGGCTTGTCCGTAAAGCGCACGTTTCTTCGGCGTGGCACATCCGGGTGTGTGCACCTGCAGCAATGCATGAACATGAATGCCAGGGACGCCGGCGATGGGTATTCGTTTTATCGGTTTGGCATCATCGGCGCATCGGTCAGCGCCGCCAAGGCCCTGGCCGATCAGCGAAAGATGCGCTGACTGTTCCCTCTGAGACGGCCTGTCGATACCGTCTGCATGAGTTATGAAGATTGACCTGGTCGAACGCCCGGAGAAACAAAGAAGTTGTTCATAAATAAAGGGTTGTGCATTTTTTATGGGGCTTCGTGGCGTACTGGGGGGTGGGGGTGATCTATGACTTTGCGGATACGCCACCGAGGCGCAGCACATCCGTCTGTGCAGTGCAGTAAAAAATCTTCAATAGGGCTGATGTTTTTTTCCATCGGATAGTTTAAAAATAACGACCCGGGTGCAGGCGCTCAGCCTGCGCACACGAGGATTTATGCATTCGTATTCGATTCGGGGTGCGGATGCTCAGGCTGTACAAAAAAGATAAAGGGCATGAATTGCCCACTAAAGGACGAGGAGACAATCATGGATATCGCTCAGCATGGCGCGGCGGTCCCCTATGCGCTGATCGCCGGGGCCAGCGCGTTTCATACCCAGGATGTGGAAGAGGCACGCCAGTGGGGCGTGCGTACCTTCTGCGAAAGCCGCCTGCACAAGATCGGCAGCCAGCGCCCGCTTGATGCGCGACTGCATCTGCGCCGCGTGCGCGGGGTTGGTTTCGGCAGCGTCACGTATGGCGGGGAGGTCAAGGTCGAGGCCAGCGGCTTCGAGTCCTTCTATCTCGCCCAGGTGCCGCTGCGCGGGCGAGAGGTGGTCAATGTCGGTGGCGATACCGTGCTGTCGGCGGGCAAGAGCGCGTCGGTGATCAACGCCAACACGCCCTTGCAGATTCAGCACGAGGCGGATACCGAAAAGCTGGTCGTGCGGGTGGATCGCGATGCGCTCGAGCGCAATTGCATTCAGCACCTGGGTCACGGCCTGCGCCGCCCGCTCGAGTTCCTGCCTGCGATGTCGCTCGACAGTGCGGGCGGCATGCGCTGGACGAGCCTGCTGCGCTGGATCTACGAGAGCCTGGCGATCGACGAGACGAGCTTTGATTCGCCGATCATCGCCGCGCAGATCGAGCAGATGGTGATCACCATGCTGCTGACCTGCCAGCCCCACAACTACAGCGAGGAGCTGGCCGGCGAGGAGCGCTCGATCGCGCCCGCCTTTGTGAAGCGCATCGAGCGCTACATCGATGAGCACGCCGACGAGCCGATCACGATCGTCGATCTCGCCGAGCACGCCGGCGTCAGCAGTCGCTCGATCTTCAACGGCTTCCGCCGCTTTCGCAACATGTCGCCGATGGCCTATCTCAAGGAAGTGCGGATGCGTCGGGTCAATGAAGAGCTCAAGCGGCTGACGCCTGCCGAGTCGACGGTGACCGCCGTGGCCTATCACTGGGGCTTCACCCACCTCGGCCACTTCACCACTGATTACAAACGCCGTTTTGGTGAAAGTCCGTCGCAGACCCTGGCGCGCTGAATCTGTGCTGTCCCGGCCTCTGCTTCTCCTCCTCTCGCCCGCTGATGCGGGCTTTTTTTAGCTTGAGCGAGCGTGCGATCGCTTGTCCGAAGCCCCGAGTGAAAGCGCTCCTCGGGGCTTTTTTCATTCGTGCGCTTGGGGGATAAGCGCGGCATTGGGTGGAGCGTCGAATGCCAGCCGGCTCAATAACATTATTCCCGGAGTTACCGAAATCTCGTTTCATTCAGTCACCGGGAGATAAAGATGTCCGATCAGCCGATCATCCGCCGCCGCACCCAGAAGCTCAATCAGATTAGCGAAGAACGCGTCAATAACCAGAAGACCCAGAGCCAGTATCAGCCTTATAAGGATGCCGCCTGGGGGTTCATCAACCACTGGTATCCGGCGCTTTTCACCCATGAGTTGCCCGAGGACGAAGTCCAGGGCATCCAGATCTGCGGCGTGCCCATCGTGCTGCGCCGCGTGGATGGCAAGGTCCATGCGCTCAAGGACCAGTGCGTGCACCGTGGCGTGCGCATGTCCGAGAAGAAGATGTGCTTCGACAAGAAGACCATCTCCTGCTGGTACCACGGTTTCACCTTCGATCTGAACGACGGTCGCCTGAGCACCATCGTCGGCAACCCGAACGACAAGCTGATCGGCTCCACGGGCGTGACGACCTACCCGGTGCATGAAGTCGCCGGCATGATCTTCGTCTTCGTGCGTGAGGATGACTATCCGGACGCGGACGTGCCGCCGCTCGAGCATGACCTGCCGTTCCGCTTCCCGAAGAACAACGACAAGTTCCCGCACCCGATGTGGCCGGACACGCCCAGCATCCTCGACGAAGGCGCGGTGGCGATGGGCATGCACCGCACCGGTCAGGGCAACTGGCGAGTCGCCATCGAGAACGGTTTCGACAACGCCCACATCCTGGTGCACAAGGACTGCAGCATCGTACAGATGATGAATTGGGTGCTGCCGCTGGGCATCGTGCCGACCGGCGACGATGCCATCACCGTGGTCGAGGATGAGGACGGCCCGAAGGGCATGATGCAGTGGCTCTTCACCGATAAATGGCAGCCCATCCTGGAAAACAAGGAGCTGGGCGTCGAGGTCAAGGGCGTCAATGCGCGCCCCTACCGCACCTCGGTCGTGATGCCGGGCGCGCTGATGGTCGAGAACTGGCCGGAAGAGCATGTCGTGCAGTACGAGTGGAACGTGCCCATTACCGACGACACGCACGAATACTGGGAAGTGCTGGTGCGCGTGTGCAAGACGCCGCAGGAACTCGAGGACTACAAGTACCGCTTCGAGCGTGTCTACAAGCCGCTTGCACTGCACGGCTTCAACGATTGCGACATCTTCGCACGTGAGGCGATGCAGGACTTCTACGCCGACGGCACCGGCTGGGACGATGAGCAGCTGGTGTCGACCGACCTGTCGCCGATCACGTGGCGCAAGCTGGCCTCGCGCTGGAACCGGGGCATCGCCAAGCCGGGCCGCGGTGTGGCCGGCGCGCGCAAGGACACTGCGCAGCGCTTCCGTGATACCGCCATTGGCAAGCCGCCGCGCTACAAGACCGACAAGGTCGACTTCTGATTGTCGCGCCGGCTGATCAGGCTGGCGCGTCAGTCAGGGACTACTTCGGTGTGGCTCCTCCCCGCGCACAAGGGGAGGAGCGCGCTGTCACACCCATCTCATCTCTTCAGGATTTTCCATGCAGCAGAATCCCGAGATCGGGCTCTCGATCGAGATCAACGGTATTCGTACCAACTACCACGACCAGGGCGAGGGGCATCCGGTGCTGATGATCCACGGCTCCGGCCCGGGCGTCAGCGGCTTCGTGAACTGGCGCCTCGCCATGCCCGAACTGGCCAAGTCCTGCCGCGTGATCGTGCCGGACATGCTCGGCTTCGGTTACAGCCAGCGCTCGCCGGACGGGCGCTACTCGCCCAAACAATGGGTGGCGCAGGCCGTTGGCCTCATGGATGCGCTGGGCGTGGCGCAGGCCGACATCGTCGGCAACTCCTTCGGCGGCGCGCTCGCGCTGATGCTGGCTATCCAGCATCCGCAGCGCATCCGCCGGCTGGTGCTGATGGGTGCGGCGGGCGTGGAGTTCGAGCTCACCCCCGGCCTCGACGCGGTGTGGGGTTACGAGCCGTCGATGGACAACATGCGCCGCATCATGGACGTCTTCGCCTTCGACCGCGCGCGCATCACCGAGGACATCGTGCGCTCGCGGTTCGAAGCCAGCATCCAGCCGGGCGCGCAGGAGGCCTTTTCGGCGATGTTCCCCGCGCCGCGCCAGCGCTGGGTGCATTCGCTCGCCAGCCCGGAAGCGGCAATCCGCGATATTCCGCACGAGACGCTGATCATCCATGGCCGCGAGGACAAGGTGATCCCGCTCGCCAATTCGCTGCGCCTGTGCGAGCTGATCCCGCGCGCGCAGCTTCATGTCTATGGCCGTTGCGGCCACTGGACGCAGATCGAACACGCCGCGCGCTTTGCGCGCCTGGTGCGCGACTTCCTGACCGAGCAATGAGCACGAGGAACTGAACAAGTGGACAACAGCATCAAGGGGCGCTGGTACATCCAGTCGTGGACGCAAGAGTACGACGACGGTCGGGTGGTGCATCCGTTCGGCGAGAAGCTCGAAGGCTTCATCGAGTATGGCGACGAGACGATGACCGTCGTGCTGACGAAGTCACCGCGCACGCCCTTCACCACCGGCGGGCAGTGGGATGCCGCAGACGCCGAGAAGGCGGCCGCCTACAACGAGTTCCTGTCGTATGCCGGCAGCTACACGGTCGATGGTGAATACATCACGCACAACGTCGAGCTGTGCATCTTCCCCAACTGGCAGGGCGGCAAGCAGCGCCGCAAGGTGGTGTGGGGCGAGGACGGCGAGCTGATGCTGGTCGCCCGCATCGAGGAAGGCACCCGCGAGGCGCGCACTGCCCGCCTGACCTGGCGCCGCAACAAGTGAAGGAGGTCCTGCGATGAGCCTGGTGAAGCGATTGTCCTATGTCGAGATCGAAGCCTCCGACCTGGAGCGCTGGACGGTGTTCGGCCGCGACGTGTTCGGCTGCGAACTGGCCGCGGGCAGCACCGCGGACTGCCTGCAGTTCCGCATCGATGCGCGGCCGTGGCGCATCCAGGTGTCGCGCGGCGAGCGCGACGACCTCAAGGTGATCGGCCTGGAAGTGGCCGACCGCGCCGGCCTGCACGAGGTCTGCGCGCGCATGGAGCGCGCTGGTCATCCCTTCCGCATGGCGACCCGGGAGGAGTGCGCGGCGCGCGGCGTGTACGAGATGTGCCTGCTGACGGACCCTTCGGGCATCGAGGTGGAAGTGTCCTACGGTTCGCTGCTGCAGCCGCAGCGGCCCTTCTGCGCCGCGGTTGGCCATGGCGGTTTCATCACCGGCGAGCAGGGCCTGGGGCACCTGATGCTGGTCGTCGATGATCCGCAGCGGGTGCAGCAGTTCTATGGTGAGATCATGGGTTTCATCACCAGCGACTATGTGTCGACGAAGAACTACGGCGGGCTGGCCGGCGATTTCATCTTCATGCGCTGCAACCCGCGTCACCACACCCTGGCCTTCGGCCGTCTGCCCATCCCGCGTCGTCTGGGTCACCTGATGCTGCAGGTCAAGCGCATCGACGACGTCGGGCTCACGCTGGACCGGGTCCATGCCCATGGCTTCCGTCAGACGCGTTCGATCGGCCGCCATGTGAACGACAACATGTTCTCCTTTTACTGCGAGTCGCCGTCGAAGCTGCAGTTCGAATGCGGCTGGGGCGGGCTGGAAATGGACGAGGACAGCGACGTCAAGCTGTTCGACGTCACCAGCGTGTGGGGACACAAGCACCTCTGAACCGGCTCGCAGGCCGCGGGCACGGCGTCGGTCGATAACGCAAATGCCGCATGCGCCCCCGAAGCCGGGGTGTCCATGCGGCATTTGTGTGTCGAGGCTCGGCGGGGCGGCCGATGCTCCGCGGCGGCCAGTTGTTCCACCACCGCGTGAAGGCGACGAGCACCGGCAGGCTGAAGCTGCCTTGCCATCGGTTTCCCCGGTCGAGCAGACGTCTCCCGGGGCTTGATCCGAAGCTCAGCTGCGCGCGGCGCCGATCAGCACGAAGAACATCTGTGCCGGGCGATCGCTCGGGTTGCGCCAGGCGTGGCGGGTGCCGAGCTGCACCACCACGTCGCCGGCTTTCAGGCGGGTCGTGCGGCCGTTGTCGAGGTCGAGGCAGAGCTCGCCTTCCAGGACCACGCCATAGTCGATCGTATCGGTGCGATGAAAGCCCGAGCCGTCGGGGTCGAAGCTTGCCGCCAGATCGGGCAGGCGCGCGGCGAATTCGGCGCCGGCGGCGGCCGGGTCGAACTGCTCCGAGGTCGTGACGCTGTCGGGCGGGAAGGTGACGCGCATGGCGACGGTGCCGCCGCGCGCTTGCAGCACCGAGTCCTGGCCGCTGCTTTCGGGCTCGGTCGGCTTGGCGGGGATCGTGGGCAGCGGTTCGGTGCGCCACACGATATTCACCGCGAAGCCGGGGTGATGTTTCATCCCGCCTGCGGTGAGGGGGCGGGCGAAGGCGATTTCGGCCTGGCCCTCGCTGTCGTGTCCGGTGATGTAGCGTGTCGTTTCCATGAGGCTCTCCAGTGGAGGTCGGCGTGGCGCGCCCGCCGGCGTGGGCTGCGGGCGCCGCTGCGGCCTTGTTCAGGCGTGGGCGATGTGGAAGTTGGTGAAGCCGTTGGCCTGCGATTCGATGGCCGCCAGGGCTTCATTGAGGCGCGCCAGCGGGTAGGGACGCGATTCGAGCAGGCCGAGATCGACCAGGCCAGACTCGATCATGCTGACCATCTCGTCGCCTTCGGTCGGCGTGAACCACAGCGAGCCGATGTACTGCAGCTGGGCGCACATGAAGGGGTGGGGGTCGATCGGGATTGGCCCGGCGACGCCGCCGATCTGCACGATGCGCCCGCCGCGCGCCACGGCCTGCATCGCGTCCACCGACAGCTCGGCGGGCGCCTTGGCGCCCAGGGTGTCGAGCATCGCATCCACGCCGGTGGGCAGGTGCCGGCGGGCCTGTTCGGCGATGCCGCCTTCGCCCAGCACGACGGCTACCACCCGCTTCGGGTCGAGCGCGACCAGGCGGTCCAGCGCCTTGCGGTCGCGCGCGACCACCAGCACGCGCGCTGCGCCGAAGGCCAGCGCGAGCAGCGTGGCACCGACCCCCAGCGTGCCAGTCGCGCCGAGCACGAGCAGGCTCTGACCGGGCCGCAGGGCGGACTTGCGGATTGCCGAGTACGCCGTGCCCAGATAGCCCAGGCGCGCCGCCTGGTGCGCCGGCAGGTTGTCGGGCAGGCGGACCAGGTTGTTGGCCGGCGCGGTCATGAACTCGGCGTAGCCCGCGTAGGGGTACTGCTCGAACACCTTCTGCGAGCCGGGGCCGAAGCCGAAATAGCCCATGAAGGTGTAGCTGTCGCAGCGTGTGGGCTCGCCCGCGCGGCAATGGTTGCACTGGCCGCAGCCCACACCGGGGTTCACATACACCCGGTCGCCCGGCTTGTACGCGGTGACGCCGTCGCCGACGGCCGCCACCGTGCCGGCACTGTCCAGTCCGAAGATCGCCGGCAGTGCCGGCAAGGGCAGGAAGGGATACCAGGTGGGAAAGTGGGTGACGACGTTGCGCAGGTTGGGAATCAGCCCGCAGGCTTCGACTTTCACCAGCACGTCATGGCGGCCCGGGGTGGGAACGGGGACTTCGTCGATCGAGAATTGCCCGCCAATTTCATGCAAGCGTGCGGCCCGCATCATCTTCATGCTTTTGTCTCCTTGATCTGGGTGGGGGCTGCGCCAGCCTGTGCGCACTTTGCGCGTGGCGGCCCGATGCTGATGGTCGCGCCCCGCGTGGGTATGCGCGCTCCATCGGCCGTGAGGCTTATCCCGCAGGCGCATGAAACAGGGCATCAACCGGCTTTTGCGCGCTACGCGTGCCGCGTGACCGGTCTGAAAGGGACGGGTTTCAATCGAACGGTGGCTGCGACGGTAACCTTGAGATCATCGAAGCCCGGCAGCGGCTGAGGCTGTCGGTGAGGGCGTATCATCCTGTGCTGCGCGTGGCGCGCACGCTGGCGGATCTGGCCGATGCCTGCGCGACACGCAGCTCACCAGGCCGAAATGACAAAGACTCCCTCCATCGACCGCCTCGCATTCATGCTGGCGTCACTCTCCGCCATCGGTCCCTTCGCGATCGATGCCTATCTGCCGGCCTTTCCGCAGATTGCGGCGGCGCTTGGCGCCACCCAGCTCGAGGTCCAGCAGACGCTCACCGTCTACATGGCGGCGCTGGCGCTGATGGTGCTGTGGCATGGGGCGCTCGCCGACCGTTTCGGCCGCCGCCGCGTGCTGCTGCTGCTCACCGCGCTGTTTGCCCTGGCCTCGCTGATGTGCGCGCTGGCGCCGAGCATCGAGTGGCTGTGGTTCGGGCGGGCACTGCAGGGGGTGAGCGGCGGCGCGGGGGTGGTGGTCGGTCGCGCCGTGGTGCGCGACCTGCACGAGGGGCCGCAGGCGCAGCGGCTGATGTCGCGGGTGATGCTGATCTTCGCGCTCGCCCCGGCGCTGGCGCCGATGGTGGGCGCGGGCTTGCTGGTCCTCGCCGGGTGGCGCGCGATCTTCGTGTTCCTGGCGCTGTTCGGCGCCTTCCTGTGCGCGATGGTGTGGCGCTTCCTGCCCGAGACGCTCGACGCCGGGGCGCGCCAGCCCCTGCATCCGCTGCACCTGCTGCGCGGCTATGCCGGGGTGTTCTCCCATCCGGCCTTCATGCTGCTGGCCGTGGCGATCGCGCTCAACTTCAACGGCTTCTTCGTGTATGTGCTGTCGGCACCGGTGTTCATCATCGAGCACCTCGGGCTGGCCAGCGGTGGCTTCATCTGGCTGTTCGGGCCGGCGGTGATCGGCATGATGCTGGGCTCGGTGCTGTCCGAGCGCGTGGCCGGGCGGTGGTCGCAGATCCGCACGGTGGCGACCGGCTTCGCGCTGATGTTCGCCGCGGTGGCGCTCAACCTCGCCGTGTCGGGCGCTCTGCCGGCTGGCGTGCCGCAATCGGTGCTGCCGGTCGGGCTCTTTGCGTGCGGGATGTCGGTCGCGATGCCGGCGATGAGCCTGCTCGCGCTCGAGCTCTTTCCGGCGCGCCGCGGCATGGCGTCGAGCTGCCAGAGCTTCCTGCAGATCGGCCTCAATGCGGTGACCGCCGGCATGACGGCGCCGCTGCTGTGGGGCAGCACCTTGAGTCTGGCGAGCGGGATGGCGCTGTTTGCCGCGGCCGGGCTGTGCGCGTGGCTGCTGTGGATGCGCCTGCCCGCGGTGCGGCGCTGAGCGCGCTCGGCGTGCGGGTCAGCACTGCTCCCAGGGCAGCCCGTCGTGGCGCCAGCCGTTGACCGAATTGCGGTGATGCTGGGCGTCGAGCTCGCCCTCGAAACCGTACATGACGTTGTAGACGGTGCTGAAACCGGCCTCGAGCAGCGCCTTGCCGGCCACCTCGGAGCGATTCCCCGAGCGGCAGATCAGCAGCAGCGGGCGGTGGCCGCCATTGCCGGCGAGCTTCTTCACTTCGCCGACGAAGTTCGGATTCACCTCCCAGTCCGGGCCGTCGTTCCACGACACGTGGATGGCGCCGACCGGGTGGCCGACGAAGAGGTATTCGATCTCGCTGCGCACGTCGATCAGCAGCGCGTCCGGGGTGGATTGCAGCAGTGCATGCGCTTCGGTCGGGGTGATGTGCTTCATTGATTGTCTCCTCGTTGTTGGGCGGCGGATTGTGTTCCGGGCCAGTGATCCGCCTTTGCGCCAGCCCGGGCTGGCCCGGGCGTGCAGTTCCCTCGCCTGATTCCTCACGCAGGGCGCTCTGTCTAGCTTAAACTTTGTGCCGATTTTTTGAATCTTGCCGTGCCGCTGCGTCTCGTCCGAGCGTCGGGCGGCATTGTGCCCAGTCTGCCGGCTTCCGCCCGGCAAAAGGAAACCCGACGCGATGCTTGAAGTGGATGGCCTGGTCAAAGTCTTCGGCGGCTTTCGCGCCGTCGATGGCTGCACCCTGCGGGTCAGACAGGGCGAAATACTCGGCCTCATCGGCCCCAATGGCGCGGGCAAGACCACGCTGTTCAACCTGATCGCCGGGGCGCTGCAGCCGAGTGCAGGCACGATCCGCTTTCTCGGTGAGGATGTCACCGCGCTCGCCACCGACGCGCTGTTTCACAAGGGGCTGGTGCGTACCTTCCAGATCCCGCACGAGTTCCACAATCTCAGCGCGCGCGAGAACCTGATGATGGTGCCGCCTGCGCAGCCGGGCGAGAACCTGTTTGCCAACTGGTTCGCGCCCGCCAGGGTGCGCGCGGCGGAAGCGGCAGTGCGCGCGCGCGCCGACGCCACGCTCGCCTTCCTCGAACTCACCCATGTCGCCGACGAGCGCGCCGGCAACCTGTCGGGGGGGCAGAAGAAGCTGCTCGAGCTCGGGCGCACGATGATGACCGACGCCAAGCTGGTGCTGCTCGACGAGCCCGCCGCCGGTGTCAACCGCACCCTGCTGCGCAAGCTGGAAGAAAAGATCCTGATCCTCAACCGCGAGCGCGGCTATACCTTCATCCTGATCGAGCACGACATGGAGATGATCGAGAAGCTCTGTCACCCGGTGGTATGCATGGCCGAGGGCAGGGTGCTGATCGAGGGCGACTTCCACGCTGTGCGCTCGGATTCCCGGGTGCTCGAGGCTTATCTGGGCGAGACCCCGACCGCGGTCGCGCGCGAGGCCGCCGAGCACGACCCTCAGGTCGAGGCACTGCGCGAGCAGGAACTGCACCGGGAGGACCTGTGATGGCGCTGCTCGACATGCAGGCCGTGCGCGGCGGCTACGGTGACGCCGACATCCTGCACGGGGTGTCGATGACGGTGGCCGAGCGCGAGATCGTGGTCATCGTCGGCCCCAACGGCGCCGGCAAATCCACCGCGATGAAGTCGGTGTTCGGCCTGCTCACGATCCGCGGCGGCAGCATCGTGTTCGACGGCGAGGACATCACCGGCTGGGCGCCCGACCGCATCGTGCAGCGCGGCATCTGTTATGTGCCGCAGGTGGACAACGTGTTCCGCGAGATGACGGTGCACGAGAACTTCGAGATGGGCGCCTTCCTGCGCCGCGGCGACCTCTCCGCCGCCTACGACCGCATCTACGGGCTCTTTCCCGACCTCAAGGCCAAGCGCCGCAATCTCGCCGGTGACCTCTCCGGCGGCCAGCGCCAGATGGTGGCGATGGGGCGCGCGCTGATGCTCTCGCCCAAGCTGCTGCTGCTCGATGAACCCACCGCCGGCCTGTCGCCCAAGTACATGGAACAGATCTTCCGCATCACCCGCGACGTGCGCGACGCCGGGGTCTCCATCCTGCTCGTCGAGCAGCACGCCAAGCAGGCGCTCGCCTTCTGCGACCGCGGCTACGTGCTCGCCACCGGCGCCAACCGCCACGAGGGCAGCGGACAGGCCCTGCTCGCCGATCGCGAGGTGGCCGAAATGTTCCTCGGCGGTTAAGGGGGCCGGCGCACATGAGCTTCATGGAGTTTCTCAACTTCCACCTCGTACCGGGCATCGTGCTGGGATCGATCTACGCCGTGGGCGCGATCGGCATCACGCTGGTGTTCGGCATCCTGCGCTTCTCGCACTTCGCCCATGGCGACATGGCCACGCTCGGCGCCTTCGTCGCGCTCGCGCTGGTCACCGCCGGGCTCACCCCGTGGGCGGCGCTGCCGATCGCGATGGCCCTGGTCGCGGGGGTGGCGATCGTCGTCGACAAGCTGTTCTACGACTACCTCAAGCTGCGGCCCAAGATCATGACCGTGATGGCCTCGCTCGGTGTCGCGCTGATGCTGCGCGCGGTGGTGCAGGTGGTGTTCGGGGTCGATCCGCGCACCTACGCTTCCGGGATCGTGCGCCCCGACGACTACTTCGGCATCCTGTTGCGCGACCGCGAGCTGTACACGCTCGCGGCGGTGGGGGGGATCGTCGTCGGCCTGACCCTTTTCCTGCGCCATTCGCGCTGGGGCAAGGCGATGCGGGCGATGTCCGACAACCCGGATCTGGCGCGGCTGTCCGGGGTGGACAACCGCAAGGTCACGATGCTGACTTGGGCGATCGTCGGCGCGCTGTGCGCGGCCTCGGGGTTCATGCTCGGCATCAACAACGAGCTGCACTCGATGATGGGCTGGCAGGTGCTGCTGCCGATGTTCGCCGCCGCCATCCTCGGCGGGGTGGGCCGGGTCGAGGGCGCGGTGCTCGGCGGCCTCATCGTCGGCATCGCCGAGGAGATGTCGATCTTCGTCCTGCCGGCGCAGTACAAGGCGGCGACCGCCTTCGCGCTGCTGCTGCTGATCCTGCTCGTCCGCCCGCGCGGGCTGCTCAACGGCAAGGTGCTCTGATGGATTTGCTCGGTCTCGCCAATTACGCGGTCTTCATGGGCATCCTGATCGGCATCTATGCGCTGCTCGCGCTCGGGCTGAACATCCAGTGGGGCTTCACCGGCCTCTTCAACGCCGGTATCGCGGGCTTCTTCGCGGTCGGCGCCTACGCCTCGGCGATCCTCACCAGCCTGCCGGCGAGCGGCCGGCTCGGCGGCTACGAACTGCCGCTGGGGGTGGGCTGGCTGGCGGCGATGGCGGCCGCGGCCGCGATCGCGTGGCCGATCGGCAAGGTCTGCCTGCGCTTCCGCTCGGACTATCTGGCGATCGCCACCATCGGGGTCGCCGAGATCATCCGTCTGGTGATCCGCACCGAGGACTGGCTCACCGGCGGCGTGCGCGGCGTCACCGGCATCCCGCGCCCCTTCGGCGAGCTCGACTACATGCCCTCGCAGCTCGCCTACCTGGCGATCGTTGCCACGCTGGTGCTGGTGGTGTACCTGCTCGTCGAGCGCCAGGTGAGATCGCCCTGGGGCCGGATGATGCGCGCGATCCGCGATAACGAGCTCGCCGCCGCGGCGATGGGCAAGCAGGTCGAGGCGCGCCGGCTGCAGGCCTTCGTGTTCGGCTCCGCGCTGATGGGGCTGGCGGGCGCGCTGTTCGTGCATTTCAACCGCTCGGTCACGCCCGAGGCGATCGACCCGATGATCGCCACCTTCCTGATCTGGATCATGCTGATCCTCGGCGGCTCGGGCAACAACCGCGGCGCCCTCCTGGGCGCGGCGGTGATCTGGGTGATCTGGTCGGTGTCCGAACTGCTCACCGACCGCCTGCCGACCGAGGTCGCGGTGCAGGCCAAGTACGCGCGCGTGTTCATCATCGGCCTGACCTTGCAGTTGGTGCTGCGTTTCCGCCCCGAGGGCATCCTGCCCGAACGGCCAGCGGGCTCGCCTCCGCAGCGCTGAGGGTCGGTGCGCGCGACATTCGTGGCGGGTCCGGCGTGGGCCCGCAGCGTCCATCAGGTGCTTCGGCACATTCAGGAGGTGACAAGGTGAAGAGAAAAACACTCGCGGGTCTGGTCGGTGCCGTGCTCGGTGCCGCGGTCGTTGCCGCACCCGCCCACGCCCAGGACGTCAAGATCGGCCTGATGGCGGCGATCTCGGGCCCGATCGCGGCGCTCGCCCCGCCGATGGCGGCGGCTTCCAGGCTGGCGGTCGCCCACGTGAACGAGCAGGGCGGCGTCCTCAAGGGCGGCAAGCTCGAAGTGGTGCTCGGCGACAGCGCCTGCAACCCGCAGAACGCCACCGACGCCGCCACCAAGGCGGTCAACATCGACCGGGTGCTCGCCATCGTCGGCCCGGCGTGTTCGGGTGCGGTGCTCGCGACGGCCAACTCGGTCGCCATTCCTGCCGGTGTGCTGCTGATCACCCCGTCGGGCACCTCGCCCGAGATCACCAAGCTCAATGACAAGGACCTCGTCTTCCGCACCCTGCCGTCCGACGACTATCAGGGCCGGGCGCTCGCGCGCACGCTCAAGGCGCGCGGCATCGACAAGGTCGCGGTGGCCTACCTCAACAACGACTATGGCAAGGGGCTGGCCGAATCCTTCAAGGCCGAGTTCGAGGCCAAGGGCGGCACCATCGCCGGCTACTCGGGCCATGAAGAGGGCAAGGCGTCCTACCGTTCGGAACTCGCGGCGCTCGCCCGCGGTGGCGCCGACACCCTGGTCATCTTCGATTATGGCGACGGCACCGGCCTGAGCCTGCTGCGCCAGGCGCTGGAGAACGGCTTCTTCAAGACCTTTGTCGGCGCCGACGGCATGAAGTCCGAAGGCCTGGTCAAATCCATCGGTGCGCAGAACCTCGGAGGCTTCTTCGTCTCGGCGCCGGTCGGCGAGGCCTCGGCCTCGCTCGATAACTTCAACGCCGCCTTCAAGGCCGCCGGCGAGAACGTGGACGCGGTGTTCGCCACCACCTCGTACGATGCCGCCTTCCTGACCGCGCTGGCAATCGAGAAGGCCGGCGGCGACAAGGCCAAGCTGGCGGCGTCGCTGCGCGCGGTGGCGAGCGCGCCGGGCGAGCCGATCATGGCCGGCGAGTGGGCCAAGGCCAAGCGCCTGATCGCCGAAGGCAAGGACATCGACTACAAGGGCGCCGGTGGCGATCACGAGTTCGATGCGGCCGGCGACGTGCCGGGCAGCTACGCCTTCTTCAAGGTCAGCGGCACGGGCTACGAGTCGATCGCTGACATGAAGTGAGCGCCGCCCGCCTGGCGGGCGATGCCGAAGCGCAGCAGAACGCAGGCCATTCGCGGCTGCCGCCGCACCTGAAGGACAGCCGCATCGCCTTCAGGCGAGGCGGCAGCCGCGAGCCTTTTCAGCGTCCGCGCGCGATCGCAAATCGTCACCGTTCGTCGATTGCAAAACGGGTCTCCATGGTCGATGCTGTGGGTGTCGGTCACCGGAGAACCCCGATGAAACGCATCCTCGCCTGGCTGTGTGGTTTGCTGTCCGCGATCGGCCTCCCCGCCTGCGACTACCTCAACGTGAAGGAACTCCGGCCCGGCGTCTCCACCGCGGCCGAGGTGCGCGAGCGTTTCGGCCCGCCGCACATGGCGTGGCGCAACGAGGACGGCTCGGTGACCTGGGAGTTCAGCCGCCAGCCGCAGGGCGTCGAGTGCTTCATGATCACCGTCGGCACGGACGACATCCTGCGCAGCATCGACCAGGTGCTGAACGAGCAGACCTTTGCGCGGGTCGAAAACGGCATGAACGGCGATCAGGTGCGCCGCCTGCTCGGCAAGCCGGCCTCCAGCCAGTTCTTCGCGCTCAAGCAGGAAACGGTGTGGGAGTGGCGGATCTCGCACGGCGCGCCCGGGACCGGCGATGCGGTGTTCTTCACTGTGTCCTTCAACACCGATGGCCGGGTGACCGGCACCGGGCGATACACCCAGTACAAGCGTTGACCGGGAGGTACGTGTGATGTCCCCGATGAAACCGATTTCGCACCGTACGCCGCGTGCGTTGCGCTGGCTGCTGTTCGTGCTGCTTGCCGGCGCGCTCGCCGGCTGTGCCAGCTTCACGCCGCCGCGGCCCTATGCCAGCGAGGCTGAGGCGCTGGCCGCCCGCGGCGAACCGACCCGGCGCTGGAGCAACGGTGATGGCACCACCACGCTCGAGTACTCGACCCAGCCCAACGGCCGCAGCTGCCTGATGGTCGAGGTGGATCAGGGCGGGATCGTGCTGCGGCAGTGGGACGCGCTCGCGCCCGAGAGCCTCGCCCGCGTCGAGCCCGGCATGGACAGGGAGCAGGTGTCGCGCCTGCTCGGCACCCACCGCTCCGAGCAGCGCTTCACGAATTCCGGGGAGACGGTGTGGGACTGGAACATCCGCAACGACGGCCCGGGCATCGCGACCCTGTTCAACGTGCACTTCATCGACGACAAGGTGGTGCGCACCAGTCAGACCTATGTCTTCCCGCGCGAGGGGGCGATGTTCGGCGGCTGGGGTGGCTATTACGCCTACCCCTGGCCCGGCTGGGGGTACCCGCGCCCCTTCTTCCCGCATCCCTTCGTCCATCCCGGTTTCTGGTAGCCGGTCGCCCCCCGAGACCCGATCCTGACGGGGCCTGTCCGCGCCCGCCCTTCGGCGCGCCGGTGGCCGGCCCCCGCGGCGCGGCCGTCTTGGCAGTGCCGCGGGACAAGGGCTAGAATCGCGGACTTGCCGAGGAGCGCTGCGACCCACCGATCCTGTGCGGGCCAGGCTCGGCAACCGATCAACGGCGCTCACAAACCTGCAGCCGGTTTGTGGCGCCGTTCGCTTTTGTGCGTGGCGTTGCCCGGCAGCCGTTGAATGACCGAGGACGAACCCATGCAAGCCGACCGCAGCACCGAACTCCACCAGCTTCTCGCCGCGCGCATCCTGATCCTGGATGGCGCGATGGGCACCATGATCCAGCAGGAGAAGCTCGCCGAGGCGGACTACCGCGGCGAGCGCTTCCTCGACCACCCGAAGGACCTCAAGGGCAACAACGACCTGCTGGTGCTGACGCGCCCGGACGTGATCGCCGGCATCCACCGCGCCTATCTGGACGCCGGTGCCGACATCATCGAGACCAACACCTTCAACGCCACGCGCGTGTCGCAGGCCGAGTACGGCCTGGAGGCGCTGGCCTATGAGTTGAACGTCGAGGGCGCGCGCCTGGTGCGCCAACTGTGCGACGAATACACCGCGCGGAATCCCGCCAAGCCGCGCTTTTGCGCCGGCGTGCTCGGGCCGACCTCACGCACGCTGTCGATCTCGCCCGACGTAAACGACCCCGGCTACCGCAACATCAGCTTCGACGCGCTCGCCGACGACTACTACGATTCTGCGAAAGGCCTGCTCGAAGGTGGCGCCGACCTCCTGCTGATCGAGACGGTGTTCGACACCTTGAACGCCAAGGCTGCGGTGTTCGCGATCGAGAAGCTGTTCGACGACCTGGGCCGGCGCTGGCCGGTGATGATCTCCGGCACCATCACCGACGCCTCGGGCCGCACGCTGTCGGGCCAGACCGCGGAGGCGTTCTGGAACTCGCTGTCGCATGCGCAGCCGATCTCCTTCGGTCTCAACTGCGCACTGGGCGCCGATCAGCTGCGCCAGTACGTCGAGGAGCTGTCCACCGTCTGCGACACCCACGTCTCTGCCCACCCCAACGCCGGCCTGCCCAATCCGCTGTCGCCCACCGGCTACGACGAGACGCCCGAGCACCTCGCCAGCCAGATCCGCGAGTGGGCGCAGAGCGGGCTGGTCAACATCGTCGGCGGTTGCTGCGGCACCACGCCGGCGCACATCGCCGCGATCGCGCAGGTCGTCGCCGGGCTGGCGCCGCGCGCCGTGCCCACGGTCGAGAAGAAGCTGCGCCTGTCCGGTCTCGAGTCCTTCAACGTCGGTGGCGACGCGCTTTTCGTCAACGTCGGCGAGCGCACTAACGTCACCGGCTCCAAGGCCTTCGCGCGCATGATCCTCGAGGGTCGCTTCGACGACGCGCTCGCGGTGGCGCGCCAGCAGGTCGAGAACGGCGCCCAGGTCATCGACATCAACATGGACGAGGCGATGCTCGATTCGGTCGCCGCCATGGAGCGCTTCTGCAAGCTCATCGCCACCGAGCC